>Ga0209557_1000202_pt1 | contig 38420 bp, 39 predicted proteins | sample SaaInlV_120m_DNA_4_FD_184672 | JGI IMG/M metagenome (GOLD analysis project Ga0209557, IMG submission 184672) | Marine microbial communities from expanding oxygen minimum zones in the Saanich Inlet - Saanich Inlet SI074_LV_10m_DNA (SPAdes) (version 2) | ecosystem: Environmental > Aquatic > Marine... | reverse complement strand
TGGACAAGATATTTGACCCATTTTTTACCACCAAAGAAATTGGTAAAGGTTCTGGAATGGGGCTTCCCGTAGTTTATGGAATTCTCGAAAAACACGGTGGCAAAGTAGAAATTGAGACAGAGCAGGGTATCGGCACACTCTTTAGCGTAAAGCTTCCGGCCTTTGGGTCGCAAAATCTGAAAAGGTAGTGGTTTGCAGGTTTTGGCTTGTTTATTTGGCACTGCACCATTTCTGGTTTAAGCTTGCCGACCTTATGAATTTGCGCATATTTCGACACATTGCTGACTTGAGAGCAGAGCTAGATGCTTTGCGGGCTCAGGGTAAGCGTATTGCTTGTGTTCCCACCATGGGGAACCTGCACGAGGGTCATTTGCAGCTGATCCATTTGGCCAGAAAAAATGCCGATATTGTAGTGGCGACAATATTTGTAAACCGCCTGCAGTTTGGCCTCAACGAAGATTGGGATCAGTACCCTCGAACTTTCGATTCAGATTGCCAAAAGCTCGATGCAGCAAGATGCGACTATTTATTTTTCCCGGATGAGACTGAAATGTACCCAAACGGTATGGAAGGTCAGACTCGGGTGTTAGCACCAACTATGACGGATATTCTCTGTGGTGCTTCTCGGCCTGGGCATTTTGAGGGCGTTACCACGGTTGTGACAAAGCTCTTCCATATCGTGGAACCTGATGTGGCAATCTTTGGATTGAAGGATTATCAACAGCTAGCCATTGTGAAACGCATGGCTACTGATCTTTGCATGGGTGTAGAGATTATCGGAGCGCCAATCGCACGAGATAAAGATGGTCTGGCCCTTAGTTCCCGTAATGCCTACATCACAGAAGATGAGCGCCCAAAGGCAAATCAGCTTCATCAATCTTTATCCAATGCGAAGCAGAAAATTGAGCAAGGCGAGCGGGATTTCCGAGCCATTGAAGAATCCGCCAAAGCAGAGATTGAAGCAGCTGGATTTAGACTGGATTATTTTTCTGTATGTAACGCTGAGACGCTGGATCCAGCAGTAGACGACGACAAAGAATTGGCTATACTTGGCGCCCTTTTTACATCTGCGGCGCGTCTGATTGACAACTTGACCCTTAATTTAAAATAGAAATTGGTGAGGGCAGGAGACAAAAGATTATGAACCTGAAAATGCTGAAAGCTAAATTGCACCTCGCTCGCGTGACCCACGCCGAGCTTGAGTACGATGGTTCCTGCGCAATTGATGAAGATCTTCTCGATCAGGCTGGATTGCGCGAATTTGAAGCGATTGACGTATACAACGTCAACAATGGCGAGCGCTTCTCTACCTATATTATTCTCGGTGAACGAGGATCAGGCATGATCTCCATGAATGGTGCTGCCGCACGCAAAGTGCAGGTTGGTGATCGAGTGATAATTGCTGCCTACGGACACTACTCGGAAGAAGAAGCCAATAAGCATGTTCCCAAGCTCGTCTATTTCGATGGAACCGACAACAAGGTTTCCCGAACCAACCAAAGTATTCCCGTTCAAGCAGTATAGATAGTTACCCCTTTTGTCTTGGCAAAAGGGGCGAAAACCGCCTGCTCCATTCCGCCGCCTGCAGCGCAGATACCCTGCGATGCTCGCTTCAATTCTAAGCTGCGGAACTCGGCGTCATTGAGACGCCTCAGACAGTCCTCGCTTTCAACGAATTGAAACTGTGCTTCTCGGCGGCTTCAAGTCGCAAACAAACACCCAACTGCCAGATCGCACTATGATCCCGTTGAGCTTGCGACCGCCATGGATGGCGGAAGTGCAGAAAACGCAGGAGCAGTTTTCTGCCCGAAAGGGTTTTTGCCACTAAAAGAAAACAAATCCAATTTGTAGTAGATTTATCCACCCGTCTGAAACAGATCATAAAAGCCAGTTATTAGTTATGTCCTACTCAATTGAAAACCACGATATTCCCGACGCCTTCAAAGAGGGCGCCCATATTGATCAGGCTTTGTACGAAAGTATGTACAAGCAATCGGTGGAGAACCCAGATGAATTCTGGGCTGAGCAGGCCAGGAAATTTCTGACCTGGGACAAAGAGTGGGATCAGGTAAGCGACTACGACTTCAGGGCGGGCAAGGCTTCCTGGTTTAGCGGTGGAACACTTAATGTCACGGTCAACTGCATTGATCGGCATCTACCGACTCGTGCTAATCAGACTGCCATTATCTGGGAGGGTGATGATCCGAACGACAGCGCTCATATCACCTACGCCGAATTACACGAACAGGTTTGTCGACTAGCCAACGTCCTGAAGGATCGAGGCGTTAAAAAAGGTGATCGTGTTTGTATCTATATGCCCATGGTGGTTGAAGCCACCTATGCCATGTTGGCTTGTGCTCGCATCGGCGCCATCCACTCAGTGGTATTTGGTGGCTTCTCGCCTGAATCCCTAAAAGATCGAATTCTCGATAGCGATTGCCAGACGCTTATTACTGCCGACGAAGGCGTTCGCGGTGGCAAGAAAATCCCTCTGAAGGAGAACTGTGACAAGGCATTACAAGGTTGTCCAAATCTAAGCACCTGCATTGTGGTTAAGCGCACTGGCGCTGACGTTGAAATGCAGGATGGCCGGGATATCTGGTATGACGCCGCCGTGGCAAGTGTTAGCGCAGTTTGTGATCCAGAGATGGTGGATGCCGAGACCCCGCTATTTATTCTCTATACCTCGGGTTCTACCGGAAAACCTAAAGGCGTAATGCACACCACCGGCGGTTATTTGTTAATGGCCGCCATGACCTTTAAGTACGCTTTCGACTATAAGGATGGCGATATTTATTGGTGCACAGCGGATGTCGGTTGGGTGACTGGACATACCTATATTGTCTATGGGCCATTGGCCAACGGTGCTACCACATTGATGTTTGAAGGAGTGCCGACCTATCCCGATGCCTCGCGCTGCTGGCAGGTTTGCGACAAGCATCAGGTGAATCAGTTTTATACGGCGCCAACTGCGCTGCGTGCCCTTATGGGGTTGGGGGATTCCTTTGTGGAATCCACTTCCCGATCGAGCCTGAAATTACTTGGTACGGTGGGAGAACCCATTAATCCGGAAGCCTGGGAGTGGTACTTCAATATAGTTGGCGAACGCCGTTGTCCGATAGTTGATACCTGGTGGCAGACCGAAACCGGTGCACATATGATCACGCCGCTTCCTGGCGCAATATCTATGAAACCCGGCTCTGCAACTAGACCCTTCTTTGGCGTGCAGCCAATTTTGGTTGATGATGAGGGCAATGAGCTGGAGGGAGAGGTTTCGGGGAACCTTTGTATTAAAGCATCCTGGCCGAGCCAGATTCGTTCGGTCTATGGCGATCATCAGCGCATGATTGATACCTATTTCTCAACCTTTCCGGGCTACTACTTTACTGGTGATGGGGCTCGCCGCGACGCCGATGGATATTACTGGATTACCGGCCGTGTAGATGATGTGCTCAATTGCAGCGGCCATCGTCTGGGTACGGCTGAAATTGAAAGCGCTTTGGTATTGCATCCATCAGTTAGTGAGGCCGCTGTTGTTGGATATCCCCATGATATTAAGGGGCAGGGCATATACGCCTATGTGACTCTCATGGTCGGTGCAGAGCCAAGCGATGAGCTGCAGAAAGAGCTTGTTGGGCTGTGCGTTCAAGAGATTGGGCCGATAGCCAAACCCGATGTCATTCAGTGGGCACCGGGTTTGCCAAAAACCCGCTCGGGAAAAATCATGCGACGCATTCTGAGAAAAATTGCCTGCAATGAGCTGGATAGTCTGGGAGATACCAGCACACTGGCTGATCCAGGCGTGGTAGCAGACCTGATTGAAAAGCGAGCCAATAAATAGAACTCAAATAGAGTTGTAGAGACCCAACTCCTTAGGGTGAGGCTCAAGAATGCGCTGGCTTTGATAGTAGCCCGAAGCTTTGCGTGAGTAGTGGCGAAGCAGGGTCAGAGGCGCAATAAGAGGCACTTCCCCGAGTCGGTAGGATTCAATTAGATTGGTGAGGTCAGCTTTTTCCTCGCTGCTGAGAACTTTCTTTAAATACCCCTGCATATGTTGAAGCGCATTGGTATTCCCCTTGCGTCCCCCCAGGCGTTTCATGCCGTCCATCAATATCATCTCGTAGCGGCTCGCCAAAATGGGAACAGAGTAATTACCTGCTCGAGCTAAGAGTTTGCCTGCCAGTTTGTAGTGGCGCTGAGATTTGGCCATTAGCAGGTATTTCTGGTTACTGTGAAACTTGATGATTTGATCTCGGCTCGGGTTAGAATCTTTTAGGTGCCGCCATTCCTGATAAAGGAATACTCTGGTAACAAAATTCTCTCTTAAGGCCGCGTCAGTTAGCCTTCCAGCTTCTTCGACGGGTAGATTCGGGAAAAGCTCTAGAACTCTTTGAGCAAAAGCGCCTTTGCCCAAAGTATTTTCAGAGTTTCCGTTAGGGTGATAGGTCTTTACCCGGAAAGCGCCGCAGCTGGGAGAGTTTTGCATAAAGATAAAACCTCGCAACTTATCTATGGAAGCCTCTTTGCCCTCGGCAAGTTGAGTGAGAGCTTCGGTGTAATCTTTAGAAGGATCTTTAATTTCTAATACTCGGATTCCTTTCTCCGTATTTACCAGTCTCATCGCCTCTCTAGGTATTGGTAGGCCGATTTCCACTTCAGGGCAGGTATCCACATATTCGAACCAGCTAGAAAGTTGGTCTCTGCAGAACTTGGAGAGCTTATGCCCGCCGTTGTAACGCACTTCTTCACCAAGCAGGCAGCGGCTGATGCCCACGGGAATAAGACTTTGTGCGGTTTGAGATTTTTTTTCCTCATTCATGAGTCAAGTATAGGCTAGGGCGTGTTCTCTCGCTTCGGTGCGGTGCTACAATTTCACAAAACATTAATCGAGCTCAATTCCTTGTCTCTAGCTAAACGTATTATTCCTTGCCTCGATGTCGACCAAGGTCGAGTTGTAAAGGGTGTCAACTTTGTTGATATCCGTGACGCGGGTGACCCTGTAGAAATCGCTGCCCGCTATAACGAGCAGGGAGCCGATGAAATCACCTTTCTCGATATCACCGCCAGTCATGAAGAGCGTGATACCACCATTCATACGGTGGAGCAGATTGCTAGCGAGGTTTTTATTCCACTAACAGTGGGCGGTGGAATCAGTGAGCTCGAGCACATCCGCAATTTATTACGTGCTGGTGCAGATAAGGTCAGCATAAATTCAGCGGCAGTGCGGCGGCCGGAGTTTGTGGCGGAAGCATCCGAGAGATTTGGTAGTCAATGTATTGTTGTGGGTATCGATGCTAAACATGTTGCCGAAGACGTGACCGGTCACAAGTGGGAGATATTTACCCATGGAGGTAGACGCTCAACGGGTATTGATGCTGTTGAATGGGCGGCAAAAATGTGTGATTTAGGCGCTGGAGAAATACTTCTAACCAGCATGGATCGGGATGGTACTCGCATTGGATTTGATCTTGAGCTAACCCGAGCAGTTAGTGAAGCAGTGAGTATTCCCGTGATAGCCTCAGGAGGCGTAGGTAAGCTTGAGCACCTTGCCGAAGGAGTTACCGAGGGTGGCGCTGACGCAGTACTAGCGGCCAGCATCTTTCACTATGGTGAACATACCGTAGGTGAAGCCAAGGAACTTATGGCATCACGTGGCATAGAAGTGCGCTAACTACTACTCCATCTGTAACACCCTGTAACAAGCTGTATCAGGGTGCTGTAACAAGGGCTGTATCACAGCCCTTTTTTATGCCCTCAATATTTACCAAAAACACCCTATCCATCTGTTTTTAAACAACTTATAAAAAGTTGGCACAGGCCTTGTTATACCTAAAGCGTTAGAACACTTTTAACTTAACTTTTTAACTTTAGGAATTTAACAATGAACATGAAAAAGACTCTTATCTCTACTGCAATCGCTTCTCTCTTTGCAGCCCCAGCTTTCGCTGAGCTCGACCGAGACTCTGCGATCGTTTCATTAGACGTAGCCACTTACGCTTCTTTGACCAATCTGGACGATTTCGTTCTAACCACTGAAGACGCCAGCGGTTCTGCCGGTGCGGTTTATACCGGTTCTGATGTCTACAACCTCGAGTCAAACGCTCAAGTACGCGTTTCACTACAAGGTGGAAACCTCAGCAATGGTTCAGATCAAATCGAGACCTCTTACGACCTCGATGGCGCTGGACTGAACATGGACACCACTGCCAACTCTGTTCACAACGCTGAGCACGTGGTTTCTGCACAAGCAGTTTTGGGTGAAATCTCTGCTCAAAAAGCCGGTGGATACGCCAGCGAAATCACTTTGACTGTGAGCGCTATCTAAGCTGAGTTTTAGCTTTCCTTCAGGAAGGCCCGCGAATTGTTTCTCACTTTTCAATTCAACGGCCTTCCAACTTTAATAAAACAAAATATAAAAATTTCTACCAGATAAAACGAGAACACTGTTATGCGTAAATTAGTGAGTTTATTTCTACTTTGCTCATTCAGCCTTTCACTAAAGGCGGGTGAGTTTGCCGTTTCGCCGATGCTAATTGATTTCGAGTCTTCCCCTCGACAGACGGAAACATTTAGTTTCGATATCTTTGGAAAACAACCGGGCAGCGTGCGCATATTTATGAGCGACCTGGAACAACAGCTAACAGGCCATATGGGCTTCGTTGACCTCGATGAGGATTATTCCGGAATGGCACAATGGGTTGAGTTATCTCAATCAACTGCTGAGGTTGACCAAGACGAACGAGTTACCCTAACCGGTGAAATAACGGTTCCCTCTGATGCCAAGGGCACATATCTAGCGGCAATAATGATCGAGGAGATCAAAGATACCAGTGCACCGGGATTCAACGTCAACGTGCGCTACGCCATTATTCTCAACCTCCATATAGAGGGCCGTAAAACACGGCTCAGCAGTACCTTCTCCGGATTGGCTTTGGAGGAGCAGGATGGGAATCTATTTGCTGTCGGATGGTTCAAAAACGAATCGGACAGTGACGCTTACATGGAATCCGAAGTTCAGATTCGTGACGAGAACAATCGCCTAGTAAACCGAGTACCTCTAAAGACTCAATCGGCATGGCAGCGTGGTGATGATTCATCTCGGGTCTTTCCAGGTGGGTTGGTCAAGCTTTATGGACCGGTTATTGCCGATTTGCAGGATGGCACTTACCAGTTAACCGCGAGAAATCGGTTTGGGGGGTCACCTCTCCCAAGTGCAAGAGTGAGCCAAGATTTCGTTCGCGCCGAGACGCCAGAGGTGTCTGATGAGGAGTTGATTGCCATTGACATCCCGGAGATAAAAATCGCCCCCGACGCCGCTGGCACCATTATGAACCGATTTGAATTCACCAATCCCTACAGTCGTCCGATCGATGTTGAATTTGTAGAAGTAGGTTCTGAAGCGGGTGAAACTGTTCAGTTCTTGCCCAAAAAAATAACCTTGGAAGCAGGTGAAACTTCTTCGATCCGATTGGTTCAACGTTGGGGTGAGTTGCCACCTCAGTCGGTAAGTTACTCAGGAAGTTTGGCTATCGGCAATCAATCACAAAACTTCTTCATAGCGACTGGGCTTTAGGCTCAGAGATATTCTCTAATCTGGTAGAGAACTTGGGAGGTCTTCTTTCTCCACCCTGCGCTGACAAACCGAAAGGTTGTGTCAGCGTTTTTTATCTAGCGGAAGAAGTTTTTTCGTCGCTAAGGGATTGGGCTTGGGCCAGATCAAGAGTGCCTTCATAAATAGCTCGGCCGGTAATAGCGCCCATAATTCCAGCGTCAGCGACTTCCAGCAAAGCTTCAATATCTTCAATATTGGTAATTCCGCCTGATGCAATAATGGGAACAGTGCTCGCATTGGCCATGCCGAGAGTCTGCTCAACGTTTACGCCATTCATCATGCCGTCGCGAGCTATGTCGGTATAGATAATGGATTCAATTCCATCCTGCTCGAAGCGTTTAGCCAATTCTGTCGCTTTGATATCAGTTACCTTGGCCCAGCCATCTGTCGCTACTAAACCATCTTTGGCGTCCAGCCCGACGATGATTTTGCCCGGGAATTCTTTACAAGCCTCGGCAACCATTTCAGGGGTTTCTACTGCCGCGGTGCCAATGATTACCCAGCTCACGCCGGCAATCACATAGCTCTCGATTGTGTCGAGGTTGCGGATTCCGCCACCAATTTGAACCGGCAGGCCGGGGTAGTTGGCAGAGATATCATTCACTACGGTTCGGTTAATAGGTGTTCCGGCAAACGCGCCGTTTAGGTCGACGACATGGAGCCGACGAGCCCCTTCTTGCGCCCATTGACTGGCCATAGTGACCGGGTCTTCCGAAAAGACGGTTGTCTCTTCCATTAGCCCCTGCTTGAGGCGAACACATTGGCCATCTTTTAGATCAATGGCGGGAATAATTAGCATAGGAATTTCCTTAAACTTCCTTTGATCCAAACTGGATCAATCTGAATCTGTACGGAGGTTGATTATTCGCTCAGGTATTCGTTGGTGAAAGAGAGTCTAAGACTCTCCATCCCAGCTCAGAAAATTACTGAGTAGCTGTAACCCTGAGTGCTGGCTCTTCTCAGGATGAAATTGAACTGCAAATAAATTCTTTCGAGCAATTACACTGGCGAATTCAATCTCATAGGTTGAGGTGCCAAAAACTTCGGCGGATTGTACCGGTTTTGTGTAATAGCTATGCACAAAATAGAAGCGTTCATTGTCCCCAATTTGGTGCCACATTGGGTGAGCTTTTTGCTTCACCTGATTCCAGCCCATGTGCGGTACCTTGAGGCGATTTCCCTTTGTATCGCGAGCTTCTGTATCGAATTTAACCACCTCGCCCTCAATAAGGCCGATGCAGTCCACACCCTGATTTTCCATACTGTGCTGAAGCAATGCCTGTAGGCCTACACAGATAGCCAAAATGGGTTTTTCTTCAACCTGCTCTATGATTAATTGATCAAATCCGAGGCGGTGGATTTCTGCCATGCAATCACGCATTGCACCGACGCCCGGAAATACCAGACGATCGGCACTGCGAATAACATCTGCATCAGAGGTAATGGCAACCTTAATATTTTCACCCACGTGCTCAAGAGCACTGCGCGCAGAATGCAGGTTGCCCATCCCATAATCGACGATAGCGACCAATTGCTGTGACATTAGCTATTGCCTTAAAAAGTGGTCCTAAAGAACGCCTTTGGTGGAAGGTGTTGCATCACCCATGCGGGAGTCCGGCGTGAGCGCCATGCGCACAGCACGACCAAAGGCCTTGAACAAAGTCTCAGCTTGGTGGTGAGCGTTGGCGCCGCGTAAGTTGTCCAGGTGCAGGGTAACCTGAGCGTGGTTGACAAAGCCCTGAAAGAATTCATAGAAAAGATCGGCATCAAAATCACCGATGCGTGCGCGTGTGAACTCTACGTTCATCTCCAAGCCGGGACGGCCAGAAAAGTCGATAACGGCGCGCGATAAAGCCTCGTCTAAAGGCACGTAAGCGTAACCATAACGATTAATACCGGCTTTGCTGCCAACCGCCTGTGCGAAGGCTTGACCAATGGTGATGCCAATATCCTCAACCGTGTGGTGATCATCAATGTGTAGGTCGCCCTTGGCTTCGATTTTCAGATCAACCAATCCGTGACGAGCCACTTGATCGAGCATGTGCTCGAGAAATGGGATGCCAGTGTTAAAGTCGGCCACACCTGTTCCGTCCAGGTTCACATCTACTGTGATCTGGGTTTCGAGAGTGTTACGAGTGACGGAAGCTTTTCGCTCTGTCATTGAAGGCTCCGGGCAAAAGCGGGATTATAGTGAACCCCGTGCCTAATGTCCCCACTAAGACAGCAGACAAAGATTGGATAATTTTGCTCAACAACTACTTGATTGGTACGACCATTCTGGCCGTAAAGACCTGCCCTGGCAGCATCCGCGCGAGCCTTATCGGGTTTGGCTATCAGAAATCATGCTTCAGCAAACCCAGGTAACCACGGTAATTCCTTATTTCGAGAAGTTTATGCAAGCCTTTCCAACGGTGCTGGAATTGGCCAATGCGGATTTAGATCAGGTGCTTAGTCTCTGGGCCGGCTTGGGTTACTACGCTCGAGCGCGCAATCTGCACAAGGCGGCGATAAAAATCCGAGATAATTTTTCTGGCGTATTTCCCTCTGATCAAGAGGATCTGGAAAGCCTACCGGGAATAGGGCGTTCTACTGCTGGCGCAATACGGGCTCAAGCCTTCGGCGAGCGAGGAGTGATTCTGGACGCCAATGTGCGACGCGTACTTTGTCGTTACCACGGAATAGATGAACCCCCAATGAAGGCTCAAACCCAAAAACAACTTTGGTTTTTGGCAGATGAGCACACGCCCGATTCGGAATCGGTAAATAATCAGCAAGCTGATTATGCGCAGGCCATTATGGATCTTGGCGCAACTCTCTGTGGCCGCAAGCCGGCCTGTGAAATTTGCCCAATCCAAGATGGTTGTGAGGCCTTTTCTCAGGGGCGCCAGAATGAGTTGCCCGTGAAACTAGTCAAGAAATCTGAGAAACCGGTGCGCAATGCGCATATGTTGATTTGTTTAAACGGTGAAGGAGAAGTTTTCCTGGAGCGGCGACCACCTACCGGAATATGGGGCGGCATGCTCTGTCCACCGGTAGTCTATTTCGATACTGCACAGGAGGCCTCAATTGCCAGTCCGGATACTCTGCCAATGCGTCGTCACACCTTTAGTCATTTCCATCTCGATTATGTGCCTGTGATGGCAAAGCATGAGGATGTGGACGGAGTTTTGGATTCTGAGCATGGCCTCTGGTATAACCTCAATTCTCCAGCACCGGGCGGACTGCCAGCGCCGGTGAGCAAATTATTTGAAGAGTTAAGAGCTCCGAGTTAATCCTCAGACAACAGAGAACAGTTATGCCCAGAATGGTGATGTGTCAGAAATACAAAAAAGAGATGGAGGGGCTCGACCTACCTCCTTTCCCCGGTCCGAAAGGGCAGCACCTCTTTGAAAACATATCCAAGCAGGCCTGGCAGGAGTGGATGGCTCATCAAACTACACTGATCAACGAAAACCGCCTAAATATGATGGATATGACCGACCGCGCCTATCTGGATGAGCAGCGCGAAAAGTATTTTTCTGGTGAGGAAGTAGACCAAGCGGAGGGCTATATTCCACCCGAAGAAAAATAGTCGAAAGGCTTGCGGTGCGGCCCTTGACTCAGCAAGGCCCAATCGCTTTAATACGCGCCTCTTTTGGCCCCCTCACATTGTAATGTGGGAAGTCACAAGCAAGCACAATAGATTTATACGCCCAGGTAGCTCAGTCGGTAGAGCAGAGGATTGAAAATCCTCGTGTCGGTGGTTCGATTCCGCCCCTGGGCACCATACAGTTATAAAAAGGCCCCTCTTGCAGGGGCTTTTTTATGTCTGAGTTTATTGAGTCGAAAGCAAACCACCTGGTTCGAGCATTCCGCCCCAGGGCTCCATTCCTAACAAGATCCTGTACCCTTCAATGACTCATTTTTCTAGGCGGGTTGCCTCCACATCGCGAGTATAATTTGACTGAAAATCACTCAATCAATACAGAAGCAGGCGTATTGACTAGCTTGGAGAGCAAATGAATTCTTCAAATAAAATGGTATTCCTTCCCTTGATGCTGGCTTTGGTCGCTCCAGCAAACGCCCATCACTCCATAAACTTCCATTTTAATCCTGATATAACTATTTCGATTGAAGGCGTTGTTCAGGAGTTTAAATATCAGAATCCGCATTCTGAGTTGTTTATAGATGTGCTGGATGAAAATGGCGTTACTACAACTTGGCGCACTGAAATGACGGCTAGTAGTACGCTGAATCAACAAGGTTGGACTGCCGAGCATTTTCTACCAGGGCAAGAGATAAAAATAACGGGTTATGAAGCGCGCCGAGACCAAAACACCATATATCTTAGAAACGCTGAATTTGTAGATGGCACCTCTACCTCTTTCACCTTCGGTCAGGTGGTAAATGGTGAGGTCGTTGGCGATGAAGTTGAAGTGGGTCTAAATGTTTTGGGAAATTGGGTTCGCGCGAATGCACCGACGACCGAGGATTTTCCAGATGGTGGGCCCGGGTCGGCCACAATGAACAACAATCCACATTTGTCCAAGCTAACAGAAGTTGGTTTGGCCGCGTCGGAAAACTACAACGTGGTTACCGATGACCCTAATTTAAATTGTGAATTGCCAAGTATTCTTAGAGCCTGGCGACAACCGGATTTTTCCCCAACCAATATTAGCCAAAACGGTGATCTAATCACCATTCAGCATGAAATTTATGACCTAAAGCGGGTTATTTATTTGAATCAAGCTGCCCACCCGGCGGGCTTAACACCAAGTCGCGTAGGACATTCCATCGCCCGTTATGAGGGGAATGAATTAATTATTGAAACGACGGGATTTATACCCGGAGTGTTGATTCCTCACGAAGGCATTTTGCATAGTGAAGAGTTACGACTGACGGAACGTTTTAGTGTGGACGAACAAACTGGGTTATTGACTATGAGTTGGATTGCTACTGATCCAATACATTATAGAGAACCTCTCAGTTCGAGCTTCTCTTTTGCTCGGTCCGAAAATCCTATTTCTGAATATGATTGCCAAGTGGCTACCAAGCTAGAGTAGCGGCGGGGTAAGATCTTTCTTACCCCGGCCTTTGCGAGTGACTCAATTACTCTACCGTGAGATCGTTGCAGTTATAGGGCTCCCAAGGGAGGTTGGAAATATACAGCACATCCGTACCGCTTCTTACAGACTCAGGTGTCCAGTATAGGGTGTCGGTGGCCTCGTAATCTCGGGTCAGCGTACCGCGTTCATTGTCGAGCCAGAAGCGCTCAATGACGTGATATTGGTCGCTGTTAATTTGTGTAATGGCATTCTGAACGCTTCGAAAACCGGGTTCAAAACCAAGCGTATTGACTATTAGTACATCGTTCTGCCAGCGACCAATGGAATGGCCTGATAAATCCAGACTTAGATCAGCCGGATGCTCATCCGCATCCAAATGGATGATGCGCTTGCGATCCATAAACCCATAAGTAAGTTCGATCCTATTCTGTTCCTGGACGATTCGATTCGGCATCCAGTTAAATGTCCAGTCCGAAATAAAATCTCTGGGCTGACAATTAATTCGGGGGTCTGCGATCTCACCTGCGGCTATTCGAGCAAGCACTTCATCAGCGGCCGCTTGGCCAGCCTCTGTAAGTCGAATCGGTTCGACCCGCGGATAGGCCTCGTCCTGAACCGGTCTGGCGGTACGCGCTTCTGCTGCCCAGTCGCCGGCAATGTTTGGATCTCCCCAGGGAGTCCTTGCCTGACGGGCAGAATCAGCCACCGGCCGAGTCTCGTCAAACTGCGCAAAGCGCGTCACTTCCGGCCCACGGTCCAAAGCCATTGTTTCCAATACGCAGACATTCTCTTCCCTGCGTGATGGATTTCCGCCTACCTTGATGGGAGTGCCCGGAGAGAACATTTCTTCTGTCCAGCCGGCACGTCTTAGGGAAGTCCCTGAAAGCATTTCACACTGCACATTTATGCGTTGTCCCGAATCATCGAGAACATAGTTTCCGTCGTCGCCAGTTAAGTCGAAACTGACGTAGGAATGCGGATTGACGAAGCGAAGGTCAGTTACTAGCCCTGTGAGTGATATTTCCACACTGAGATCAAATTGAGAATTAGCCCCATGGTGTGCCGATAGATTGGTCGACAAAGCGACCAGGCCAACCACCGCAAGTAGTTTACTTACTGGCATCTTGAATACCCGCTAATTTTGTAGAGGGGTGAGAATATACAAGATTGCATGAGAAACGATATAGGAATAGATGTGATTCGGTGAGCGTCTAGAGTCGGAAGAGCACCATTTTGCCGATTAAATTTGCCAAAGCCCTATCAGGCAGATTGCTGCCAAAAACACACCTAATACTCGTTTGAAGCGGGCATCATTGCGCAGCAGATAGTCGTGCGCTCGCAGCCCGATGAAATGCCCAATCGCCGCTGCCGGTATCAACATTAGAGCGCTCAGGGTATGTAAAGAGAAACCGAATGCGACAAAGGTACCCATCTTCGTCAACACCAGAATAAACCATAGGACAAAGAGCGTGTTGCGCAGTTGGTAGCGATCCACGTGCTGTAGGTAAACGGCAACTAACATCGGCGCGCCCGTCAGGGAGGTACCAGAGATATAGCCGCCCAGCACCAATAACAGTTTCTCCGACCAGCCATCTTTACTGTGAATGGACATCTTGAATACCCACATCAATGCATAACATAGCGTGATCAGGTAAATCACTGTCACCAGCAAATTGTTTGGCAGGTTGAGTAGTCCTAGTACACCTACCACTTTGGCTGGAAAAATAAACCAGAGGGACTTCTTCAGGTAGGTCCAGTCCACCTCGCGAAGTCGTCCGACCAGGCTGATAAAGGTAAAGAAGAGTAAGTGTGTGCCGATGACCGGTAGCCAGAATACCGGCTGGTCATAGATCAGCAACATCATCGGTAGAGCGAGCGCAGCTCCCCCAAATCCTAATCCGCTGCGCACAAAACCGGTCCAGACAAAGAGCAGGACAGTCAGGTAGATCTGTAGAGAGGAAAATTGCCAAAGCTGACTCGAGCTGAGCAGTTCAATCATTCCCTGTTATCCGGTAGTACTGAGAGTAGTGGAATAGATTTTTGGCATAGAGTTGAAGGGTGAACCTTCAATTAGCAGGGTATCAATTCGAGATTTAGTGGGTAGAGCGACATCTAGTACCAACCCCAGTGAATGCTCCTGAGGTTGGTACAGTCGGCCGGCAATCTTTAAAGGCTATTAGTTCGCAGGTTTCGAGTTCAATTTTTGCGAACTCATTGCGAACCTATTTGCGAGCTTTTAAAGAGAAGCTAAAAAGTGATCGATTCCGGCTTGTACTACGTCCATATCCTGTTGGGGCGTTCCCGAACTTGCACCGATGCCGCCAACGCATTCGCCGTCGACCATAACCGGCAGGCCTCCACCAACAGTGCTGATGTGGCCGCCACATTCAGTATGAATTCCGAATGCCAGGCTTCCAGGAGTATTTACTGCATTGTATTCGTGAGTAGCTTTGCGCGCGGCGCCGGCAGTAAAAGCCTTGTCCGTTGAAACCTGAATGCTATGTGCTTTGCCGCCATCCATACGTTCGAAGGCGACCAGATTTCCTGAGTCATCCGAAATTGCGATGCACATGGGCACGCCAATTTGTTCGGCTTTGGCGCGAGCGCCTTCGATTAAAATTCGAGCGTCTTCAATGCTTAATCGTTTAACGGAAATCATGAATTGTTTCTCCTAATTCTGGAGCGCAGAGTGTACAGAAATCGGTATGGCTATGACAATCACTTTATCGATAATCGTTGACATGGGGTAAATTTATACCTACCTTACGCCTGAACTTAAGGTTTAATTTTACTAGGGGTGTATCTGTTCCTGTTCCTATTCATGAGCTAGCAGTCGTAGAGCTTGCAGTTCGTGATTTGCAAAAAAAGGAAGTCCTATTTGCATGTCCCGACTATGGGAACCAGAATAAACAGTGTTTATAGTGCCCTTAGCAGTGTTGCACCATCTCTAATCAGGAGGAAGCATGACTAACCCCGGACATTCCAATCATCTCGTTCCCCGGACCTTATGGGACAAGCTCTATCTGGGCTGGTTCTTAATTTGTTTCCTTATGGTTTGGGTCGGCACTTTGTTCGTGAACAAGCCTATCCCCGTTCTCGGTATGCCGCTGGTATATGTTTGGTGTAGCGGCTGGGGCACTGTCTGGCTGTTTGGTTGTCTGTTCTTCGGACTAAAAATTGAGAATGAGCGCCAAGCGGCGAAAGGAGAATAACCTTGGAATCTTGGCACTATACAATCATCATTGTCGTTCTGTACTCCCTGCTTATCCTCTGGGTGGGAACTGGCCGCTGGACGAAAGCCAACCGTGTTGCCATGGACGACTACTTCAAGGTCGGTTCCGGTTTTGGCTTTATCGTGTTGTATCTCGGTATCGCCGGCGGATTTCACACCGCTTTTGCGATTCCCGGCTCCATGGGTTTTTATTATTCTCATGGTGTTGCTTTTGCGGCCAACATACTCTGGACGGTACTGACGCCCTTGGGGGTCATTTATTTCATCGGATCACGAATCACTTGCCTCGGTAAGAAATTCAACTACATCACACCGGCTGATCTGATCGTCGATTATTTTGGCGACGGCAAGTTCAGAGCCTTTATTGCAATCTACATCCTAGCTGCCTGTATCCCCCTCATGACGGCGAATGTCACCGGCCCAGCCATACTTCTGTCGAGCGGTACTGAGGGACACATTCCCTATTGGGGAGCCCTGGCTATCATGGGTGTGATGGTTATCGTCTACGTGACCTCCAGCGGAATACGCGGCGTCACCTGGACTACGGTTGCTCAGGCAATCTGGATGTTCGTTGCCGTTTGGGCTGCTGCGATTTGGTGTCTCACGCTTATCGATGGCGATCTGATGACCTTATTCAATACCATTAAGGATACTGAACCTGAATTGCTGACCTTGCCCGGTCCACAGGGGCGCGCCACAGCTGAGTGGTGGCTAACTTGGCCTGTGTTCGGTATCGCGCTCTACTGGGCAATTTTGCCTAGAGGCTTTATGTTCTTTTACTCGGCAAAGGATGTAGCCACGACCCGAAGAATCGGTTTAACAGTAGGTTTTTACCTGATGGCGATGTATCTGCCAGCCATGGTTATTGGCTTCACCGCTTTTTACTTTTTTCCAACCTTAGAGGGAGCCGCTGGCGATAATTCTTTCCCTCTGCTTTTGGCAACTTACGCTCCAGCCTGGTTTGCCGGGATAATTGTCGCAGGCGGCCTCGCTGCAGGCATGTCGTCCATGGATGCAGATACCAATGCTAACGCTGCAATGCTCACAAAAGACGTGTACAAGGGCTTTATCAAAAAGAATGAATCGGACAGGCACTATCTTTCCGTTGGGCGAATCTTTGTGGTCTTCTTGGTTGCTCTTACAGTTCTCGCCGCGGGGTATCGTTGGTCGCTGGTCGTACTTATGATCGGTGTTACGGCGGCGATGATTGTTCAACTCTTGCCCGCAGTAATAGCGGTCACTATACCTATGGGTAAGTTTCGATTGACAAAGATGGGCATCACTACCGGGATCATAGCGGGGCTGATCGTCTCCTTAATGGCCCTTCTTGGTGGGAAGGCTTTCCCATTGGGGGGATTTGTCGAGATCACCGTGCCGAATCTGTTACCGGCGAGCTGGACCCGCTTCGACGCGTCCTTCCTAGGACTGGCCTTCAACATACCCCTGGCTATTATCGTTAGCCAGTTCACTAAAGCGCCTGATGCGGAAGCTGTGGCTCGTATTCATGGTGCACTCGACGAGGAATTCGGAAGACGCTCTTAAAGCGTCCTCCAGAATGAACGAAAAATACTGGCGGTTATATTTGGAAATTTGGGAGCAATTATGAAACGCAGCAAAAACATATTCTTCATACCATTCATTGCTTTGTTCGGGTTGTTTGTTCCGGGCGCTTTTGCCGATACTTTTGTTATCTATGGGGTGAGCGGCAACGTTGGTAGCTTAATTGCCGAGGAAGCACTAAATCGAGGTCACAGTGTTGTCGGTGTTTCGCGCAACCCTGAAAGCTTGCAGAACGAGAACCCGAATTTCTCTGCTGTTCAGGGGGATGTCACTGATTCGGACTCTATCCTTGAGACTGTCAGCGGTGCGGATGCTGTGATCGTCGCCGTCGGCGGTGTTGGATCAGGCAATGCACCTGAGCAGGCCTATGCTTTCCTAGGTGCGAAAGCCTATATCGAAGCTGCATCCCAGCTTGGTTCTGCGACACCTCATGTTATCCAGGTTGGTAGCGGAACGACGCTGAACACCAATGGTGTTCGAGTGTTTAATACCCTTGATCTTGAACCCGGCACGTATGTACATGGATTGTTCCAGGGGCACTGGCTGGCTCTGGAAGCCTATCGCGAGTCCAGCGGTTTTGATTGGACCGTGATGTCAGCAGCCTACGGTGCCATCATGGGGCAGGGCGAAGTTACCGGCCGCTACAGGCTTGGAGATCAGGAGACGCTCTTTGACCGAAACGGTTCCAGTATGCTCTCGAGAGAGGATTACGCGATCGCCGTCATTGACATGGCGGAGAGTCATACAGTGACAGGGAAGCGTGTCGCCGTAGGGCCGGCTTATTAGAGGCTACTTAGATAGGTAGTTCAGATAGGTAGTTCAGTCAGCTCTGTTGGGTATGCTTTCGCGCACGTGACGCCATGAGAGTTCACGGGCTTCTGCGGCATCTCCTTTAGCGATTGCATGGGCGATCTCAGAATGAGAATCTACGAAGTCATGTAAATCGGCAGCCGTAAGGGACATGTTTACCCAGGTACGGCTGCTGACATCAAGCCCTTCCCAAACTCTCACAAGCGTATTGTTTCCCGTTGCTTGGATGATGGTGCCGTGAAACTCTGAATTCAGTATGACGAATTTTTTTATGTCTCCTTTGTCTGCTGCCTTTTTCATACGCTCAACGATTTTTTCCAGCTTGATGGGAAGTTCTGGGTCTCCGTTCGCGACAATATCTCCTGCAAGGGCTTCCAGCTCCGCTCGCACCATATATATTTCGGCTAATTCGGTTTCGTCCAGGGTTCGGACTCGCGTACCGCGATTGCGTTGAGATTCAATCAGGCCGATCGCTTCCAGTTCGCGCAGCGCTTCTCTAACCGGTGCCTGGCTTGTCTGCATTTCTTCGGCAATCTTGAGTTCGACCAGTCGGTCACCAGGCTTTAGAACACCTGAAACTATCCGCTCCAGAAGGGCTTCGCGAATTTGTTGGGAAAGAGATGTGCGATTTAACTTTGTGCCTTGAGGCATGAAAATACTCCATTATCGATAATAAATAATTTATGCCAAAGGCTAATGAAATACAAGGAGTTTAAAGAGGTACTCCTTAGGATAGGATGGTGATGAAAGGGCTCTGGAAGTGGAGGGTTTTGTTCTTCTATATTATCGATAATCGTTGACAAAAAGCCGGGATTTAACTTACATTGTCCGACCTTCAACAGAGGAGATTGTCGTGTCAGAGCAAAATGTATCACCCACTGCTGATGACCTTAGCGTACCAAGCCACATGCGAGCTTGGATACTGAAGGGTGCCGATGAAATCGAGATGGTTGAAAAACCTGTCCCCCAGCCTGACAAGTCTGAAGTTCTGGTTCGAATAGATGCCATTGCTGTCTGTGGTACGGATCTGGAAATTATTCGTAGCGGGTTGCCGGCGATGGTTGAGGGCGAGATAGCTTTCAATAAAGACTTCACATTTGGCCATGAATATATGGGTACTGTTGTGGGTCTCGGGCCCGATGTCGATGAATATAAAATCGGCCAACGAATTACTGTGGAAGTACATGCTGGGTGCGGCCGGTGCAAACGCTGTCGTATGGGTATGTATACCTCCTGCCATAACTACAGCTACAGATCTAAAGGCCACCGTGCGAATGGTATGACTACCGATGGTGGTTTTGCAGAATATGCGGTCAATCACATTAATACCCTGGTTCCTGTGCCGGACGATATGTCCGACGAAGAGGCTGCGCTGGTCGTAACAGCAGGAACTTCCATGTACGGGCTGACCGAACTGGGTGGGCTGGTCGCAGGCGAAAGCGTTGTTGTCAGCGGGCCTGGTCCAATCGGCCTGATAGCGGTAGCTGTAGCACGGTCACTGGGAGCGGACCCTGTCATCTTGACAGGTACTCGCGAAAACCGGCTTGAGATGGGACGTAAGTTGGGTGCTACTCACACAATCAACGTTCGCGAAGTGGAAGATTCGGTGGAAGCTGTTAAGGAGATCGTAGGAAAGCCAGGTGCTGACTATGTAATCGAGTGCGCTGGAACCGAAGGTTCTCTCAACGATTCCATTCATATGACAAACAGAGGCGGCAAAATCTGTCTTGCAGCTTTCCCTCATGAGCCTTGCAAAGTCGATCTACCTTACGCTGTGATGAACAATATCTACATGTACGGTATTCGCGGCGAAGGGAAAAGCGGTACCTATCGGGCCATGTCTTTCATGAAAGACAAACGTTTTGATGCTACCGCCATACATACACATACCTTCGCGCTGGATGATCTGCCAGAAGCCCTGCGTTACGCGCGCGAGCGAGTCGACGGTGCTATCAAGGTTATAGTGAAGGCGCGTGGCGTAGACCCCATAAAGGCTTAGTAAAGCAGGCTTAGAAAACAGGCATAAAAGCACATACATAACAGGACTAGAGAATGACTAGCAAGGCAACAAAAGGCGTTTACTCCGCTGCAATCACTCCGGTTGGAGCAGATGGCCGACCCGATACGCAAAAACTGACCAGCTATTGCAAGCAGATTATAGCGGATGGCCTGACCGGTGTAGCACCGACCGGTACTACCAGTGAAGGAAATTCACTGCCCTTTGATTGGCGCCTTAAATTGCCCGCGGCCTTTGCCGAAGCAGGCATTCCCACCGATCGCGCGATCATTGGTACAGGCTCCAGTTCAGCAGACGACGCTGCTGCCCTGACAAAAGCCGGGCTAGAGGCGGGTTATAACAATGCGCTGGTTTTGCCACCTTTCTACTATAAAAATCCCAGTGATGAGGGTGTGTTTGCTTATTACGCCCGGCTGATCGAACAGGTAGGCTCGGACTCGCTGAGGATTTATCTGTATCACTTCCCAGCGATGTCAGCTGTGCCAATCTCAATTCCATTGATTCAGCGACTCAAGCAAGAATTTGGTCCGATCATTGCCGGTTTGAAAGACAGTTCTGGCGACTATGAGGGTTCTCTGGCCTTTGTTGGCGCTGCTGATGACTTCGATGTTTTTCCTTCAAATGAAGGCGTGCTTGTCGATGGCTTAGCCAAAGGCTGTGGCGGCATTATCTCTGCGACCACACAGATCTCAGCATCTCTTTCGAAACGTACTCTGGACGCAACTGGAGAAGAGCAGGAGAGATTGCAGAGCCTGTTGAACGATGTGCGTCAGGTGATCGCTCAATATCCGCTGATGGCGGCGGTCAAACAGATACAAGTTTGGAAAACCGGTGATGACAGCTGGACAGAGTTGTTTCCGCCATTGGTCAAACTGAGCGATGAGCAGAAAAACACACTGAGAGCTGAACTTGAAGCACTGCCTGAAGAGTGCGGCATCATCATTTAAAGCGCTGTAGCCGGCCATGCCCGCTATCCAGAGTGGGCAGCAATCCGGATTCAAAGATAAATTAACTCGGGAGAGGCCTAAATGGCTGACGCACAAGTACACGAAATTCCGACAGAAGTTTACCTAGAGTGGCTGGGTCGAACCGTTGATATCCACTGGAATTACCACGCCATTCTGATGTTCTGCATCTGGATGGTGCTGGTGCCTCTATGTATCACCATCATTCGTTTTGGCAAACCCAAGCCGACCCTGGAAGGCGTGCGAGTAAAAGTTAGTCCACTCAACAAACAGTGGTGGTGGTTTACGATTCACAAATACGGGCTGTACTTTGCGGTTCTTATGTCGCTAGCTGGAATGTTTGTTGCTTTGATAGTAAGCCAGGGAATCAGCGGTTCTGTGCACTCGATTCTAGGGTTGTTGACCATTCTCATGGGATGCCTGCAGGCTATCTCAGGTATGCTTCGCGGTACTCACGGCGGTAAGTATTACTATACCGCCGACCTTGATGACCCCGAGACCTGGAAGGGTGATCACTACAGTCGCACTAAAAGGCGCCGTATTTTTGAGGCCTATCATAAGACCTCGGGTTATTTTGCCATGATGTTCGCTATCGGTGCGGTCGGTTCTGGCCTGATGCAGTACCCTATGCCTATGCTGGCAGCTTTGATGTTTATTTTGCCTTTCGCTTTTCTGGCTGCATGGGTATACCTGCACTACAAAGAGCGCGACTACGATGGTTACCGAGCTGTTCATGGTTACGGCATGGAGCATCCCTACAACAAAGAGCGCGAATTACTCTAAAGAGCTATTGCTCTTTAGAGATTGATTTCTAGCGCAAGAATAGAGACAGGAAGGAACAATGGCTGAAGTCGTAATTTCGGAGTTCATGCACGAACCTACCGCTAACAAATTAATCGCCGAATACGGTGCTTTCTGGGATCCAAAACTCTGGAGCAAAATCGACGAGTTGCATAAAGAAGTCGCCGAAGCTAAAGCTATTATCGTGCGCAACGACACCATCGTTAACACTGCGCTTTTGGATGCAGCACCAAATCTGAAGCTGGTCGCACGTATGGGTGTCGGACTTGATACCATTGACGTTGAAGCCTGCAAGGCTCGCGGAATTGAAGTTTGTCCTTCTATAGGCGCGAACGCCATATCAGTCGCTGAATACGTTATTGGCTCTGCCATGGCACTGCTGCGCGGTCGAGCCTACTTCGTTACTGACTATGTTGCCGGCGGTGGCTGGGATCGCGCTAAATTTGCCGGTGCAAGAGAGATCACAGGCCTCACTATGGGGATTATCGGCTTCGGTTCAATTGGGCAGGTTACCGGTGAGAAAGCCCGTGCGATGGGCATGGATGTGATCGCATATGATGCGGTTATGCCGGAAGATTCGCCGGCCTGGGAAAAAGCTCGACGTGTTGATCTTGATACCCTGATTGCCGAGGCGGATGTTATTTCGCTGCACTGCCCCAAGCTTCCTTCGACTATCGACATAATCGATGCGGCCGCCTTCGAGAAGATGAAGGACACTGCAATTCTGGTTAACTCCGCACGCGGAGGCATTGTTAACGAAGCGGCTTGCGCAGAGGCACTCAAGTCTGGAAAAATTGCCGGTGCCGCACTGGACTCGCTTGACGTCGAGCCCATCGATGAAAGGGCGCAAGAAATATTCCAGGGCGTACCGAATCTTATTCTCTCGCCTCATGTTGCAGGTGTGACACAGGATGCCAATCGGCGTATCGCTGAGGTAGCGGCGGAGAACGTTCGTCGCCTTCTCGGTTCGCCTAAATAGTCGATTAAAGAGCCGCCTAAAAACTAGCGCATAACTAATACCAACCAAAAGGGATGGAACTATCGTGACAGCTGATCTTCCGACTCCAGAATACGCTCACAACCTGAAACTTCTCGGTTACTCCGATCAGGGAGGGCGCCCGGACGGTGTCCAACTAATGGTCAACAAGGGGCATGCCATCATTGGCCATATGTTTTCTGATGGCTTTAGTGTCGTTGACTGCCGTGATCCCCGAAACCCCAAACCGGTGGCCTATGTGCCTGCGCCGCCCAATACCTGGAATATCCATCTTCAGAGCCATGAGGATCTGCTGCTGGTAATTAATGCCAAGAATATGTTCGCGGCGGAAGAATTCCAGAACGAAGAAGAGTATTACAAAGGTAAAATCGGTAAGAAGACCGGTATAACAGATGCGACCGCTGCTCAAGACTGGACAGCAGGAATGTCGGTCTACGATATTTCCAATCCGGCACAGCCGCGCCAGATTGGTTTTATGCCTGTTGCAGGGGGTGGTATTCACCGCCTGTGGTATACCGGCGGACGCTGGGCCTATGCCTCTGCATTGCTGGACGGTTTTACCGATTACATATTCATCACCATCGATATGGCAGATCCCACCAACCCGAAAGAAGCGGGACGCTATTGGTTGCCGGGTATGAACGCGGCGGCTGGCGAAGAACCAGCCGAAGACGATGCCCGCGGCGGGCTGCACCACGCCATTGTTCATGGCGATACGGCATATGGCGCATGGCGCGATGCCGGAATGGTGATTATGGATGTTAAGGATAGAGCCAATCCCGAGCTGATCGTGCATCGCAATTGGTCGCCTCCTTTTGGCGGTGGAACACATAACTGTCTACCTCTTCCGGATCGCGACCTGCTAGTAGTTGCTGATGAGGCGGTGCTGGACAACTGTGCCGATGGCGTTAAGCACATCTGGTTATTTGATATCCGCGAACCTTCAAATCCGGTCAGCATTTCCACGGTACCTCTGCCGAGTGAAGACGATTTCGTGAACAAGGGTGCACATTTTGGTCCGCACAACATTCACGAAAACCGTCCGGACGGCCTGGTAAGCGACCAGCTGATCTTTGCTACTCAGCAGAATGCGGGTATTCGGGTTTACGATATTTCTAACGAATACCGGCCCGAAGAAGTTGCGGCCTTTGTTCCACCGCCGCCTGCGCGCTTGATGGACAAACGACCAAACCGTGCCCAAGTGATCCAGTCCTGTGACATTTGGGTATCCAAGGAAGGCATTGTTTACGCTTCCGACTACAACGCCGGGCTTTATATCCTCGAATATGAGGGCTAGTCATGGCTGAGATGAATTTGAACGCAGACCCACTGGTTTGGGGACATGGTCCAATAGAGTTTGCTATGTTCCTGGAGCCAACCTGTCCTTTTTCGGCCAAGGCCTTCGGTAAGATTGATGAGCTGCTCGTAAAGGCCGGAGCCGACAAGATCAGCGTAAAGGTTTACCTTCATTCTCAGCCCTGGCACATGTACTCCGGTGTTATAACCCGTGCGATAATCGCAGCATCGACTCTTAATGGCGGCAAGGAAACTGCTAGAGCAGTGATGAATGCGGTCTACGCACATCGTGATGACTACGAGTTCGATGATCATGCTAGCGGGTCAAATATGGATGCGACCCCCAACCAGATCCTGGAGCGTATCAAGAAAGATTCAGGTGTCGATGTTGCCGAGGCATTTGCCATCCCGGCTCTGACTCAGCCGGTCAAGAACCATACGCGCTTTGCGCGCCAGAACGGTATTCATGTTTCGCCCACCTTTATGATTGACGGGCTTATCGCCCCCTCTATTGGCAGTGGTGATGAAGTGGAATCCTGGATGGAGCAGATGGGCCTAAGCTAAACAGGCCTGAACAAGAAAGAAAGATTCGAAGGCGGCTCTGCCATTACCAATCAGGTCTGAGCGCCACTGACAAAACATTTTAAGAATTGAGGAATAGCCACATGACCAACTACACCCAGCGAGCCAACTTATCCATAGGGGACTCTTTGTGCGATTTGGTTGAACAGAAAATCGCTCCCGGAACCGGGATCGATATGGAGAAATTCTGGCCTGAACTGGAACAGTTGTTAAACGACCTCGCTCCCAAGAACAAAGCACTGCTGGAAAAGCGTGAACAGCTGCAGCAGAAAATCGATCAATGGCACGACCAGAATCAAGATCTGGATCCCGCTGCTTATAAAAGCTTTCTGCAAGAGATTGGATATCTTGTCCCTGAGGGCGAAGACTTTTCCGTTACCACCGAGAAGGTAGACGAGGAGATCGCTACCATCGCCGGACCTCAGTTGGTGGTACCCGTTAAGAATGCTCGCTTTGCGCTCAACGCTGCCAATGCCCGCTGGGGAAGTCTTTACGACGCACTTTACGGAACTGATGTTATATCCGATGAAGGTGGTGCCCAAGCTGAAGGCGGTTACAACCCTGTGCGCGGGCAAAAGGTTGTCGACTTTGCGCGTGAGTATCTGGATGAAATTTTCCCGCTGAGCGGCGGTTCACATGCCGGAAGTCAGGGGTATCGTTCCGATGCCGCTAACTTGGTAGTGACTCTGGAAAATGGCAGCGAAACTGGACTGGCTAGCCCAGAACAATTTGTCGGCCTCAAAAAGGAAGGTGACCAGCTGAGTGCCGTCCTGCTTAAAAACAATGGTATTCATATTGAAATTCAGTTTGATTCCGAGGGTAGTATCGGCAAGAGCGATTCTGCCGAGATTCAGGATATTCTCTGTGAAGCCGCGGTCACCACCATTATGGACTGCGAAGACTCTATCGCAGCGGTGGACGCCGAAGATAAGACTGAGGTCTACAGCAACTGGCTGGGCCTTATGCAAGGAACTCTCACGGCTAGCTTCAGTAAAGGTGGCCGGGAGATGACCCGCAGCATGAATGCTGACAGGACTTACGAGACTCCTGATGGCGGAAGCCTGACCTTGCATGGCCGCAGCATGCTCTTTGTACGAAATGTCGGTCATCTGATGACCAATGACGCGATTCTGGACGCCGACGGCAACGAGTCACCTGAGGGTATTCTGGATGCCGTGTTCACCTCCATGGCAGCCATGCATGATTTGCAGGGCAATACCGAGCGTAAAAACAGTCGCTCAGGCAGTGTTTATATTGTTAAGCCGAAAATGCACGGCCCAGAAGAAGTTGCCTTTACTGTTGAGTTGTTTGAGCGTGTGGAGCAGCTACTAGGACTTGAAGCGAACACTCTAAAAGTTGGCATTATGGACGAGGAGCGCCGTACTACCCTCAATCTGAAAGAGTGTATCCGCGCAGCGAGCGAGCGAGTGGTATTTATTAATACTGGCTTCCTGGATCGCACAGGTGATGAGATCCACACCTCGATTCGTGCCGGTGCTTTTGTGCCCAAGTCGCGCATGAAACAACAGGATTGGATTCTGGCTTACGAAGACTGGAACGTTGATATTGGGCTGGAGTGCGGCCTTCAAGGTAAAGCACAGATCGGTAAGGGCATGTGGGCAATGCCAGATGAGATGGCAGCCATGATGGAGCAAAAAATAGGTCACCCGAATGCGGGTGCCAGCACGGCTTGGGTGCCTTCACCAACCGCAGCTGTTCTGCACAGTATTCACTATCATCGTCTCAATGTAGCCGCGCGTCAGGACGAATTAAAATCTCGTGATCGAGCGAAGCTGGAAGATATCCTGAACGTTCCACTGATGTCAGAAGCGGAGCAAAGCGCTTTGACTGAAGAGCAAATCCAGGCGGAAATAGACAACAATGCTCAGGGTATTCTGGGTTATGTAGTTCGCTGGGTAGATCAGGGTATTGGTTGTTCCAAAGTGCCAGACATCAACAATGTTGGCCTTATGGAAGATCGCGCGACATTGCGTATTTCCTCACAGTATCTGGCCAACTGGCTTCGCCATGGCGTTTGTACAGAGGAGCAGGTTCTGGAGAGCCTCAAACGAATGGCGGCTGTGGTAGATGGGCAAAACGCTGGCGATTCGGATTATGAAGCTATGGCTCCTGGCTATGAGGGAATTGCATTCCAGGCTGCCTGTGATCTGGTGTTCAAAGGCGAAACCCAACCATCGGGTTACACCGAACCGCTTCTGCATGCACACCGAATTGCAAAAAAACAGGAACAGAGTGCAGGCTGATAATTTAGCTGGATAGGGATCGATGCAGCTGACACCCTTTCACATTGCTGTTCAGGTTCGCGATATCGACGAAGCCAGAGAATTCTATGGCGTGAAAATGGGACTTCCAGAAGGAAGGAGCTCAGAAGACTGGATTGATTTCAATCTCTTCGGTCATCAATACGTCGTTCATCTAAACCCGCAGATTGGCAGCAATGGGAAAGTAACTAGCACGTCAAATCCGGTAGATGGGCATGGCGTGCCAATTCCCCACTGTGGAGTGGTATTACACTTTGACGAATGGGAAGAATTTTCCGAGAAGGTCAGGGAATTCGTCGATGAGTTTATTATCGAACCCTATGTGCGGTTCAAAGGGCAGCCCGGGGAGCAAGGCACTATGTTTTTCATGGATCCTTCCGGAAATGCTCTTGAGTTTAAGGCCTTTAGAGATATTGAGAACGAGCTGTTTGCAAAGTAGCTTTCTGATACCGAACTGCGCGACAGTCAGAACTAAACTATTTGATTAATACAGGAACAATTATGGAACTGAATGTGTATCTCTCCGGTGAAATCCATACGGATTGGAGGCAGCGAATAAAAGAGGGCTGTGAGGCTCATAATCTCAACATCGTATTCACATCTGCCGTTACCGATCACGACGCCAGCGACGCCGCGGGTGATTTACTCGGCGAAGAAACCAACCAGTTTTGGCGAGATCACAAGTCAGCAAAAGTGAATGCCATTCGCATCAAAACGGCTCTGGAAAACTGTGATGTTGGTGTTGTCCGTTTCGGATCTCAATACAAACAGTGGAACGCCGCATTTGATGCTGGATACCTGGCAGCATTGGGTACGCCCTACATCACTATTCACGATGAAGACATAATACACCCACTCAAGGAAGTTGATGCCTCCGCCTTGGCATGGTCAACAACCCCAGAGCAGGTGGTCGAAATACTTAAGTACGTCTCTACAAAAGAATAAGCCTAAACCCCTTTTTTGAAGCAGGCTTTGAGCTTAGTTGCTATTCTTGAACGCACTGCTACCAAAAGGGGGAAGTAGCGATGTCCATTAAAAATCTATTTTCAGCAGCGGCATTCATGCTGGCGCTGATTCCAGCAGCCCTGATGGCGCACCACTCTCGTTCGGAGTTTTCTGATGAGGTTGTAGAAAAGCAGGGCGAACTGGTTCGAGTTATCTGGAGAAATCCTCACGCCGGACTGGATGTTCGAGTTACTAATGAAGATGGAAGCGAAGATGTGTGGCGCGTGGAAACCTTCGCTAGCCCCAATCTCTTCAACCGCATGGGGGTAGAGGAAGCGCATTTTGTCGTCGGTGAACAAATCGTTATTGCCGGCAGCGAATCCACCAAACGATCCAATTACATGCTGGGGTTAAACGCGCTGTTTGAAAACGGCACGGAGGCGGTCATGTCTGCCACGCTTGAACCCCGCTGGTCACAGGAGCATGTAGGTGGGTCGGATCAAGCTGTTGTGGATCTCAGTACTAAGGTCGATGGGAGTGAAAACAAAAAGCTGTTCCGCGTATGGAGCATCGCAGGTCGCACTGCCGGTGTCAGCCGTTCTACACCCTACTCAGATACTGCAAGAGAACAGATTACTGCCTTCGATACGGTTAACGCACCTGTCGCTAGATGTGAAACACCAGGCATGCCCATTTTTATGACTCAACCTCTATCCATGGTGATTGAAGAGCAGGGGGATAACATGAAGCTCACCACAGAGTACTTTGGCGTTGAGCGCACTATTCACATCGGAGATGATTTGCCTGCCCCCCAGGACATAGAGCCGAGTCAGAATGGTTACTCAGTAGGTCGTTGGCAGGATGATCTGACGCTTGTAGTAGAGACATCTAGGGTCGACTATCCCTACTACAGCTCAAATGGGGCGCTTCAAGATGGTGTTCGAACCATCGAATATTTTCGTCTGAGCGAAGATCAAACTGAAATGGCATATCGCATCGAGATTGAAGACGATTTGGCGCTAGATGGCACAGCCTTCTATGAGCGCTTATTCGTTGCGCTCGGTGCAGAATTTATCGAGCTGGATTGCACGCTCTTTTAGTAACTAGAATTTAGAACTCTCTCTAGTGTTGCAATTGATCCGCACTTGGGCATCACCGACAAATAGAGGCTCCACGTATGTGGGGCCTTTTTTGTTTTGTCTCGGCTTTAGCGGAGTGAAGTGAATCATCGCGTCCGACAAATGTCGTTTCACACGGCTTGAGCTTCGCCCCTTCTTTTAACTACATAGAGATAAGCAGGCAATGCGCAGCTCAAACCGATAACGAGGTTTATAAAGATAAACAGATATGGTTTTGGACCGTTCGATTCCTGCACTTGCACGGACATATAAAGCCAGAACACGAAGGAGGTAAACAGCAGATCTGAACTAAACCCTCCTGCTGGTCCGTTGACGAATAAAGATTCGACAAATAGAGACAGGTCGATTCCTTCTAACTGGAAGAATGGGAAGAAAAATAGATAGGGAAGAATGCCGCCTAAGACTGCTAAAACGAGATACGTGGTTTTCATGACTGCTCCGGTATTTTCATTGATCTGTTGGTTTGAAACAGTTCAGAAATCACTAGGCTGAATTCTGTACTTTTGAGTTCTTCGGCCAGAAGGGATCGCATTTTTTCTCCATTGAGCAGAACCGGCTCTCGCCACAGGTAGCGCATTTTTAGTATTTCTTTCACGATGGGGCTAAAGATGCCGATGACTTTGAATAAGGGCCAGGGAAGAGGACGTATCCTCAGCTTCAGCCCATTGGCGGAAAATGCGGACTCCCAATCGGCTCTAGACAGTTTTAGACCTGGGTCATGGTAGGTCTCAAATACATCGACGGAGTTTTCCAGAATTGAAACTGTGTTTTCGCAAAGATCCGGAAGATAGGACCAAAAATGAACGTGGTCCTCGTCGTGCGGAATGCTGAGCAGATAGCCATCGCGTTTTTGCTTCAGTATCGAGTCCAACCAACCCATATGCATGTTGGGGCCGATAAAATCACCGGCACGTACGATGGTGACTGCTGCTCCATTTTTACTTGCCTGTTTTAATCGCAACTCCATTTTTCGGCGAATTTCGCCTTTGTCAGTAGGTGGATGCTGTTGCTGGAATTCGTCAATGAGTTCGTTGCTGGGGGAATAGTTGTAAACATTCCCGGGCAATAGAATCCGCAGGCCATTTTTTTCAGCATGCTGAACACTAGGCTCTAGCATCTGCAAGGCTTCCTGATGCCAGCGGTGGTAAGCAGGATTTGCTGCATAAAGGATCAGATCACAATCCTTCGCGGCGGCCTCGATATCTTCTTTGTTGTACGCCGATCCAGAGACTATTTGTTGGGCTGATAGCCAGCTGGGTGCTTTGGCTGGATCACGCATTAAAGCTTTGATGCCCCATCCTCGGTTCTGCAAAGACAGCGCCATTTGATATCCAAAATTGCCTGTGATGCCAATAACGAGTGCTTTTTTCATTTCTCTATCCTGATGATTATTAAGCTGATCCAACCAATGGTTGGACTTGATTTATAAACAGTTTAATATTCATAAATAAATATAGAATAGAAAATAAACGATACTGGATATTCATATATGAATAACATGGATTGGCAATACTGGAATTGTTTTTTGGCGGTCGCCGAACACGGCAGCGTTAACAGCGCCGCCACTCATCTGCGTGTGTCTCAGCCGACATTGAGTAGAAAGCTATTGGCCATGGAAAAGGAGTTAGGTCATTCGCTATTTGATCGAAGTACCAGGGGCCTGACTTTGACGGAATTTGGAGCGAGTCTTATAGATGAGAGTAGGCAGATGGAGCAGTCAGCAAACCGACTTGAGCGCTTAGTTCGGGGACAAGAACAGCAGCTTGGTGGTCGTATCAGATTGTCGGCAAACGAAGTTATAGCGCTTCATTATCTGCCTAAAATACTGCCTGCCTTCCTAGATACCTATCCCCAGCTATCGGTTGAGCTGGAGGTCAGTAATCAGACGTCCAGTCTCGACAAAAGGGATGCCGATGTTGCTATTCGCATGTTCCCGCCAACCCAATTAGATTTGGTATCCAGACGTTTGTTTGATATCTCGTTAGGCTTCTATGCCAGTAGCGGATTTTTAGACAGATACGGAACGCCAACCAGTCTAAAAGAGATCTTCAATCAGCGTGTACTGGGTTTCGACAGGGATCAGCAAATGGTAGTTGGTGCTGGAGAAATGGGCCTTGAGATATCCAACGAAGAATTTCTGTTTCGCTGTGACTATATGCCCATCCAGATCGCTTTGTGTGCAAATGGAGGAGGTATTGCTGTAACTCATGAGCTGGTCGCCGAAGCCCATGGTCTAGTTAGACTTTGTTCTGAAGTTGAGCTACCAAAATTACCCGTATTCTTGGTCTGTCATCGAGATGTGCAGCACAATCGGGCTATTCGGGTAATGATGGATTTTCTCGGCAGCAATCTCTCTGACGTTGCAGATTGACCTGAAGGATAGGTTGTCTCTGACACTAATTTTCCACAATAACCCCTTATTTCACTTGGTAATCTCGCCTCCCAATTAAGTAATATTCAGATCCATTTGTTTGATTTATTTAAGGAGGTACAAAGAGATGACTAAGGAGAGCGCATCTTCAGCACGGTTAAGCGCGGTGTTGACAGTCTTTTTCTTGATAGCAAACCATCAGTCATTGGCTCAATCTGACGAGGTTGAGGAGATATTGGTTACAGGTGAACGGTCCTTAAGATCAATGAGAATAGAGGTAGAGCAAGCCGAAGAAGCAGTTTATGAACTCTTCAATCAAGCTTATGCGGGGACAGATTATGAGATGGTTTGCACGCGAGAGAAACCTGCCTACGACCCTTTTCGAGCGGGTTCAAATTACTTCCCAGCGCGACGTTGCGGAAGTAGGTTGGCTATTGAATTGTATGAAGATGAATTAGCAGAGTTTGGGGAGTACCAGTACGAGGAGCTCAACGGAGGAGTTGGAGTCCCGCCAGACAACGTCTATTTTCAGGCAAGGCGCGAGGAGCATCAGGACGAACTTGTTGAAAGAGTTTGGGAAATGTATGAAGAAAATTCCGAGTATCGCTCTAGCTTGCTAAATTACATTGAGCTGAAAAGAAATTATGACGCAGCCGTTGAGGCCGACTTTGAAAAGGGAAATATTTTTACACGATTTTTTTCTTGGCTTGATTAAGCAGTAGTTACAATCATGATCATTATTTAGCGAGGGACAATTATCTAGCGACTTGCTAATCTGCTGCCTAGCTTCTAATTCTTTGGAGCAAGGGGGACAGATGAAAATTGATCACATTCAGTATCTGGTATTCGCACTACCAGTCCTTTTACTCGGTTGCGGCTCGATGAGCGGTTCTTATCAAGGTCTATCGAGTGGCAACATCATTACCGGCGAGGGCATCGCCAATCCCAACCCTGTTGTGGTGAATCAGTGGGGCGATGTACCCGAAGGTCTCACTTGGGGTCACACTGCTGGTATTGATATCGATCCGACCGATGGACATGTTTGGGCGTACGAGCGATGTGGCTCGGGCGGCGGTTTTATGGTGGGTCAGGGACCAGTGAATTGCGAGACAAATCCGGTAAACCCTATCTACAAATTTGATCCCCATACCGGCGAGGTTCTCGCCAATTTTGGCGCAAACTTGATGGTGACTCCGCATGGCATTGACGTCGACGATCAGGGCAATGTCTGGGTAACTGACTTTGCCAACAATCAAGCACAGACCAAGGGGCAGCAAGTACACAAATTCAGCCCCGAGGGTGAGCTGTTAATGAGCTTGGGTGTTGCTGGCAAGCGCACTACAGAAGGCGGACTTTTTAATCAGCCAAACGATGTAGTGATAGCGCCAGATGGAAGCATTTTTGTCTCTGATGGACATACAGGCCAAACGCTGACAAGCGAAAATGCGATTGAAGAGGGGCGAGCTGCGGGCTCCACCGGGCGCATTATGAAGTTTTCGCCACAGGGCGCATTGTTGATGGAGTGGGGTCGAATCGGAACCGCGCACGGTGAATTTAGAACACCCCACGGAATGGATATTGATTCACAGGGGCGACTTTGGGTCGCAGATCGGGGTAATCACCGGCTAGAGATATTCGACCTTGAGGGCAACTATCTTGAGTCTCGCTACAGCTACGGTCGTATTAGCGGAATACACATCACAGAAGACGACATGGTTTACGCCATCGATTCGGAATCTGGCCCTATTAATCATATTAACTGGATAAGCGGCGTTCGTATTGGGCCTCTAGATGAGGATCGTATTACCGGTTTTGTCCCCGGTTATCCGTTGGAAAGTCGCGGATACCAGTCGACGGCGGGCGAGGGTGTTGCAGTGGATGAAGATGGAAATATCTTTGTTGCGGAGGGCCCGTCATCAATTAATTCTGCCGGAGGCTCCTTCACAAAATATATGAATTGAGAGAATTCCTCAGAGTCTAACTTCTGTTAAGAATTCTGACGTGTTTGCCTCAGGGAATGATTGCAGGCGTATAGTCTGCAGTCGCCTCACCGCAAGGGTGGGGCCAAATTACTTGGGGGGTAATTGATATGCATTTTTCCGCACCATTTATCAGGTCACTGGTTCTATTGTCCTTTGTTCTAGTGCAGGCGTGTTCTAACGACTCTGCACCTGAAACTGTGCAAGCTGAATCCACTCTGCCTGCCGCAGATACTATCTTTGTGAACGGCAAGGTATTAACTGTGGACGAAGCCTTTTCTCAGGTTGAAGCGGTTGCCGTTACTGGCAACTTGATTAGCGCCGTAGGCAGCTCCGAAGAAATCAGTGCAATGGCCGGGCCCGAAACCCGTATTGTGGACCTCGAAGGCCGAACAATGATTCCGGGGCTAATCGACAACCATAACCACTTGATTTTTAACGCACCTACTTGGCCGAACGGGGTTCGCCTGGGTCAGGTTAGAACTCGTGCAGCAGCCCTGGAAGCAATCGCAGCTAAGGCAGAAGAAATCGGGCCAGGTAACGACGCCGACCACATAGTCTTTGCATTGGGTGGTTGGAACCCTGTTCAGTTTACAGATGACCAAAGCGAATTCACGCGAGAAGAGCTCGATGCTATAGCACCCAATAATCCTGTTTATACCCAAATCAGTTGGGGGACAGCGGTGCTCAATACGATGGCGATGGAACTGGGCGGTATTACCAACGATATGCCTGAGCCCGGCCCAGAGACTGGTGGCAGAATTTGGCGGGATGAAGAGGGAAATGTCACGGGTAAATTTACTGGGGCCATTTTTCTCAAATGGCAATTGAGACCGCTTTTCCCAGAAGTTACCGGCGAGAGCGCTGCTATTGGCCTTAAAGCGGCCATTGCTGACTATTCGAAAATGGGCGTTACTTCTTCCATGACCTATAACGGCCCAGAGTTTCCCGAAGATGGTTTGCAATATATCCAAGAGCACCTAGCTGATACCGGTGAATTGGATATGAGGATTTACTACCCGCCGCATTTTGATAGAAATGTAAGCGCCTGGACGCCGGAAGAAGTTCCCGGAATTGTTGCTGGGTTAGCGGAACACGAGCCCTGGTCTGGTACCGAGATGTATCAGATGACTCATTTTGGCGAGCATATGTATCTGCCGGTTTCTGATAGTAATCGTATGGGAGACCGCCCCTATCCAGAAGATATGATGGAGCAATTCCGAATTGTGGTTACTGCCGCGGCAGCTAATGGCTGGCAGATCGCCGAGCATGTAAATCGAGATATCACGGTCAGGCAAATGTTGGATATCTTTGAGGAGGTTAATGAAACCTACCCCATTACACATCTGCGCTGGCGCTTTGAGCATGGGCGGGGTTTATCCATGGACTCAATTGAGAGGGCAAAAGCTTTGGGTATGGCCATAGGGGTGCATAGCTCTGCCGGAATGAGCTCGCCCGAATCTCGAGGTGACGCCGGACCTACTGAGAGGGATTTCCCTCCCATTCGCTGGTATCAAGACAACGGACTCACCTTTGGCTTGGGTTCCGATGCTCAGGTAGTGGCTCATGACTCGCCCTTCTTTACCCTATATTGGGTGGTGAGCGGCAAGGACACATCAGGCGGAGAATTCTTTAAGCACGGCACCCTTACCCGCGAAGAAGCTCTAATTGCCCATACCATCACCAACGCCTATATGATGCATAAGGAAGATATTCTGGGTTCTATTGAGGTGGGTAAATTGGCTGATTTGGCTGTGCTGAATCGTGACTACATGACAGTTCCAGCAGATGAGATTCGCAACCTGAGTTCAGTGATGACGATGGTGGATGGCAGGATTGTTTACGAAGCCATGTGATTTTCATTGCTCTGAATAGTAATGCCAGAAACAAAAAAAAGCCCCGAAATTTTCGGGGCTTTTTTATCGCTTAAATTTTCTTAGGAGCGGTTATCCAAAAAGTGCTTAAGGGTGTATTTCCCTGGGCCAACAAGATAGGCAACGATGCAGCAGAGGAAAAGGAAAATCCCGTATTCCCACCCGCCGTCAGGCTTACTTGTGTAGTTCCAGCCGTTTTCAAAATGTACTGCACCGGCACCAAAGGCTACTGCGCCGAGGAAAGGAGTGATTAGTCGGAATTTAATTCCGAGGATCAGCATAATTCCGCCCACCCATTCGATTACGGCAGCAGGTGGAGCAAACCAACCTGGAACCATATTAATGTGCCAGACAGTATGTGCCTCAAAAACATCCATGGCGTGTTTGATGCCAAAGGTGAAAACCTTCAGATAGCCATGGGCGATAAATACTATTCCCAGCGATACACGAAAAATAAGCAGACCAAGATTAAGCTGTTTTTCCTCGGTCATATGACCCCCAAAATAGATTGAATTTTTCTCGGCGGCGAGATTAGCACAGATAAATAGAGACTATTGAAAGACAATCTTGAGATTTGCTAAGTAGGTTAGACGTTATCTTCCATATCGGTAAGACTGCGCCTACGGACTTATTGGGGGCAGAAAACTTGAAAATTAGTAATTTGGTAGTGGCAGGTGCAGTTCTGCTTTTGGTCGCAAATTCCGCGCAAGCACACCACGGATTTACCGCACACTTTGACCCAGACAACATTATTCGTATCGAAGGCACGGTCAAAGAATTCGAATTTGTGAATCCTCACAGCTACCTTCGAATCGACACCTTTGACGACTCTGGGAATCCCATCGTTTACACATGTGACTTGCAGGCTAAAAACCAACTGGTGCGTCGCGGTGCGGACGAAACTCTTTTCACCATAGGTGAGCACATCATCATTGAAGGATTTCAGGCTCGCAGAGACCCTCTCGGTTGTGAATTTGGAGTCGGCTATTTTGACGATGGCACCACCTATACCATGCGTTCACTGGGTGCTGCCTCCACTCAATTTGCTACGGATATTGAAGTTACTCGGGAGGAATCTTCGATATTTGGTGTCTGGATTCGCCCGGGCATGAATGGAGATGCCAGCGGACGAGGGCCATCATCGGGCTATGATTCAATAACTGAAGCAGGCTTGGCTGCTCTTCAAGATTATGACCCCATTCTCGATCACCCGGGCGTGCACTGTCGGCAGGGAAGTCCGGTGCGAACCTGGGGGGTTCCAGGATTGGCTACTTCCATCACTCGGGTTGGTGACAACGTTCAGATCTATCATGAATCCATGGATACAACTCGAATTATTCATATCAACCAAACTGAGATTCCCGAAGGAATTGAGGCAACGGATATGGGTTACTCAGTTGGTCGCTTTGATGGTGATGATCTCCTTATAGACACCTCTAATTTTGGCGCCGGTGTCATAAGCGGGTCCAATCTAAATAGTGCTGAGATGAGTATGCAGGAGCGATTAACGGTGCTCGACAATGGCCGTCTACACATTTCCTGGGTTCTCAGCGACCCGCTTTTTTACACTGAGCAAATGACAGGCAGCCAAACCCTGCAACCCATAGACCAGGAAGTCATTCCCTATGAGTGTATTCCGGGCTGGATTGTTAAATAGCCTACTCATCATAGATAGGGCCTCCGCTCCAGATTAAGAGAATAAAAAATATGAAGCTCAAGTTGACTCTTTTAGCAGCCCTTTTGTTGGCTGCCATAAATGTAAATGCCCATCACGGGTTCGCCGCTCATTTTGATCCGGAAAATCTCATTCGTATTGAAGGAACAATTAAGGAGTTCGGGTTTGTAAATCCCCACAGCTATATTCGTATTGATACCTTTGACGAGTCTGGCAATGCCATCGTATACACCTGCGATCTTCAAGCGAAGAATCAGCTGCTGAGGCGTGGCGCCGATGAAACCCTGTTTACTGTCGGTACTCCAATTGTGGTTGATGGCTTCCAAGCACGAAGGGATCCTTTGGGTTGTGAATTTGGCGTGGGTTATTTTGAAGACGGCAGCAGTTACACCATGAGATCACTAGGCGAGGCTTCAACACAATTTGCTACTGACATCGAAGCTACTCCAGAAGCAGCCACAATATTTGGTGTGTGGATTCGGGCCGGTATGCGTGGAGATGCCAGCGGAAGCGCACCATCTACCGGGTTTGATTCGATTACTGAAGCAGCCAAGGCCGCCTTGGCTGAATATGACCCAATTTTGGATAATCCGAAGGTGCACTGCCAACCTGGAAGCCCTGTTCTTTCGTGGAGAGCGCCTGGCTTGGCGACCTCCATTACTCAGGTTAATGAGAATATCCACATCTACCACGAAGCCATGGATGTCACTCGAGTTATCCATATGAATCAAACCATGGTTCCTGAGGGAATCGAACCTACTGATATGGGTTACTCGCTGGGACGGTTTGAGGGTGAGACCTTGGTAATTGATACTTCAAACTTTTCTGCGGGGGTAATGGATTACTCAAACCTCAATAGCGCTGAGATGACTTTGAGAGAGGAACTATCCTTGCTCGATAATGGCCGGCTGCATATTTCCTGGGTCGTCACCGATCCGCTTTATTACTCTGACCAGATAACCAGCAGTCAGACTCTGCAACCCATCGATCAGGAAATCCTCCAATACGAATGTATTCCAGGCTGGATTGTTCACTAAGGGTTGGTTATTTCACCTGCATAAAAAAAGCCGCTCAGAGAGCGGCTTTTTCCATCTGCTATATGTCGCAGCAACAAATGATACTTTTAGATCAATATCAAATCGTTCTTACAGAGCAGGTTCAACTGTCACTGTGATTGTGTCGCTATAGCTTCCTACAGGAGCTGAAGCCATGTTGGTGTGAGGTACGGTCACTACGAA
>Ga0209557_1000199_pt1 | contig 38633 bp, 10 predicted proteins | sample SaaInlV_120m_DNA_4_FD_184672 | JGI IMG/M metagenome (GOLD analysis project Ga0209557, IMG submission 184672) | Marine microbial communities from expanding oxygen minimum zones in the Saanich Inlet - Saanich Inlet SI074_LV_10m_DNA (SPAdes) (version 2) | ecosystem: Environmental > Aquatic > Marine... | reverse complement strand
TTGTATTAGTAGTTGAGTTGGTGCCAGTTGTAAGTTTTACGTTACCTGCAATGATACCAGAATCGGTGCCACTAAAGACTTCAGTAGTATTTGTAGCAGCATGAAGGAAACGATATCCGCCACCATGCCCACCCAAATCGGTGTAGTTAGTATCCCAACCATAGAAACCTAAACGTGCTTCAGTGTCGTAATATCTAAACTCAACACCACGATCTAAATTATCGTCAGTTGTAGGTGCAGTATCACCACCAAGAGTAATGATAGGATCATCAACTGTGACAGTTGTTGAGTTTACAGTGGTGGTAGTGCCATCAATCTGAAGGTTACCCCAGACTCTAACTGTTCCTGTAGCAGCACGGTCATCACCAGGATCCAGATTCATCGTCGCATTGGTTGTGGCGATGTAATTATCTTGGAATCTTGCATCCTCTACATGAACTTTACCCGCTGCTTCTGATGCATTAATCTGTACAGTATCTTCGGCAGTAATAATAATGTTGCTGGATCCAGACCCAGCATTAGTTGTCAGAATGTTAAAGTTTCTATTTGTAGCAGTATTCTGACTTAACTGGAAGGTAAGGTTACCATCCCCAGTCTTATCCAGTGTCTGATTAAGAGCGCCGTCAAGAGTAATATCAGCGTCAGAGAAGTACGACCGTACATTAACATCAAGTTCGCCAGCTCCGCTGTCCCCCGTATTATTAGCGCCAACGAGTAGATTACCGCTAACGTCATTAACTTTAATATAGTTAAGATAATTGAATCCTCTGTATCCAGAGGTTGCAGTAAGTTCTTGATCAAGTTCAAAATCTTCTTTTGTAGTTCCATCAGCAAAAGAAATTCTATTATTTTGTAATTGTGTATTATCTACGCCTAGGGCAGCAATAGTTACATGCCCGTTGCTGTCAACATCGAAATCTTCCTGTGCAAAACTAGCCAGTCCCTTCTGCTCCGTTGCCTCAGCCGCGAGGTAACGCCATGATCCAGTATCACCACTGGAATGAGTAGGAGCACCAACACCAGCACCGATGTCTGCAATCGCTTGGTATACTTTCGATGCATTCTGAATGATTGCATATCTAGAATAAGCAGTGCCAGCATCATAGTCATCATACTTACTACCCTCGGTAGCAGTAGCAATAGGCACATTTGTTACGGTTGTTAAACGCCCTTTATCGTCAACAGAAAACTTGGAAGCATTAACAGTCTCTGTACCAAAAGGTTCTCCATTACTACCAGCTTGTGATACTGATGTAAGAGATTCTGTATTGTAATCTCCAGGAACAACGTTTGCTTGAATCGACAGTGAGATTAGAGGATTGCCACTAATACCACCACCATCAGTAATAACAATTTGACCAGCAGCACCAGTAATAAGTCTGGTCTCAACAACACCTGCTGCAGTTTTTGAATATAAACCAGTACCAGTTTCGTCTGAGATTGCTTCTAAGTTTGCATTCCAGGGTTGTGCTAAAGTTGTATCACTAGTTGCAGAACCATCAAGACCGTAATCTGTAAGATTTAGTTGAGCAGGAGTTCTAGCATTTATAACTCTACCCTTCTGATCAACAGTAACCTCAGTAAATGTTCTAGTAGTAGTGCTTAAACCACCTTCCAAGTAATGAGGAAGAGTATTGATCAGTGATAAAGCAGTACTTAAATTTAAGTTTTGGGAACCATCAAAGTTGCCCGTTGCCGTTACATCGTTAGATAACTGGATCTGTCTAGTCTGTTCAAGTCTAGTTGATGTTGAAGCATTACCAATAAGAGTTGATGTAATAGTACCCGCAGAAAAACTTCCATCTGCATCTCTTTGTACAAGAGTATTTGGTGTATTAGTGTTGGACTCTACAGGACGCTCATATCTTAGCGTGTTCCATGCTGTTGCACCATCACCGATTTTGAACCGACCAGTATCAAGTTCAATTCCAAGTTCACCCTGTGCAAGAGTTGGATTCGCGTTTGCCCATTCCTGAGCACCACCGCGTCTTAACTGTATTCTATTTGCCATTTTTTACGACAACTCGATAGTGATTATGCTTCCAAGTTATTTATGCGTAATAGAAAAGGGGCATTTCTGCCCCCCAATCTATCACTCTTCAGTTTCTTCTTCTTCTGGAGGTTGGGAAGAGGTCTCTTCCTCCTGAGGATTATAATATTCAAGTGCTTCAATAGCACCCTGAAGTTTCAGTCCCGTTGTTTCATTTTCTTTAATTTTAGCAGCAAGTTGCTGATTCTCAGTAATGATTGCTTGAAGACGCTCTTTAAATTGAGAGAGCATGTCAACCTGAGAGACTTGTTCAATCGTCATAATTTGTTCTCTTTACTTTGTACTAACGTTAGTAAAAGTGATTTGATATCACTTACATCTGATTTTAACTCAGAAACTTCGTTTTGTAAAGTGTTAAAGTCCTCCTGCTTCTGTTTATCTGATTTATATGCAGACATATATTTCTGATATGTATCAGAATCGGAACACAGTACAGAACCCGTTTCCGAGTTTCTGTACCAGTTATCTTTATTTTTTACAGGAATGTGTGACATTATACAGCAAGAGCAATCGCTCTCAAATCTTTGATAATAGGAACCAAGGATTGGTTTGGAGATACAAACAGAACCTTAACTTGATACTGATCGAAGTTCAGACCACTTACCTCGTACTCATATTCGCTGAAAATTTGAGTCTCTGATGTAACTGGTATATTGGATCCTTCTGCTGGGAAGAAGTTGAATCCCAATTCTTCAATGGGAGTCGTAGAACCAATCGGTCGTACTCTATATAGGACTTTAATCGTTGTGTTGGGGGGACGGTATCCTGTAAAATACAACTTAATAGAACCTGAAGGATTCTTCAAATCAGCAGTTCTTGTAATGTATACTGCCTCATGCTTATCACCAACGGCAAGGTTTGCACTGTTGACATCGGCAGGATTGTTAATCCTATTGGATACCAATGTGGCAGATAATCTATCAGTATCAATGACAGGACTGATGTTAGTTTTATCACTAATCATCGTTAGGTCTAGTCTGAATGACTTAGCGCCACTTAGTTCTGCAGATTCATTGACTGTAGAACAAATCAATGCAGGTTTTTCGAGATAGTTATCTGTTCCTAGGATAACATCACGGAATACTCCATCGTTGGCGAATGATGCTTGCGCTAATGATGTTCCATCATTGATTGATGTACCACTGATCGTATTGATTCTAGCAGTAATATCAGTCTTAGGTAGTAGCATTCTCTCAATCTGAGGAACGAGAACATTATACTGAACGTTTTGTGTAGCAGTAATATTAGTACCACCACCAATAATACCTAGTCTTGCAATAGAAGAGGTGCTCAATTCATAGTAATCGAGAGTGGGATTCAAGATTCCTGTATGAGTCCTATTGATCTGAGGTAGTGGAATACCATCTAAGTTATAGCACTCAACAACTGATTCATCTGCATGAGATACAGCAGTCGTACCATCAACACCTCTTTCGTATACAGTAATGGTTTTGTTATCACCACTGATTGCACTATAGGAAATAACCTCATTACCAATCTTAATAAATCCAACATTACTTACAGAAATTGCAAGACCATTAATAATTTTATGGAATGCTGTAGCATCTGATACTGAAATACTAACATCAGATGCAGAAAGTGATGCAGTTAACGAAGTATCGCTAACCTCAGAGATTGCACCACTAATAATTACATTATTGGAAGTGCTGTGCATACAGTGATTACTGTGATAAACACGAACTTTTCTCTGTCCAGTACTGTAAGTAGGTGTAGCACTGACGAACGAATCGCTGACTGCAGAAGATTCAATAGCGTCTCCACTATAAGTGACGCTACTAACTGTTGCTGTAATAGCAGATGTTCCACCAGTAATAGTCTCTGTAGAGGCAGTAAAGTCAGTAGATACATAACGAAGTGTCAATGTATTGGTTCCTGAATTCCAGGTTAGAACTTCTGCAGTTGGTGCATCAGCACTATTACCAGTAATAGTTTCACCAGGAGTAAAGTCTCCTGTAGGAGTACTAACAACCATAGTTGCTAGTGTCTTAGATGAAACTACACGGTTAGTAATAACTCCACCAGTATTAGAACCTGCTGCCCAAGTACCACTAATATCGTTAATTGTCAGTAGAACTCCAGCAACAGTAGTTTGTACTGCCGAAATAGTGCCTTCTGCCAAAGTCGTTTTCTGGTAGATACGAGATCCAACAGTATAAGGTAATGTAGTCGAGTTTAATGTCAGAACCAATTCTGGAGTGAATGTCTGAATAGCATCTCTACGAAGATTCAACTCACCACCATTACCTCTTGATAATGCTGAGTTATTAACAACCAATCTAGTATTCAATGTATTGGTGAAGTCTGCTCTGTTAACAACAAACTTAAGATCTTCATACTGGTCAGCAGTCCATGTAGATGCGTTCTGTGATTTGAATAGAACACCAGCATAAGGTTGCTCAGAAATCGTTCTGTCGCCAGTAATATCTTGCTCACCCATTCTAGAAATCCAGATCTGATAAGAGTTGGAGTCTGATAGGAGAACAAAGCAATGCTCAACTGACTGAGGAATGAATACGGGAGCATCAAATGTAAACTTGGTTGCAACAGCAGCAGATTCTGATAACTGAACACTATCAGGTTCGAGGGTTACATCAGAGAATGGTAAAATAGTTGTTGTTGGATAACCATTTTCCATAGTTCTGATTTGCATCGAAACGGGAATACTGGCATCTTTCTTGAAGAAATATACATCAATAGAAGTTAGGAATACACCATCAGTTTCATCAACAATGAATGATTGTGCTAGAGGGTCATACCAACCAATCTGTCTAATCTCAGTTCTAGTAGAACGAACTGTTCTGTTCTGAGTTACAGTATCGCGAACAACCTCAGCATTACGAACAGCAAGAACATTTTCTTGGATAGTGTTCAAAGTACCAGATGCTTCATAATTGGTTTCAGCAGCAGATGCTACTGCACCCCCAAGACGTGAATCGGTGTCAGATGTAGACAATCTCAATGTTCTAGTACCAGTTGCCCATCTAGGATTGGTATCAAGAGATGGAGATGGAATAAAGAATGAAGTTCTAAGTTTGCCGAAACGATCTGAAATTAAACGGCGGTCTCTTACAACTGCTGTTGCACCAGAAGTACCAACTAGAACTTCCTGAACTTGGAAGTTGCCATAGTAATCACCAGTTGCCTGCTTAGATAGTTCAACAGTATCGATATTCAGGAATGCTGTTGTAGATGCATAAGACTCAGGAAGTGCGGTGTCATCATAAGGATTAAACCTATAGAAGTCATTTGGTGCAGCAACTTTGAACTTACATCCAGAAGTCAAACCTGTTACAGTTTCTCCAATAACGAATGGTGTAGAGTTTGTTCTGCTATCAATTGCTGGATCCTTGATGATTTCAATCATTTTAGGAACTTGGAAATCGACTGTAGATCTGCCGTCAAAGAATGAATAGAAACGAGTTCTTGGCTTTAAACGAGCAACATCAACATCAATGTTTCTAGAACGAATCCAAGGAATGCTAGTGCTAGAAAGAATACTATCACCTAAAGATTGTCTATCAATTCTAGGAATAACTCTACTTCTTACACCCTGACGAGTTTGTGTACCTGTCGTTTCAATTGTTGTTGTTCTATTGATACGACGCATACCACGACCACCCCAGACGCCAGGTGATGGTGATCTACCCCTATCTTGTGCCAACCAACCAGAGTTTCTAGTAGTTCTCGAACCGATGGCTCTTTCACCAGTCCAATTGGTTTGCCATGCTCTCCATTGAATAGGAGCAAAACCATTCTGGTCAACATTCAGTTCAGAAGAAACTTGTTGGAAATCTCCTTCAATTTGTGTGACTCTTGCAGGAACTCTGGAAGTATCCAACCAATCATCAGAACCAGGAGTTAATGTAATACGTCCAATATATGTGAAGACATTAAATGGGTTGATATTTTCAACTCTAGATGCATATGGTTGCTCAATAATTTTGAGTTCAGTGTAAGGTAATGTAATTAGAGGACCAGTCTGCTGATAATTTGTTGATAGACTCTCATTAATAATTAAAGGAACATTAGTTGTGTAGTGCGATGGACGACATTCTCCAAACTCAAAATCGAGTGCTGCTGAGAAATCTTCATGAGCAGTATCAGATTTACCATGATCAGTAAAGTCATCAACAATGAATCCATTCTTTAAACGATTCTTTCCACTAGAATCCAAAATCTGACTATTGAAGGTATCACTTTCAAGTAGATTGAGTGATGTGTAATATTCAACTTGATCTAGACGACGCTCAATAGCACCAATATCACGCATTGTATAGCGTCTGTTATCAGAACGAACAATTACGGTGTCATTTTCAGGATCAAAACCATATGGTTTGTGACTAATAGTCGCAAGAAGCATACCATCTTTCAAATCATCGGGTTCTTCTGGAGTATCCGAAGACTTACCTTTAATAATCTGGAACTCACCATCAGGTGTGATGAATGCTTTATCCTTTCTAGGCAAATACCAATCAAAATCGCAGCGGAAGTTGCTGTTCAACTTAGGAACATCAAAGACAGTTGCGTTTGGAGTGCCCGAGATATTAAATACTCGTGACTTGAAGTCAAATGTAGAGCAGTTTACATATGCTGGAGACGCTACAGTACCAGTTCCACTATACAAATTCTTCACACCTGGACGGAAATCTAAGTAATCTGCAAGGAATTTAAATCCAAAGAAAGGAATGTCCGTATAAGCAGTATTCAAATATGACTGACCACCAAAATAATCACCAGTTGAAGAGTGTGTATAGTAGTCGAGAACGAGTTTCAGTTTTCTGATAGGGGCAATAGTGCCTTTTTTGCGAACAACTCTTGAGATGTTATAGATGAAACCAGTCTGTGCAACTTCCAGGAAGTAATTATCAGTTACGACCTTAGAACCAGCTACAATAGAACCTTCGCTATCGTTAATAATTGCAGAAATCGATGCTCCAGTACTATCAAAACCATCCAAGGTTTCACCAGATAGGAACGAACCAGTGATATAAACTAAACTAAGTTTTAAACTACCTGATGCAAAATCAACAACCTTTGCTCTTGATTTAGATGTTCTGCCAGTTACAATAGTACCATTAGCAAAGAATACAGGTTCAACCAGAACTACTGATGGAATAATAGGATCGTTATCATCATTAGACTCATATACTGCATGTAATCTATAACTATCTGTCAGACCAAGTGATAACTCTTTATCTTCAATTCTAGTACCATAAAGGTTGGAATAGGTTAGATTATAATTTTGCTTATCTAAATTAGAAGTAGTATTTGTTACTTTTAAAACAAACATCTCATTGCCAGATTTAGTTTTTTTGACAGTTATGTTCTTAGAAACTGTAGCAGTTACTTTAACTGATGTGATATTTGTAAGATTTTCAATCTGAAGGGTAGTTCTGTCTGCTGACGTGAACGAGATATAACCCAAAGCACTAGTAGTAACAGTATCCAGGGTAATTTGATCCCCTACAGGATGAGTACTATTTGTACCTGCCAATACAGTTACAGTATATGCTTCATCAGTAATACTTTCAAACTGCTCATTCTCTGGTAATGTGATTGAAATTGAATCTGAAGAAACTGTTTGAGCATCAAAAGTTCTTCTAACAATCATAGATTCGTCAGAAATACTCTTAATATACTTCTTAGGCATATCGCTAAGAAGATCCGCATTAGCAACATCAAATAATTTAGTTCTATACCTAAGTAAGGTATTATAAGTTCCTGCACTAGGGAAGTTACTACTAGGAGGAGTTACATTAACAACCTGATTTGCGTAGTTAAAGATAGATGCACTACCTCCAGCAGCAAGGTCTCCAGGAGTAATAATATCAACAGTTACAAATTGAGTATTATTGAAGAAGATTTTATCCCCAGGACGAAGATCTAAAGCAAAGTTTGATTGAAGACCCGTGATAGTTTCAGCACCACCAGTTGCATCATAAGTGAAAGTACTACCTTCCACCAATTGAACATCTTCAAGAACTAAATCGGCAGTAAACTCAATAGCAAGAGTTGACTCATCTCTTGCAACAAATTGACGTGTATCTGAATACTGATAACTATGGATATGGTTGATAGTATCAAGGAATGCGCCATCAATAAGGAGCATTTCATTCTGCAGGAATGTTCCTTCTACTTGATACACATCAACTCTATCACTAGAAGTTGTGGCAGATACAATGTATGCTCTGGCACCAGAAGTTCCACCAACTACCAAAGAACCTTGAGGAATACTTTTAGCACTAGCAAGTTCTAATACAGTAAACATCTGAACATCCATGACGTTCAGTTTATACTGGTCATCTGTATTACCAAAGGTATTATCAGGATCGTTAAGATGCTCGATTGATGTAACTCTAGCATATCCAATCAAATCCCCTGCAGCAGAACCAGCAGAAGCACTAGCAGTATCTCTTAATTCTAAAGTATGATACGCATTAGTAATAGTGGAACCTGATGTATTTGGGAATCCAAAAATATTAGTAACATTACTAAAGTTCCCCATTTCAAATGGGATAATGACGTTTTGTGCGTCTAAAGTTTCACGAGGTTTGTCTAAATCGACATATGATGGAGAAAGACGCTTAACTCTATAACCTCTAATATATGCAACACCAGCACCAAATTCTACAGCATATTTGGCATCGGAGGTAGTAGTTCCATTAGAAGTTGTTGCTCCTGCAGCATATACACCATTATTGAATCCATCGTCAAGACTTTCTCTGACAGAGATTTCAAAATCTTTTACAACATAGTTACCAGATTCCTCATAAGTCCTTAATGCAAGACCTTTCTCCAGTTCATTTAGTGCAGTTCTATCAACTAACTTCTCTACCTTAGAGTTGTTGATACGAAGAAGTTCAATGAAGTTCTTATCAGCATCATCAGTTAAAAGTTTCTTAATTAATGTTGTCTTGATTCTAAATCTATGAGAACCAGGAGCAGCATAGTTAGATGTTCCAGCAGCGTTATCGTTAAGACTAAGGTCGTCTTCTGGGGTAACAATCGATTCTTGAATGTTGAGACCGATACGATAGGAGGGGTTGCTTCCATACTGATCAAGAAGGATATATTGATAATCTACATCAACAAAGAATCCTCGGATGAAGTACACACCTTGCTGTACATACGAGACAGATCCCATCTGTAGTGCATCTGTAGGCAATAACTGAGCAAAAGGAGAACCTACCTCAATTAGAGTTGTACCAAAAGTAATTTCTGTATTTGTAACTAACTGTTCATTACTTGCAAACAGTTCAGTCGAATTATTAGTACCGCCAGATTCAATATACTTTAAATATAATGTAATATATCCCTTATCGGATTCAGTAGAAGAAATACTATAGAGAACTTTCGCCTTAACACCAGTTGTTAGACCTTCAATAATCAGTCCATTCAATTGTGTTCTATAAGACTCGACATCAGCACCAAGGAAAGACTCTTGAAGCATGATAGCATCAACGGTCAGGTCATAACCTACTTGCCCTGGAATGACCATTGCGCCATCCTTGAACAGGTGAGAACCTACATTCTCAACCTGGTTCTGCAGAATGCTCTGCATTGTGGTAAGTTCTCTTGCCTGAATTGGAAATCCAGGACGAAATAGAACTCGATAAAAATTCTTATCTTTATCGAAATCGTCGTAATAGGGTGTAACGTTTAGATTGGTATTTTGTGCCATTAGAATTCGATTACGATTTTGATGTCTTCTACCTGGTCGTTTGCACGACTGATTGCCCGTCTATTATCTATGTAAACAACATTACCGCTGTTTGATTTGATTTCGGGTTTTCCATAACCATTGTTAAACTTCATACCTAAATCATATTCTGTATTATTAATTGTTCTAGAAGATGAGTTAGGAACAGCAGGGAAGTTTACATCTGGTTGCCCAGCGGCACCAGAAGTTGCCCCACTAATAACATTAGAACCGTCAAGTTCGTTTTGCGTGCCTGTAACTTCAGGGAAAATACCATCAATTGAGTTCTGATAGTACTTCAATACTTTAGTAGTAGGATTCCATGAAATCACTCTGCCACGACCAGTGATACTTACACCACCAACAACTCTTGTTTGAGTAACAATTTCATCAGGAACATAGTTGCCTTGGAATGTAGGAGAGAAGATGACTGCTTTAGCAGCAGAAACTGTCAAGTCTGAAATGAGTTCTTCCGTACCAAACTTCAGAGGATTGGTAACAAGACCAATACGACGGTAGTCGTTATCGATTGGAAAATCTCCAGCACCTTCATCATAAGAAAGTTTAGCATTAACCATGACTCGGAATGCACCAAGTTCTACAACAGAATCAGAACCATGCCCACCAGGAGGAGGCATAATAACATCAACAATACCACTAGCACCAGTACCAATACCAGTAATAGAATCAATACTGATTTTACCGAATGTATATCCAGTACCACCAGAAGTTACAGTAGCAGAAATAATTCTACCACCATCAATAACAATAGAAACTCTACCGCCAGTACCGTCGCCGTTAATGGCAACGTTGTCATAAGTGCCGTTGTTATATCCAGAACCTGCAGAACTAATGACTACGGTATCAATTTCTCCAGCAACCGCATTGGTTCTTACCGCGTCATTTGTAAAGACGGGCATGTAATCATTGGAGAAAAACTTAAGGACTGAGGCAACGGGAATTGTATACATGTACTTCCAACGGTATCCATCACCTGTAGTGATAATACTAGTAGAAGAACCTGTAGGTTCAACTGTAGAGGGTTTGCCGTTAGGATCCGAAGGAGATGTGCCGTTATAGATTACCTTGTAAACTTGATATTGTGAGTTTACAACATAAAAATCTGAGTCATAAAGTTTGGTAGCACCAGAAGAAGCAGTCTTGCTAGGAGAATAATCATGACGATACATGTCATAGGTGAAACCAAGTCCACCTGTAGTTTGTTCTGGAGAAACCCAGTCAATACGACGAACAACCTGAACAGTATCTGAAGCGAGGACGCGCTTCAAAGAGATCATGTCATCATAAGAACCAGAAAATTCCTCAAAGGAATCTACTGCTTGAGGAGGAGAATTTTCATTATCCCAAGTTTGAGGACGACCAATGAACAGGTATAAACGATCTCTCGTTGTACCTGCTACATCATCACTCTGAGTGGCATCGGGTCCTTCCAATGCCTTAATGAACTTTCTCGCTGAGAAAATCCTAAATTGATCAGTTAATAGAGCTGCCATTTCCTAAGGGATTATTGTCCTCTTGTTTATTTATGAAGGTTACGAGCGAACTAATGTAGAGTATTCAATAGATTTGATACGATAACTCGCTCCGCCATTACCAGTCACATTTTCTCCACCCAAAACTGCCTGAGCTGCTGCACCAGAACCAGTGATATCACCACCAGTATTTGTAAATGTGATTGTTGGGTGTAGATTATAACTATTGTCAACTGTTTGAGGGATTCCATAACCTCCATTTGAAATGGTTATAGAATCTACTCGGTCACCAGATGTTGACATAACAGCAGTACCAGTTGCTTGAATATCACCCGTGCTTTCAATAACAATATTTGGAACTGCGGTATAGTTTGTTCCGTTATTCACGACAACAATATCAACAACTGTACTGTTACTTGAGAACTCGTACAGATATCCATTTACACCAATATTAACATTATTTGTATTGAAAGGAACAATATCCTTCAATACTAATTTTGATGAAGTAATATCCCAAGATACTACCGTTCCTTGAATACCTGAGATAGCACCAGTTACAACTTCATTTGTACTGTAGTTTTGACCGTTACCATTAGAAGCATCCAACGTCAGTGTCAAAAGAACAGGGTGTTCAACACCATCACTCAATCCACCTGCAGAAGTAATTGTGGCATATTTGAATGGTATATCTGCGTCTTTGATATTATCTCCAACTTGAAGTAATGTAGTATTTTGACCACCTTGAGTCTCTTCAATACCATACAATGAATCGAAAATGCCACCATCTAGACTGATTTGACTTGCATAATCTGTAGCAGTATTAATTAAATCTGCAATACCATCTCCTAAGAATGTTCCTGGATTCAAAGGATCTTCATTTTCATCATTATCCTCAAACGCTTTATCTACAAGTGCTCCAATTGGTACGGTTAAAGTAGATATGCTACTACCAACCGCATTAATAATTGTATGTGGAAGAACACCTGTTCCACTACTATTTGCAACACCAGCATCAAACTGAACGATAGCATCAGTAGTTGAAGGGATTCCAGCATCAATGAATGCAAGTTCGTCTACTTCAAACGTAACTAAAAGTTCTCTAGTGCTAGGATCCCAATCATATACTTTAGCAATTTTATTATTAGCACTCTCAACCCTACGAATTACTCTATCACCAACATTAAACTTATAGTTGGAATCTCCATTAGCATCATTCTGACCGTCGTCTAATATAACTCTTTGGTCATATTTAAAATTAACACCTCTAGTAATTCCAGTAAATCTACCTCTACTTTTAGAAGTATATGAGATAGTTTCTTTATCGATTATGAGAGAACCAGATCCTGGATATGCATCTGTAGAAGAAACATAAACTGTAGTATCACTAGAACTGAGTGCTTTAGTCAGACCTGTCAAGTAAATATCAGAGGAGTTAAATGCCTGACGAGATCTGGTTTTACGCTTAAGATTTACAAGTCTAGTGAAGACAATATTTGGTGGAGAGGTATATCCTTTTCCAGGATCAGTAATATTGATACCAGTAATAGCACCTTGACTAATAACTGCTTCTGCCTTTGCGCCAAGTCCACCACCACCAGTCAAAAGAATATATGGTTCTGTCTGATAGAATTCACCACCATCAACAACATTAATTGACGTAACTTTACCGAGAGTATCAATTGATGCTGCACCTTCAGCATCTTGTCCACCACCTCCTTCAAAGATAAGGTTTGGTGGTGTTGCATAACTTCTACCTTCGTTTAACAACGATAGACCAGTAATAGTTTGAGTGACAGGAGTTGCTGCAGCACCAGTTCCTTCGCCCCCAAGAATAACTGCTTTTGCTGTACCGAAGAAGTTATCACCGTTTTTAGTCATCTTAATATAAGATACCGTCCCATCAGTATTAAGGACAATATCACCTTCTGCTTCAGTTGGGAAAACTGATACTTGTTCGGGAATAGCATCACCTTCAAATATAGGTGTTCCATAGTACTGGGGACCAATCGCATATGGATAAACGGGATTCCCACTACTATCCTCTGTCATGAAATATGCATAAGTACCATTCGGATATTCTGGGGTAACAACGTACTTACCATTATATTGGTCAAGATTGCCTACAGAAGAATCGTAGATATAGTCCTGAGTCAAATCACCAAGAATATATCCTTCATTAACAAGACGAGATCCATAACCAGAATTTGAATATGAGAAAGTATAAACAACCCTAGGTGAATTTACAGGAATAGTAATACGAACTTCTCTTGTCGTCGCACTAGCAAAACCGCCCAAATATGTGGCATATGGTGTTAGAACTCCATCCAAATAATATTCAACTAAACCTGAAGCATCATATAGATATGAAGTTGTTCCAATATCAATTGAACTTCCTGTATCGTGCCAACCATCTTCAGTCAAGGAGAACATCAAGAAGTTGCCATTAGCAGTATTGCTAGCATCATCTTGATTGAAGATATAAGTTTTCCCTCTTTTCAGATTCAGTAATTCTTGTTCTTGTCCGTTAAAATAAAATTTAGAATTTGAAATAGTAACAGCATATGTTACAGTGCTCGCAGTTACAACCTCCTCTCTAGTACCAGAAAGTTCAGCAGTAGTTTTAAATCTAAACGAACTCGTCATTCTGCCGACAGTCCTGCCAGTAGTATATCCAAATGGTCCGTAAATAGGATATCCATCAAAAGACATACCAAGGACTTTTGAGTGACCATCTACATGACGAGATCTATCAATAGTGTTTGGATCGTTTGAATCGGTTTGATAATAATTCTTATAATAGTAGTTATTTGCATGTTCCTCTTCCTCTTCAATAGCAGGATCTAGATACATGTATCCTTCATCACCTTCATATCCTGACATATAACGATGAACTTTGCAGTAATAATAAATGCGATTATTTTCATCTGCATTCATAATGAAGAGTGGGTTAAACTCATCTTCATAATCTACTGCAGGTGCAGAAGATGCGCCTGTACTATTGTAATATAAAGTTCCGCTATTCAGAAGACCATCTTGGGTCGTACTGAATTGCATTGGATGACCTTGAGCGTGCTGTGCTGACGGTTGATTTGTCGCATCAGTTTGATTCCAAATAATCAGATAGTTTCTTTGAACTTTAATATTTTCTGGGGCGAGATAATACACTCCAGGAATAAATGAACCAAACTCATGAGCATCAACACCAAAATCAATATAGAAGAGACCATTGGGGAATAGAATCGGGTCGCCATTAATTCTAAATGTGAATCCCGTAGATCCTAAAATAAAATCAGTTGTCTCAAAAGTCCCTATAACATCTCTTAAATAAATTCTAACAATCTGGTTCTGAGCATTTCTGACAATTTTTGCAATCTCTCCCGAAGAAGAACCGCCTACTTCATTTATCGTCCTACCAATTTCAATTGGATTTAGAGTTTCGTCTACATTATCGACGAAAAGCATGACATTATTAAACTCTACCTTAATATTCCAAACAAACTGCTCTAAAGACCCCCACTGAAATACGCCGTTATGATTATCAAATTCATTAATTAATTTACTAGTCTGATAGTAATGAATCGAATTGTCAAGAATTACATCATTAGCGTCAGTATTTTTAACATAATCATATTTTACAGTATCAATAGAAAAGTTTGTTGGTGCATTGCCAAAAGTACCCCATTCTGGAGTATGTAATAAACCACCGTTTGCCAGAATTCCTAAAGATTTATTATTTTGAAAACTTCTAGTTCCTTCATAAGGAACATCTTTACCACCACGATATATAAAAACTTGGTCAAAAGATCTGTCTACAATATTTCCAGAACCTCCAGGTTGTGCCTCTTCTAATATCCAAGTAGGTTTAGGATTATTATCAGACTCAATACGAAGTCTATCATTCTTAACAGGAGGTGTACCAGAAGTCTGGAAGGTGCCTCTTGTCAATGAATTTGGATGATTTTGCCAGATTCTATTAACATCAAAAGAGTCTAAAACATTTGGTGTTTCAGACGTGGGAACAATTTTAAGTCTTAGAGGATCATACCCGCTACCCCTTTGAAGAACACGAACGTGAACAATTCTACCCGAATCTTTATCAATGATTGGATATAGCAGTGCTTCTTGAGCAGGAGTGCCGCAACCATCGATGGTTAATCTTGGAGGGTCGGCAGGATCGTATCCAGTTCCACCACTAATTAATTCTACAGCGCGAACACCAAAAACTTCATCGAAGATCGGATTAATTTGCGCTCCTGATCCAGGTACGGTTCTTGTCATTTATCAGTTTACGACGGTAAAGGTGCCTTGCATCAATGAATGGAGAGTACACTGATAATACAGTGTATTCGGTGCATCCATTGGAATTGTCCAATAAAGAACATTGGTTATACTTCCACTCTGTCCATCAGTATACGGAGTGCCCGTCAGTCCTTGAGTAGATTGAATTCTAAAAGGATGACCACCACCTTCGACACTATTATCGAAGGCATATGTGAATCCTCTATGAACATAGATAGTGGGATTTTGAGTAGCGATAGATGATCCAGGTCCTGCTATTGTATAGTAATTGGAATTATTTCCTGGAGGTGCTCCAATTTCATACCAAAGCATTGGACTGCGAGTTGGTATCCAATTAGAACCATTCCAATAGAGCATATCGCCCTGAGTAAGACCAGCAGTATCAGTATCAGTTAATGCTGCTAAAGTAGTAGTAAGAGTGCCACTGAAGTTTACAGTTAAAGTATCACCAACAACTGCTGTAGTAATATTAGTACCACCAGCAATAGTAAGAGTGTCTGTTTGACTGTTTGCAGTAGTAGTTCCCGAATCTGCAGTGACAGTCTGGAAAACATTAATAGCACTTACACCTGCTTGGTCATCTCCAGGAATCCAATTAGAACCATCCCACTTAAGAACTTGATTTGCTGTTGGTGCTGCTGTTGTGACATCAACATTACTCAAATCATCAATACTTGAATACTCAGTGAGAAGTTTTGCTCTAACATCACCAAGACCCCCAGCAGTGATATTAATGTTTACATACGGGTCATCAGTACCGTCTACAGTAAAAAAGTAACCAGGATAGGATGCTGCAGCAGGAGCATCTCCTAAAGTTGCATATTCGTTTTTATACTTTACGATTGTAGGAATGTCAACATTAGCACCAAATGTCGAAGTAATCGAGTTGGATGCTAATGTAATAACACCAGTACCGTTTGCAGCGACAGGAATATTACCATCGCTGGATGAAATAATTGAGTTTCCATTTACATCTAAAGCAGATGTAAGATTACTATAATCTGAAGGCAGGAAAGTAGATCCATTATAACGAAGAACCTGTCCTGCAACGGGGTTCAATGTATTAACAGTTAAACTTACTCCATTACCTAAAGCGGTATATAGTTCGTTAAAATTATCATTAATTTTATCACCACCAATACGGAGGGTATCCCCCGTATTGTCATTAGCAGAAGCTCCAAGGTTTAGTGCTTGTTTAGCCATTACTTACTACGTTTTTAGTTATTTATGCAATCTCTGGATCAATTAATTCCTCACCATAATCTGCGAGATTTGGTGCGGTCCAATCATCAGGAACTTCACTCTCAACAATGATAACTGGATTCTGATATCCAGAACCATAACTATTCAATTCAACACTAGAAATACCAACCAATGCACGGATGTTACCATCGAAACCAGAGATAGAATCGATTCTAACTGTAGGTCTGCTTGTATAACCAGAACCTCCAGAAGTAACCTGAACAGTACTAATAAATCCACTTGTGAGTGCAGATTGTCCGATAGCACCTTGACCAAAGACTGATCCAAGATAATCGAAGGTGATGAGTGAGTTGGACGATTCGATAACCGCGACCTCACGATCCTCAGTTTCACCCTCAATTTCGATGAAATCTCCTGTTTCGATTGGTGGAACTACTTCAGCAGCATCAACGTCTGCTTCAGAACCAACATAAGAGAACGCGACGAATGTAGAATCTACGCGAGGAATTTCAGAGAAGATGATTCGCGAACCAACAATCTCAAAACCAACTCCAGGTTCCTGAACAACACCATTGAGAGAAACAATGATATTATTTTCAGGTCTAATCACAGTAGATTGAACACCTTCTGTCAGCGTGAGTGAGTAGAATACCTCGTTACGCTTGAGGTTAAATGACTGACGTAATGAATCAAATTCAAACGAGATATCATCCAACTGTCTCAACTTACCAATATAGAATCCAGTAAACGAGGACCCAAGTTCTGGTGCCTCAGCGAATTGAATTTGGTCGGAGAACGCTGTATATGCGTTAGTTGCTCCAGGAGGTTGAAGAATGCCGTTGACAAAAATCATCATATGTCCCTCTGGGTCGGGCAGATATGAAGTTCCATTTTCAATAGTGAGAGAGAAGGTAGTTTGTGTACCATCAAATCCTTTGGAGGATCTCTTCACGCGAGCTTTAAGGTCTACAATATCGGTGATAACTGCCTTATATGCAGAAGTTCCGATAATGGCATCTTTACTAGAGAATGCTCCAGCAATATCTGTAAGATAGATTCTCTTACTCAATCCTGCTGTTCTGATGTCTTGAACTCTAGCAGCGGCTGCTCCAGGAGTAACAACCTTTGTATTGATTGTCGCGAATCCTTGAGGGAAAATATCGACTCCATAATCTCCAATGTAATCACCATTTTGGAATTCTCCTTGAACCATTGTGATGTAGATGTAATTGTTAGCAAGATCTACTTCGGTGATAACACCATATACGGTGCTATCTTGAAGATTGTTAACAACCTTATAAATCCTATTTCCAACAATGAATACATTAGAAGTTGAGATGACTGAGACACCCAACCTGATATATCCATCAGATGCAATACGATCACCAACCGATACCTGAAGACCAGAAATTTGACTTACATCAATATACTGTCTGGACGATTCTGGATAGACTACCGAGTTTTTCTCAAAAGTGCCTACCAAACTCTCAGTATCAACTGTCAGAAGACCTCCAGTATTAGAAGTAACGGATGCTTCTGCTTTGATGAATGAAGTGGGTTGAGCAACTGCTCCAGAAGTATAACCAAGGAATTCAATATCCTGAACAAAGTCACCTTTAAGATCGATAATGTGAATACGATCTTCGATTGCACTGATTTGTGCCGTTGTTGAGTTTGCCGCTCCAACAATGAAGTCTGTAACTGCCCAAGGACCAGCAGTAACTTCGACATCGAGATACTTGAAGTTCTCATCTTCATAGAATCCATAAACTACACCAGTAATACTAGGAGCACCCTGCTTAGCGACAACTTCATTCATGGTGAATGGACCATCAGTAATATCGCCGTCTATACGGAATCTCCTGTAAACTTTAGCAATCAAACCTTCATTGATAGTGAGATTTGCAAGTTCGGCATTTGAATCGGAACTCAGACCATAGAAATAATCGGAAGAATTTAGTCCTCCAGTAATTCCTACAGGAATATCTCTATCACCGTAGTTTTTAGAACCGAAAGTTACTGCATTATATTGAGTGAGGTTTGTATAGTATGCATCATTAATGAACTGATTTTTAATTGTGCTAGTGCCATAACGAATCAATCTACTGATGCTTTCATTGCTGTAATTTCCATTAGCAAGAGCTGCTGCTGATGTTGGATCCTGGTAGAAAGAACCTACAGCAGCAATGGGGGAAGGAACAACAAGTTCATTAGAAATTGAAGCAACCATATACTCTCTTAGAAGATCTAACGCATATGTCTTAATGTTATATTCGGTATTTGAATAGAACAACTTACCAGACCCAGCAGTATAAGGATCAAGGAAACCAGCGTTGAGTTTAATACCCCAGAGATAGAAACCTTGATTTCCAGAAGCAGCAACAGATGAACGATTGTAGATAGCAAAGTCACTTTGAAGATTATCAATACCAAAACCGAAGGTAATTGTTGAGTATACACGGAACCAATCACCACCAACTGGTGTTACCCCATACTCGTTAAGAGTAATACCAGGACTTACAAACAATGTTCCTGTATCAACTTGACCTGTGGAAAGGTTGACATTGAAGTTAATATTCTTCGACTGATTATCCAAAGAAAGTTTGAAGTTGAGACTATCGAGTTCTGCTTTCTTGAAGAATGCCGACAGAGTAAATGTCTGCTGCTCAGTAATACCACCAAATCCAGTATCGAATGTTTCAGTACCACTATCAAATGTTACAGTTGAATTGTCAAAGGTTTCATATGAAGTTAGATTAAAATCTCTAGTTAGTGAATGTACTCCAGTGCCTGTAGCATAAAGTTTTTCAGCAGTTTCTGTTCCATCAGGAGCACTTGTAACATTAGAGAAATAATTAACTAAGTTAGAAGTGTAATTTGACGAATTTAGATTTTCTGGATTAGTCCAGAGATTTGCGCTACTAACTTCTCCTGTGACTGGAGAACTAATTGCTCTTGCTTGAGAAAGAATCTCAACATTGGTAGGATAGATATACCAATCAAAGGAGTTGGAAACACCAGGGAAATATCCAAAGGGAGAAGTTGTAGTAGCAGCAGCATTTCCGTTAGCAGTTACTGAGACACTATTAGGTCCATTATCTTGAATCGTATTACCTTGACACAAGATAAGTTCGGTTTCAGTAACGTCTGCTGCAATAAATGGTCGTGTAGGAAGTGCAAAGAGTTTTTCTCCAATTGCTGTACTTCCTTTTGGATAAACAGCAACGCTGGACAATCTCCAATCAGAAATGTTTCCATTTGCATATTCTGTACTAGATGTACTAGCACCTACAACGAATGTGGTAGAACCATAGTTAGTTGCAACAGTTCCACTACCTTGCAGAATACCATCAATATAGATTGAAGTTTGGTTAGCACCAACTCCTTCTCTCACAACAGCAATGTGATACCATCTACCCCCAGAAACAGTAAGTGTGGTGTTAGTTAGATTAATAAAGTTACCACTACTTCCACCGTAGAAACCGACATTAGAAGAACCTGTTCCTACAAAGAACCCGAAGTTATTATCAGTTGATCCAGATAGATAGAAGTTGCTGTTTGTATCAGTACGACGAATCCATCCCTCAAGGGTAAAGTTGCCAGTTCCAAGTGCAATACCAGCAGCAGTCTGTAGATAGTCACCAGTTCCATCAAATGCTACAGATCCATATGCTGCAGCAATAGTTGCTGTTGCTGAACTACTTCCACCCGATAGAGTATTAGTAACCGCCCAAGCAGTGGATGAGAAGGGTCCCACATAAATTGTCTGATTATCTTTATCAAACTCAAGCACAGTCGCAGTACTACCATTGCTGGATGTTACTGTTTCTCCTGCTACAAAGTCTCCAATGATGCCAGAAAGTGATATTTCATAAGCAACAGTGGTATTTGAGGCACTTACATCTGTTGTGATACTATCTGCTGCAATATTATTTGCAGTTTCTTCAAGGAATGAATCATATACCCAAGAACCAGAACCAAACTGACTATCAATCTGTGCTCCAATTTCATCCTTATAATACTTGAGGTTGAAGTAGAAGTTCTTGGCAGCATTTCTAACTCCATTGCCTGCAGGTGCGAGACCATTAATGACAATATCAATTAGGTCACGAAGTCTCCAAACTGCTTGGTCGATATCGGTTGGAGTTTCGCTATCTCTATATGCAGTATTATCACTGTAAATAGCAGAATATTGCTGACCAGATACAGTTGCACCTGCATCATACAGGAGATTTCTGATTGCCTTTTCTCCAAGAGTTCTAATCTGCTCGAATGCAAATACTGTAGGAAGAAGTTCTTCTTCTACATAATTCAGTTCTCCGTTAGCAGTTAGGTACAGACCCATGTTATCAACTGTACTATTATTACCACCTGTCTGTAGGTCGGAGATAATTGCAGTAATCAGTAACTTAATATCACGCTCACACTTAGCAGTGTCGTATGTATACGCTACTTGATTTGCGTTATCAACTTGATATGTCAAATATGCTGCAGTAAGACCTGTAATTTCTTCGGCAATATATTCGCGGTTGAAGTATAGTCTATCGCCAGCAATATTGAAGTCTTCGCTAGTTGGAGCGATAATATCATTGATGGTAGTAACTAATGTATCGATAGCAGATTGAACATTTGCACAGTTTCCTGCGTCATTAGTAATACCCCAGTCACCAACGATAATATTGTCGGTGTTATCGTATGTCAGATCACCCGTAACTGCTTGCTTAGCATAGTATGCAAGTCTATCATGAGCATATACAGACTGCCATACTTGCAAACGGATATGTCTGAGTTCGTCATTTTCACCAATATAGAACCTAGCAGCTTGGACAGTAAAGAAGTTTCCTCCATCATAGATATCTTTCGCGATTGCTCCTAAGATTAAACCTAAGTCAGTCTTACAACGAAGAGTTCCGTCAGTGCTACCGCCAGCGGCGTTTCTAGGCATGTCAATAGCAAGATCTGGATATCTAGAAAGCATATCAAATGCTGCTTTATCAACAATAACCGAAGCGTTTGCATTGATAAGATTTGAAGCATCACGGAATCTTCCACGAGCAGAAGTGTCAATTCTATTGGTATATAAGATATCCGAAGCAGCACTGTGATATGTGGTGCTAAACGGAACTTCAAGATATGCATTAACAGTAGCACCAACGAACTCATAATTAGTAGTTACTTTAGTGATAGTTGCTAAGTGGTCTACAGGACTGCCCAGATTTGCTTGCTCAAGTGTATCCGTAAGGATATCTAAGAGATTGCCAATCGTGGAATAGACATCGGCACAATCACCTGTAGTGTAATCAAGGACTGTGACAGCATTAGAAGTTGCACTTACAAATGTATGAACATATTGTTGCTCTGCTGGAGATGCACCAACATTTACTGTAAATGTATTAGTATCTGCTGCAGTGATTGCAAGAACTTGATTATATGCTCTAGTATCACTCTTACGAGGATGAATCAATTCTCTTTCATTACCATCACTCGTGCATGTGAATGTCAGTGACTCTGCAGCAATAGCGATTGTATTTGCTGTCGTTAATCCATGACTGTTCGATGTCATGACCATATCACCAGTAGCAGCATTATAAGAAATTGCTGATGGTTGAATTGTGGTAAAGGATCCTGTAGAAGAATCAGTAATTGTGGTATCAGTGATTTGTCTTACGCCATGACTGCCAGAAACAGACCAAAGAGTATTATTGATGATATATTGAAGAATATCTTTGACTTTATCATAAGCCCAGACAGTTTCTACAACTTCCGTATCAACATGACTAATTGTAATAGGATTAACAGTTCTATTAACATACAATGCCGAAGCATCCCAGATATGACTATTACATCCATTACGCATATCCTCAATCAAAGCAGTTAGGATATCGCGAACATCATCTTCGCAATTTACGTTACCACCAGGAATTACAAGTGATGGATACTGCTGAGTCAGTAAGTAAACTGCTTCTTTAGCAACAAAGTCTTTGTTGGATTCGATTAAGTTAGCAGCATCATAATATCGTTGTGACTTACCTGCGAATCCAGCAGGAAGATTTGTGGAATTTTCATTCCAGTTCTTAAGAATGGCATCGTTGTTGAAGTCTTCGTTGTCTGTAAACGACTCTCCACCAGACCAATCCTCAACATATGTTTGAGTATCAGCACCCTCGAAGTGAAGCAGTAACTTAGTATTAGCATCACCCTGGAAGATTCCTGTAGGGGCAGTAAATGTCGTCTGATAGCGCGAAGTGTTAGATACTCTGAACTCATCGATATGACCAGCGAAACCGTCTCCAAAGGCATAGGAGGCACCTATGATGATTGGTTTAGTGCTTCCATAGTTACTACCATCAGAATAATCTCCACCATCCTGTGTTCCATTAACAAATAACTTTGTTGTGGCAGCATTTCTTGAGATAGCAACATGATACCAAGTATCTACGGCAAGAGTTGCTGTTCCAGTAATTGTAGTGGAATTATTAACTCTATAATTAAGATTTGTGCCTACAAGTAGTAGTTCGGAAGAAACTTCGACAGCAGTCGTCCTAAAATCGAAGATTTGCTGTGTTCCTGTAACACTAGAAGGACGAATCCAGCATTCGATTGTGAATGCACCTGCACCAAAACCAAATTCAGCAGAAGTCGGGATAGACAGATAATCTCCAGTGCCATCAAGTAGCAAAGAACTTAATCCATAATGACTTTGATCTGTATCTAATTGAGCATTGTTCGCAAAAGTAACCTGATGGTAATCTTCGCCAGTAGAAAGAGTTCTACCTACTTTACCCAGATAGATTGTGGAAAGTGCTTGATTGTATCCAATAACCTCACCTTTAGTATCTTGAGTTCTAATGACTTGTCCAAGTTGGAAGAATCCAGACCCGACTCTACTATCAAAAGCAAGTTTTTTGGTAATCATATTCTCGGAAGAATTGAAGACCCCTGTTACATTACCATATCCAAGTTTGTAGTTACGAATGATTTCGTTTTCTTGGAATGTGCCTGTAGCATTGTCATAAGGAATAACTAAATTACTAATAAACTCAGTTCCAGGGAATTTAGCATCAAAGTTCGTAGTGTTATCAGTAAAATCAACAATATTTACTTGAGACTCAGAAATATTATCAAGAATAACATTAGGATATGAAGCAGATGTCAATCTGTTGAATAGTAGACCGAAGAAAGACGATCCATCAGAAATATTAACCTGTTCGATGAATTCGTTTGTAGTAGGATCTTGATATGCAGATGTTGAGGTAATTCTAGCAACAACACCTGATTGAGAACCAATAATGACATCATCAAGTCGAATATCAAATAGTCCAGGTTTTGATTGATATGTACCTACAGTCTTACTCAATGCCAACTCATTAGTAATACTAATGTCAGTACCATACAAAGGCAGATCCTCTTGGTGAGAAGTAGCAGTCGTTCCCAACTGACCCCTCAATACAGTCAGTGTAGTTGAATTAGGTCCAACTGTAATAGCAGACACTGTAACAATCTCTGCTCCTAACTGGTAGTTGGCATCTACACTAAAGACGCTTGCTGGAACTGCAGTATCTGTCAATGCAGCAGAGTCGATAACCTCAACAGTACTCGTTCCTGCACCAATAGTATATCTTAAATCGGCAAGAGGAACAGAATCTCCTGTTTCTAGGTTGACCTCTTCAACTACAGCAATTTTGCCAGTTAAGTTTTTAATCTGCTCATTGAAACTAAACAGATTGAGGTTAACTATTGGAGTAATTTCTGTGAGAGTTGCTGTAAATCCAGTTGCACCAACACTTATCAGTTCGTTAATATTAAATCCACTAACAGTACTGACTGCAATAGTTGCTGATGTAGTACCACCTGTGATTGTAATAACTTCAGAAGAAGCATATCCAACGCCAACACTATTGATACTTGCTTGAGTTACAGCACCAGAAGCGACAGTGATATTAACAGTAAGTCCCGTACCAACTCCACTAGAAGTAGTAGCAACATCTGAATAAGTTCCATCAGTATAACCAGCACCAGAAGTTAATGTAGCATTGTTAAGTGCGGTAACAATACCAACATTACCTTCTGCAACGAAACCAAAAATATCATCACCAACAACACTAGTAACAGTAAGTCTTGATCCAGATTGTGTTCCTAAAACTGTGTTATTTGTGCTTGGGAAAATACCACTATTATTAGTAATTGTAAACTTATAGACCTGAATTGGTTGAATAGTAACATTTACATACTTAACACTAGCAGGAGGTTGAGGTGGTTCTGAGAAAACAATAGAATCGTTTTGAACTTCAAATGATGTATCTGGAGTTTGTACAACACCATTCAAAATAATCATCAATTGATTTGCGTTGGCGACAACGTTCGATCCATCAATTTGTAGTGGGAATGAAATTCTCTCACCATCAAATAGATTTGAAATATCATCAAGTCTTTGAACAACTGATGTTAGGATGTTCTCCGAAGAAGTCAATCGCTTCTGACGGAATAGTACCTCTGTATTATCAAACGCACTGTATACAGGTTCAACCAAAGCAAAACTTTGAATGTTTGGTACAGTTGCTTGTCTTGCAAGTTCAACAGATTTTGTTAACTGGAAGAATGTTTCTTTATTAGGAACAAATCCATATTCATTTAGATTGAGTTCACCAAAAACTTTGAATGATGCAGGGTGAACATTCTTAATAAGAATATCTTTCCATTCATTAATTGAAACAGCAGACTTAACTGCATAAGAGAAGTCCTGATAATAATAGGAGTCTTGAATCTTTTGGATAATCTCCGAGGGTTTACCAACATCATCAATAAACTGACCTGAGGTTTCTGTGATAGATCCAACATCAAGAACACCTGTAGCGATATTCAAAGAACTAATAGTACCAGAAGATTTGGAGATAACACCTGTTATACTTTCCCCAATGTTAAAGTCTCCAGTGTAATCGACGATTTTTACAATTCTAGGTCCAACTTGCCAACCATTATTTGTGGAGACAAATCCAAGTGCAGTAGCATTTTCAAAAGAACTGCCTTGATACACTTGCTCACCCTCAAGGAAAGTTGATGTAATAACATTTGCTGTTGCTGCACCACCAAACGATGTTGTAAGAACTTGTTGACGACCTGTACCAGCATTAGTAAACGATAATGCATCTCCAAGTGCTGCGTTTGCTGGAGTGATTGCAAATTTTAATTGGTCATCTTCAAGAGAATTTGCTGCTCCTGAAATTGCATAATAAGTAGTAAGACCATTCAATCTACCAACAGCGCCAGCAGCGATTGGGAAATCAGCACCATCACCAGTATCTACTACGTTGAGAGTGATTTCAGAACCTTGTGCAATACCATGTGGGAAGGAGAACTGCAAAAGTCCCAAATCTAGGTTAACAACGTAATTAAACGAAGATTTTAATTCTACACTTGGTGTAGAAGAATACCCAAGACCAGGATCCTTGACTTCAATTCTATCCAAACGACCATTCTTAATAGTGGATTGGGCAATAGCACCAGTACCGCCACCACCAGTAATGATAACTGCAGGTGCCTGAGAATAACCAGAACCAGGATCAGTGATTGTAACACTATCCAAAATACTAGTAGATGTTAACTGTGCATTAATTGGGAATGTGATTTCAGGACGTAATGTATAGTCATGAGGATAATCATAACCAAAGTTATTATTCTTCAGTTTTTTAATCTTACCGACACTTGAACCTACCGTAAAGATAGATGCTGCTGTTCCAAATGGGGGGATAACTACTGTGACTTCAGCACCAGAACCAGTCAAACCAGCGCCAAGAATGCCTGGTACAGAATCGATATCAACGGTTGCTGTGGTATATCCTTTTCCTGGTGATGTGACGAGGACACTCTGAACTTGTCCAGGAATTGGACTACCCTCAGAATCAGTTCCATCGGCAACTGTAATAGTAACGAAACCACCTTCGCCATCACCAGCAATAGCAACACCTGTATACTGTCCTACAGCATATTCAGTACCAGGTTCAGTGATACTAACTCTTTCAATCTGTCTTGTGGATTGAATGCTATCAACAATAGGAAGTCTTGTGTAGAATCCGCCAGGATTAACAATACGAATACTATCGATCGAACCAACTGCCCTTCTGGAACTAGTTGAATATGACGCTCTAGAAACATCAGCATTCCCTTCTGGTTCATTGATTAGAGGGAATTTAATCTGATCTGCCCCTCTAGTAATAGTTGCACCAGCAACACCACTAACTTGGAATGTTCCTTTATATGGAGAGGTAACAACATCAAGATAACTACCTTGAATAATGGGTGAATCGTTATCACCAACCCTAGAAGGATCGAAGTAGTATGAGATATTTGTTACAATACCTTCATCAACTTTGAACTTAACGGTAGGTGTAGTGGCACCTTGACCAGTTACTCCAGGAGTTCCAACTCTTTCGATGGAGTTGAATGAATACTCAAGTTTGTAAAGAGGATCTTTCGAGAAGGATAAATTACCACCAAGCATCGAAGAATGACTGAGGTCAAACAAATACTGGTGACCATAATACATCTTCAGGACAGGAGACTTAACATAGATACTAACATTACCAGAACTACTAGCAGGACTTGTAACTGCTGCCTGTGGAAGTTTGTATGTAAATTCTAAAGGACTGATTACAGTATCTACAGGGAAAGAACCATCATATTCATCATAAACAACTGTATTAACAGTTTCTGATGGATTCCCATCTACGTTCAGCATAGATCCAGGAGTTAGATAGTGCTTAGTGTCAGTAATGACATAAACTTCATCACTATTTGCTACAGCAGTAACTCTAAGAATCTTTGTTAGATTAGCAACTAATGTAATCTTAAGAACACCAGTGAGATTAGTAATAGTCGCTGTGCTATATGCTGCATTATAACTAATATCTCCACCATTTATAGTGACTACCGATCCTACGATGAATGTAGAAGAACCTGAAATTTCATCGATTCTAACCGCATAATCATCATCAGAATATGGTTTGAACTTAGCAAAGGAATCAAGATTTTGACCACCCGCTGCATTATAAGTACCATCTAAGTTATACTTGTCAAGATCGATGGTGAAGGTGCCAGGAGTGGTGTTATCTACCTGAGCAAATGTATATGAATCAATTTGATTGATATCAAGAGGAATTGGTCCAACAATACCGTATGTAGACTGCTCACTAAATTGAGTTGTAGAAAGTTGACCTGTGTTTAAGTCATCAGTCCAGGAATTGTTATTAACTGCCAAATATACTTTATTATTATCAGTATCAACTTTTGTGATATATCCGCTATTGACAAAACTTCCACTATCGTCATTCAAAACTAATTTTGTGCCGACAGTAAATCTAAATGCCTGATTAACGGTTAAAATTTGAACATTGTCAATTTTAACAGTATTAGTAACTTTGAAGTAATACCTATCCTTGACAACCGCGCTAATAATCAGTTTTTGTGATCCAGGAGAAGGAATTGTGGCAGTTCTAGAACTCCAAATATCTTTAGTGTATGTTAGTGTCTCAGTATCCTGAGTCATTACAGTTGTTGCATCATCAAAGTCTAAAGATTGAAGACCTAAAGAACCTAGAGCAAATCCTGTGCTACCAATAGTTAAAGTGCTACCTGTTACAGGAGTAACTGCAGTACGAACATATCCAAGTTGAGTAACTAGTTGAATACCTTGATCGCCAATTCTTGCAGAGTCAGCATCTTTATCAACTTTTACACCCCAACCAGAATAATCAATGTAATCATGCACATTATTGTATGTGCTGAACCATGCTGTATCAGTCCAACTATAACTTAAACCAAATGCACCATTAGTAGGTAGAACAGATACATCAGAAGGAACCGTAGGATTAATAGCACGATTTCTCAGTTTAAGATTATCTACAAAATACTGACCTTGCTCATCCTTTCTCCAATTTCCAGTTGTACCATTCCTGCCAGCAATGTTACCAATATAAAGTTTCTTAGATGTGAACGATGTATCAGCAACAGTAGCAGTAATAACACTAATACCATTTACATAAACCGTAAATACATTACCTTCTTTCTTTAATCCAATAAATTGCCAAGTATCATCAGCAAACATCGTAGTCAGAGTGGACTGTACAGCACCTCCAGCAGAATTGATGGATGTGGTGTTGTTAGTTACAACCAACTCCAAATATCCTGATGGACCTGCAGCAGTACGATCATAATATAACCAGAGACCACCAGTTGCATCGGTAGCATCGCCAATAGCAACTAAAGTTTGCTGATCTTGACTATGAGTATCAGTCGAAGCAGAATCTTGGTATAACATGAACTCTAAAGTCCAGTTTTCATTGAGTGTATTGCCTAAGGTGTTGTTAGGGAATTCAATGTATGCATTTTCCCAATTAGCAGGGGTTGCAATATCTCTACCATAAATTTTTGCAACTCCACCATCTAAATGTAGTGATTGTGTTGCATCAGCACCAACAAACGTTGGGGTGTAGTTGCCAAAAGTATCTGTAGTGGCACCACCAGTAAACTCAAGTAAGAATTCATTTCTGTTCCACGAAGTCTGACCAAAGACATATACATCACCAGAGTTATCTACATCGATAGAATGTGCTGTAATACCCTCGATTCTGTTTTCATTGAACTCATTAGTTGTATGATTTTTAACTACACCATCATATCCAATCTTAACAGTATCTACAGTTTTAAGACCAGTAGTATTATCTACTCTGTTAAATGCAATGTTTAAATCACCGAAGATATCAACGGCACATTTACCTACAGCATTCACATCCCTACCTGGAGCAAGGTATCTATAATTCCAAACAAAACTACCAGCAGTATTAACTTTACCAACCCATACACTATCTCTAGTGACATTATCACTCTTCGCTCTAAGTGTGGAAGTGATATAAAGTTCTTTAAATTCATCAATGGCAAGACTACTATCTAAGAATGAATATCCAGCATTGCTGTACTCATTAATGTATTCAACCTCAATGGCATTGGTTCCTACAATTGCTTTACCAAATGCAACATTAACATTATTATCGCTGCTTGTATTAGAAGTTTCTAAAGTGAAGTAGATATTACCGTCATCTACAACAATATCGGTAAGTTTTTCTGAATCATCTACAGAAGCAATTTTTCTCTTAATTGCAAAACTACCAGCAGTGTCAATTAAGGCAATAAATGCATCAAAAGGACTTCCTGAGTTAGTATTAGTATATCCTCCGATTACATATCGAGTATCTGAATATTTTTTGATACATGTGACATTATCAGCTCTAGTAGAACCAGAGATTCCCGAATATCCTTTTTGGAACTGAAGAGTCGCACTCAATCCATTAGAAGATTGTGTATATTTTACCAAAATGATATCTGGATTATATGCATCCAAAACCAAGATATTTGGTCGGTTGACACCAACTACCCAGATATCATCACCATCAACATAGAGTTTTTGGAACTCTGCATAATTAGTTCCAGAAGTAAGTTCTAATGTTTTTTCCCACTCTTTGACACCTGTTGTAGAAAGTTTAGAAACAAATGCAACAACATTACCACTAGAGTCTAAAGTTTTACCACAGATAAAGATTTCCTTACTTTCGTTTACAAATATGTCATTGACTTTTACATTTTCATTGTTTTCTATTTTAGAAACAATATATTCTGCTTTTTTGAATACCTGAGGATGGCTAATGATAACTCTAGGATTAGAAGTGTATCCAGAACCAGAATTAAGAATATTTACGGTATCAATTGATCCAACACTAGTAACAATTGCTTGAAGGTCACCAGAAATACCATCTCCATCAATAACAAGAGTGGGAGGGATATCTTCATTGTATCCAGAACCAGATTGTGTAATTACAATATCTTCAATACCCTTATATTGACGGACTACAAATGTTTTATTTGTATTATCCATTATAGGAGTATAATCTACAAAAACAGAATCATCAAGCTGTAGATTATGTGGGACATTGGTAGTTAGTACACCAAAATTCTCACCACTAACATTTTCAAATGTATACCCAGAAACTGTTTCACCTTTAATTCTAGAAATTCGTGCAGAAGCACCATCACCACCAGTATCTGTATTATCAAAGATTAGTCTATCATCTACCTGATAGTTAATACCAGAATTTTCAACAACAAATCCTGTAATTGAAGCATCCTCAAATTTAGTGATAGTTTCAACTTCAATATCAACCTTGGAGTCTAGTTTTACTTTCGGGAAGTAATCGAATAGTTGTAATGGAGACTCTTCAAAGATTTGATCTGGATCTGCAGTTTCTTCTGCACTAATAACACCATCTCTATTTTCATCTTCTACATCAAAAGTTAGAAGATCGCCATTTTCCAATGTCAATCCATTAGTAGATGCATTTGGTGCCCTTTCAACGTCAATATCTACATTTTCATAAGGATCGCGATAACGAACAACACCAATAGGAATATTTTGCTGAACAGCACTCGTAGAAAGATTCCAGACATCAACAACCGAGTTAAAACTTGGTCCAAGAATATATGGGAATACAGGATTGCCTGCTTCTGTAGCATCAATAGTTACAAAGTAGCAATATCTACCGTTAGGATACTCTGGAGTCTTACAGAATCTACCATTGTATTGGTCAAGGTCACCTAAACTGAAAGAATACTCATAATCTTCTACAAACTTACCTGCAATCTCATCTGTTAAAAGAGGTCCAGCAGTTCTAACAGGATTTGGATTTGTAATCACATCATAAACTAAATTTGTCTTTAATCGATAAGAAGTTCCCAATCTAGCGATTGAAGAAGACTGATTGGTAGGATCTGAATATCCATAAGGACCATAAATTGGATTGCCATCAAATGCCCAACCAATAATAGGAGAGTGTGCTAATTGATCATCCTGTTCAAGAATTTGTCCACTTACATTGACAAATAGGTTATCACCTAAAATATATCTAAGTCGTTGAGGATTAGAAAGGTGTGCATATTCTCCACCATACTGATTATTGAATCCCTCAAATACAGATCCCTTAGCAGCATCAACGGTTGTCGTCTCTTGTAAGTTATAAGTCCATTGGAATACATTTGCTGCAAAAGTAGCACCTTGACCAACAGAGTTTAAATTGATAATAGTCGTACCTTGACTATATCCAATACCTCTGTTAATAATTTCAATTCCAGTAACTTTACCAGCATTTTCACCATCAACATCAATAGTTGCTCTAGCAACAGCACCAAAACCCTCTCCTTGGATAGTTACCTCTGGTGCTGTAGTATATCCAGAACCTGCCGAAATGATAGCGATTGAAATAATACGTCCATCATTAACAATTGCCTGTGCAACAGCACCAGTACCAGAACTAAGAATGATACTAGGATTAGATGTATAAGATGACCCACCATTAGTGATAGTGACTGATTGAATTGGTCCTCTAACCGCTGCAGTACCCTCAGCACCAGATCCCCCACCACCAACAACAGTAATAGATGGTTGTGATGTATATCCAGTTCCTCCAGAGTTAACAAGAATACTAGAAACTACACCCTTTGTGATAATTGCTGTTGCTGACGCTCCAGAACCGCCTCCACCAACAATAGATACCAATGGAGAAGAAGTGTACCCAGAACCGCCTGCAGTTACTGTAACCTCACTGATAGAACCGTTAACAGTCGCACTTGCTGCTGCTCCAGTTCCTTCACCACCACTAATCGTAATTGCTGGTGGGAATGCAGCATCATATCCGCTTCCTGCATTAGTGATATCAACTGACGTTACAGCACCAAAGATTTTAGTGACATCAGACTTATAAGACCAAATAGAGACACCATTAACCCAAGTTCCGATAGGACCAGGTACAATCAAATTTTTGGTTGAGATTGTAACAGGATTGATTGGGAATCTATTTAATTTACGTTGGTTGCCAGGTAATAATGCAGATCCAGGGAAAGGACCAATATTATAGTTTGGAATACCTGTAGACGCAATATAAGTGTTTGTAGTATTGAAGAATGTATTCTGAACATTCGTTGTGTAAGGACTGATTGCATTATTAACTGCAGAACTATCCGACTTACCTTTGTTCAAGTCAATAGAGACAAGAATATTTCCTTGAGGAACTACATTTGCAGGTTGAGGAAGTTGATACTGGAATACAGTAGTACTATCTCTAGAAGTTACAAGGAAAGATCCGTTATAGATGATTGGATTTGCACCATAAATTGTAACTTGATCTCCAACTAGTAGACCATGAGGATTGTTACAAGTTACAGTAGCAGATTGATTATTGATTCCACCAAAAGTGATTGTCCCAACTTCGATCAACTTTTTAACATTATACAACCAAGTTGTAAGTTCTGGACCTGTTCCAGTACCACCTAGCTTGGAGATTAGTAGTTTATCACCTGGTAAGTAATAAGAACCAGTATCGGTGAGTGTTGTTTGTTGAGCATCAACAATACCAACAATATTCAACACTACTTCTTGAGCAGTCCCTTTATTGATGAATACGTTAAAGTTGGACGATACCTGAGTAGCAGAGTCCCAATCTTCTACAACACCGTTAACAGAACGAGTACACTCAATAAACTGGTTTAGTGATTTTTCTTTATACTGAACAACTTCAGAACCAACACCAGTGGAAATTACAAATTCGCCGTTTCTTTCTGGCCATCCAATAGTAGAGTCAACAGTGATGATACCTTCTGTAGTATTAAGAGGTTCAGCAAGTTTTGTTTTGTATGGAACTATAAATGTCCCTTGAATTGTTTCTTCTGAAAGTGCAAGTTCATAGATTGTATCTTGGGCAGTTTGAATTGAAATGAAATTTTCAATCAATGCTGTTGCTGCTAAAATATTTGGATCTGAGATATCAGCAACTTGACATAGAAGACCATCTTGAATATTTTCTGGAAGACCACTAACTAATGTTGCACGTAAAACAGTATCAACAGACCAGGTTGCTGCAGAAGGTTTGATAATTTGGTCTTTAGGATATGAAACTGTTACAGTTTCTCCATAAAGAAGTTTAAACAAATATGCAATACTGAAAGATGTGCCCTTTGCAGAATAGAAGTCTTTAATAGTCTTGATCGATGTACGAACATCAATCTTGCTATAATCTAGTGTAGGAACATCAGGTAAGAACTGTTCTGTATACTTATCAAGCAGTCTCTTAACAAACAATGCATCCAGACACTTTACAGACGCATCAGTAGGTGCCGCTGCTGCTACAGTGTTATTAGAGAATACTGCATTGCCATCTTGTGTATAATTAGTAATACCCGAAGCAGCTCTGGCACAACCAAGGAATTGTGCTTTAGTATATTCTTTTCCTGATTTAAGAACAGAAAAACCTGTAATTTCCTGCAAACCAACTGTTGCAGATGCCTTAGCATCAACAGGTTTTTGAATTACAATTTGAGGAGGATTATCTGCACTATATCCAGTACCAAAGTTGGTGATATTAATATCAGTAATTTGTCCATTGAAAATTGCTGCTACTGCAGTAGCACCTGTTCCTCCAATATAAGTACCAACATCATTCTGACGATTATCTACGATATAAACAGATGGGACATCGGTATATCCGTTGCCACCAAACAAAAGTTCAACAGAAATAACTCTGCCATCTCCGTCAACTTTAGTTTCAAGAACTTGTGCTCCAACAGGATCAATAACAGAAATTCTAGGGACTGTTTCATAACCCTGACCAGCATTTAGAATATTAACAGTAGTAATTTCACCATCTGTCAAGGTAGTTGTAAATGATGCTTTAATACCATCAACTCCTGTAGGTTCATCAATGTATACCAAAGGAGGAGTGGTATATCCTTGACCACCACTAGTAATAGTAATAGCACCACTAACTGATCCATTAACAATAGTTGGAGTGGCAAGGATAGCGCCTCCAGGTTGTTCAAAAGTGATTCTAGGAGTAAATGTGTATCCACTACCCGAACTAACGATGTCAATAGCACTAACTGCCCCGTTAGTTACCGTTGCTTTTAAAGTTGGTTCTACATATCCTTCTTTTGTAGGAAATTGAACTTTTACAGTGGGAGGATTACTTTCACTATATCCAGCACCACCACTAAGTAACGAAACTGACTTAATTCCATCTACTAGAGTCTTTACAGAAGCACCAGAACCTACACTAGAATTTACACTAACCTTAGGAGGATAATCGAATCTATACCCAGAACCGTTTGCACTTGGGATTACAGAACTGATATTTCCAAAATCATTTACTCTAGCATATCCAACAGCACCAGAACCAAAAGATGGGATAGGTGCTTCGATGGAATATAAAGACAGAGATCTACCATTCAATGGTGGTACATTGAATACAAAGATAGATCCATCAGTAAAATAATCTACCTTAGGAACAAGTAGTCTATTATCATAAACAGCAAGTAAGAACTCATCTGCAATAGGTTCATACTTCTGATTATTGACAGTCAGTTCAAAACTAGTTTTATTGTCACCAAAAGCACTGGAAATATCATCAACTTGTACAATGGTATTCTCACTGAAACCATTTAAATATGTAACGCTAGTAGTACTAATATCATCAGAAGCTGTCGCCACTCTAGGGGCAGTTGTATAGACAATATTAGTTCCACTAATGTTATAATCTACTACTGGAGTTAAGGTTCTTCCGTAAACTTTAACAATGAGGTGTTGTGGTGAAGAGGGTCCAATAGGATTATCTTGAGAAACTAAAGGGAAGACAGTTCTTGTACCGTCAAAGAGACTAATATTGTTGGCAAGTAGAACCCACTTAAGTTGAACCTGAGTATAAGAAATACCAGGAGTTAATGCAATGTTTGGAGAAGATACAGTCTCCTCATAATAAATTACTTCGTCGCCAATTAAAACAGAACCATCTTTCTCAAGAAAGGGGTCTACAGTCTCAACAGTAATTGTTGTATCACTTACACCAACAGGCTCAACAACTCTAGTAGCACCATCAAGAATACTAATATCTAACTTATCAATATTAAGATATTGAAGAAAATTATTAACGATATTTTGACCCAATCCAGTCTTTTCTTGGGACTGATAATAGTATTCAATAAATTTATTGAATAGGGGATACTCACTCTCTATAAACTGAGGAGTTTGATACGAGGAGACGTGTGAAACCTTATTGATATCCATCTATTTTTTAAAAACAACTAGAAGTGTTTACGGAGCCGCTATTGTCTAATGGTGTAAGTTCAATCGTTGTTGGCGTAGAATTGAAGACACTTGGCGTCAAACTATTTAGAGGTATAGTCGTAGGGGGAGTAGTGCCAATTGGAGCAACTGTAACCTCAGGATTGATGATGTTAATGATTGTTCCAGGAGTGGAAGCAGGGATGGTTGTACTGTTTGCTGGAATAAGCAATACTGGTATTTGAAGACCAGTTGGAAGTTGGTCTAGATCGATAATCAATCCTGCTCCCGTAACAGAATCGGAAATATTAGTGTTGGTTGTGGGAGTAACATTTACCCCTGCCCCGATAATATTGATAGGACCAAAACAAACCTCACCAGTATCATAATTTACAGTTCCTGCAGAATTATTCGTATAGACTTTCTTAGTACCACTATTGTAATATGTTCTAAGATTTCCAAATCCATCATCCTCAAACTGTTGGTCAACACCAGGTCTATCAAAAGTTCTAAAAGTCCCTGAGACTAGAATAGGTTCTTTCTTACAAGTTCCATCACTACCGTCTTGACTAGGAGCACTATTATAAAGAGCTCCTCCAGTAGAAATGCAATATGTGTTTGTTTGATTTGTTATAGGTGTAATATACTTCAGAAGAGTCGTTTGAACAGAAACATCACTAATTGCAGAATCTGAAAGACTGATTGCTCTTTGATAATCCTGACTTTTAAATGTAGAGTTAAAGTTATTAATATTAACCTGATTAGCCCACTCAGTTATAGCATTCTGAATATTTGTTTTAATTGTAGATGAATTTGAACCACTTCCAGTGTCATATAATGCAAAGATTTTAGTATAAATGTAAATATTATCAGGGTCAACAATAACTGGATCAATAGCAGCCATTGCATACTTCCTCAAATCCAAAGAAAGTTGTTTTTTTGTAATATCATTAAGTGTAGAACCTGTTTTTGTTCTTACTGTAATGAATACTTTTCCATAGATGGGAGGATTCAAAGAATCTCCACCATAGGCAACAACAGTATCTGCATTGGAATATATTTTCTTTGTAATCAATGCATAATCTTGCGCTGTAACCGCTCTGTACTGCGATGAATAGAATCTAGGTGCATTGTACTTAATAGACTCAATAGACTCTGCTGCAGACCCTTGCTGCGATCTCTCCTTGGTTGTTACTGTTGCTACTGCACCAGAGTATGAAGTACCAAAAGAATCTATCAATCTACCGACAAATGCAAATCTGCTAACTTCATTTGCACTTGCACCCGAAGTAGTCAAGTATTGAAGGTCAATGACTTCGCCATCTTTTACTGCTCGACCAACACTATCGTCTCCAAATCTAACTTCATATCTCATATCCTCGCCTTCGGAGACGAAATATGATTTACTAGTCGCAGTTAAGTTAGTAACAATATCAACTTTACTGTAAATATCTGATGCTGTAGAAGATTCGTTAGATTTGATTTTAACAGTAAGCGTATCAATATCTACATCTTGAGAAGGAATTGTATATACTTGTCTGGCAAACGTATTTACAATATAAGTGAAGTTAAGAACACTTCCTTCATAAACTGTAAGATTGTCAAATTCTGCTGCACCAGTAGTTGTATTAACTGCAACAGTAACATCATTAAGAGTATTCCAAATAAAATTACCACCTGTACAAACTGCCCCAGATTTTAATGTAATAGAACTGGGGTAAACTCCATTAACAGCAGTAGTCGTTAAATTTAATTTCAAACATGCTTTAGATGATGAAATTGACCTTGGGGTATAATTTAAAAGTTTTGAGATATTAACAACATTATCTCTAACTGTAGAAGATTGCAAAAATGCCTCATTCAATGCCATATTCGCATTAAATGAGGTATAGTAAGTATTGTATGCCATCATATCAATAAGATATGACAAAGCAGAACCATCAAAGTCGTAATCTGAAAACTCAGTTCTTGTTCTTAGATATGATTTGATGGAGGATTTTATATCCTCAAAATCTAAAGCTGTTAAATTATTTGGTTGCATTATTCAGGTCTCTGTAAAACAAATGAAATTGTTTCAACAATCGGTAACCCTACAATCCTATACTCAAGGGCAACATTTAGTTTGTTACCCTCGGGAATAGCAGTAACATCTACGTCTGTAAGTTCTACCCTAGGTTCATACTGATTAATGGTATTTATGATCTCATCCTTGATACTATCTGCTGTGAAAGCATCTAGAGGTTCAAAGAGGAGATTATAGACTTTAGATCCGACTAATGGTTGAAAAGGTTTCTCACCTGGTTGCGTAAGGATTAAATTCTTAACTGCTTGCTTGATGGCATTATCATTTTTAACAACAGAGGTATCATCCGTAAAGGGATTCCTCTGCATAGAAATTAAAATGTCAGAGAAAGATCGCGACTTTTTAAAGTCCTTTCCCCCTAGTTCCTTTAATGCCATCTACACGATGAGATATATCCTAACTATTTATTCACTTACCCTGACCACGATAACGCTTTTTGGCGCTATTCCTTGAAGTTGAAGCATATTTTGTATGCTTTCCTGTTCCTTGCCTAGTTTTTTTAGGTTTTGCTTCAATCATGTTTGCCCCAGAAAGGGACTTTGTTCTTGCTGCCATTTTAAACTCCGATAATAACGTTGGGTGACCCGCCACTAATGAGAGATAAACAAGGGAAATTGGTTGTACCATCCCCTAAA
>Ga0209557_1000195_pt1 | contig 38823 bp, 35 predicted proteins | sample SaaInlV_120m_DNA_4_FD_184672 | JGI IMG/M metagenome (GOLD analysis project Ga0209557, IMG submission 184672) | Marine microbial communities from expanding oxygen minimum zones in the Saanich Inlet - Saanich Inlet SI074_LV_10m_DNA (SPAdes) (version 2) | ecosystem: Environmental > Aquatic > Marine... | reverse complement strand
GCAGCATCTCCTTTTTGTAGCAAACCAACCTCTAAATCGTAATGTTTTACAGGATTTACACAAGCTACTTGCAACACTTTAAAAACATCTATGCCTTTGGCAACAGCTCTTTCACACAATTGATTGATGTGTCCTAACAACAAATCATCTGGATGTTTGTCGTCTGAACAAAACATCATATTTTCAAAATAGTCAGGTAATAGATGAATTAGGGCTTCAAAATTCTTTGCAGCACTTCCTTCTCTAATGAGAATTTTCATTCCTTTTTGTAATTTCTCTAGGGCTTCATCATAGGTAAAACATTCATGATCTGTAGAGATTCCTGCGGCAATATATTTTGTAACATCATCGCCTCTTAAACCTGGTGCGTGGCCATCAATAGGTTTGTGAGACTGTTTTGCCCACGCGAGCTTTTTTAGCACCTCTTCATCATCAAACAAAACCCCAGGATAATTCATCATCTCTGCCAAGTACTTGATATCAGGATTTGCCATCATTTTTTGAATATCACCAGAATCAATAACAGCTCCGGCACTTTCAAAAGAAGTTGCAGGTACACAAGAAGGTGCTCCGAAATTAAATTTTAATGGCGCTTTTTTTCCATTTTCAATCATAAAATCTACCCCCTTGACTCCCAATACATTCGCAATTTCATGCGGATCAGATACCGTTGCAACGGTTCCATGAACAAGAGCAATTTTTGCAAATTCAGAAGGAACTAATAGAGAACTTTCAATGTGAATATGTGCATCTATAAACCCAGGTAAAATATAATTTTCTATGGTATGGTCTGATGAACGAATACTTACAATTTTTCTAGCTTCAACCTCAACTTCTCCCTTAAAAATAGTACGATTTAGAATATCTACAATGTTTCCTTTGATAATCATATTGCGAAATTAACCAATCCTATTTTTTTAATTGGTATTATTTTCTTTTTTTCTTATTTAAACCTAAGATTACTTCGATCATATATTTCGTCATTGCTGTCCTGTCTGAATTAGATAGGGAGGTATGATATGGTAATCTATCTATTTTTAAGTTTGAATCGTTAACTACTTAAGGGGTATGCCTTTCTTGAAATTACCTCATAAAAAGACCCAAAAGTTCTAAAGGAGAACTTTTGGGTCTTTTTATTTTTAAAATTCTATTTATTTTTTTGAATAGTAGTATTAAATCATTATTTTTTTGGTAACAATTTTTGACTCAGTAGTTAAGTGAACAATATAAACACCTGCACTAATATTTTTCGGCAATGCAATGTCATTCAGTCCATTTCCTTCAAAGGAAGTGTTTAGTACTTGTTTTCCCAGGATATTATACATACGAAGTTTTGCTACACCATTATAAACACCTGAGATTCGTATGTTTTCTTTTGAAGAGGTGTAGATGCTTAGATGGTTGTTTAAAGCAACCTTATCTGTACTTAAAACACTGGAAGTTGTATGTAAGTATAAACGTCCTATTCCGTTGATGTCCTCAGAAAGTGTTGTTGTATAAGTTGCACTATTATCTAGTAGGGTAAAAGAGCTATCCTCTTTGTCTTCCAAATACACACTAATTCCTGCTGGAAAGTTTACAATTGCTGCAGAAATAATTATTTGGATACTTGATGTGGCGTTGAATCCGACAGGTACAACCATAGTTTCATAATCGCTATTAGGCAATGATTGAATTCCGTAATCGTCTCCTTGACTATCACTAACCAAATGCGTATAAATACCAAAGTCGTCTCCACCGTTATCAAAAATTGTACTATCATATCCATTGTCAAAACCAGTTGTGGTTCCTTCTATGTAGAAAATATTTGTGTATTTATTAGAAGAACCATCTGTAAACATCAACTTAATTTCTGGTCTAGAAGAGCTGCTCTTTTCTTGATCTGAACTTTTAATTTCACGTCTTTGCATATTGTAATTAAAAGAAAGAGAACCGTCCACATTTTTTTTAGGCTTAATAAAAAACCCTTGAGCAGGTTCAATATAAAAATCTTCATCATCTAAACTAGTTAGAGATGCTTTATTAGTTGGAGAATATAAAGATAAAGATTCATCCCAAATCCATAATGTTTCTTCTTCTAGGAGATCTGAATTTTTCTCAAAAAAAGTTGCAGAATTATCATCCTCTTTAAAAACAGCAATAGAAGAAGTATAGGGATTTCCAATATAGTCATATAAAAATCCACTATGAAAAACTTGTGTATCTTTGTATGAGTCAATCGTGATATTATCCTCTGGAAATGAACCTTTAAAACAAATGTCATCCTCACCATCTGAGTTATCCTTTAATCTAACAATCCAACCCTGTCCAGATTTAAATTTATCGAACTTATTTGTATTAACTGTGCTATATTTAACCCATTTATCATAGCTATAATCATAATAATAAAGCCCTTTATTATGACTACTAGAATTCTTACCTGTTTCTATGCTTGTATTGTTTACAAAATCAGATAAAGTTTGACCATCAACAGGAGACGAAATATATTGATATGCACCCACAGGAACTGTTTTAGTATATTTTATTTTACCAGTTCCAGATGATGTTCCTTTTACAATGAAAGAACTATTTTTAATTTCAACTGGTTCAGAATTATTTAAAACTAGATTACCTTCTATAGTTACATTTACTGCTTCACCAACAATCATTTTACCTCCATCATTTATGGTTAAATTTTGAGAATATATATTTAGCATACTCAATAAAAAGAAAATGATTGATAATGATTTAAACATTAATAAAATTTTATAGTAGACTATATAAATATAGGGCAAATAATACTTGTTGTCAATAAGTACTAATACCCAAAAATCATTCTTAAAAAATTCAATTTAACTCGATATGAAGAATACTATATAAAATATGTTATTTTAATTTTTATACCTGTGAATAGAAATAAGAAAGTCGACTTAACCAACTTAAAAACAGATATTTATCACTAAAAAAACTTAAATAAAAAGAGTCCTTTTTTATTACCAACTTTAATTTTCCAAAAAATTCATTAAAATATTCAAGCTTTCTGTTGGATTTTCTTCCATTGGAACATGTCCTGAATTTAAAATAGTCGCTAATTTAGAATTGGGAATAAGTGCATTCATTCTTTTTCCGTTATCCAAAGGAATCCAATTGTCTTGTGCTCCCCAAATTAATAGTGTAGGTGTTTGAATACTTTTTAGTTTATCTATATTTTTTTTAGCTCCAAGGTTAACATCTATTTTTGCCCGATCAATAAAAGCCTGTCTATTGCCAGCCCTTAAAACCATTTTATGATACCGTGTAATTAATTCTTTTGTAACTTTAGCATCATTAGCATATACTGCTTTCATATTTTTCTCAATTAATATCTTTGGTGTTATGTATAAAAAAAAAGAACTTAAAATAGGTTTTTTTGCCATTTCAAATATTTTTGGTTGTGGCTTATTGGTTGGTAAACCACTTGCGTCAACTAAAATGAGTTTCTCAATTTTGGTTGGATTTTCAGCTGCATAATTCCATGCAATATTTCCCCCTAAGGAGTTTCCTACGATGTGAAATTTTTTAATATTTAATTTTTTAAGAAAAGAGTGTAAAAAAGCTGTGTATCCTTTTGTAGAATAATCGGCATTCTTATTCGGACCGGTAATCCCAAAAGCAGGCAAGTCCATTCTTATGACCCTATTTGTTTTTTTTAACTCTTTGGTCCAAGCATCCCAGGTATGCAGAGAAGAAGCTGTTCCATGAATTAAAACTATTGGAAACCCCTTTCCTTCATCTCTATAATGAACGAACATCTCATCCAATTCCATAAATTTAGAATACGCATTTGAATACTCTTTTTTTAAATCTTCAGCAGAAATATCTAAATACCCGAAGCGACACACTGCACAAGTTATTAAGACAAAAAAAATAGTAATAGTGTATTTTATTTTATGATTTTTTTTCATCAACCAAAATTTTATATAGAATAGGTTTGCTGGGTGTCGCGTCATTTTCAAAAGGTGCAATCATTAGATTGAGTAGATATTCTCCGTCATCTACAGCATTTGGGACAAAAATAAACTCGGTAATAGTAGCATCCATTCTGACCTCTCCAGAAGTATTCCAAAAAGCATTGTGAGCCAATAGTTTTCCTTCATCTTTTTCTTTGTCAACAGAGGGTAAATCGATTAATAAATGTTTGATTCCTTTTTCTTTGAGATAAATAGCTGCTTCTTCTAATAAATATGTTGGATTTGTATTGGAGTATTTTTTGGATTTTTTATCTGGTAAATTTGGCAAGGTTCTAATTACGATTGCATCTCTTTTTTTATTTCTTATTTGAGATTTTAATTGTTTTTTTGAAATCACAAAATCATCATTTATTAATTCAGGTGCAACAGTAACAACTTCTGCCACGAAGAAAAAATGTTTTAAATTCTGATTCACAGAATGTACTTTTTCTGAAATATGACCAACACATTCTGTATGGGTAATATGAGAATGCGGATTGAACTGAATGCTATTAAAATTTACAACAGCCCCTTCAGATACTTTGATAGTATTTCCATCAAATTTTTGAGGGAAAATTTTTGGAGCGTCGATATACCAGGCATTTACATTCTCTTTTGTCATATCTATGGCGATGGAAATATCGATAGGCTTGGAAACATCTATTGCTATTTTTCTTGAGTTGTATTCTATAATTGCTTTCATTTTATTTTAAATGTTTCAAAAAAGAAAAAAATTAATTCAGCATAAATAAATCAGACGCAATTCCGTCTACTAAAAATTTTCCTTTTTTTGTTGTTTTCAATATTTCATCTTCAAAATACAATAATTCTTGCTGAATATATTTTTCTGATTCACTTTTTAAATAGATTGTATAATTTCTTCCAAAATTATCAGTAACTGTCGCTAAAGAAACTCCCCAAATTGTTCGCAAACCTGTCATTACATATTCGTTGTATTGATCTGTTTTGGTCAGTATTTCTCTTTCTATTGGTAACTGATCTTCAAGCAAGCTTTTAATATATTTGGTATTATTTTTGACATTCCAACTTCGTTGTTTCCCATCAAAAGAATGTGCCGATGGCCCAATTCCTAAATATGATTTTCCCAACCAATAAGAGGAGTTGTTTTTACTAAAAAAACCTTCTTTTCCAAAATTTGATAATTCATAATGTACAAAATTAGCTTTTTGTAATTCTGCTGTTAAAATCTGAAATTGTGCTGCAACCTTCTGGTCATGAACCTTTTTAACTTTACCATTTTCAATAAGGGTTTCTAATGTTGTTTTAGGCTCTATGGTTAGGGCATAACTCGATATGTGCGGTACTCCATAATTCAGAGCTGTTGTAATATTTTCTCTCCATTGGTCATTGGTACAATCAGGAATTCCATAAATTAAATCCACAGAAATATTTTTAAAATATTGGGTTGCTAAAAGCAAACTTTTTTTTGCTTCATGAGCGTTGTGAGCTCTATTCATAAGCTTTAGATCTTTCTCAAAAAAAGATTGGATACCAATGCTTAATCTATTAATTGGAGACTTAGAAAGTTGAATTATTTTTTCTTCTGATAAATCATCAGGATTTGCTTCTAAAGTAATTTCTGGATGCTTTACAACTGTGTAATTTTCATAAACAGTGTCAATTAAAAATTGGAGTTCATCCACATTTAGAATAGAAGGAGTTCCTCCACCAAAATAAATTGTTTCAATGGTGGTATTTTGGATTTCGTCTCTTCTGATTTTGAGTTCTTTTACAAGGGACAAAATCATTTCATTTTTCTTTTTTAATGAGGTGGAAAAATGAAAATCGCAATAAAAACATGCCTGTTTACAAAAGGGTATGTGAATGTAGATTCCAGCCAAATCAGAGTGGTGTTTAAAGTTAAGGTTGTTGGTGAACGATTCGATATTAAATGGGTTGATTTTTAAATTATTTGATTTTATTGGGATGCTGTTTTACAAAACTTGCCCAGCCAGTGTAATTTTTTCCTCCTACAACTTTTCCAGAATTATAAAAATGACAAACTGCCGCTGCCAAACCATCTGTGGCATCTAAATTTTTTGGCAATGTTTTTAGATTAAGCAACGATTTTAGCATCAATGCTACTTGCTCTTTACTCGCATTTCCATTTCCAGTAATTGCCATTTTTATCTTCTTTGGCAAATATTCTGTTATTGGTATTTCTCTAGATAAACCTGCGGCCATCGCAACTCCTTGGGCTCTTCCTAATTTTAACATCGATTGTACATTCTTTCCAAAGAAAGGAGCTTCAATAGCAATTTCATCTGGATGATAAGTATCTATCAATTCTATGGTGCGTTCAAAAATAAGTTTTAATTTTAGATAATGGTCGTCGTATTTTTTAAGCATCAATTCATTCATTTGAATAAACTCCATCTTTTTACCAACAACTTTCAGTAAGCCAAACCCCATAATCGTTGTTCCGGGGTCAATTCCTAAAATGATTTTTTCTGTTTTCAAAATCTAAGATTGTTTTTGTAATTCTCTTTTCACTTACTGCCGAATATTTATTACTTTGCAAGGAATGATCAATTCGATTTCATACAAAACTAAGCAATTCTTATCGCTAGTCATTAAACTTTCTATAGTTATTGGTTGTTGTTGTTTCATATATACTAAATTGGTAGAAAACGAGCAGATGAACTTTTCTGTTTTTCACCAAAATTTGATTGAAAATGAGGTTTTTACCCTAAAAAATAGCCTTTTTCTATTCTTTTTCACCTTTTTTAATTGGTTTTTTGAAATTACGAAATGGCATTTATTAATTTCTTTTATTGGCAATTCTTCATTTAAAAAAGCAATAGTGCAAAGTTTAGCGTCTTTTACAACCTCTTTAATTACACCAAATAGAATTGGAGAATATGGAGCAAAAGTATTGTATTTTCAAAAGCCATTTAGAAAAAAAGTTATCGGTTTAAACCTAGTTGGTAATTTTTACCAGATGCTCATGACCCTTGTTTTTGGATTTGTGGGTTTCAGTTATTTTATTTTACAATATAAAATTGAAATTCAAATGCAGCTTGTATTTAGATTTGTTAGTGTTCTATTGTTTGTTGTTTTTACCTTGTTTTTTGTTTGTAAATTTTTAAAATATAAGAATTCTTATTTTAAAAAAACTCAAGATTTTATGATGAAAATTCCATTAGTATTACATCTAAATATCTCATTTCTTTCTTTATTACGATTTTTAATTTTCTCTCATCAGTTTTACTTTTTATTGCTGATTTTTAATATCGATCTTTTTTATATTGAGGCTATTTCCGCCATTACCTCTATGTATTTAGTAGCCTCTATTATTCCTATTTTTCCTTTGTTAGATCTAGTTATAAAGAGCTCTGTTGCTGTGTGGATCTTTTCCTTTTTTAGTATAGAACCACTTACAATTGTATCTGTAACAACACTCATGTGGATTCTTAATATTGTGCTTCCTGCAATTATTGGAAGCTATTTTGTACTCATTTTTAAACCTAACTTCAACAAATGATTTGGTTGCTATTTTTGGTGTTTTTGGTCTATGCAATTTTGATTGTGATTTTAGCTATTGGTTTTATAAAAAGTGAAGAATTTACGGCTAAAGAAAGTGAGCTAAAAACTACTTTTTCTGTAATTATTCCATTTAGAAATGAAGCTAAAAATTTACCTTTTTTATTAAAATCAATTGAAGAAATTAAGTATCCAATCGAATTGGTTGAGTTTCTATTTGTAGATGATGATTCCTCTGATAATTCTGTTAAAATTATAGAAAGAATACTCCCTAATACGAAAAAAAATATTCAAATACTTCAAAACAAAAGGGGCTCAAATTCTCCAAAAAAAGATGCCATTACAACTGCTATTTCTGTTGCTAAAAATGAGTGGATACTGACAACTGATGCAGATTGTATTCTATCTGAAAATTGGTTGAAAAGCTTTGCTAATTTCATTCAAAAGAAAGCCCCTAAAATGATTGTAGCCCCTGTAAATTATCAAGCTAAAAATACTTTTTTGGAGCAATTTCAAGTACTCGATTTTTTGAGCATGCAAGGAACTACTATTGCAAGTTTTGGAGGTAATTTTCCTTTTTTATGTAATGGTGCAAATCTAGGATATAAGAAAGAAGAATTTATAAAACTAAATGGATTTGATGGAAACAATAACATCGCAAGTGGTGACGATATTTTTCTGTTTGAAAAATTCATAAAAGCGGATAAAAATAATGTCAAATACCTAAAATCTAAAGAGGCAATTGTAACTACTTTTCCTGTAAAAAATTGGACCGATTTGGTAAACCAAAGAACAAGATGGGCTTCAAAAGCTAGTACTTTTAGTTCTTTAAAAGTAAAATTAATTGGAGTACTCGTAGTATTTACAAACTTCTTAATTGTTTCCTCTTTTATAACTGCATCAATACAATTAGTGCTGATTCTAATAATTGTTAAAATGAGTATTGATTTGTTTCTCTTCCTGCCAACAATTGTTTTTTTAAACCACAGAACTTCATTTTTTAAATGGTATGTTCCAGCAAGTTTTCTGTATCCTTTTTTTAGTGTATTTGTCCTTTTTAAGTCGCTCTTTTTTGAATACAAATGGAAAGGAAGAACTTTTAAAAAATAACGATTCCTGTTTAAAAATTTTAAAATTCGCTTCTAAAATATGCCTTTCATAAGATCCTCCGCCTTAAACCAAAGAATTAAAGCAATGACTAAAAGGAACACAAAAAAAAGCCCTCTATTTGGTTTTGAATCTTTTTTCCTTCCAAATTTTCTTTTAAATTCCATCTTTTTATTTTAAAATAAATTTAAGCTTTCTTATTCAATTTTCTAAAACAAGAACTGATTGCCCACATTTTATTTAGTTGCCCTTAACATTTCTCTTTTCCCTGGAGGGCCAGCCAAACGCTCAACTGTAAAACCTACTTCTAACATTGCTCTTCTTACGCTTCCTTTTGCGGAATAAGTAACTAAAACTCCTTCTTTTTTTAGCGCCGTAAACATCTTTAAGAAGATACCTACAGTCCATAATTCTGGTTGATGTTCTGCCCCAAATGCGTCAAAGTATAGTAAATCGAATGTATTTTCATCATGAATATCCTCAAAAAATTGTTTTCTTTTATTGAGATGAAAACCCTCAAAAATTAAATGATTTTCTTCCCATGAAGTTGCGTGCATTTTATCAAAAATAATTTGGTGCTTTTCTTCATTTAGCTCAGAAACATAATTTAATTTTGTCACTTCATCAGTACTTACTGGATAGGCTTCTACGCCAACATAATTTACACTAAAGTTTGTCTTTTTGGTTTCCAAAAACGTAATAAATGCATTTAACCCGGTACCAAAACCAATTTCTAAAATAGAAATAGCTTCCTTTTTACGTTCTAAAATTTTCTCAAACCCTGCTCTTATAAAAACATGATATGCTTCTTGTATTGCTCCATGTTTAGAATGATATTGCTCGTTCCAATCTGGTAAATGAATGGTTGTAGACCCGTCTGCAGTTATCAATATTTCTCTTTTCATAAGTATCAATTAAGTTTTTTGTGTAAAAGTCTCTTCGAAAATATTAACGGCGTCAAACAAGGGTTTTTAGACAAAAACAAGTCATTTCTTTTATTTTTTCATTAAAACACCGGCAGCTTCAAAAGCAAATTCAATTTTAGGGGCTGTAATTTTGGTTATTTCATCTTCAGATTTTCCAGCATCTTCTGCATAATGTTGCAGCTCCTTTACCCCGGTTTCTTTAATATAAGCTTTGCCGTTAACAATTACTTCTCTTCCTTCAGAATCTAAGGGCATGAAGAATCCATAATTCTTAAAACGAACCATCGCTTCTGTTTCTTTACCCAAAGAAAGTTTCATCCAACATCCTTTTTTTGAACAAACTTCTTTAACTTTAGAAGCAAACTTTACATTTAATGTATCATCCGTCTTTAAGGTATTGTATTTAGCTAAAAGCGCTTCTGAAGTCAGTACTTTATCAAAAGACATCTTTTCTCCAAAAGAATTGTAAGTAGCTTCTTTATGAGCGTTTTTTATTTCTTCATTACTTTTTTTATCTTTTTTACAACAAGTAAAAAGCAACAATGTAACTACCAAAAATTGTATAAAATATTTCATGACTTCTAATTTTACTATTTACTCCTCAAAAGTACACATTTCAAAGAGCAAAAGCAATGATTTGTTCTATTGTCAGATGAATATTTTATGTACATTTGTTTTTCAATTCAACTAAATAGAATGAAATCGAAGATAGAAATTCAACCTATAGAAAAATCGAGGATAGACTCTGTAGATTTTAACAACTTACCTTTTGGCAGTGTGTATTCTGACCATATGTTAGAATGCGATTATATAAATGGAGAATGGCAAACCCCTGTTATTAAACCATATTCTCCAATATCGTTAGATCCAGCAGCAAAAGTTTTCCATTATGGGCAATCTATTTTTGAAGGAATGAAAGCCTACAAAGACGCTGATGGAAACCCCTTATTATTTAGGCCTTTAGAAAACTGGAAACGGTTAAACAAATCTGCAGAACGATTGGTAATTCCGCATATTCCTGAAGAAATTTTCATGGATGGGTTGAAAAAATTATTAGAAACTGATACCGATTGGATTCCAACGAATGAGGGGAGTTCTTTGTATGTAAGACCTTTCATGTTTGCTTCTGGAATTGGGTTTCATGCTTCTCCTGCAGATGCTTATAAGTTTGTCATTTGTACAGCTCCTTCTGGGGCTTATTTTGGCGGAGAAGTAAAGGTTTTAATTGAAGAAAAATATGCACGTGCTGCAAATGGAGGTGTTGGATTTGCAAAAGCCGGAGGGAATTATGCTGCACAATTTTACCCTACACAATTGGCAATAGAAAAAGGCTATAATCAAGTAATTTGGACTGATGACAATTCACATGAATACATCGAAGAAGCTGGCGCTATGAATGTCTTTATTAGAATAAATGACACCCTAATTACAAGCCCAACGAATGATCGAATTTTAGACGGGATAACACGAAAAAGTGTCATTCAAATAGCAAAGGATTTGAATATTGATGTCGAAATTAGAAAAATTTCTGTGTCTGAAGTAATTACAGCTGCCCAAAGTGGAAATTTAAAAGAAATGTTTGGAGCCGGAACTGCTGCTGTTATTTCTCCTATTGCAAGTTTTGGTTATCAAGGTATAGATTATGATTTACCAACATTAGAAGCTCCTTTTGCAATCACGTTAAAAAAAGCAATTACAGACATTCAAACAAATAAAGCAAGCGACCCATATGGGTGGAGGGTGATGCTTTAATTTTAAAATAATATAGTTCGAACCTCAACTTTTTGTTGGGGTTTTTCTTTTTTGTAGTTTTACTCAAATTCATATTTATGAAAAAAATCATATTTATATTTAGTCTAGGGCTGCTAATTTCGTGTCAAAATTCTCAAGATAAAAAGCAACTTAAATCTCCCACAAAGAGCAAACAATACCTGACGGTCTTAGGAATTGCTCAAGATGGAGGCTATCCTCATATTGGTTGCCAAAAAAAATGTTGTGCCAATTTTTACAACGGAATAAACAACAAAAAAAGTGTGGTTTCTTTGGGTTTAATTGATGTTGAAAATGAACAAAAATGGTTGTTTGATGCGACTCCAGACATGCATATCCAACTTGCTGAATTAGAGCAACATCACTTAAAAAAAGAAAATCTGATAGACGGTGTTTTCTTAACACATGCTCATATTGGTCACTATACTGGATTGATGTATTTTGGAAGAGAAGCTTTTGGTAAAAAAAATATCAACGTTTTTGCAATGCCAAAAATGAAATCGTATCTAACAAACAATGGTCCTTGGAGTCAATTGGTTTCGTTACAAAATATTTCGCTGCAAAATTTACAGCACGATTCTACAATGGTTCTTAATAACAGACTTAAGGTAACCCCTTTTTTAGTTCCACATAGAGATGAATTCTCAGAAACAGTTGGTTATAAAATTGAAGGAACTAAGAAAACCGCTTTATTCATTCCTGATATTGACAAATGGCATACATGGAAACACAGCATTATTGAAGAAGTAAATAAAGTAGATTATGCGTTTGTTGATGCCACCTTTTTAAATCAAAAAGAAGTAAAAAGAGCAATGACTGAAGTACCGCACCCTTTTATACAGGAAACAATATCCTTGTTTCAAAACCAATCTTTCGCAACGAAAAACAAAGTGATTTTCATACATTTTAATCACACGAATCCAACACTTCAAGAAGAAAATAAAGAGCGTAAAAAAATTGAAAAACTAGGCTTTCGATTTGCGAAAGAAGGAAGCAATTATGAATTGTAAATCATCCTTTTTATTCACAAAAAGATACCTTCTTCAATAGTAAATATTTTTGTAGTTTTTGATTTTTACATTGATCATATTCAATCAGAAATTTTTATACGAATTGATGAAAATAAAATAGGGTGATCCGACTTGCGTTTTTTTACAATATTTTTAATGAATTCAAAAAAAACCTAGATATGGGCAATTGTAAAAACACAAAAAAAATACTTTTTATCGAATGATTAAACAAAAAACACCCTAAAAATCATTTTTTTTTTGGAAGAAAATATTCCCTACTACCAATCTGCATTTGAGCTATTTAAAGGAGGTAAACTAAAAATAAAATAGGGTAAAAAATAAATTGAAACACCTATTTGCCAATCAAATAAAAAGAGGTATATTTGCACTCCTTTTTTAAGGAAAATAAAAAAATATTAATTTACAAAAACTAATCGTGTAATTATGAACACATTAAGTTACAAAACAGTATCAGCAAACAGCGCTACCGTAAACAAGGAGTGGGTTTTAGTTGATGCGGACGGGCAAACGTTGGGTCGTCTATCTTCTAAAGTAGCAAAGCTAATTAGAGGTAAATACAAACCAAACTTTACTCCTCACGTAGATTGTGGAGACAACGTGGTTATTATCAACGCAGAAAAAATTGTTTTAACGGGTAACAAATGGAGAGACAAATCTTACATTCGTCACACAGGGTATCCAGGAGGACAAAGATCATTAACTGCAACAGAAATGTTTGAGAAAGATCCTACAAGATTAATCGAAAAAGCAGTAAAAGGAATGTTGCCTAAAAATATTTTAGGAGCAGCATTGTTCAGAAACTTGTATGTTTATGCAGGCGGAGAGCACAAACAAGCAGGTCAAGAACCTAAAGCTATTAACCTTAACGATCTTAAATAATGGATACAGTACACAAAATCGGTAGAAGAAAAACAGCTGTTGCTCGTATTTATCTTTCTGAAGGGAAAGGGAACATTACAGTTAACAAAAAAGACTACAAAAGCTATTTTACTACAGGAACTTTACAGTATAAAGTGCAACAACCTTTAATGTTAACAGAAAACTTAGAGTCTTATGACATCAAAGTTAATGTATACGGAGGTGGTGTAACAGGACAAGCAGAGGCCATTCGTTTGGCAATTACGAGAGCATTGGTTTTTATTGATGCAGATCATAGAGCAGTCTTAAAACCAGAAGGTCTATTAACACGTGATCCAAGAATGGTAGAACGTAAGAAATTTGGTCAGAAAAAAGCACGTAAAAAATTCCAATTCTCGAAACGTTAATATGTTGCAGATCTTATTCTGCATTTTATCATATCGAGAACTGTTATTATTACAAAAAAATAATATTAAACAGTTTAGCATCTAAATATACAAGACTCTTAAACGACTACTTATATATTGATTTCAAAACAGAAAGTAAACACATTTAAAAAATGGCAAACGTAAATATTCAAGAATTATTAGATAGTGGTGTGCACTTTGGACACTTAACTAGAAAATGGAACCCAAATATGGCTCCATACATTTATACAGAAAGAAATGGTGTACACATCATCGATTTGTATAAAACAGCAGCTAAAATAGAAGAAACTTCAGAAGCTTTAAAAAAGATTGCAAACTCTGGACGTAAAATTTTATTTGTTGCTACAAAAAAACAAGCAAAAGATATAGTTACAGAAAAAGCAAAATCAGTAAACATGCCTTTCATTACAGAAAGATGGCCGGGTGGTATGTTAACAAACTTTGTAACGATTAGAAAAGCTGTTAAAAAAATGGCTCATATTGATAGAATGAAGTTAGATGGATCTTTCGATGCGTTATCAAAAAGAGAAAAGCTACAAATAAATCGTCAGAGAGAAAAGCTAGAAAAGAATTTAGGTTCTATTTCAGACATGACACGTTTACCTGGAGCTTTATTTGTTGTAGATATTAAGAAAGAACATATTGCAGTTGCAGAGGCTCAAAAATTAAACATTCCAATTTTTGCAATCGTAGATACAAACTCTGATCCTAGATTAGTAGATTTTATAATACCTGCTAATGATGATGCTTCTAAATCTATAGACAAAGTATTATCTTTTGTTACTGATGCTATTGCTGAAGGTTTAGCAGACAGAAAAACTGATAAAGAAAAAGTTGCTAAAAAGGAAGAAGCGAAAGCTGAAACTTCTAAAAAAGAAGCTGCTGCTGAAAAAGTAGAGGCACCAAAAGAAGTAAAAGTATCGAAAGAGAAAGAAACAAAAGCTAAAGCTCCTAAAAAGGAAGTAGCTAAAGTGGAAAGTACAGAGGCTTCTTCTGAAGAAACAAAATAATTATAATTAAAAAATATAAATAACATGGAAACAGTAAAGATAAGTGCTGCTGATGTTAAAAAGTTAAGAGAAGCAACAGGAGCAGGAATGATGGACTGTAAAAAGGCATTAGTTGAGGCTGCTGGAGACTTTGATCAAGCAATTGATGTTTTGCGTAAAAAGGGTCAAAAAATTGCTGCAAAAAGAGCTGATAGAGAATCTACAGAAGGAGTTGCCGTAACAAGAATTAACAAAGAAAAAACTGCGGGTGTCGCAATTGTGTTAGCTTGTGAAACTGATTTTGTTGGTAAAAACGAATCTTTTGTTGCCCTTGGTGGACAATTTGCAGACATTGCATTAAATTCTGCTGATAAAGAAGCTTTCTTAGCTGCAGATTTTGATGGAATGACAGTTGCCAATAAATTAATTGAACAAACCGGGGTTATTGGAGAGAAGTTAGAAATAACAGCTTTTGAAAAAATTGAAGCTGCTTTTGTTGGAACTTATACTCATATTGGTAAAATTGCTGCTTTAGTTGGTTTGTCTTCAGCTGTAGATAATGCTGAAGTTTTATCTAAAGATATAGCAATGCAAGTTGCTTCCATGGGAGCAACAACATTATCATATAAAGATTTTGACCCTGCATTTGTTGCTGCTGAAACAGAAGCTAGAATTGCAGTAATCGAAAAGGATAATATTGAATTAGGAAGGTTGGGGAAAACATTAAAAAATGTACCACAATTCATCTCAATGTCTCAACTATCTGAAGAAGTCTTAGCGAAAGCTGAAGAGGCTGCAAAAGCTGAATTAGCTTCTGAAGGTAAACCAGAAAAAATCTGGGATAGAATTTTACCTGGAAAAATGGAAAGATTCATTTCTGACAATACAACTTTAGATTTGGAACAATGTCTTTTAGACCAATCTTTTATTAAAGATGAAAAGAAAAATGTTGCGCAATATGTTAAAACATATGGTGACGTTGAAGTTAGCTCTTTTAAAAGAGTAACTTTAGGATAGACCTCTAAATTTCAAATAAAAAAACCTCGCAAATTTGCGAGGTTTTTTTATTTATCAGAAAAAGGAAACTCAAAAAAAATGCTTAATTTTGCTTGTATAAGCAAAACAAACTATGGAATATAATAGAATTCTTTTAAAATTAAGTGGTGAGGCATTGATGGGAGATAGGCCCTATGGTATAGACCCTAAACGTCTTTCTGAATATGCAAAAGAAATAAAAGAAGTAGTTGCTAAAGGGATAGAAATTGCCATAGTTATAGGCGGTGGAAATATTTTTAGAGGAGTTGCTGGTGCTGCTAATGGTATGGATCGAGTTCAAGGAGATCATATGGGAATGTTAGCAACATGTATTAATGGATTAGCACTACAAAGTGCTCTAGAAGATGAAGGGGTAAATACACGTTTGCAAACGGCTCTCGAAATTAAAGAAATAGCAGAACCATACATAAAAAGAAAGGCTATTCGTCATTTAGAAAAAGGTCGGGTTGTTATTTTTGGAGCAGGTACAGGAAACCCCTATTTCACTACAGATACAGCAGCAGTTCTTCGAGCTATTGAAGTAAATGCCAATGCAATTTTAAAAGGAACTCGTGTCGATGGAATTTACGATGTTGATCCAGAAAAAGATAAAAACGCTGTAAAATATGAAACAATCACCTTTAAGAATGTTATTGAAAAAGGATTAAAAGTTATGGACATGACTGCATTTACTTTAAGCGAGGAAAATAACTTACCAATCATCGTTTTTGACATGAATACAAATGGAAATTTAATGAAATTAATTTCTGGTGAAAAAATTGGAACGATTGTTAATAATCAATAATCATAATCTTTTTAAAAATCAACAAAGATGAACGAAGAAATTGAATTTATTCTAGACACAGCAAAAGAAGCAATGAATAATGCAATTGAACATTTAATAAAAGAATTGCGATCTATCAGAGCTGGAAAAGCAACCCCTTCTATGCTAGCCAATGTAATGGTAGATTATTATGGATCCCAAACTCCGTTAAGTCAAGTTGCTAATGTTAACACCCCAGATGCTCGAACAATAAGCATACAGCCTTGGGAAAAGAATATGCTTCAAGAAATTGAAAAAGCAATTCAATTGGCAAATTTAGGCTTCAACCCAATGAACAACGGAGATGTAATCATGATCAATGTACCACCGCTAACAGAAGAAAGAAGAATTGATCTGGCAAAACAATCAAAAGCAGAGGCAGAACACGCTAAAGTGGGGATAAGAAATGCACGTAAAGACGCAAACAATGATATTAAAAAAATAGCTGTTTCTGACGATATGAAAAAAATTGCTGAAGATGATGTGCAAAAATTAACGGATGGATTTGTAAAAGATATTGACGAAAAGGCTTCTCTGAAAGAGAAAGAAATAATGAAAGTTTAAAGCAACCTACGAACTGAAAAAAAGTATTTCTAAACTCTTTCTTTTTTATATGTACTTAAAATAATTTAATATAAAATGAATTTCTGGACAAAAGTTGCAGGCCTTATCTTGAGAAATCGTTATTTGGTTTTATTAGGAATTGCGATCATTACAGGGTTATTAGCATCACAAATGAAGTATATGAGATTTTCATATACTGAAGCAAACCTTCTACCAGAAGATCATTTAGTTAATCTAGAATACAATCAATTTTTAGATATTTTTGGAGAGGAAGGAAATTTGGTTATTTTAGGAATAAAAGACACGACTATTTTTACTCCTAAAAAATTTAATGCTTGGAATAATTTAGTGAAAAAGTTTAATACACTAGATGAAATAGATTTCACCCTTTCTATAGCAGATATTCAAGAATTAAAAAAAGACACTAAAAAAAGAAAATTTACTTTAAAACCTCTCTACGAAAAAGAACCGACAACAACAAAAGAGGTTTCTGCAATTAAAAAACAACTTTTTGAAAAACTCCCTTTTTACGATAATTTATTATATAATAAAAAAACAGGAACGCTTCAAACTGCTATTTATATTAAGAAAGAAATCATCAACACTCCAAAACGAAGAGAATTCGTTTTTAATACTCTAATACCAACTATAAAGGAATTTGAAAACGAAAATAAGGTAGATGTTCGAGTTTCTGGAATGCCATATATTAGAACTCTTAATGCGCAAAACATTCAAAATGAAATTGCTCTTTTTGTTGGAGGTGCATTAGGAATTACCGCTATTATTTTCTTCTTTTTCTTTCGATCTTTTAGAGCTACTTTTATTACACTATTAGTAGTAATGATTGGAGTTACCTGGGCTTTTGGTTTTATTGGCTTATTTAGATATGAAATTACTGTTTTATCTGCTTTAATACCTCCTTTAATTATTGTAATTGGAGTACCAAATGCTGTTTTCCTTATCAATAAATACCAACAAGAAATAAAGAAACATGGGCAACAAGCAAAAGCATTACAACGTGTAATTTCTAAAATAGGAAATGCTACATTAATGACTAATATTACAACTGCATCTGGTTTTGCAACTTTTGTTTTTGTTAAAAGTAGCTTGCTAAAAGAGTTTGGAATATTAGCTTCAGTAAATATTATTAGCATTTTTATTTTAGCGCTACTTATCATTCCTATCTTATATAGCTTTATGCCGATTCCTAAGAAAAAGCACTTAAATCATCTTGAAAAAAGGTGGATTGAAAACGTGGTTGATTGGATGGAAAAAATGGTTCGAAACCACAGAATAACTATTTATTTTGCAACTGTAATTGTAATAATAGCTGGAATTATTGGTGTTTACAAAATTAAAGTATCTGGAAGCTTGATTGAAGACATGCCAAAAAGCTTAGAATTTTATCAAGATATTAAATTCTTTGAAAATGAATTTGGTGGCATTATGCCCTTAGAAATTTTAGTGGATACAAAAAGAGAAAAAGGCGTCCTAAAACTATCCACTTTAAAAAGGATGGAAAAATTAAATGAAGCTATTGAGTCGTTCCCTGAATTATCCAAACCAATTTCTGTAACCAATTTAGTAAAGTATTCAAAACAAGCGTATTATAAGGGAAACCCCAAATACTATCAGTTGCCAACAAAACAAGAACAAAGTTATATTTTTTCGTACACAAAAAACTCAAATAGTGACGCTGGCATGCTTAAAAACTTTGTAGACTCAACAGGACGGTACGCCAGGATAACTACCTTTATGAAAGACATTGGTACAGAAAAAATGGATGTTATTCAAAAACGACTTAAAACAGTTATAGCAAAAGAATTTCCCTCAGAAAAATACGATGTCTCTCTAACAGGAAAAGCACTAGTCTTTATAAAAGGAACTAATTATTTAATTAAAAATTTAGTCTTCTCTTTGTCTTTGGCTATTTTATTGATAGCCATTTTTATGGCATGGATGTTTCGATCACCACAAATGATTTTAATTTCTTTAATCCCTAATATTTTACCCTTATTAATTACTGCAGGATTAATGGGATTCTTTGAAATACCTATAAAGCCGTCTACAATATTAGTTTTTAGTATTGCTTTTGGTATTTCTGTTGACGATACTATCCACTTTCTGGCAAAATATCGCCAGGAATTAATTGCAAATAAATGGCGTATAAAAACATCTGTTTATGCCGCACTTCGTGAAACTGGAGTCAGTATGTTTTATACTTCCATTGTTTTATTTTTTGGTTTTTTAACATTTACACTTTCTAGCTTTGGTGGCACAATCGCCTTGGGTGGTTTGGTTTCTATAACCCTACTATTAGCGATGGTTTCTAACCTCTTACTACTCCCTTCTTTACTATTGACCTTTGAAAAAAAGATCGCAAACAAGAAAGTATTTAGAGAACCTGCAATGAGAATTATTCCTCCAAAAGAGCAAAAAAAGTCAGAGTAGAATTGTTATTATTACTTTTTTTTGAAAATGAGTAATTAGCTTTATTCAATGAGAATGTTATCTTCATTGACCCTATAAACTAATTAAATATCGTTTTGCTCATCTTAGCACAAAAAAGTATCTTTAGTTTTTTAAAACAGGATATTATTTACACCAATTTTATTGATAAAAAAATGATAAAAAACAATGTTGCTGAAATTTTAAAATTAGACGGATCATTTCTAGAAGAAATAAAACTAAAAGGATGGGTTAGAACTTTTAGAAGCAATCGTTTTATTGCTCTAAACGACGGCTCTACAATTCACAATATACAGTGTGTTATCGATTTTGAAAACACTCCTGAAGAGACCTTAAAAAGAATTAATACAGGAGCCGCTATTTATATTAAAGGAACATTAGCTGAGAGCCAAGGGAGAGGACAATCAGTAGAAATACAAGTTTCGGAAATTGAAATACTAGGAGACTCTAATCCAGATGAATATCCTATTCAACCCAAGAAGCACAGTTTCGAGTTTTTACGAGAAAACGCTCATCTACGCGTTAGAACAAATACATTTGGTGCAGTAATGCGAGTTCGTTCTAAATTATCTTTTGCCGTTCATCAATATTTTCAAGAACGAGATTTCAACTACGTAAACACTCCAATTGTTACAGGATCAGATGCTGAAGGTGCCGGAGAAATGTTTAGGGTTACTACTTTTAAAGACAATGAAGCTCCAATAAGTGAGAATGGTAAGATTGACTACACAAAAGACTTTTTTGGCAAAGAAACAAATTTAACAGTTTCTGGTCAGTTAGAAGCAGAAACATTTGCAATGGCTTTAGGAAAAGCTTATACTTTTGGGCCTACTTTTAGAGCAGAAAATTCAAATACCACCCGTCATTTAGCGGAATTTTGGATGATAGAACCAGAAGTTGCTTTTATGGATTTAAACGGCAATATGGATTTAGCAGAAGATTTCATTAAATATGTATTAACAAATATATTAGATAAATGTAAAGATGATTTAGCTTTTCTAGACCAACGTTTAACTCAAGAAGAAAAAAGTAAGCCACAAGCTGAAAGGAGTGAAATGAGTTTGTTGGAAAAATTAAGATTTGTCGTTGAAAATAACTTTAAAAGAGTATCATATACTGAAGCTATTGATATTCTGAGGAATTCGAAACCTAATAAAAAGAAGAAATTTCAATATCCTATAAATGAATGGGGTGCAGATTTACACTCTGAACACGAACGGTTCTTAGTTGAAAAGCACTTTAAATGCCCCGTTATATTATTTGATTACCCAGCAAATATTAAAGCTTTTTACATGCGTCTAAATGATGATGGAAAAACCGTTAGAGCCATGGATGTTTTATTTCCAGGAATTGGAGAAATTGTTGGAGGCTCTCAAAGAGAGGAACGATATGACGTTTTAGTTGAGAAAATGAAAACTCTAAATATTGAAGAAAAAGAATTGTGGTGGTATTTAGATTTGAGAAAATTTGGAACTGCAGTTCATTCTGGCTTTGGATTAGGTTTTGAAAGATTAGTACAATTTAGCACAGGAATGAGCAATATTAGAGATGTAATTCCATTTCCAAGAACCCCTCAAAATGCAGATTTTTAATCTGATTTTTGTATCTTTAAGTCCATGCTAAAACAAAGTCTACATTACAAACTCTTACAAAAATTATCTCCACAACAAATTCAATTGATGAAACTAATTCAATTGCCTACTCAGGCTTTTGAAGAACGTCTGAAACAAGAGATAGAGGAAAACCCTGCTTTGGATAGTGGTAAGGAAGAATCTGATAGTTTAGATGATGATTTATTTAATGAGTTTGATGACACTGGTAATGAAAAAATTGAAGCGGAGGACATTAATATTGATGAATATTTAAGTGATGATGAAATTCCTAGTTATAAAACACAAGCGAATAATTATGCTGCAGATGATGATGAAAAGAATGTCCCTTATGCAGCAGGAACAAGTTTTCATCAATCTTTAAAAAATCAACTATCAACCTATAGTTTTAATGATGAAGAATTAGCGATTGCAGAATTTTTAGTAGGTAGTGTTGATGATAGCGGTTATATTAGAAGAGAAATATTGGATTTGGTAGATGATTTGGCTTTTACAGCAAATGTTTTTACAACAGAAGAAAAAGTAATTTATATTTTAAAAAGAGTCGTTCATAATTTAGATCCTATTGGTGTTGGTGCAAGAGATTTAAAAGAGTGTCTTATTATTCAACTCAAAAGAAAAAAAAACACCAAAATAAGAACTCTAGCAATTAAAATTTTAGAATCTGCATTTGATCATTTTGTTAAGAAACACTTTAAGAAACTTCAGGAAAAATTTACGATCTCTGAAGATGAATTAAAAGAAGTGAATACTGAAATATCTAAATTAAATCCAAAACCAGGAAGTTCTTATGCGGGAAATAATAAGATCGCTGAACAGATTGTACCCGATTTTTCTATCAAACTTATAGACGGAGAATTAGACTTGGTTTTAAACTCTAGAAATGCTCCAGAATTACATGTTTCCAGAGAGTACAACACGATGTTAAAAGGATATCAAGAAGCTACTGTAAAAAGTAAATCTCAAAAAGATGCAGTCTTCTTTATCAAACAAAAACTAGATGCTGCTAAATGGTTTATTGATGCTATTAAACAACGTCAACAAACACTAATGGTAACCATGAATTCCATTATGAACTATCAATATGATTATTTTTTAACTGGTGACGAACGCAAATTAAAACCAATGATCTTAAAAGACATTGCAGATAAAATTAATATGGATGTTTCAACTGTTTCTAGGGTTGCAAACAGTAAATATGTTTCCACACCTTATGGAACAAAATTAATCAAAGAGTTCTTTTCTGAGTCAATGAAGAATGACCAAGGGGAAGATGTTTCTACAAAAGAAATAAAAAATATTTTAGAAACTGTCGTTTTAGAAGAGGACAAGAAAAAGCCTTTAACAGACGAAAAACTGGCCACTATTTTAAAAGAAAAGGGATATCCAATAGCGAGAAGAACTGTTGCTAAATATAGAGAACAGTTAGATATATCCGTAGCTCGTTTACGAAAAGAAATGTAGTGAGAATTTACAAAATGATATCGATAGTATTACACCCAATTGTATTGCCAACAATTGGAGTACTGTTCTATTTTATATTAATACCAAATAATTTTAATAGCAATCAGAGACTTACTTTAACAGGCTTAATATTTGTAACAACCTATATTGTACCCTTGTTAATTTTAATTTTTTTTAAGAAGTTTAAATTGATAAATTCTTTTGAAGCAGAAAGTATTAAAGAAAGAAAAATACCGGTTGCATTGATGATAATAATCTTTTATTTATTAGGAAATACTTTAAAAGATATTCCTAATTTATTTGATATTGGCATTCTATTTTATGCAACAGCTTTAGGTTTACTTCTTATCTACATCTTATTTGTATTTAAAATTAAAACCAGTATTCATTTACTTTCTTTAGGAATTACTTCGGGATTCTTTTTTATATTGAACTCTTTATATAATGAAAATTTAATTGTTTTCGTTATCTGCACAATAGTACTCTCGGGACTGTTAGCAAGTTCAAGATTGCATTTAAAAGCCCACAAGCAAAGTGAAGTCTATTTAGGATTTATCATAGGTTTCTTTGCTCCTGCTGTTGTCTTCTACTATCTATAGAATATAAAAAATCAATCCAAATTTTAAAATTTTCGTATTGATATCTTCTCCTGTTATTTGACTATTATTAAAAATAGGCGTGAGACCATAAAAGACATTAATATTAAATTCATCGTAACCAGCAGAGAGCGTTAAGCCATATTGAAATTTAGAATAATTAGAAATATTAGCATACTTAAAAGTGGTATTATTTGAATCATCAAATTGATATTTATTAGATAAGTTGTAGAGAAATTTAACGCCTGTATAAACCCTCCAGAAGTTATATTTAATCGCTGTAGAAGTTCTCCATCTGAGCTCTATAGGAAATTCTAAGTTCTGAGAATTAAACAAATTAGCACTAATAGAATTATCATTAGTAAATATAGTTGAATTATTAATTTCTACAACTTTTAACTTATGGTTGAAAAAATCAAAACCATAACCTACTCCAGCGGCGAAAGAAATATTCCCTTGTTTATTAAGTGTAAAATCTTTTATAAAACCTGTAGAAAGTGAATAGGAAAAATTACTTTTAGAAATTTGAGTAGGCTGATTGTAAAATTGTGCAAAAGAAATAGATACATAAATTTGATCATCTGCATACCTGTCTCCTATTTTTAAAGTTTCTTTCTGAGCAAATATAGCAACTCCAAAAAAAAATAAAAGAAATGTGGTAAAGACTTTTTTCATATTAAAAATAAACCTTTTATAAAGATACAAAATTTCATTTTTCATTTCTCAATTTAACAAAAAATCAAAAAAAAAGGATAATTCAGTTGAATTATCCTTTTTGGTATTTTAAGAATATCTGTTAGTTGGCTTCTGATGCTTTTGATGCAGAATAACTTATTTTAAGAGCATTTACATCTCTCAATTTTAATCTAATATCAGTAATTGTTCCAACACTAGACTCTTTATCAGCCTTAATAGAAGTAGTCATAAACGGAACTTCAGCTTCTGAAACCTTTGATCTTGCATTTATAATAAATGCAGGAACTTGATCTGAGGTAGCAATCTTGTCGTTTAATTGAATTCTATTAAAACCACTTCCATACTTTAGATCCTTTGCTTTCCCAACGTAAATTGTACTCACTAAACTTTTATGCTCTAATTTTTTTACTTCTGATGCTGAAGGTAATCTTGGATTCTCAATCTTTAAATCAGTCTCTCTCATGGTTGTAGTTACCATAAAGAAAAATAACAACATAAAAACAATATCTGGAAGAGCTGCAGTATTCACTGCAGGCATTCCTTTTTTCTTTTTTCTAAATTTAGACATATTGTTAAATTTTAAAAATTAATTTGTAGGTTCTGCGTCTGAAATTATTTGAGGATAACTAGTTTTGATATCTTCAACTTTCTTCTTTAATGATTCGTTATTCTTATCGCTCTTATAAGACTCTTCGAGTTCAGGAAAAGGGATTTGATATTTTTGTATACTCAACCTGTTTCTCAACTCAGAATACGCTCTTAACAATTCATCTTGAACCGTTAAATAAGTACCATACTCTGTCAACCGATCACTCTCCACAGAAATAATGGCTTTGTTAGGATGATCAGAGGAAGACTCACTTGATTGAGGCTCATCTTGTTTTCTTACTGAATTACAATAATCACAGGGACCTGTAGGAACTCCTTCTTCTACTTTACCTTCACCTCCACCATTATTTATAAAAGCAATCGCCGCAGCTTTTAATTCTTTAATATCCATTCTTTCGCCTTCAACTAAAAGCTCATTATTTCTATTAATATTTACTTCAAAGATGTTTTTTTCTTTAATAATCGGTGGTACGTAGTCTGCTGGTGGTTTCTCAGATAATTTCTTTGAAACTCCAGAATCTACATTCATCGTAGTGGTAACTAAAAAAAAGATCAACAACAAGAAGGCAATATCTGCCATAGAACCTGCATTAATTTCTGGATTCTCTCTTCTTGCCATCTTTTTATGATTTTATTAATCCTTTTCCTAAATCGTATACAAAAAACCCTAAGCCAATAAATCCAAGTACCACGCTAAACCAGATTCCTGTTCCAACAAGTCTATTTATTGAGGAACCTTCTTCTCCTCCTGGTAGAACGATGTCTGCGTTATCTAAAACTATATTACTGTCTGAAAAAGAGTATGCTCCTAAAAATAACAACCCTAATACGCCCAAACCTAGTAAAGTTTTCTTTAAACTCTCTGGATTTTTAAATAATCCTCCTAGAGACAGTACTAGTGTTATTCCTATTGCAAAATAGAGTAAGTATTGTGAGAAATACACAAGTGGACTTACCACTTTATTCGCTACATCAACATCGTTTTCAACAGCTTCTTCACCTGCCATTAGCACTCTTACAAGTAAGATAATACCAATAAGGGCAAGAAGTGTGACAACGTATGTGATAATTTTTGAAATTTTATTATCTTTCATAAGAAAAATTATTTTTTATACTTTACTAATAGATCTATTAAAGAAATAGATGCATCTTCCATATTATTAACAATACTATCTACTTTAGAAATAATATAATTATAAAAGATTTGTAGAATAATAGCTACAACCAAACCAAATACAGTTGTTAGTAGGGCAACTTTAATACCACCTGCAACAACCGCTGGCGAAATATCATTTGCTACAGCAATTGCGTCAAATGCTCCAATCATACCAATTACAGTTCCCATGAAACCAAGCATTGGTGCTAATGCGATAAATAAAGACAACCAAGAAATATTTTTCTCTAATAATCCCATTTGAACTCCTCCGTAACTTACAATCGCTTTTTCTGCTGAATCTATACCATCATCAGCTCTATCTAGACCTTGGTAAAAGATAGATGCTACTGGTCCTTTTGAGTTTCTACAAACTTCTTTTGCAGCTTCTACACCACCAGAGCTTAAAGCATCATCTACACTTGCTACTAATTTTTTAGTATTAGTAGTCGCCATGTTTAAATAAATGATTCTTTCAATTGCAATTGCCAAACCTAAAATTAGGGCAACTAATACAATTCCCATAAATCCTGGGCCACCTTCAATAAAACGAAGTTTTAATTCTTGGTGAAAAGTCCTTGATTGCTCAGCTACTTCTTGTGCGAAAGTTGATTGAATAGCTCCAAAAAACATAAATCCAGTTACAGTTAGGATATTTACTACTTTTTTCATCTTTTTGTTATTAATTTTTAATAGTTAGTGGGTTAAAGGTATAATTTTTAAACTCAAAAAGATAAGGTGATGCTAATCTGTCTATATTAGATAGAACTACTAAATATCAATTATGCTTTTGAGAGTGCCAAGTAACAAAAAAATATTGAGGATTAAAAAAAAAAATCAATCTATTTAGCCTATTATAATGGATTCTCTTCAATTATACCTTTAAAAATGAAATATCTGTTATTTCACCCCTCAATGATTTTTCAAAAAAGCATTTAAAATCTTCTGTTGATAAATTTTGATTTAGTAAATACATTAACTTAGCTACAGCAGATTCTGAAGTAATATCCTTACCGTCTATTACTCCTATTTTCTTGAGCAACAGACTTGTATCATAATGCCCCATTAAAACTCTTCCACTTTCACATTGTGTGACGTTTATGATTTTAATCCCTTTATCGATTGCATTTTTTAAAAGTTGTATGAAATTTTCTGAATTTGGCGCATTTCCGGACCCGTATGTTTCTAAAATTACTCCTTTTAAATTTGGTATGTTTAAGATACTTTGTACCACTATATCTGAAATCCCTGGAAATATTTTCAGGAAAACTACATCATCTACTAATTTCTTTCTAACTATTAAAGTAGTCTCTGTCTTTTTTGGTTGATGAATTAAATGTTCATGAAACTTAAGATGAACGCCGCTTTCTGCTAGTGGAGGGAAATTCATAGATGCAAAAGCTTCAAACTGCTCAGCACTTATTTTTGTGGTTCTGTTAGCTCTATACAATTTATACTCAAAATACAAGCAAACTTCATTTATTATTGGCGCTCCGTTTTTAGTTGCACTTGCAATTTCTATAGCAGTAATTAAATTCTCTTTGGCGTCTGTTCTTAGGTCTCCAATTGGCAATTGAGAACCTGTGAAAATAACTGGTTTCTGAAGGTTCTCTATCATAAAACTTATTGCAGAAGATGCAAAAGACATACTGTCTGAACCCGTTAAAACTACAAATCCGTCAAATTCTTGGTAATTTTCTTCAATAATTTCAACAATTTCTACATAATATTTAGTGTTCATATTTGATGAATCTATTGGTTCATCAAAAGAAATACTTTTTATTTTACAATTTAACTGCTGTAATTCTGGAATTTTATCTACAATCTGACTAAAATCAAAAGTTTTTAAAGCCTTCGTTTTATAATCTTTGATCATTCCGATGGTTCCACCAGTATAAATAAGTAATATCGAAGGTTTGATTGTCATTTTGTCATTTTTACACCCCAAAAAATACAATGGAATACTTTATGTTGTAAATTTATCAAACAAAAATGAAATACAATTTTAAAACAATATAAATTATGATCGAGTTCTATATTTTAATTGGTGTAATCTCTTTAGCAAGCTGGTATATAAGTAACACTTTAAAAAGAAAATTTAAAAAATATTCTAAAATTCAGTTAAGAAATGGCATGAGTGGAGCTGAAATTGCAGAAAAAATGCTTTCTGATAATGGAATTTTCGATGTAAAGGTAATCTCTACTCCTGGAAAATTGACAGATCATTACAATCCAAAAGAGAAAACTGTTAATTTAAGTGAATCTGTATACAACCAGAGAAACGCTGCTGCTGCTGCTGTTGCTGCTCACGAATGCGGACACGCAGTTCAACACGCAAAAGCCTACAGTTATTTAACATTGCGTTCTCAATTAGTACCCATTGTAAGTGTCAGCTCTAAATTCTCTCAATGGTTAGTAATTGGTGGAATCATTATGGGCGCGGCTTCTGGAGCTACTGGTATTGGATTTTATGTTGCCATTTTAGGTCTAATTTTGATGGGGTTTGCAACCGTTTTTAGTTTTATCACATTGCCGGTAGAATATGACGCAAGCAACAGAGCTTTGGCTTGGTTGCAAAATAAAAATATGGTTTCTCAACAAGAATTAGCGGGAGCAACAGATGCACTAAGATGGGCTGCAAGAACATATTTAGTAGCTGCTTTGGGATCTTTAGCAATGTTACTATATTGGGCATTGCAAATTTTGGGAGGAAGGGATTAACAGCACAGATGCTTTTTGTATCTATCACATGCACATAAAATTTGTGTAATTAAAAAATTATAACTCTTGTGGTTTTAAACTGTGTAAAAGAATTTTGTAAATACAACTATTTACAGATTAAAACCGTCTTACTCTATCAGAAAAAGAAATTTTATGAATTGAGTATTTACCCTAGTTCGACAGGTTTCAGTTTTTCTTGTAACAAAACTCTTTTTACTGCGTCTTAGTAAAAAATTAAATTAATTATTAAAATCTGAGGAATGAAAACTTTTTCAACATGTTTTTTTAGTTTAATACTCGGTGTCTTGAACTCCTTTTCTCAGCATTCTATCTCAGGAAAAATTATTGATCAACAAAATCAATCACTTCCTTTTGCCAATATCGTAATAGAAGAAATTGGAAATAAAAAAAACCCAACAGGAACGGTTTCTACTGATGATGGTGACTATATCCTTGAAAATGTTTCTTCAGGAAAATATACCATTGAAGTTTCTATGCTCGGTTTTGAAACTCAAAAAATTAAAGAGGTAGAAATTAATTCTAACAAAACAATTAACATCACTTTAAAAGAAGAAAGTCAGCTTTTAAATGAAATTATTGTGAAGAGCAAACGTCCTGTTATCAAACAAACAGCAGAAAAATTAATTGTAGATCTAGAAAAATCAGAAATGATAAACACCAATTTACAAGATGTAATGCGAAAAGTTCCAGGGGTTTTAGTTACCAATAATGGAATTTCTATTGCAGGAAATAGGGGTGTTCGTATTTTAATTAATGGGAAGACAACAGAATATATGGATGTTCAAACTCTTTTGAGAGATTTTCCTGCAGATAATATATCTAAAATTGAAGTTATAGAACAACCTGGAGCAGAATATGAATCTTCTGGTTCTGGAGCTATTATTAATATTATTTTAAAAAAGAATGTTCGTTTAGGAACTCATGGAAGCACCAATCTTTGGATAGGTGAAGATGAAGGTTTTGAATACGGAACTGGTTTTTCATTGGCCAGTTATAAGAATAAATTAAACTGGCAAACAAGTATTAGACAAGCAGCTCCGACTGAAAGGAATGATTTATTTTTAACAAGGACTGTTAAAGATACTATTTACGATCAAATAACAAGAGAACCCTTTGATCCTCTGAATTTTTCTGTAAGTGGAAATATAGATTATTATATTAATGACAAACATTCTATTGGAGTAGGTGGTCGTTGGAATAGAAGAAAATCAACAAGAGCCATAGATAATATTACCAATATTATAAAACCCACTCAAACTGATATTTTATTTTCTGAAAATTATTTAGAGAAAAAACGTGGAAATTTTAATATCAATCCCTATTACGAATATAAAACAGAGAAAGATAAATTGGTGCTCGATTTTAATTATGTAGATTTTACAGATAATACCGACAATACTTTGTCTGATGAAGCTGGGAGTACTGTTCCTTTCTCAAACAGAAAGTATATACAAAATGGTACTTTCAGTATAAAAACCTATCGAATAGATTATATCAAAACTTTTTCTGATGATTTAAAAATAAGTATTGGCTCGAGATATGCCGATGTGAAAACAGACAATGATTTGCAATCTTTTATAGAAAATAACACTGGATTTGATAAAGTAGACAATGAAAGTAGCCGTTTTGTTATTGACGAAACAATTCTTGCAATGTATTCAAAAGTAACTACAAATTTTGGAAAATGGTCTTTTTCTGGAGGTGTCCGTTATGAGGACAGCAATACCGATGGAACCTCAATATTTCTTAGAAACCAACTTCTAACTTCAGAAATACAAAAAAGACCTATAAAAAAAATATTTCCCAGTGCATCTGTAAGTAGAAAATTAACGAAAGTACTAGGAGCTAGCATCTCTTTCAGCTACAGAATTCAACGTCCGTCTTATAATAGTTTAAACTCTTTTGCAACATTTTTGGACCCTTATTCTGCATCCAAAGGAAATCCGAATTTAACTCCCTCATACACGAACAACTATCAATTTAATTTAACCTACGAAGGGCAGCCTTTTTTCTCAATTGGCCATAGTAAAACCGATGATGTAATTTTTCAATTGATTCAACAAGACAATACAACTGCACAAATAAGACAGCAAGACGTTAATATTGAAAAGAATGCCAATTGGAACTTTAGATTATTTGCTCCACTAAACTTCATAAAAAAACTAGAAGGATTTACCGGTGTGATTGTTGTAAATACAGATTATCAGTCTTCAACTTTTAATGTAGATTTAAATAAATGGAATCTCTATTGGTTTATTCAAGCAAGTTACCAATTGCCGTGGGACATCAATTTTGAATTGAGTGGTAATTACGGAACTGGAGCTCTTGAAGGGCAGATTGAAGTTGACTGGTTAGCACAACTAGACTTCTCTTTTGGAAAGAAATTTTTAAAAGAGAAACTGAAAGTAAATCTAGGTTTTAATAAAATGCTAAACAGAGGTTTTGTTGGAAATATCGATTATGGAAACGGAATTGCAGCAGTAGAAAGTAATGGCTCTAGACAAAATATACAATTGAGAGTAGCATACAGTTTTGGCTCTAAATTTGGAAAGAAAAAAACAGAAAGAAATAGGAATAGAGATGAAGAAAATAGAATTAATAATACCAATTAAAAGTCTATCTATCTCTTTTTATGCACACAAAATACAATGAAATTAAAAAACCTTTCTGAAAGCTCAAAAAGGTTATGTTTTTAATTTTTTTCTTGTTTTTGGATTTTATACAACTAATCATTCAGCTTTAAAACAGCCATAAATGCTTCTTGTGGAATTTCTACATTACCAACTTGACGCATTCTTTTCTTTCCTTTTTTCTGCTTCTCTAAAAGTTTACGCTTTCTAGAGATATCTCCACCATAACATTTCGCCGTAACATCTTTCCGAAGTGCTTTCGTAGTTTCTCTTGCTATAATTTTTGCCCCAATTGCTGCCTGGATAGGAATATCAAACTGTTGTCTTGGAATCAATTCTTTTAATTTTTCAACTATTTTTTTTCCAATTGAATAGGCGTTATCTGCGTGTAACAGAGCAGAGAGTGCATCTACAGAATCTCCATTTAATAAAATATCTACACGAACCAATTTAGACGCTCTCATTCCAATTGGTGAGTAATCAAAAGAAGCATATCCTTTAGAAACCGTTTTTAAACGGTCATAAAAATCAAAAACAATTTCTGCAAGAGGCATATCAAAAGTTAATTCTACTCTTTCTGTTGTTAAGTAGGTTTGATTGGTTATCTCTCCACGTTTTTCTATACACAAGCTCATTACTTGGCCAACAAAATTAGATTTTGTTATGATACTGGCTTTAATATAAGGTTCTTCGACTTTTTCTAACCTAGATGGATCTGGTAAATCTGTAGGGTTGTTTAATAACACAATCTCATCTGGATTTTTCTTCGTGAAAGCGTGGTATGAAACATTGGGAACTGTTGTAATCACAGTCATATTAAACTCACGCTCTAAACGTTCTTGAATAATCTCCATATGCAACATTCCTAAGAAACCACATCTAAAACCAAAACCTAAGGCTGCTGAACTCTCAGGAACAAAAACCAAAGAGGCATCATTTAGTTGGAGTTTTTCCATGGAATAACGCAACTCTTCATAGTCTTCTGTATCTACAGGATAAATTCCTGCAAAAACCATTGGTTTTACATCTTCAAAACCATCAATAATTTCTGTAGTCGGATTTACAGCATCTGTAATGGTATCTCCTACTTTTACTTCTTTCGCAGTTTTAATTCCCGTGATTAAGTACCCAACATCTCCTGTTTTTACGGATTTTTTGACAACTTGTTCTAACTTTAAAGTACCAACTTCATCAGCAAAATACTCATTATCAGTTGCCATGAATTTAATACGTTGCCCTTTTTTAATTTCTCCATTTAGAACACGAAAATAAGTTTCAATTCCTCGATACGAATTGTAAACTGAATCAAAAATTAAAGCTTGCAATGGTGCCTCAGGATCACCTTCTGGTGCAGGAATTCTATCAATAATTGCTTCTAAAATAGTATCAACACCAAAACCAGTTTTACCACTTGCGTGAATTACCTCTTCACTATCACAACCAAGTAAATCTACAATATCGTCGGTAACCTCTTCCGGATTGGCAGAAGGTAAATCAACTTTATTTAGGACAGGAATAATTTCTAAATCATTTTCTAAAGCTAAATATAAATTAGAAATTGTTTGTGCCTGTATACTTTGTGCAGCATCTACAATTAACAAAGCGCCTTCACAAGCAGCGATAGATCTTGAAACTTCGTAAGAGAAATCTACATGACCTGGCGTATCAATTAAATTTAGAATATACTGTTCTCCATTGTGCGTATAATCCATTTGAATAGCATGCGATTTTATGGTGATTCCGCGTTCACGCTCTAAATCCATATTATCCAATAACTGATCTTTCTTCTCACGATCTGTTACAGAGCCTGTATATTCTAACAACCTGTCTGCTAACGTGCTTTTACCATGATCTATATGTGCGATAATACAAAAGTTTCTAATATTCTTCATACTTCTTTTCTAACTGCTTTCAGCTAACAAAGATAGGCTATTTACAAGCCTTGTCAAATAAAAAAAGTAGAATGAAATTGAGGATGTTTTTTTAACGGTATATGGAGAGGAGTTATTCCCTTATCACTACTTCTAAAATTATCTCTTTAAATTCTAAGTTGCTAAAAATATTAGTTTCCACTAATTCAATAAGTGGTAATAATTCTCTAATTTTGCAATCATCCTATTTTTGATCAAATCAAAGTGATACAAATAAAGTTGAAAATAAGAAAATTCATTTCAATTAGAAAAAAGAAGATTACAGTATGGTTAAAATTGGCAATATAGAATTACCAAGTTTCCCTTTATTACTAGCTCCTATGGAAGATGTTTCTGACCCTCCATTTAGAGCATTGTGCAAAGAAAATGGAGCTGATGTTGTATATACAGAGTTCATCTCTTCAGAGGGCTTAATTCGTGATGCTGCAAAAAGTGTTATGAAATTAGATATCTATGAAAAGGAAAGACCTGTTGGGATTCAGATTTTTGGTGCCAATTTAGAATCGATGTTAAAAACAGTTGAAATTGTAGAAAAATCGAAACCCGATATTATAGACATCAATTTTGGTTGTCCTGTAAAAAAAGTAGTTTCTAAAGGTGCTGGAGCTGGAATTTTAAAAGACATAGACTTAATGGTATCTCTCACAGAGGCTATGGTAAAACACACCCATCTACCTATTACTGTAAAAACACGTTTAGGTTGGGATCACGATTCTATCAGAATTGTTGAAGTAGCAGAAAGATTGCAAGATGTTGGTTGTGCTGCCATCGCTATTCATGGCAGAACTCGTGCTCAAATGTACAAAGGTGATGCAGACTGGAGACCTATTGCTGATGTAAAAAACAACCAAAGAATGCACATTCCCGTTTTTGGGAATGGAGATATCACATCTCCAGAAAAAGCGATGGAAATGCGTGATAAATTTGGTTTAGATGGAGCTATGATTGGAAGAGCATCTATTGGTTACCCTTGGTTTTTTAATGAGGTAAAACATTATTTTAAAACTGGAGAATATTTAGCAAAACCAACAATTGCAGAACGTGTGGAGATGGCACGCAGGCATTTACAAATGGCAATTGAATGGAAAGGATCTGTTTTGGGTGTTTTTGAAACAAGAAGACATTATACGAACTACTTTAAAGGAATTCCTCATTTTAAAGAATATAGAATGAAAATGGTAACTTCTGATGATGCAGAAGATGTTTTTAATGTATTTAACGAGGTTGAAGCTAAATTTGGAAATGCAATAATTCCTGAAATAAGATAAATTTAGACTTCAATAAACTCCTGAGAAATTCTACTACTCGCAATTTTAGATGCTATAAATCCTAGAGTTGTAATTGTGAAAATAACAATAAAAAGGTTCGAAAATTTAAACTCGACGGGGTAAGGTAAATTTTGTGTGATTTTAAATTTTCCTGAAAAAATTTGATAATACACTAAAGCTGTTCCCAAACTAAGCCCTATTAACATTCCAATAAAAGTTAAAAGAAAACCTTGTATTACAAAAACTCTTTTTATTTCTTTTATCGAAGCGCCTAAATTGTAAAGTGTTTTTAAATTCGCTTTTTTATCAATAATCATCATGATAATTGCCCCAATTACGTTGAACAAAGCAATGATGACAATTAGGGTGAAAATGAGATAAGAAACAAAATTCTCAGTATTTATAACCTTATAAAAAACCTCATTTATCTGTTCTTTGGTTTGAACTTTAAATTGATCTCCTAACTGTTCTTGAATTTTTTCTGAAAACAAATCAGCCGATGTATTATCTTTAAGCTTGATTTCAATACCTGTAACCTGATTCTCCTTATACCTCAACAACTTGTTCGCTTCGGAAAGTGAAATAAAAACAAATTTATTCTCAAAATCTTCAGTCCCAGAATACAAACCAACAATTTGTAAATGTGTCTTGTAAAATGCATTCTTGGGATTGATAAAACCAATTCCAGGTTTAGGAACTAAAATTGTTAAAGGTGCTCCAAAATTTAGAATCCCTAAAGATAGTTTTCTAGAAATACCATTGCCAACAACTGCTGTCTTTGACAGGTCTTTGTCTAACCAATTTCCCATACTCAAAACAGCATCTATGTTTGATGTTGAGGTATAGTTGTTGTCAACTCCTTTAATATATGCAATTTCATTCTTATCATTATACTCTAAAAAAACCCGTTCTTCAATCACTTTTGAAAAGCCTTGAATGGACGTATTTTTTTTTAATAATGACTGAATATCATTTGAACACAAAAATGTTTTTCCTTTACTTGAGGTAATTTTAATATCAGGATCTGAGACATCTAATAAACTATAACTAAACGTTCTCAAACCAGAAAAACCGGAAAGAATTATAAACAACGCTAAAGAACCAACAATTACGCCAAAAGAGGCAATAATTGTAATCATATTGATCGCATTACTACCCGTTTTTGAAAATAAATATCTTTTCGCTATGTATAAAGGAAAATTCAAGTGAGCGTGCTGAATTTAATTTTTTTTACGTCTTGGTAAAACACTTGGGTTTTTAATGGGATTTTCATCTTCTCCTTTAAGAGACTTATCAATTTCTTCAATATAATCTAAAGTATCATCACCAAAGAATAATAACTCGGGCATTCTTCTCAATTGATTCTTGGTCCTTGATGCCATTTCATGACGTATTAGTGGGGTATTTGATTGCACTCCATTAATAATCTCTTCTCTTTTATTAGATGGAAAAATACTTAAATATACTTTTGCCACACCTAAATCTGAAGTAACATGTACTTTTGAAACAGAAATGATTACTCCTTTCATACCGTCTTGCGCTGCCTTTTGTAAAACATCTACTAAATCTTTTTGCAAAACTCCTGCAATTTTACGCTGTCTATTGGTTTCTTCCATCCTGTAAATTTACACTTTTTTATAGAATCTAATTTATTGCTCTGAAACAAAAAATCTCAAAGCATGAACTATACTTTGAGATTATTTATAATTTATACTAAATTTTAATCCGCTAAAATAATTGCTTTGTTATCATTTAATTCTAAGGTTCCAGAATTAATAAACAAGGTTAAAATCTTATCATCAGTTTCATCTGGAATCAACTTTCCATGCAAATCATTTAATTCTAGATTCGATTGTGAATGAATATGAATTTTAATAGTTCCTTCTTTCAAATTTGAAACAACTGGGGCGTGATTATTTAGCATTTGAAACTCTCCATCTACTCCGGGAACTGATAATGAATCAATTTCTGAAGAAAACAATATGGCTTCTGGTGTAACAATTTCTAAATACATATATAAGGTTTGATCTATAATTAAGCTTCTGCCAACATTTTTTCTCCAGCATCAATTGCATCTTGAATTGATCCTCTTAAGTTAAATGCTGCTTCTGGATATTTGTCTAACTCACCATCCATAATCATATTAAAACCTTTAATAGTATCTTTAATATCAACTAAAACTCCTGGTATACCGGTAAATTGCTCAGCTACATGGAAGGGTTGAGACAAGAAACGTTGTACACGTCTCGCTCTATGAACTACTAATTTATCTTCTTCAGACAATTCTTCCATCCCTAAAATTGCAATAATATCTTGTAACTCTTTATAACGTTGTAAAATTTCTTTTACAGCTGTTGCAGTGTTATAGTGTTCATCACCTAAAATTTCTGCAGATAAAATTCTTGAAGTAGAATCTAAAGGATCTACTGCAGGATAAATTCCTAATTCAGCAATCTTTCTAGACAATACTGTTGTTGCATCTAAGTGTGCGAAGGTAGTTGCTGGTGCTGGATCTGTTAAATCATCTGCAGGCACGTATACTGCTTGTACTGAAGTAATAGAACCTTTTTTAGTAGAAGTAATTCTTTCTTGCATTGCACCCATTTCAGTTGCCAATGTTGGTTGATAACCTACTGCTGAAGGCATACGTCCTAAAAGTGCTGACACTTCAGAACCTGCTTGTGTAAAACGAAATATATTATCTACAAAGAAAAGTACATCTTTTCCTTGCGATTCTCCAGCTCCATCTCGAAAATATTCTGCTATGGTTAACCCTGATAATGCAACACGTGCACGTGCACCAGGTGGTTCATTCATTTGTCCGAATACAAAAGTTGCTTTAGAATCTTTCATTCCGGGCTTGTCTACTTTAGACAAATCCCATCCGCCTTCTTCCATAGAATGCATGAAGTCATCACCGTATTTGATAATTCCTGATTCTAACATTTCTCGAAGTAAGTCATTTCCTTCACGAGTTCTTTCACCAACACCTGCGAAAACAGATAAACCTCCATGTCCTTTTGCAATATTATTAATTAATTCTTGAATTAATACAGTCTTTCCTACACCTGCTCCACCGAATAATCCAATTTTACCCCCTTTTGCATAAGGCTCTATCAAATCGATTACTTTGATACCTGTAAATAAAACTTCAGTAGATACAGATAAATCTTCAAACTTAGGGGCAGATCGGTGAATTGACAAACCATCTTCACCTTCTTTTTTAAGATTCCCTAAACCATCAATAGCGTCCCCAGTTACGTTGAACAGACGACCATAAATATCGTTTCCAATTGGCATCTGAATAGGGTTTCCTGTAGCAAAAACTTCGGTTCCTCTACTCAATCCATCAGTAGCATCCATCGAAATAGTTCTAACGGTATCTTCTCCAATATGCTGTTGTACTTCTAGTACTAATATAGAACCATCAGCTTTTTTTATCTCTAAAGAATCGTAAATTTTTGGAAGTTCGTTTTCTATATTGAATTCAACATCAATTACTGGTCCAATAATTTGTGAAACTTTACCTGTTATTGTAGACATTATGTATCTAATTATAGTTATTATTTTATGTATAAGACTTCCGTCTTATTTTTTCAGATGCAAAGGTACTTTTTTGCAGGGAATAAAAAAAGTTTTTAAAAAAAAAGTCTCATCAGAAATGATGAGACTTTTTTTTATTTTTTTTAGAAAACTAGTTTGTTACCTTAACCTCTACTCTTCTATTTTTAGCTCTACCAGCTCTTGTATCATTTGAATCTATAGGATTATCTTGACCAAAACCTTTTGAGGTTAATCTTGAAGCATCAATACCGTTTTTAACTAAATAAGTTTTGACAGCATTAGCTCTTTTATCTGATAATTTTAAATTCCCTGAAACGCTTCCTGTGGTATCTGTGTGCCCTTTTATTGCAAATTCAGATAAAGGAAATTTATTCATGATTGCTATCATTCCATCTAATTCTTCAGTAACTCCAGATTTGAAAGTAGCTTTATCAGTATTAAATAAAATTGCTTCAGCAAAAGAGTTCACACCCATTCGTGCTTCATTTGAAATTATTTCAGGACATCCATCCTCTGAAGCAACTCCTGCTACTGAAGGACATTTGTCATCTTTGTCTAAGACACCATCACCATCTGTATCTGGCCAAGGACAACCTGCATTAGCAGCTGGTCCAGCTTGAGAAGGACACTTATCATCTTTATCTACAACGCCATCTCCGTCTGAATCAGGACAGCCGTTGTTGGCTTTTGTTCCTTTAGAATTTGGACACATATCGTCTTTATCAGCAATTCCATCTCCGTCTGCGTCAGGACAGCCATTCATAGCTGCTAAACCAGCTACGTTTGGACAAGCATCGTCAGAATCTTTCACTCCATCTCCATCTGCATCAGGACAACCATTGAACTCTTTTAAACCAACAACATCTATACAAGCATCTTCTTTGTCATAAACACCATCTCCGTCAGTATCATTACCTCCGAATCTAATAACTAAACCAAGAGAAGTTTGGAAGTGATCAGGAACTTTAGCAGAAAAACCAGCCTTTAAACCTGTTTGAACATTCAAACCTAAATTTTCATTGAACCATGTATTAAAACCAAAACCAACATTGTATAGCCCTTCTCCTACGGAGTCAATAGAGGTATAA
>Ga0209557_1000192_pt1 | contig 38878 bp, 39 predicted proteins | sample SaaInlV_120m_DNA_4_FD_184672 | JGI IMG/M metagenome (GOLD analysis project Ga0209557, IMG submission 184672) | Marine microbial communities from expanding oxygen minimum zones in the Saanich Inlet - Saanich Inlet SI074_LV_10m_DNA (SPAdes) (version 2) | ecosystem: Environmental > Aquatic > Marine... | reverse complement strand
ATAAAAATTGAAGTCATTGTGATCCTCAATTAAACCTCTAGGATTTTTAACAACCACTACATCTGAAACATCAGTATGAAAAACGTAGTCAGATTTGTTGTACTTCAAGAAGTTATGAAAGCAAAAGAACCTGTAGTCATTATTTGAATAAGGGGATTCTTCTACTTTTAGAAAAGTAACATTTTTATTTGTGTGCTTCTCTACAAAACTAGGTGACAAGTTGTCATGGAATATGCACCCATCTAAATTGTTTTTTAAAATAGACCCATACCATTCTTCAATGTAAGAAAAATCGTCATTTCTAACAAAACCATTGTCGTCCCTACCAACCACATGGGAGTCATTAGGATTATTCGGATGTGGTTTTTTCGTGAAGTAAGAAGTCAGAATCAAGCTAGACACGCATGATTATACCTTAAAGCTCCTCTTCTTCAACAACCAGTTTTATTTCAGTCAGAAACGGATAGGCGTTCAGTAAATCTTGATGCTCTGCAAACCCTTCATCATCCCAACTCCACTCACTGTAAACTTCGTCTTCGTCCCAAGCTAGCACTTCGTTAGAGACCATCTTGCTGACGGGTTTTTTAGACCAGAACTTACAGCTCCAATAACGAGGAGTTGTCTTGTCTTTGGCTGTGTCACATTTGTGCCTAGCCCTGAAGCTTCGGCGACGAGCTGGATCGTCACGTTTGATTTCCATGTTCGGATCGCCAAACTTAACCATGACTATGTTCCCAGTCTTTGGGTTTTTGACGTAAACCCCGTATTTCTTCTTGCCACCTTTTAATCTAAAGGGCTTGTTTAAAGTTTTCTTTTCTGCGTCTGAGTATTCAAGGTCTTCAATCTCTTGGTCTGACTCTTCATCAGTGATGGACGCTTCAAGCATTTCAAGGCGAGCCAAAACAAAGTCAATCTCTTCGAATGCCCAGAAAGCTTTTTCTTGCTCCTCTAAGTAATACTCTTCAGACCCTTTGGCTACATCTTGGTCAGCAGCCCTGTAGGATTTCTTAACACTTCCACCACGGACCATCTTCAAAAACATATTCACACGGGCCATAGCCCACTGTCCTCTAGTTTTTCCGGGACGGTGAGAAGATGAGAAAGCCCCAGCACCACGGCGGTAGATTTTCTTCAACTGACCTAAAGTAACTTTCTTGGAGTGCTTTTCGTTATGCTCTTTTACTTTGTTTTGTAGAGCTGTAACGACCTTGGCCGAGAACGTGATAGATTTCCCACCTTTTCCAGCAGAACCTTTCTCATTCTTACTAGACCCTTTTTTCTTCTCAGAAGGTTTAGCAGGTGTTTGAGCTGCCCCTTTTTTACCGGGACGCTTGGCTGCTTGAGAACTTTCTAAAAACTCCTTCGCTTCTTTTGAAAAATCGAACTCCATTACACTTTTTAATACACTTTTTTTTATTAAAAATGAAATTAACCCTCGCAAGATGTGCATGTAAGTATTGATCTAGCAAGCTCTTGGCTAGGGTTAGCACTTCTCTGGTAATAAAAACCTTTGATTCCATTCTCCCAGCCGTAAACCATAAGTTGATTAACCTCTTTGAAAGGCGTTTCTGGCGGAACCATGATGTTCAGTGACTGTCCTTGGTCTATATACTTTTGCCTTTGGGAAGCCTGTATGACAACTTCTTTCTGGGATATCTCACCGAAAGTTTTAAATACGTCTCTTTCTTCTCTTGTCAAAAACTGCAAATGTTGGACAGAACCTCCTTTGATAAGGATTGATTTCCAAACCTCATCTTTGTTTTCCCCTTTTTCTTCAAGTAACTTCTCTAGCTCTGGATTTCTATATCTGAACTTACCTTTGGCTAAGTCTTTTGTAAAATAATTAGAGTTTAAAGGCTCTATGGAGGGAGATACTTGGCCCAAGATAAACGAACTGCTAGTCGTGGGCGCTATAGCTAAGGTAGTAGTATTCCTACGTTCGTAGCCTTCACAATACAAAGGCTCTCCTAAAATTTCTGCAAGGTGTTTGGTGGCCTTCTCGCTACAACGTCTAATATGCGAGAATATTTGGCCGTTCAAAAGTTTAGCCTCCATGCTCTCAAACGGTATCATGCGGCTTTGCAAAAAAGAATGCCAACCTAAAACCCCCATCCCAATAGCACGGTGCCTCTTAGCAAAATTGTGAGAAGCTTCCATGAAAGGGATTTTTTCTGTTTTTTGGATATATTCCTCCATTACAGCATCAAGAAACATAGTCATAACCTGAACAGCGTCTGTATACTGGATATCGTCCCACCTGTAAAGGTTGATAGAGGACAAGCAACAAACAAATGATTCATCTTCTTTTGAAGGTAGACTTATTTCGTTACAAAGGTTAGAGGCGTATATCTTCATTCCTTTGTCTTTGTAACAGTCTGGGGCTTGTTTATTAGCACTATCTTGGAAGAAAATATAAGGGTATCCTGTCTCATACCTTTTCTTTATGACGCTTCCCCAAAGTTGCCTTTTGCCCATATCTCCGCCCACCATCTCTTCCATCCAAGAGTCTGTTACCGTCACGGCGAATGACATTTCTTGTATAGGGTGACCTTCTCCTCTAATCCTTAGGAACTCTTTGATATCTGGATGGTCGATAGGTAAATAGGCAGCAAAGCTACCCCGCCTTACACTACTTTGTGAAACAACTGAAGTTACCGTATTGAATAATTCCATGAAGTGGACCGCCCCTGAAGACTCCCCTCCAGAACTAATAGAAGCCCCTCTGCCACGAACACCACCAAAATAACCAGAAGTGCCTGACCCATGTTTTGTCTGCATCCCAACTTCGCATTGTTTCTCAAGGATAGCATCCATAGTGTCTGAAACGTAGACGCCATTACATGAGATAGGCAACCCACGCTCCCTCCCAAAGTTAGCCCAAACAGGGCTAGCTAATGAAAAGAAACCTCTAGCCATGTAGGATTCAAACTTATCAGCAAATCCACCTATCCCCAAGTAAGATTCTGCGGTTTTAGCTATATCATTTATCCTTTGCTCTACAGTTTCTCCTTCAAGCAAGTAGCCATTCTCAAGAAAAGTCCTTGAATCCTCGTTAAGCCAGTAATAGTTTTTCATTTATGAATCAAAATAGATCTTCAACATCGAAAGATTGAGAATTCTTGGAGTATTCGACAGGTCTTGAATGGAAAAAGTCTGTCATATTGTTCCCAAGCAATTCTTCCTCAAACCAGATTGTATTCTGAAGTAAGGTTTTGTCAATATCAAATGCGGATTCAAAACCGATTTTATCTAAAGAATCATTGATTCTGTTTTTTATGAATTCTTTTAGTATGTCTTTGCTGAGACCCTTGGACTCAAAATCACCGACCATCCAGTCAACAATTTTAGATTCTGCGTTAAAAGCTTCGTGAGCTTCGTGAATTACTCGTGCCTCAAGCCCCTTGTCAAAAAGTTCAGGGTGTTCCTCACGAATAGTGTTGATAATTTTAATCCCCACCAAAGCGTGAATATTCTCTTCGTTTCTGGTGTACTTCACCTGCTGGCCAGTATCCTTCAATACATTTCTGTACCTATTAAACCAATTGATTATGTAAAATTGAGAGAAGAGAGACACGTTCTCGACAAAAAGCGTAAACAATATTAAAGCGTAAACATACTGCTTCTTAGAATCTTTATAGAAACGATGATTGTATTTGCGGAGATACTTAACTCGACCTTCGATAAAGTCCAATTTTAAGTTTTCTTCGAAAACATCCTGTAAGCCTAAGACCTCAAGAAGACGCTCGTAAGCATTGTTGTGTATAACTTCTGTGTTGGCCATTACATAACCTAAATCAGAGAGAGATGGGTGGGGTAAATTGTCTCCTAACTTAGCCCAGAACTTCTTGACAGCTACCTCAATCTGCCCAATAGCAGACAAAGCTCTTACATTTATCTGCCTTTCATCGTCGCTCAAGGTGACATTGAAGTCTTGTACATCACTGCTAAAACTGAACTCCTTGTCCGTCCAAAAACCGTTGTGCATAGCTTCGATAAAATCTTGTGTCCACGGGTAGTGGTCCGGCTTTCGTGACATTTGTTCTGTAAAGATCATAGCAAATAATAATTACACCTTATCCCCGTTTTAGTCTTGAGTCGAGCGAAAATATTGTGATTTTTTTTTGTTGACACGATTCCCAATTACACTATAATAACCGAGAACGGTTAAGAAAATCGAAAGAAACGTAACAGAAACAGAGAAGCCTCTGATACAGAGTACGTTATAGACACAGATTACGTTCTTATAATTATATTATAATATATATAATATACTGTAATAGGTTGACAATTGGATAAAATCGAATACAATAACAATTGTGAAGGATGAGGAATTGATTTCAAAAATTAAGGATGACGCCGACCAAGACTCTTTGCTAGAGTTGATCGACAGGCATTCTGGTATATACCATACTATGGTAGACCGTTTCCTCTCTGGTCCGACAAATTGTAGCGATAAACAAAATTTCCTAGAAGATAAAAGCTTGGCGATTTACAACTCAGCAATAAATTTCGATCCAGAGAGAAACACAAAGTTCCCCACATACCTAGCAAACGATACGAAATGGAAGTGTTTGAATACACTAAACAAGAGGAAGAAGTTTACACAATGTTCTCTTAGTGAAGTCAAATCAGAACCATCTCTGGACAATGGTATGACCTCAATGCAGGAGCAAGAGGTCTTATCCCTGTTTAAATCGTTTGTGAAACAGGAATGTGACGAAAAAACGAAAAAGGTTATTGACATGAGATATGATCAGTGCCTTAATAAGACAACTCCTTGGAGAATCATAGCTGGTAAGATAGGTATGAGTATTCAAGGAACGATAAATATCCACAATAGATGTTTATCACAATTCAAGAAAGTTAGTAATTATGTATAATACAGTAACAGCAGTAGGTTATCTGGTTAAAGACCCAGAAATGAAACAGACAAATAGCGGAAAAACTGTGACCCGACTTCGGGTTGGTATTTCCCCTAGTAACGCAAAAACAAAGTGCTTCATTGATCTTGAAGTATGGGATAAAACTGCCGAAGTAGCAGGAAAGTATCTTTCAAAAGGCCGAGAGTTTGTCTTCAGTGGCGAGCTTGCAATGGACTCTTGGGAGAAAGACGGAAAAAACTTCTCCAAGTACTATATTAAGGGACGGGACATTCAATTCCTTAATTCTGGTTCTAAAGAGAAGAAGGATGATGATTCAAAGACCCCAGCGTCAGTAGGTGCTGGAGATGACGAAGTGCCATTTTAATGAAGATCTTAGTAGAAGCACCTATTAACTCCCTAAGCCTCGGCAATGTTAGTTATAACATTATCAGGGAGTTGTTTGAGAAAGGACATGATGTTGGTATCTGGCCTACTGGAAATATAGACCTTAAAGCATATGATATTTCAGATGAGTTGAAGTCTAAGATTCAGAACTCAATCAACAATAGGTACTCCTACTTAGGTGAAGAAATTCCCTGTTTAAAAGTTTGGCATCTCAATGGTTCTGAAAATCGTAAAAATGAAAAACAATACCTGTATTCGTTTTATGAGTGTAATAACCCTACGGAAGTAGAAGAACAAATTTGCGATGCCCAAACTGAAACATTCTTTAGTTCTGAACACGCTGCTAACCTGTTTGGCAGCAGCTTCAGCCCTTTGGGTTTCGACAAAGACTTCAAAGAAACAAAAAAAGAATACCTGAGTGATGTTATTCACTTTGGTTTAATGGGCAAGTTTGAGCATAGAAAGCATACAGCTGCTATTATTAGAACTTGGCTAAAGAAATATGGGAACAACCCTAAGTATCAGTTATCTTGTTTAGTAAACAATCCGTTTTACAAACCGGAGGACATGCAAAAAACCTTGGACGCTGTTCTAGGTGGGCAAAGATACACAAATATCAACTTCCTTCCTCATTTAGAGAAAAATTCAGAAGTGAATGAGTTTCTGAATGCAATAGATGTTGATTTGACAGGTCTTTCTGGAGCAGAGGGCTGGAACCTTCCTTCGTTTAATGCAACCTGTTTGGGGAAGTGGAGTATTGTTTTGAACGCCACATCTCACAAGGATTGGGCTACAAAAGAAAACTCTATCCTAATAGAACCTAATGGAGAGGTAGATTGTGCTGACAATATATTCTTCAAGAAAGGTTCGCCTTTTAACCAAGGGACTTTCTACTCTTGGGATGAGGATCAGGTATTGGCGGCCATGGAAGAGTCTGAGAAGAAAGTGGGACATACTAACACAGAGGGACAAAAGTTGGCAGACAAGTTGACTTATTCTAACACTGTGGATGTCATTATGTCCCGTATCTCCAACGATTTCTAGAGTGGCACATGTTATGTTAATAGTAGAGTATGATTAATACATTATTTGACAATATATTCGAAGATTATTCAGTTCGACCATATAGCACTATCAGAGACAAAGGGGATTTTTACCAACTGAAGGTTGAGCTTCCCGGTTTCTCTAAAGATGATGTCGAAGTGGAAGTAACAGATGATCTGCTAAACATTGAGACGAAACCCAAGGATTCAAAGAAGAAGTTCTCTGTAAAATTAATGAAAAAGGTTTATACAGAGAACATATCTTGTAAGATGGAGAAAGGGTTGCTTCTTGTAGAGTTACCTAAGAAAGGGGTGGTAAAACCTTCTAAAATTAAGGTCAATTAAACGACGGGGGTGGAAACGCCCCCGTTTTTATTTATAATAACATATGCCTTTGTACACTTACCGTCACCCAGACACAGGGGAGGAAAAGGATGTGATCCAGTCAATGAACGATGAGCATATCTATATTGACGAGTTCGGCCTTGAGTGGAAAAGGGTCTTTACTGTCCCTCACGCATCAATTGACTCAAACATAGACCCTTTTAGCCAAAGTCAATTCAGGGACAGCACAGGGGCAAAGAAAGGCACTGTGGGTAATATGTTGGATTACTCAGAGGAAATGAGCCAACGTAGGGCTGAAAAAGCTGGAGGAGAAGATCCTGTTAAGAAAAAATACTTCGACGATTACGCTGCGAAAAGAAATGGTCAGCGACACGTTTCAGAACTAAAAACCTACGAAAGTAAGACCGTTAAGGTTGATTACGATTAAAGACCAAATCTACCTTTGGTAGCATTATAGTTTTGGATAACCTCCTCAGAGGTCAAACCTCTATTATAGACCAATACAGACGCTATAGCCCCATTCCACTTCTGGCTACCGACAAACCATCCATTGTATCCGATTCCAAAATTATTACTCTGACCCCTTTGTGGATTAGTTCCTTTCTGGTTAGAAAGAGATTTACTGACTCCATTCACCCATAAGGCGTTGTTAGTATAGTCAGCGAAGTCAAATTCTGCGGCGATTTGAAAAAAACCTTGATTTTTTATCCCACCCTCTGCGCTACCATACCCCCAGCTATCGCTATTCCAATGATTAAAACCAAATGGGCCATTGTTATCATATCCCCAAATGTAAATGTCTTGAGTGTTAATAGTTTCAGAGCCAAATCCAAATAGTGCCATATTAGAATTTACGTTGTTCATAGAAAACCAACATACAACAGTTTTCACAGAATTCGTCCCGACATTTCCCACGCTTACATAGTCATTAGTGCCGTCGAACTGAATAGTATTGTTAGAAAAAGTCGTATTCACTAAAGATCCATTGTTGTTGTTACCGCTCCTATCAACCCATGAAGTCCCACTACCAGAATAAGATAGTTTATCTGAAGCGTCTAAGTTTAGAACTAGACCATCAGTAACAATATTCTTGCTGTTTTTTATTTTTAAACCCATTTTATTGATTTTCTATTTCAAAACTGAAGCTGAGTGAGTAATTCATGTTGTCGTTAACATCCATAGAGTAGGCAGAACTTTCCAATCTTAGAGAATCAAAAGAGAATGTATTTTGATACTCCCCGCTTCTATCTTGTATCTTTACGTCGAAATCATAACTTGATTCTGTGTTCATCAGTGCCGCCAATTCACCAGTGGCAAAACCAGAAACCAAAAGGTCCATACTTACAGATGCTGTTATAGGATATTGTATTTTTCTTCCATACACATAGTTACTACCTAATCCATAAAGGTCTGTCCTTTGAATAGGGATATCAAAAGCAAAAGATTGTATATGAGCATCACCACTTATAGGCGCACCCCCAACCTCCAAGTTCTGTAGAGTTAACTCAACATGGTCTGGTCCACATAGAGGAGGATCAAATCTATTTATGTTACTGTAGTAATCAAACCCACTTACTTCTGCGTCTCTTAGGTCAACGGCACCGACATTATTGTTGTTTCCTGAGTTAAGATTTATAGCTGGGTTCTCCACCCCAGTAAATGGACCATTAACTACGGTGAGGTTAGAGCATTTATACGAAGTGGAAACTACAGGTAGAGATCCTATTGAAAATCCGAGAGAGTAGCTCGTCAGAAATGCATTACCTACACAAAAAGCTTCAGATGCTGTTGTTAAATTAGCCACAGTAGAAGCATTATTAACAATCAGGTCAGAACCTTGATCCTCGTGATTAACAATATAAAAATTCTGATCATCATTAGTGTAGCCTTCAAAAAAACCAGTGCCAACATAGGAAGGGTTTGAATTAGACAATCCTAGTAGATTCTCATTGAGCATAGCAGGTGTGTAGTAGTAGTCGATACTCAAGTCTACGTCTGGCATCCTAGTAATATCATTAACAGCTAAATTCTGAGACCCAATCTGCTTTGATTTCTGCCTATCTTGGGAGAAACCTACAGACACACTCTGGACGGCACTCATAAAAGCCCCACTCATAGTCGCTCCATCTCTGTCTGATGTAGTAAAAGCTGGTCTTTGCCCAGCAATCACAAGAGAGTTATTACTTTTTAATATATCTCTGGCCATATTAAGTGTCTGTTGGAATTATACCTAGAACGTCTTCTACTAGGCTTACTTGTAAATCGTTTGAGTTAAAATAGTTCCAAGTGTGGGTCCAAGAAGGGGAGTAGAAAACCTTTGGCCTATTATAAATAGATGGTATTTGATGTCTAAAGTTTCTATAACCACCTTTCGTTTCTAGGAAGTGGACCATAGCCTTCAGTTGTTTGTTCGATATATTTTTAAAGGAGTAGTCTACTGGGAAAGTTGCATTGTTGTCATTAGACTTCACTCTTTGCCTGAAGGAGTTTTTAAATTCCAACCGCTCGTTCTTAAAATTAACAGAGTTGTTGAAGCCAATATCAGGCTCAAAGAAAAACTCTTGACTCCACTTACTAGAAGACCCTGTAGGCCCATCAGCACTAGTAGATGACGAAGTGTGGTCTTCGGTGCAGTAATAGAAGTTATTTAATTTGTTTGTATTGACACCACTGTAGATTATGTCGAACTTGTCATAAGAGGTTGATGTTGCCCAGTTCACTAATGTATAATTAATAAAATTCATCCCCGACCAATTCAAAAGGTTTGGGGATTGGTCTACAACTATGGACGCATCAAGTTCATAATGCTGATTATTAACATGGTTGATAGAGTAACTGTCACATATCCCACTGACTGTATTGTAAGTTGTGTCATTGAATGATATTGGGAACATCTGATCACCATGTTTATCCTCAAAAAAGACGGCAGCTTTTTGAGCATTGGTTTCATTTGTCTCATACCTTAGGTTAAAAGTAGCCTCCAAGTTATTCAACGAGTTAGGGAGTGTGTTCGTGTAAGAGTCTTTAGTATCGTATTGGAATAGTTTAGAGTTGAACGAAACTGAAGAGCCGTAACTAGGAGTGCCGATTCCTGATAAAGCAGACTGCAAGGCCACCCCCGATATATTCTCATCTCTATTATAAAATAAATCACTCATGACCGACATAACTAAGGTTTAAACGTAAAGATCCATCAGCAGACATACTTAGGTTTTCTGAAACAAGAGAAGCATTTGGGATCGTGAGAGCTTGGATGTTAGCCCCGGTTCTTCCGTCTATGTCAAAGCTCACTGTCTTGTCCTCCCTAGAGTTCAAGAAATTAAATCCACTCTCCAAGAAAGCATCATCCACTTCTATTTGAACACTAGCTGAGTATTGTATGGGTGGAATAAAATCTACACTAACTGCTGATTCTTGACCTATGGTGTAGTTCCCTTTTCTTTTGCAAGCTAATGAGTAATCAAAACCTATAACACGGTTTGTCGTTACATTGTCACATGTTATAGAGATGCTGCCCTGACTTGGTATGTCTATAGTAGGGTGAGCAACTACACCTGATGCGCTTTCTCCACTCCTAAGTTCATCAACAACAAAAAATTGAGCATTCACTTTTGGCACAGAACCAACAGCACAATTTACTGAGTAATTGGAAAGGTAACCACTCTCAAAACCATATGCACTGCCATTGTAATGCATACTTCCAGACATATTAACATCCCCTGTGTAGCTCAGGATGGGGTCATTATAAATCAAATATCTAGAGAATGAGACCTCTTGTTGAGTAGGCCCAGCAGTAGTGGTCATGCCTTTACTAGTCCCAAGTGGGGTGACCAACCCTTTAGCACTTGAGTAGGACATATCAAAGTTTTCAATCCCAGACAGTTCTTGCCCAGAGATAAAAACCCTTACTTCATCATTGTATCTTGCTCCAAACATTACTTCCTAAGTTGGCCTCCCAATCTCTTTTCGTCTGTGATGACTTGCTTAACTACTGTTTTAATTCTTTCTGAAAGCCTCTTCTGGTCTTCAGAAGCACCCTCAGAGGTCTTGACGTTTTCTTTTCCTTCGCTATTTATAGTGATATTAATTTCTCCTCCAGTAGCACCTTCAGTAGCACTGATCAGCTCATCTAGCTTTCCTACTAATTGGGAATTATCTCCACCTCCACCAGACCCTGAGTTAAGAGCTTGTAAATTTCCAGCGCCTAACCTCTTGGTGGCAGCAGCGTTCATTATAAACTCTCCTCCTGAAAGCATAGTCGGGACAGTGTCTACTCCTGCGGCGTTAGGGATGACCCCTCCTGCCGCCTTTTTTTCGAATCTGGGGTCAGCAAATTCCAGTCCGTCATCGTAGAACCCAAAAAGGCTGCGGTGAAAAACGTTATCACCTTTTTTAACTCCATCTCCTTGGAAATCAAGCATTGAGTCGTCTACTGGGCCTCTGGGAAGGTTAGTTAAGAAAGTCTCTTTATTTTTAAAAGAAGATTGGTAGCCTTTTTGTATGGTGCCTTCTAAAGTCAATCTCGGAGTTTCAGAAGGGCCAATATCGGAAGGGCCAGCAGAGTACAGTTGACCAGCCTTGGGTAAGTCTTTCCCAAAATAACCAGCTCCGAAATTTCCGAAACCGCTAGACCCACCATCAGTAACTGCAGTCCCAAGTATGTTAGCTCCAAATCCGGTTAAGCCTTTTGCGATTTTTCCTAGTCCTTGAGTTGTCGCAAACTGCGCCCCTAAGTAACCTGCTCCAGCACTTATCGCAGCAGAGAGCATATCTTTCAAGAACTGCTTCTTAGATTCTTTGGCGGCCCTCCTTGCCTCATCCTCCTGCGCCATCTCTGCAATAGCCAGATCGAAGGCTTGTCTTTTAGCCCCTTGGATCTGTTCAAACTGCTGACTGTTCCTACGACCGAACATGCTTAACCTAGCACTCTCAGGATCTAGAAAAGCTGCTGTAGCACCCCCCTTTATGAAGCTATCCCCACCCATCCTGTTAGGAGATTGGGTGGCAAAAGACATAAGGTCGGCAGCTCCACTTATATAACCAGAAGATGAGGATGGGGTTCTAAACATACCTTCGGCATCCCTTCTCTGCCTTACAGACCCACCAGAAGCATAACCTTGAACACCTCCACTATTTAAAGCGTTAAAAAACCCTGCGCCATACTTTTGAACAGCACTTTTCCTCATAACAAACTCCCCGCCCATCAACATAGCAGGGACATCGTCTTTGTTACCAGAACCTCCAGAAATAAAACCACCTGCTGCAGCGGTTTTGACTTGAACTTCATCTTTAAGACCCTTTCCAAAAACGCCAGCAAAAGAATCAGTCAAAAACTTTTTGCTATAAGCACCTGTGATATCACTTAAAAATTGTTTTCCGATACCAAGTAAGGCTTCACCTAGGTCATCTGCGCCACCAATTGCATTTCTAAACGCTTGATCCATATTCATCATGAACTGGAACGATGAATCTATTAGGTTGTCTTTTAGTTGAGAGCTTGTTTTCAGAGAGTCCCCAAACTTGTCAGACACCCTCTGCCCCATAGACCTGTTTAGCTTTGCAAGCGCAGGGTCAGGCATGTCAGCTTTTTCTCTAGCGTTCCGAACTTTTTCGTTAGCTAACCTTTTTGCCTCCTCCTGCCTTTGTTCCAGCAAACCTTTCTGTCTTAGAAGTCCGGGTTTAGTATCTTTGTTAGCGTCACTTATAGATACTTCTAGCTTTTCCATAGCTACCGTTTGATCTGATATTAGTTTAAGTCTATTTTGTTCTGCTATAACTAAGTTATTGGAATTAACTTGGCTTCTTGCATCAGCCATCCCAACGGAACTAAAACCTCCAAACTGTAAACTCTGACCTATCCTAGTGTTCTGGGTTTGCAGGTCAGAAATTCTTCGCCCTATGGCAGCAGATTCCCTAAGACCTGTACTTTCAGCACTGTCTACGGCCGTTCTGCTCATTTCTTTAGTCCTGAAAACACCTCTCCCCGTTCTAATATCATTTCCGAATTGAAAGTTTATCCTACCTTTTTCTAAATCGGAAAGCTCCTTTAGACGTTCTATAGCCTTTTGTAAGTTTTGTAACTGAGCTGTCCCTAACTCATCTCGGAAGCCTGATATTTCCAATATCTCCTGCAGCTGTTTAATTGTCTCTGTCTCCCCTCCCAGTATATCCTTGGTAAGTTTCTCCACACTCTTTTTGTTGATGGCAATACCTTTTACTTTTATACCTTCGTCACCAATAAGCTTAAGCATTTGTTTTTCAAGGTCTACACCGTTCTTTTCAAGAGCTATACCCTTCTCGGCTTGCAAAATCTGTACAGCTCCTAGTCTGCCCAAAGCCTTCTGTTTCTTTAATCGACGCTCTAGAGCAGTTTCTTTTTCTAGCTCGAAAGTCTTGATCTTGATAGCGTGGTCTATCTCAGCTTTAAACATATCGTCATTGATAGTTTTTATCTGGGATGCGTTTTTCTTCCTTCTTTCGTCAACAGTTTCTTGAATTAGATTATTTCTCTGATCCTTCCCAAGATTTGGAGCTATACCGTTTAGTTTAACTGCAGCGGACATCCCCGTCTTAAAGTTTCTAAGGTTCGGACTCGCTAAAGCTTCTAACTCATCAAGACTGAGTTCGTCTAGGGCGCTTTGAAAGTTTTTAGCCCCTACTCTGACCACCTTGGCAAAGTTTTGGAAAGCTAACCTGAATAGATCTAATTCACTAGCATCAAGTTCGCTCTTGTAACCATCTATTATCTTATCAATCTCAGTAGAGCTTTTGCCCAAAGATTTGAAGCCAGATATAATACTTAAAAAACCCTTCTTTAATTCAGCTTGGGAAGATTCGTCCCCAGCAAAAGTCCTTTCTACAAGCTTCCTGATCTCTCCTGATTCACTAATGTCGAAAAGGGGAAGACCGTTCTTACTCCTTGACAATGCATTGGCTGACAGAGCCATCTCTGTGTCGGATATTGGGTCCGGTGAGGCGAAACCTCCATAATTCGGAACGCCCTGACCGAACGAGGTTTTCTCTTCGCTTAAACCCCTTCTACCTAAAATACTCTTCGCTTCTATGTCTGATTCTATTTTAGCACTTTTACCCACCAAACCAAAAGCAAAAGTTAAGTCATCAGAAGCTTTTTCTAGCCTAGACATAGCGCTGGTAGTCTTTTCACTCTCATGTCTGATCGCATCATTGGTGCCATCTAATTCTTTTATAACATTATTAACAAGTTTAAATCCTCCCACAGCTGCTCCTGCGACCATCCCTAAAGTTCCAAGCCCTTTAAGCGCACCTCCGAGTCCCCTTTTAAACCCACTAGCAGAGCTTGCCATGTTGCCACCTAAAGAAGATAATGCCTGACCAGCAAAAACAAAGCTAGTAGCGGTATTGGCAGCGTCTGAAAATGCGTTCGTAAGTTGACCGAGTTTACCAGTAGAATCTCCGGTGGCAGCAGTAAGAGCTGTCAAACCAGCTTGTACTCCAAAAATAACACCCAAGTGGTCTCTTTGTCCCTTTTGTAAATCCTTGCCTGTTTTTAACGCACCTACAGCCTGAGCGTTTACTTTTTTTCTTGCCGAACCATTGGTTTTGATTTGGGCTGTTAAAGATTTCAAACTTTTTTCGGCTTGGTCTCTAGTGATCTTCCCTTTGGATAAATCTTTGTTAAGAGACCTGATCTCTTTGTTCAACCCAGACAGAGCATTTTCTACAGGCTTAGAATTGGCAATACCTAAACCTTGCATTGTCAAATCGCCCTTAGCAAAGTTAGGGATGGCACCAGTAGGTTCATCTCTTGTATTGGTCACAGCAAGACCCATCGGGTTTTGCGAGTTTCTAAGTTTGCCGCTCTGATTTATTCTAATTTGGCTAACAGGTAACCCGGCAGCTTGCTCCCTTCCGATAGCATCTTGAAGAGGGTCTGCGAAATTTGGAATGTAACCGGAAGCACTCCGCTTGACGAAACCGCTAAACATAGGATTTTTCCCACTGCTAAATGAAGCTCTTTGTCCTTCTGGAGTTTTAGAGTTTATTTTTTCTACATCGCTGGCAGTTATAGTGTGAAATCTTTTATTGGAAGGTGTTATCCCAAAACGTTTAGCATCTGCCACAGATAACCTTTTTCCTATCAACTTGCCTGTTTGAGCAGATTGTTTCTTCTGCCCCTCTACACCGAACACTCTGTGTATCTTGGCGGCAGCAGATGCTACATTCTCAGGATTGTTTCTTCCCTTAACCTCTCCAAACAAGGGTTTAGTTCCAATACCATACAGCTTTAGCAATTTTTCCTGACCCTGCAAGTTTAAATCAAAATTAGAAGTCTCGGTCTGATCTGCGTAGTTTTTAAACTCTTTGTCTGTCAACATAGAAGCCAAAGCTAGCTCATATATGCTACCAGCAAAACCTGCTACAGCTCCGCTATTAACTTTTGACTTGATAGCGCTTTGTACCTGTTCAGTAGGTAGGTGTTTTGTTAGCTCTCTAGACTTCTTAAAGCCTTGGTCTATTGCGAAATCCTCATACTCTTTTATGTATTCGTTAACTGTGTTGCCCTTGTTGGCATCAGTGAGGCCATGGACAGGAACACGAATGGCCAAAGCTCCCTCTTGGTCAGTTACATTATACTTCCCAGTCTTCGGGTGGTAGTATGCCATTTTGTTGGAGTCAGTCTTCCCATGCTCACCGTGGAGCATAATATACCTGCCCATAGAATTTATAGGGTCGCCTTGGGCAAAGTTTGGGATATACCCACTAGCAGCTCTCACCTTTTTAGCATTAGCAGGAAGGCCCATTGAAGAAGCCATATTCTGATTAAAAATAGCATCACCACCATTAGCATAATTAGGTACAATATACTCGCTACTATTGGCAACCATAGTTCCTCTTTTGCCTCCACCAAAAGCAAAGTTAGGTATAACAACAGGTTTAGCAGAAGAAGGTGCGCCACCCACGCCACGAGCTATATCAGAACTCTCAGCTCCGATAGGTAAAAATCCCCCAGAAGCTCTACGTGCAGCTTTGGTATTCGCTGCTACACTCGGAGTTATACCTTGGGAGATTGATTGCATCTGCTTCATCACTGTGAGCTGAGCGTTCATCGCTGCAGCAATAGCTTCAGCCTGTTGTTTGCGCTTCTCCTCTACACTGATACTTTTATTCTCTATAGATAGAATATCCTGCCTGATAGAAGAATCATTCAACAAAGCTGATGTAATCTGCCCTTGTAAATTGGCATGTTCTTTTGCGGCCTGATTTAAACCAAAAAATGTTTTAAGAGATGATGTTCCGAACTTGACGAAACCAAAAGCTAATTTGGTGACAACAGCTCCTAACAAAACTAATCCCGGTCCACTTAATATAGCACCAATACCTTTGACTAAACCCTTGGCGAAAGTACCCCCAGCGCCCTCCCCATCTAAAGTACCTTGCAAACTTTCAGCTATGCTATTAAAAAAATTAAGGACATTTTTTAGGTTGTCTGTCACGCCTATCTCCCCAAGGGTATTGCCCAACTCCTTCATGTTAATGACAGCAGAATTTAAGGCTGCTGACAAAGTATTATTCAAAGCTATATTTCTTTCATAAGCTTCGTTGGTAGCGCCGAATGATGTTTTAGCTATCTCATTACTCCTCACTACCTCTTCGTTATATTGCTCAAGCAAAGATAAAAATGGGGCAATTTGAAATTTACCAACGAGATTATCCGCTAAATTAACTTTAGACACTTGGTCTAGTTTAGCAAACGTTGGGGCTAAGTTCTCAATGACTTTATCAGCAGACAAAACGTTACCTTGCAAGTCTGTCACCTGAACACCTAGGTTCTGTAGGCTTTTAAGTTTGTCTACATCTTGGATTCTTGTGAATATAGTCTTAAGTGAGTTACCTATCACAGCTCCACCACGAGCTGTTTTTTCTTGCAAAGCCCCTATTATGCCTAGCAATTTGTCAAATCCCACCCCTGTAGAAACAGCCACAGCACCAGACCGTTTCAAACCTTCAATCAAATCTCTGTCTGAAACAGCTGCGCTAGCAGCAGCAGCCGATATCTTGTTAAGAACCTCCGCACTAGTTATACCAGACTGGGAAAAAGAGTTTATTGCCGCTGTAAGACCTGAAACAGAGTCAGCAGCACTTAAACCAGACAAACGAGATAAAACCAAAGCATCGTTTAATCGTTTAGTAACCTCTTCAGCTTTTAGACCTTGGCGAGACAGTTCCAAAGCAGCTTCGGCGACAGCCGAAAATGTTTGCTCTGTGTTCCTAGCTACATCGAATAGAGTATCTTTAAAGCTACTCATCTGAGCATCAGTTTGCCGCAAAATAGAGTTGATTCCGGCCATGCTCTTCTCGACCTCGATAGTCGTCCTGACCAACTCCTGCATACCTTTAGTAACGGCAGCTATAACACCCACAGAAGCACCAAAAGCTAACACACGAGCGTTAGCAGCCTCCATAGACTTGGTAAATTCATCAGCCTTTCCAGTCAACCTACCTAATGGTTGAGACAAGGCATCAATGTTTCGGGTGTTCCCTAAGTTGAGTTTAAGATTCCTTCCGGCCTTTTTCATGCCTTCTGAAATGCTTTTCTCTAATCCTGTTTGTCTTACTTGTAATTGAAGTGGCATAATCCTTTACCTTTGTATATAGTATATACACAAAGATCAGACATCATGACCTGCTAATCTCATCATTTGTTCCATATTAAGCTTGCCACCAGCCTTTTCCATTTCTTCAGAAAGGGAAACAGTCTTACCATCAGAAGCTATCTGTTGCATATCTTCTTTCGTTGCACCAAAGACAGCAGAAGCGTCAGCATCATCTCTTATTCCAGAACTTACCTTTCCTGAGTCTTTGTTCCTTTGGTTCTCTGAGAAAGCCATAAGTTTGTCAGGGTCTTCCTTTATATTGTCTGGAATGTCATCTGTGTACTGAAATATACTATGGAACACTTTTCCATACATAGCAACTTTAAGCTGGTAAACAGAAAGAGTTACAACAGCTTGACCATAAAAATCATTAATATTTTCACAATTACTGAGATACATACTAAAAAATGGTCTAAGGACAGCCCATTTTATATTTTCTTCCCCCAGCCTTTTTGCGCTACCATTAACGATGTTGCCTAGGTTTACAACTTGGTGGACCTCCAACTCAGCAAATTCCTCCTCAGAGAATAGATAGTCTTGAAAACTACTATCTTTGAACAAGGAGAATCTCAACATTTCATCCCCACATCTTGAGGTGGCGTAAGATTCCGCTGTAACACCGACAACCTCTGCTCTCTTAGACTTTAAATCTTGGAATTCTTTTGATTTTTCCTCTATGTTTTTTGTAAAAACTTGCTTCTGGGAGGGTAAAAATATAGCATCTCTAGTTTTCTTTAAGTTAAAGATCTCGCTTTCCAAGGAGGAGATCTTTAAGTCGTCTTCCGCATCCCACATCCCATCTTTTTTGAGACGCTTCAGCATATCACTCTCAGAGTCTATGCCTTTAACTAAGGCTATGTTCTTGTATTTCTCGTAGTAATTATGTATATATCTTTGGTCCCTAATATTCAAGTGTTTGACGAATACTTCCTGACCTTCGAAAAAGTCAGTGCTGTACCCGTCAAACACTTCTCCTATTAAAGAAATGTAGAACTCGTCACTATAGTTCACCAGATTCTACCTTTTTAATCAACTCCTCAAATTCGGACGGGGATGAGGCTTGATTATAAAACCAGAAAGCGAGTACCGTAGAAACTTTCTTGATTACTTTCTGATAAAAATCTGAGGACTCTTCTTCTTTAGAGTAGTAATCTTCAGTCTTTTCTTCAAAATCGCCCCCAAGAAAATAGGGAATAGGTTCTTCATCTTCTTCTTTATGAATATATGTCAGGTTTACTGCATACCATAAAAGTAATTTGTTCTGCGCCCTCACATCAGCTGTGTGGTCGAAGAGTGATTGTAGTCCAGACTCAACGTTTACGAGTTCCCTTTTGACTTCGGCGATCTCTGATTTTAGTTGCTCTAAACGTTTCTTTTGTTTAGTATCTGGTTTGTCTACAGTGTCAAGCTTCATATATTCATTCTGAAGCTCTAAAATTCTTGTGTAAAGTTTCCCGTACTCTTTGAACCCATCTTCTGAAAAGGTTCCTCCAGTATCGGCATACTTCTTAGCTAACATAGCCTTGGTAAGTATGCCTTGTTTAACACACTTACTGATCTCGATAGAGTACTGAAGCTCTGCGTCTTCTAATTGGCGTCGAGACGGACGCTTAATTTTAATCTCAATTGGGACTTTTTGTTTTACCTTTTTCTTGGTAATAGTCACCTCACCAGTTTTTTTATTGGTGCGCTTACTCTCTTTATCCACCATCTTCTCTTCATCGATGGTAAATTGATACAATGTTTTAAATTCCATAGCTTATTCCCTATTTAAATATAAATTGAACGCTGTAATTTTCTATTTCATTTTGCATGTTTCTAAGGCTTTCATTCCCGTAATCTAAGATCCTTTTACGAATCCATGCTACTTTTTCGGGTGTGAAATGATCTGCGGCCCTAACTATAGAATGGTACTCTTCTGGCAGCTCTTTATACAACTTCCCGTAATGAAAATCGTGGTCTTGTTTCATGTCCTCGACCATCATAAGCATCATTTTGAAGAGAGATCCCACCTCTTCATTAGACCTTCTATTTAAATTTTTTTTAGCATTCATCCTTAAACCTATATAATTATACGAAAAAAAGTGTAATTATCAACATGTCAGGGTTTTTATCTAGTGATACTATCACATCCATCAGGTCCAAGTTCAGTACTTTGCATACAACTTTCGCAAGAGATATAGTTGTTTTCAAGGTCAGTAAGCAGGAAGTTATTGTGTCTACAAACACAAAGTATAATCCAATCTACGGTCGAACCAATCAAGGGAGGAAGGTGGAGCAGGAGACAGTTGTATCCCAAACCTTTAAAGCTAGGATCTATTATGTTGATTCAGATCAAGAGGAGATCACAGAAGCCCAAGACAAGGTTTTTTTACCAAAGGGTTCCATTAAGATAATCGTAGATGAGACTGCTTACGCTTATATTAGAGAAGCAAAAAATATAACTTTTGATGAGAACAAGTTTAGTATCGCCAGTCAAGCTAACCCATATGGGTTTACAGACAACCAGTTTTTTATATTCTACCTAGTCCCATTGGACGAAATCTAATGGCTAAATTACCACTAGACGTTCAGGCTGCAATAAGAGCGCAAGTCCCTAAACTAGTAAAGAAAAAGTTTAGAAAAAGCATCGATGACAAGTTCAAAGATGTGAAGAAAGACATGATTAATGAATTCATGTCGCATCCTGTCACGCAAGAATTGCTCCAAGGTCCAGACGGCGTGAATATAAGTGGAACATTGAATGGGGTAACAAACTTGTACGCATTTATTGGTTTTGACGATGGAGATAGTCCAGTGCAGCCGATACTTGATATACTGGAGGATATAAAAATAACAAAAGATATAGAGCAGACAACATATGGAGTAGGTCGAAAGTATGACATAAGTATGCCTACTGCAAAAGATATTTTCTCAGTTACACCTATGCCTTGGGCCACAGGCAGAAGTTGGGCAAGGGGTATCGAAACTGGTATATCTGGATTAGGTTATCTTTTAAGAAAAAGCTCACAAAACAGCAGATCAGGTGTAGCTATACAGAGTAACAACAAAGTTAGGAGCGGTAGGTTCAAGAACGTTCAATATATATCTGCCCTAATAAAGAAGTACGAAAAAAGATTTGATAAACTAAAATGATTGAACAATTCCAACATAAATTTACGAACTCCTTTTTACTTTGGTTTGATAACTTTTTAACCACAAAAGGCCAAGCTTATCAGGAGGTTTCAGGACAATTGTACCCGACTACTGATTATCGTGTTGACAGCGACTACAATGTATACACAAGTTCATTCAAAGAATGGGTTTATGAAAGTGGACATGGTAATATTCCTACCGGGGTAAAGGACGCCAATAACAACACATATGACCGTAGTGATGGTGTTGTCTTTGATTTTAACAACGGCAGGGCTTTGGTGCCTGACACTATATCGTTAATCTCCCCAGTAACAACTTTACCAACAGGTTACCTTAGGAAAGAATTCAACGTATATTTCACAAATGATACAGAAGAGGACATTATTGTTGACCGAAAGTATGATTTTGGTGTAAATGATACTGGAGCTATCGCTCCATATGATCTTGCTGTCCCTGCTGCTTTCCTGTCAGTAAATGCGGTTGATAATGACCCATTTGCTTTCGGAGGAGAACAAGAGACAACAGTTAGGGCAAAGGCAGTAATTTTAGCAGAAGACCCTTTCCAATTAGACGGGGTGCTTTCTATCTTCGCAGATTCTCAGGATGAGGTGTTTAATCAAATACCTATGAGTGGACATCCTATAGATGAAAATGGAGATCTCAAAAGTGGAGAGAATTACACATATACAGGTTTAGCTTCTGAATATACGGATGGTCATCCATTCTTTGTGAAGAATACACAAACCTCTAAACTCACTCAAAAAGCAATGAAAAACTTAGCCAATGAATTATATGTCGGATTCGTAGATTTCGACATTCAAGTGCATAGGCATAGATTTTCTTAATTTCACATTTACCCAAAAAAATTGTAAACATTAAAAAATAAACTATTATGGCCAGAAACAGAGTTATTTACCAATCGGAGGCGTTATACATCAGTGATGATGCGTCTAAAACAGCTAGTGGGGAACACAAGCAACTCCATCGAGTACAAAGCGCTAACTACAACTTTAGTATTGCACGTACAGATATTAACCAATACGGACAACTAGGACGCTTGGACTCAATCGTTCTTGAGTCTCCAACTGTGGGTGTAGATTTCAGTTACTACCTACATGACGGAACTAACGAAATAAATTTAGGTTTTGCAGACAGTGCCAATTTTACTGACAGTCAAGTCGGATTCCTTTCTGGACACTTTGTAGAAGGTTCAGGTAAAAACCTTTATATTGTTACTTCCCCCGAGGGACAAGATGTCAATATACAAGCTGAAACATCGACATCTTATTCGACTATCGGCATAGGAAACGCATACTTAACAGACTATTCCTTAGAGGCTTCAGTAGGCTCCATACCAACTGTCTCAGTAAGTATGGAGGGTTTGAATATAAACGGAGATGCCGCAGTAAGTGGAAGTACTGCCGCTATTAGCGGAATTACTTCTCCAGCTGTACATCAAATATCAGGAACAGATTTCACTTCGGATGATGTTGTATTACCTCCTCCTTCCGCTTTAACTGGTTCTGTGGCAGCCTTACGTCCGGGAGATATTGTTATCGATTTCGGTACCGCTGCCACTAGTGGCACAAAAGGACCAATCGCAACATTGGGAGACGATGCTTCATCTTCCCACATCCAGAGCTTGAGCCTGAACACATCTGTTTCTAGGACGCCTATCGAAAGGTTGGGTTCTAGGTTTGCCTACGCCAGACCTGCAGATTTCCCTGTGACTGCCTCATTGTCAATCAGTGCAATTGTCAACGATATTACAGCAGCTTCTCTCAATGACATTATAGATGACGAGATCGGTTCAAATATAACCATTACGTTTAAAAAACCCGGGGCTGCGGGTGTAGCGCAAGCCGCTTATCAACTTAAAAATGCAAAGCTAGACTCTGAGTCGTTCAGTTCGTCTATCGGCTCCAACAAGAGTGTAGATTTAACATTCTCCTGCTCTATTGGGGGGCCATCTGATACCACAAACAATGTTTTCTTCTCAGGCTTAGCCGGAGGTTAAAACCAGAACAATCAACTAAACAAAAACCCCACCGGAAAGGTGGGGTTTTTTTATGTACGTTTATATGTTTTTTAAAGCGAGTAATTAGGAGGGGTCTCCAGTGTAGATCTCACCCTCAAAGCCGCCCACTTGTTGGGGTTTAGCTTCATATATATTATATTTAGCCACTAGGTCGTCTAGCTTGGCCTTAGAATCGCTTGCAAGACCTTTATAGACCTTGGCCACCTCGTTACGGTTAACGAACGTCACAGCGGATTCTCCGTCCTTTAAAGACAATATGCTAGAATCGTTAGATGCGTTGGTAATACCTCTTAGAGCATTTCTAGATTGTTTACTATAATAATTACTGAGATATAGCTCCTTATGGATGGATTGGGCTTCTGTATCTAACACAGCACCTGTACCACTAAAGTCTTGATGAATCAAAGTGTTCAATTGCCCTAGGTTGTTCTCCATCCAAGCTTGAATAGAGCCTGAAGTAGCGACTGTAGAATCGCTATCAAACTCATCTTGAAATACATCAACAGCTAAATCACTAATAATACTCATGTAATAACTTACACTTTAATCTTCTAACTTACCAAAAGAAGTTCTTTTGTTCTGATCTTCCTTCATTCTCTCTTCTCGCTTCTCTGAAGCTATATCACCTACAGACTTCAACATATCGATAACATCTTCAGAAGCGTTAGCAAACATTTGTTTCGGGGCAGGGATATGAGAGTTCCTAGCTTGGTAAGATCTAAACTCATCTAGCAACATCTGCCTTAGGTCTCTACCTGTCCTGTTGGGGTTTAAACCAACTTTGGAAGCCAAACCCCTTAACTCTGACTTCGAAATGTTCTCCAGCTTATCTTTTAGCTCTGCGGTGCTTTTAACCCCGAAGAAATTTGTCTCGCCATCACCGTAAGAAACTTGTTCAAATTTATTGTCCATATTATATTATACACGTATTTTATTAAAATACAAAAAAAAGAGCCACCCCGAAGGGTGACCCTTTAAATTATCTAAGTCAATTAAGCTTGAACAATAGTTCCGACGAGCGCACGGTCATCAAGAACCATACGTCCCTCTTCAAGAGAACCAAAGTATCCAATCTTCTGTTGACGGATGCTATACTGATCGTCAGCGATGAGGTTAAACTCACCACCATTGTCAGCATCGACAGCAACTGCACGGATAAGAGACTCACGAGAGCGATCAAGTCCTACAACGATATCATCAGTAGTGTCCCACTGACCATCACCAGCAGCGCCATAGTCGGTGCTTCCAGCAGCAGTGCTAAACAAGCTAGTGAACTTCTTGCCAACTCCAAGCTCAAGAATCTCCATGATGGAGATGCCGTAGAACTCAGGAAGTCCAGCAGAATTGTAAACAGCGTTACGAAGCTCATCAGTAGCTGCAATACCATCAGAAGCAGTTCCACCAGCAGGAGAACCTTTTGTGTTGATAGGATTGTAAGCCATCGAGCGAAGCTCTTCGACAACCTCAGGAGAGACAATCAAGTCAGTAATTCCACGGGCTTGTCCAGCAGCAGGAGTACCGCCGAGGAAAGATCCGTTGATACGCTTCGAAAGAGTCATCATCTTGTTGATGTCATCGAGCAAAAAGCGCTTACCAGTAGCAGTCGAAGAAGCACGAACGTGCTTAGTGCTGTTAGTCTCAGCGTCAGCGAGTGAACCCATGACGAGAGAAGCAGAAGTAGTTTCCTGCTTAGCAAGGATTTCTTGAGCAACACGAGTGAAGGTCTTAGAAACAACATCCATGCGTGACTTAGCAGCATAACGGCGGTCAAAGCTGACTGCAGTGTCGAGGCTGTAAGTAGCAACCTTAAGCTCGGAAGCTGTAGGAAGGACTTGGTTTGTAGGAAGACCACCAGCGTGAGACTGGCTGTAAACTTTCACATAGTCTTCGTCGTTGATGTCATAGTAGAGATCAAGAGGAATCGAAGGATTGTCGTCAGCGTTAAACTGAAGAGAGGTGAAAAGATTCGAAATAGTTGGAGCGTTGTTAATAACCTCTGCAAGCACAGGTCCGATAAACTCAGCAAGAGCAACTTGAGCTTCGTAAGCGACAGTGCGATTACGAGAAGCCATGGCTTTAACCAACTCGATTTGTTCTGGGGTACGTTTTAAAGTAATTTTCATTTGATTAGTTCCTTTCTGGGTGATTAGCCAAGTTTGATTACGTAGTAGTTACCTGCAAGTGAGTCAGTCTCTCCATTTTGGGAGGCACGAGATCCAGTTCCAATAACAGTTCCAATAGCAAGTGCGCCGTCTACAGCAGCACCAGTAATCTTTCCTGCGTTAGCAGAGATTTGGAATTTAGTTCCGGGAGTGAGAGTTCCATCTACTGCAGAAGCAGCGACAGTAAACACACCTTTGGTAGCAACTGGGACAGCTTGACCGGGAAGAACAGCCTGAAGTTCGGCAGCCTTCTGTGGGTTATAAAGAAGTTTTTCGCCATTCTCGTCCGCTTTAGCGGTTTGGAGAAGGGAGATACCTAAAACTGCAGAACCAGTGGTTGCAGCTTCCATTTGGAGACCGACTTTCGGGTATTGCGCCCGTCCCACGAATGGGTAATCAGTTTTTCCAAGGTAAGAATCAGATGAGTAAGCAACTGGGTCAGCGTTAAAATCCCCATTGGAAACTTTAACAAAAACACCAGCGTCGCCAGTACCGCTATCAGTGGTGGCAGCGAGTTCGCCACCATCCTTCAGACGGTAAAGGTTTACAACATCTTCTTCACTGTATTGTCTAAATGGTAGAATACGAAGTGACATAATATTATAATAGTTATTTTTTATCTTGAGATTGTTACATTCTCACGAGAGAATGCGCCTTTAAATTTATCTACGAATGACTCGTTAGAAGAAGCAACTGCTTCGTTGACGTTAGAAACGTCAGCATCAGTTTGTTCTGCATTATCAAGAGCATCTTCAACATCGACATCTTCTGTGGATGCCTTGGAGACACGCTTGGCAACTTCCTCGTCAATACGAGCTTGAATTTCTGCTTCGAAAGCTTCTTTATGAGCATTGCTCTTGTGCTTCCAAAGTACTTCTAGTTTCTCAGAGAAAGAAGCGAAAGCTTCTTCGGCCTCGTCGAGAGACTTGATTTCTTTAGCTAGGAACTCACGATCTTCATCAGCAAGTGAGAATTTAGAGTCAAGCTCATCCATACGTGCATTGAAACGAGCAACAGCCTCTTCAGCCTTCTTCTCTGTTTCAAAGGTGGACAAACGCTCGTTAGCCTCTTCTAGTTTTTCCTGAAGTTCAGCAACAGAAGATTTTAGGTCTTCCTGTTCCTTCTGAACAGCTTCTTTTTCTGAGTTAGCAGTTTCGATATCCTGACGGTATTTCTCATCGCTCTCACGAATTGCGTCAGCAAAATTACTAGTCATAGAAGCAACAGCCTCTTCCGAAAATTTCTTTTCGACGAGAAGCTCCTTAAGTTCTGAGATGACATTTTCTGTATCCATAGCAATAATCTTTTCTTTGTTTACGTTTTTTTCTTTATTTTGTGAAATAATATCTGTACTATCGTTAGCTATTACAGATTTCTTAGAATGTTTAGGAGAGTATACACCAGAGACATCCGCCGCTGGTTTAGAAGTGAAACCCACCCCAAGAGGATAGATGTTTCCGGTTATCAAACGATAGATAGGTTGCCCTTCCTCTGTTTGTCCAGAACCACCATAAGCCCTTAGATAAGGTTCCATTTCTTTTATCTTATCAGGGTCACGAATGATAGTAGCCTCTTCTAGCTTACTACTACCAACCGCTAAAACATAATTAGTAAATCCAACCTCCCAGCTTGTTGATATCTTACCGTAATAAGATTCATCATCTGGGTCAGTGGATCTATCAATTAGTTCAGCAAACTGTTTATTAACTGATTTATAAACAACAGCCCCCAAAGCTATATTAAAAGGTTTTTCAATATTTCCAGCTTCTTCTTTGGATAATATGCGGTTAGAACCGTAATCACTAAATCCCGCTGTTACAATGTGGCCAACTACTTTCTCTTTGTTATGTTCGATATTCGTTGGTTTGTGAATGAATTGATCTGTGTAGGCTAAAGCTGTTTCGGTGCTTAGGCCGTCACCGTTCTTGTTGAACATATTTACAACTGCGGCGTTAAATGATACGCCTAACAGATCAATATTCTTCTCAAAATCTATGTCATTAGGGACGAGTGATGCAAGCTCTTCCAAGGAAGCCTTTGAAACAAAAGTCTCGTTTATTTGACGAGCGCAAATTTCTGATTCAAAGAATGTAGTATATTTATAAGGCATCAGTTATTAATCTTCTTTTTCCTCTTTTTTCTCGGAATCTTTATACTTTCCTGCTTTTTTCATCTTCTCGATGATTGCTTTTTGCAGTGCAGGTGGAAGTTTCTTCTGATCTTCATTTAGCTCACCTTTGCTATCGTCCATGATCATAGCTCTCATCTTCCCATACTGAGCGGAGCAACACTTCATAGTTTCATCTTTGTCCATACCTTTGGTATCAACCATGCACTTGTCATCTGCAGCACAGACACTCATATACGATTTATAAACTCCGGCTTCAGAATCGCCATATTTCTTGGCAATTGACAATTCAACTTCACCGTCTTTGACGGTCATCTCACTTTCGAGAGGTACTTCAATATCTTCAGGATTAATTTTCATTGCTATGATATAAAATTGCGGATGCATAAACATCCAAGTTATGCTTAGTGCTTACACTTAAAATGCTGTCTAATGTATTTAAATCTTCGATGGCGTTAAAGTCTTGTATGCAAGCTGATAAAGTTTGTCCCCAATTCTTCTTGTCAGAAGCACACACGATAGACTCACAAAGTTTTGTAACCATATCGCTCTGCTGCTTGTCAAGCTCCTCTGAATCAAGCTTTTCTTTCATTTGATCCTTGGCTTGTGAAATAAGCGCCTCTACTTCGTATATGGTAGTTTGGATGTTTGAACGGGAATAGTTAGCTTCTGTCGTTGTGGTATCATTGGGCCTACCAGCAGCCTTGGGAGTGCTATTAGTTTTAGGGTCTACAGAGACCTCGTCTTCAATCATAGGCACACCTCCTACAATAGGATTGTAGTAACCCTCCTTTCTTTTTTCTACAAAGTCTTTTTGTGCAGGGGCAATGTCTTCAGAGTTGGGGAACCTCCCTGTGTGGAACATATCCATACCTTGTTGAGGAGTAAGTACTCCAACCTCCATAAGTCTAGTGGCTACACGCATAAGCTGTACCTCGTCACGCATGTCAACATCTTTCATGCAAACGGTAGGGTAAGATTTGAAACCAAGACTCTTGGCGATTCTCTTGACTTCTTTCTGCAAAAAGTCGTTCATGAATGATTGCCGTGCCTCTTGGAGCCTGTCTATGAATATCTGGGCCTTTACCTGTGTTGAATTATACTTCTCTTCGCCTAGGACAATATTCTGTAAACCTTGCTTGATATCTTGATTAAGTATTTCATACTTAGCAGGCCCAAGCACCTTATTAAGGTCTGGAATCACGAAGTCTGCCTTGGTTGTATAGTCAGATACCAAAACACGACCTACTGATTCGTTCTTAAACAAGTTTTGAATAGCGTTGATGTTATTACCGTTAATACCACCCTTTTCTGGTTCAGCTCCCATGGTGATGAGCAGAATTACATTTTCAACAGTACGAGTGATAGCTTGGTCCATCTTCTTAAGCTCAAGCTTAGCATTGATATCCTCTAGGACTGGATACCCGAATGGAATTGCGAATGGCTCATAATCTTGTTTTTTGTAAAAGGAAAAGCTCAGGCGTTGCGGATCTAGCTTGATCTTAACGCCGTCTGTGTAGTAACCTCCATCATCTACCACCTTTTTTAGATCTTCATCCAATGAGTCATAAATTTGCTGATCTTCTTCTGTTTGAGGGTTCTGAAGTCTAGAAAGCTCATACTCAGAAAGTACTTTCTCATAAGCGCCGATATTGAAAGTAGAAGCCCTTTTAGCTACTATGTCGAAAGGGTTCAGCACAGCATACTTAACAGGTATCTTGTTAGCACTAGGGTTTATAGCACCCACTTGGTTCATAAGCCTAGCGTAATCATCAGCTTTAAACTCTCCGTCAAAACGGTATATAAATATATTACCGCTACGGTAGTACTCACGAAAGTATTGGTCTTTGAGGTTGATCAAGTTGACTCTCTTGAAAAACTCTGTGAAGAACTCCCGGCTCTTCTTTGTACCTCCCTCAAGGTAAATATCTGTATTGGCGAATTCAGACATTATATCTATTGCATTCCTAAAGACTGCTACATTAGCATACGCTTTCTGACAAAGCTCTATACCTTCACGGACATGGACCCCATCACTAGCATATTCGTACGGAAGAAGACCTTTTCGAATACTAGAGAACCTATCTATTGTAGTTCTTACAGCAGAGGCGTTTACCCTAGTAGCTCTGCTAGTAGGAGTACTATTTGTTCTAGCTTTTGAAACATGACCATAAGAAGCATCAGATGTATAAAACGCCTCCCCTACTAGATCCGGTGAGTAAGACTCTTCTGGCTGACTTGGCTGCACCAAATCCGAAAGACTCTGCTCTTTGTTAAACTTCTGCCAGTAATCTGATTTCTTTGTATATTTCCTCGCCATTGTAATATTATATTACACACAAAGTAACTTTCTAACTTTTAAAAGTTAAGAAATAAACATTGGCGTGAAGGTTGTCTGTATGTCATCACCTTTGTCTTCAAGCATATCAAAATAAACATTCATTCCCCAATTACCTAGAACTACCGCTGAGTATGAATCCTTCCTTGCCTTGTCAGCCCCTTTCTGTTTTCTGAGGTTTGGGGGCAGATCAAAGCTTTGGGTTCCTTGTGGAGAAGTTGTTACCTGTACTAAAGCGCATTGAACCTTGATAAGGTCCATCATGTCCCTCTGATGCTCGACGAAGTCAATCATCTTGGCTCCCTTATTTTTTTCTTCCATGTCTTGGTTTCTCAAGAACTTCAATCTATCTATGGGTATATTAGCTTTCCTCTGCATGTTGTAATTGTCATCCATGGCAGCTCCAGCAAAGTATATGCGCTTGTGGTCGAATGCAGCCTGTAAATTCTCGTTAGCGAACCTTATCCATACAGAGCTAGGCTTTCTCAAGAACACAAACTTTCTTTCCTTTTTGTTTATGTTGTTCTTTAATTTCCGCAAATTCTTAGCATACTCCTTTTGATTGTCCAACTCAGCATCAACTTGAGTCATCTCTAAATTCAATTTTTTGAATGTCCCACTTTCATTGCAAGCATTGAGAAATTGCAAACCTCCATTGTAGTCACCTACCACCATTTCTATGTTGAAGTTCATTAGCAGGTAAGCCATGTATTTTATGTGACTTTGTAGGCTGGTCCCAGAAACGGCGTAGCTATGCACTACAGTCCCTTTTCGGGTTTCCGGGTGGACCTTTATCAAAAGCATAGCAAAGTCGTCTGAGCTTTCACTCTCGGACCAAGAAGGGTCAAATGCTAGTATGTATTTGGACTTAGGGTCTCCTACAACTTCGACACACTGACCTTCCCCATCTGGCAAAGTACAACCTGCCATTTTGCTAACTTTAAAATACCCTGAGCTGTCGTCTGTAAATAAAGCCCCGAACTCTCGGTCAAACTGAGCTTGGCTCATTGTAGACTTGGATTGGTTGATTAAGTTCTGATCATACAACTGAGGGGGCGCACAGTCGTAACTAAAATGCATAATAACCCTATGAGCGCCATCTTGTTTATTCTCATTGACTATGAGTGACTCGTACTGTTGGTACAGCTTAAACAAATACTCAAACTTGTAAGAGGCAGATGACAAACCTATGATTTTGTTATTGGGCCAACGAGTTCTATCTTCCTCGGTCATCTCCCCTTCTTCAATCATCTTGGTTTCTACATCGTAAACCTCCTGCCTCTCAGTAGGGTTTTCTACCACAGACAGGAACGGCATGATCACCTCGTTGTATATCTTCTCAGGCATAAGTAGAAGCTCATCAATAATCATTCGTTGGAATCGAAAACCACGCAACTTCTCACCATCGCCCAGAGGCAAAGCTCTTATACTACTCCTACCTATCTCCATCACCCACTCATCATTCATTTTGGATGTCCTTGTGATACACTGGGATAAAAATTCAGCCTTGGGACTTTTAGCTATATCTTCTATCTTTTTGAATATCATCTTGGATTGCCGGAAAGACTTGGAGATAATACCTATTTGAACACCTTGGTTCATTATAGCATCGAGTATGGCAAATACAGCAGTAGAGAATGATTTACTCATACCCCGGCTCCATATCCCTAAGAAGTAGTCAGTTTCCATCATGGACTTAATAGCCATATGCTGAAACGGGAATAATTTTACACCTGTGAATAATTCAGATGTAAAAGACGGATTCTCCCTGAGAAACTTATATAAAAGAAGCTTAGCCTCGCCTTCTTCGATATAACCTTCTTTTGAAAGTATTTCTTGGTTTATGTTCTGAAACTTCTTGTAAAGCTTCTGGTTCCCCTCTATCCAACTCATTTTTTTCTAAAATTTTATTCCAAAAGTACTGCAGGTCAACTCTCCATAACTTCTTGCCTAAACAAAGAATTTTTGGTATAAGTTCCTGACTATCTTTCCTAGACCCGCTAAATACAAACTGGCAGCAGTCAGCGTATTGGGCTTCGATACTCCTCATCTTATTAAACACATAATCAAGATTGAACCTTTTGTATGCGAAATTATTAGTCTTCCCAAGTTTACTGAAGTTGGTCTCGACTACAATAAACATATAACATCCAACACTCTTGCACCGATCAAGCTCCCTGAGAAACCTATCATGTCCATTGGTGACAGTGGTAGCGAAGTCATTAAAGGATTTTCTTTCTACATGTGTAAAAGTGTATGTATTAGGGGTTAATGTGTAATCCCCAAAATCTAACTTCATGCTCTGAGATTTGCTGAACTTCAAGGGTTTGTTCTCCCTAGTGTCAATACAGATATCTGCATCATTATAATCCTCAAAAAATTCATCGCACAATTTCTCCTTGTACGCTGGCTCCACCCCTAGCTCTTTACATAAAAGACCATAACTGCCAAATAGATCCTTGATGATATCAAGGGTAGGAAGTTTAGCAGTTTTTAAATATAGACTAGATGGAGCTAGGCTAAGTTCCTTTTCCTCAAGTCTTTTTTTAAGCTCTTCCAATACAAACTCCTTTGCCTCATTTTTAGGTGCTGTATCGCACCACTTCAACATATTTGCAGGGCGATTAAAATTGGATGAAAAATATTGCTTTACATTCTTGAACTCTATAGGCTTGCCCGTAAGTTTGTCCTTTCGTGAGTGGTGCTTGACGTAGTATTCCCCCATGAACATATCATGAGCCTTTATGTGGGTGTGTAGGCTACGTTGACTACTAAACTCTTTGCCACATTCTTTACATTCAAATTGCATCATCTTGGCTAATTCCTAATACACGGGCTTTCCACTCCGCCATACCTTCTAAACGCTCGGCCTCTTCCTTTATTACCTTTTTTTGCATTTCGGCCATTCTTATCATGGTTTGACGCTCCTCTTCTTCTTGAAACATCTGAACGATGGCGAGAAATGAGGCATGGTCTTTTTGATTCTTCTTCATTCGCTCCGCACGGTCCCCTTGGAGCTTTTTCGTTAAATTCTCAATTCGGGTCTCACATTGATGATATTCTTGTGATTTTGCTTTAATAATCTCCGCTAGCCGGACAGTCATCTCGGTTTGGTCATCAGCAACGTCAAACATCTCGTTAAGCTTGTTCAGATGCGCTGAGACGACCTCTAGGTTGATAACCTCCTTACAGACATTCAAATACAGGTTAAGCTCGTCAGCGGTCAAATCAGGCTTATCCCAAGTGAGACGAACGAACTCCTGCTCAAACAGTTCACGGTCCTGTTTGTTTAAATAGTTATTTATTATTTTTAAGAATCGGCTGTTGCTCAGGTTGATTCCCAGTTTGTTGACGCAAATTTGCTTCTGTCTATTTAGTTTAGAGTCATCTAGACCTATGCCTGTTGAGTCATTTATTTTTTTTACAATCCTGCTGGAGCTTTTAGGAGCAGAATAGTCATTTACGGCACCTCCGTCCTGAGATGGCAAAAAATCAGGGTTGGTTTCTTGAATATGCGTTAAGACTTGACGCTGTTCGTTACTTAGAGGCCTTATATCCTTCTCCGGAAAGATCAATTTAGCAATTTCAAGTGATGAGAGGCCATCTTCAGCCTGACCCATGATGAATTCCTTTTGTTGCTCTGTGAATTCAATTTTTTTAGCTGGTTTGCGCCTAGTAGTCTTGTAAGTAATTCCGTTCTCAGACAAAAACTTCCGGACGGAACGGCCCTCCTTGGATCTCCCGTCTAAGCTGTCATCGTCGAAACATTTTCTAGTTAGCTCGATCAGGTCCAGTATTTTACTTGAATTCTCTCTTAGGAACCCTTCTTGTTCATTTGTCAGTTTCATGTCCAAAAATATCTTGTTCTTTGATTATCCCAGCTGCTACCTCGTAAAACTTGCGTTTCAGGTTTTTCACCTGTCGGTATCCCAATTTTGCATTCGAAGCACTTATTTTGTAACCCATAAATAGGGCGACCTCCTCTTCTGTGTATTTTTCAAAAAAAATCATCTTGTAAGCCGTATAATGTTGCTCAGACAACTTTTTCTTCATAAATACGTCTAATTTTTTAAAATAATGTTCATAGTCGATGTAATCATCCATTTTACTCCCGACTTGAATCTGAGCTTCTTCAATAGAGGTTGCGGTCTTAAGTTCTAAGCCATATTTCTTTTTCTTTGCCCATTTTGCGTATTCTGCACATGTTGTGTCTTGAGACCCGGATGGCGTGAACAAACAGTTCATATCTCTGGCGTATTGGCAGTAAACGCAGGGCTTAACATAAGAGCCGTAATGGTTTCTTATGAGGTTCCACATTTTGTTTGTTATAACTCTATTTAGCCACGGCTCGATTGGACGTTCTTGATCCCACATGTGCCATTTGACATATATGTGAGATTTGATTACCTGTTCTACATCTTCGAAGTCAAACCATTTAACTGCGTCTAATCGCCACCTAGACCTTTGTCTTTTGATGGCTATGTTTATCAGATCCGAAAAGTCTTCGTATATTTTCTTGTCTGACATTATTTAGTGAACTCATCGATATCGTAAGTGCTTTTCTCTTTGAAGTCTGGTTGAGTTTTCTCTCCTGCCAGAGAACCTATAGTGAATGAACCACCAAATTGTTCGGTTTCCACTTCTATCCTATCAATATTAGGCACGAATTCTGCATCTGTCTCATCTTCGGAGAGTGGTTGGATTTTATTATTTTTAATTTGCTTAGTGGGGGCAGCCACTGAAGCAGAGGATTCGCCCGTCTTCAGAGAAGTACCACAACTTGTGCAGAAATTGGGCTTGGATAGATTGTATTGAATCTTGCTCCCACAGTTAAAACAAAATATGTGATTCATTATTTTTATTATAATAAGTTAAGTAGTAAATTCTACTTACACCTATTTGGTCTCTTCTAACCTCTTAATGATGAATTTCAGTATCTTGCTACGCACAATATCATTTTCATTGAAACTAAATGTATGAATCCCCATTTCTTTGGCACCATCATCATCGAATTTGTCGAACATGGGCTTAAACCCGCTCTTTCCGTTGATGTCGCTTTGAAAAAAGTCTCCTCCAATGATAATTTTACTGTCTTCACCTATTCTGGTGATCAAAGTCGTCAATTCCTTCAATGTGAAGTTCTGAGCCTCGTCTGCGAAGATTAATTTGTTCTGCCAGCTAGCTCCACGAAGGAAATTTATTGGAACTGCCGATATTTTCTCTTTTTGCTTGAGAAATGTCGCATCTCCGGGCGCAATAATCTCTTCCATCTTATCATGGAGCGGTCCTAGGAACGGATCGAACTTTTCTGTAATATCACCGGGTAAACTGCCCAAACCACGGTCTGCGCTCTCAACAATACTTCGGACATATAAAATATCTCTATCAAAATCCTCCTCCATCAATTTCAGCATCCCATACAACGACATATACGTTTTGGAACTACCAGCTGGCCCTGAGACAAATATTATCTTTGATTCGGGGTCTAGTATGATTTCTAGAAATTTCTTTTGTTTGGCACTGAATCTAAATCTCCTTCTATTGAATTTGATTGATTTCTCAAACTCTGCCATCATGTCAAATGACACCTTCTTCTCTTCCGACTTTTTGCGAGCCATATGTACTTATATTACACTTGATTTTAGAGAATGACATGTGTAATCGTGGTATTCGTTACCAACGTGTCTCCACCGCCAACATTATAGCTCTGCGCCGTGACTGTAGACCCCGCTGGCATTGTTAAGTCAGAAAAATGAGATATACTATGACCCGCCGCATCTTTCAGCTCAACCGCAAAACTGCCAATAAGCTTCGTCCCATCGTAATTAATCAAAGATTTCAATCCTGTAGCTTCTAAAGCCATAACAGCTTCGGCCCCATCCACCAAATGACTTGATGCAGCAGAAGCGCCCAAGGTGTAAATCGGGGTTCTATTGTAATTTCTTTTGTAATTTATATCACTTAATATATCCCTCTCCAATACAGCACCCCCGTTCCCCAATACAGGACATGTATGACCATATACTATTTGATTACTATCCAATGCCGTATTCAAAAATGCTTGCTCGTTAGCAGAGGTAATGGCGTCTGTGCTTGGATCATAACTCGTAAACTTGGCACTCACTGTCACAGGCTCAAATGGCCTCACTGAAACACTATAATCATCTAAAAAACAACCAGAGAAAGAATTCCCCCCGATCATCACATCAAAACCAAACGACCCGGTCTTATTATGCGTATCACTCAAGAATTCATAAGCAGCTTCGCCAAACCCTTCATGTAAAACAAAAGATAGACTTATACTGCATGGGGCATCGCCCACAAACCTCAACTGATCATTTTGGTCAATAGAAGACCCCAACTTCCGGTTAGACTCAAAACTCGTAGAGTAATCTACAGATACGCTCTGGGCTGGTAAATAGGCTGATGAATTGCTACTCCCGCTAACAGCCACGGGCATATTTCGGTATGTCATACAGTATGTTACACTTTTTTTTGGGTTTTTATATATTTACTTTGGTTGGCGGCGGCCACGTTTTATTAAATGGGGTGGGGGCCGTTTATATAATGAGAATTCACTCCCCCCGCCAGTCTGTCGGTTGTCAAGTACTTTTTTTTTAAATTAATGGGGTGGGCCTATTAGGCAAAAATAATGCACAAAAATGCAAAAAAGATCTTGTGTTTAGTCGATCCTTGCAGTAAAATATCCCCATGACAAACGAACACAACATCAATGACCTGATCGGAAAACAAATAACTTACCGCACTGCCAAGAGCGGTCATGAGATGAAGTATATAATCAAAGAGATTGTTCGCACTGGTAGCTGGTTCGCAACGGGTAAGGTTATCGATAAGAGTGACGGCAGCAAGACTGGAAACAAACAGGTTTGGAAGACTTTTCACTATGTCGGCATAGAAGAATAAATTAAAAAAGATGCGATTAGTGCTTGCACCCAACCCACAATTCAACTAAAATTCTCACATGGACAAAGACCGACTTACACTGTTACTCCTCCGCCAAGATCCTCGGGATCTAACTCTCGCTATGGCAGCTGCAAAAGCAGAAAGAATTATAGCCAAACGAAAAGAAGATGAGGCTAAAGCTTTCACCACTCGTTTTTTCGAGAAAGGCGATCTCGCCCCTAATCCTATCAAGCAACTCAACGACCTCTCTCTCTAATGAACACCATCCTCACCATCGCAGGGGTCATCTTCACGCTTGTCATCGCTGGCAACTTGGAGATGATCGACCACTCCGAAGATCTCGAAAAAGAAATCAAAAATAGCATTGACCTCAACCACCTATTCAACTAAAATTCCGTTATGCAAACAACACTAGATACCATCCAACAAGTCCTCTCTTCTGACCTCACACCAGTAGCCTTTGCTATCATTGGCATCATTGGTCTGATCTCCGCTTTCGTTATCCTCTGGGATAACCTGTCTGACAAGCGCAAGCTTCGCAACTTCTACAAGATGTCTCCCGCAGAGCTGGAGGAGCTTGTCACGAATAGCATTGTCACCTATGCCAACTCTGGAGCCTCCACCGTCAAGGTGAATGGAATCAGGAACTTCCTAGTGGAGAGCGTAGAGACAGACGCCTTCTCTGCTATGAATAAGCGTTACCTTGTAGCTGCTACCCGTGACCTAGATGACGGAGGGGAGCGCAAGTTCCGCACTCTCCAAGTCGCCGGGATTCAAAATGTCCGAAGCCGTTGGGTTGGCATCTTCAAATTCTTTCTGTAAGTGTGTGTTGTGTGTATAGCCCGTCCCCTGTGGTGGGGGGCGGGTTCTCCCCATGTCAAGAAATAAATCAATAAAATAAAAAACGTTGTAACTCACTGAGTATCAACGAGTTACGGGCGACGCCCCCGCCCCGAACCGTAACTCACTGAACGATAGTGAGTTACGCAGGTTTTTCCCATACTGTAATCTAAGAGTGTGTCAAGCTTTTTTATAATAAAAATTAATAAAAAAACATTTAAAATAGTGTTGCTATGGTGTGCCGTTCTGGTAGGATTCTCCCAGTTCAAACACAACACCACCATGTATAGAGAATCAGGAATGACCACCATCCAAGAGAAGCCAGAGAAATCAATCATCAGAGACCAAATCACTGACGAGGTAAAGCAAGCTCACTTGCAAGGCAAAAGAGTTTTGACTATCACACTTTGCGAGGGTTACCTAGGGCATGAAAAGGAATTGTCTAAGTATGGCGATGTTATCTCCATGAACACAGATCATTTGACAGTCTGGAGAATGGAAAAACAAATCAGATCAACCAGATTCAAAAACAAAGTTACCGCAGTTTGTGGGGATATCACCACCTTGGAATATGACGAATCTAAGTATGACTTTGTCTTCGTGTGGTATGACTTCTGCGGTCTTAAGGTAGCTTATGAGTCTTTTAACAGGGGTATAAATGAAGAGGTCAAGCGACAGATTGCTGCCAGACAGAAGAAACAAAAGATTAGAATTGAATTCGCAGTTACCTTCTCCGCATTCCCTAGACAGTTCGCTGCTAGTGAGAAGGCTAAGCGTTGGACATTGTCCACAATCAAAGGTTTAAAAGTTGGTGATAGCACCGACAGGTTCGCCGATCTCATTCTAGAGAATACCTCAAAGCGTGTTGAGAAGCTCGGCTATCAATGTTCTAAGGCTTTCTCTTATGTTTCTGCAGGTGGCAAGATGGTTACTTTCTTCTACAGCCAAGACAAGAGGAAGAAGGCGAGAGAGATCCTTAATCTGTCAGCCGCATAAAAAACTTTCGTTTTGTAGCAGAAAAAGCTTTTCTTTTGGTCTGTAATATCTTAAAATCTACGCATGAAAGAAAATCCCTACCTCGTGACGATGATGGCGGCAAAGCTCGCCTTGCAAGATAGCAAGAGCGTTTTTATCCCAAAATCACTCCCAACCAAATCAGTCCAAGATCTAGAAATCAGTGATGACATTCACGCTATGGATTCAGCGATTTACTACTACTGCGAATTCTCTTACGAGGGCAAGTCCTACGAGGGAGTCATTGAAGCCGTTAGGGTTTGGGATGAGGGTGAACAATATGCTTCGGTAGAATGGGCAAGCGATACCATTAATAACGTCGAAGAAAATAATTCAAAATAATAGCAGAAAAAGCTTTTTTAAAACCACTTTTTAATGTATACTACTCACATGAAGCAAAACAAGCCTTACCCCGCCACTCGCTCACAAGAAGTTCAAGATCTCATTGATCGGCGCAAAGCTCAGTTCAGAAAGAATTCTGAGGAGTTAGCTAAGCGAGAGCCATACGGATTCCATAGCGATTGCCCTTGGGCTTCCCCCGCTCCAAGAAAAACAAAATAAACCTTTTCATTAGCCCCAACTCTAGACTAGAATACTCCCATGACTGACACACAAATCAATATCCAAAGAGAGAAGGGATGCACCATGTATGAAAATAAGAGCCTCGCCCTCAGGGTCTACGATACCAAGACAGCTACTTTAATCTACCGTATAGCACCTGCCACATTCAGCAGACTTACCATAAGCAGAGAGCAAGCAGCATCAGCATTGCGTGATATGCGTAAGGCTCGCAAGTAAAACCCAAACACCCTAACACTATGAACCTACATAACTTCAAAGACCAAGACACCAAGGGCAAAGCCCTTCTCATTCTCACTTACCCTTTCGCCATTGGTGTGCATTGGATGGAATGGCGCAGGATGAAAAAGCTTCAGCGCATGATCAGGAAGTGGATCGGTACGGCTTGCAAGAACCCAAAGGGTCATGAGGCTGAGATGGTCAAGGAG
>Ga0209557_1000191_pt1 | contig 39026 bp, 37 predicted proteins | sample SaaInlV_120m_DNA_4_FD_184672 | JGI IMG/M metagenome (GOLD analysis project Ga0209557, IMG submission 184672) | Marine microbial communities from expanding oxygen minimum zones in the Saanich Inlet - Saanich Inlet SI074_LV_10m_DNA (SPAdes) (version 2) | ecosystem: Environmental > Aquatic > Marine... | reverse complement strand
TAGGCACAAAGATCATTCCAACTGGTGACCCCGAAGCGGGTGACGTTATTGTTTTTATTCCTCCCCACGACGAAAGGTATTTTATTAAACGCTTGGTTGGAGTCGGTGGCGATCATATCCAAGTCATTCAAAATCAGGTTTTTGTGAATGGCGAGGCGTTAGAGCAAGAGTTTGTCGCGCGTCTTGGAAGCGATCCTCAGGATGGTCGAATTGTGAATCTTGCCGAAGAGACCACCGGGGATGTATTACACCAAATTCGGTTTAAAGTGCCCGCCACATCCGTTGGAGCCGATTTTGAAACAGTTGTACCCGATGGGCACTACTTTATGATGGGCGACAACCGCGACAACAGTGCTGATAGCAGGGCTTGGGGTTTCGTGCCAGAATCCAATATAGTAGGCAAGGCTGTTGCGGTCTGGATGCATTGGAGACCTTGGTCTTTGCCCTCATTCCGCACAGCGGGCAGTATTCAATAAAGGTGAATTAGAATGAGCAAGTCTGATCGAAAATTAGGTCCACTACCGAAATCTTCCGGAATGTCTTCTCTTTCCCTGCTTGCGCTGTTGATTGTCGTTGCTTTCTTCGGAATCTGTGCTTTTAAAGTTACCCCTCTGTACTATGACAACATCATGTTGCAATCCACTATCGAAGGCATAGATAGCCCTGTGGGTTCAATCAATACTCTTAGCAATGCCGAAATTCGAGACAATTTACGAAAAGCCTTTACTGTAAATGGGATAGAAGTTGATACGCGCGATATTGAGATAAGCAGAGCTAACAACCTTGTTAGCCTTAGGTATGAATACGAGGCTCGCACTGATTTATTCGCCAATATCAGCGTTATTGCAAACTTTGAGACTAGATACCCTGCAGATCCCTGATTTCTCATGAGTGACGCCTTAAACCGCTTTCAGGAAAGGCTCAGCTACCAATTTTCAAATGTCGAGCTGCTTTGCCAGGCGCTAAAGCACAGGAGTGCCGGTGCTGACCACAATGAACGTCTCGAATTTTTGGGCGATAGTCTGGTTAATTTTTTTGCCGCCGAATCGCTCTACTTAAGTCATCCTGACGCACCAGAGGGCGATTTAAGCTCAATGCGGTCTCATCTAGTACGTAAAGAGTCTTTGGCTGAGATCGCCCGGCATTTGCGATTGGAGGAAGTCATCGAGCTCGGACAGTCAGCTTTAAGTTCGGGAGGGCATCGTCGTGACTCAATACTTGCTGATGCAATAGAGGCAATCATTGCCGCGGTATATCTGGATGGCGGTTGGCAAGCCACTTCAAATGTTACCGCCAAGATGATGGCGATCCCTGCCTTAACTATTGATAGCGTAGAGTCCGTTAGAGACTCTAAATCTCTCTTACAGGAAAGACTTCAGGCTAAGGGGCTTCCAGTGCCTGAATACGAGACAACCTCAGTTGGCGGCCCAGGACACGCGCGGGAGTTTTCAGTGTCCTGTCGAATTAGCGGGATAGAAGAATCATTTCAAGGTCAGGGCTCAAATCGCCGTGCTGCTGAACAAATAGCAGCTCAAAATGCCCTTTTTGCACTAGAGCTGTTGGAGCAGGGCAATGAATGAAGCTTTTCGCTGCGGTTATGTCGCAATTGTCGGTCGGCCAAATGTCGGCAAATCAACGCTGGTCAATCACCTCATTGGTCAAAAACTCAATATCACCTCACGTAAACCTCAGACCACTCGTCACGCAATTCTCGGTATCCGGACAGATGAAGACCGTCAGGTAGTTTTTGTAGATACTCCGGGCCAGCACATAGACCAACCCCGCGCTATCAATCGATACATGAATAAGGTTGCCAAAGCCGCTATGCGCGATGTTGACCTGGTTGTATTTGTTCTGGATCGACTAAAATGGACTAAAGAAGACGAGCTAATACTCAAACGTCTGGAATCCTCTGAGTCTCCAGTGCTAATCGCTATCAATAAGACGGATCGTCTGAGCGACAAAGATTTACTCTTGCCCCATGTTCGGGATCTTTCCGCGCGCTTGCCCAAGGCTGAATTTATTCCCATATCCGCGCTTCAGGGTGACAATCTAGATCAGTTATACAAACTCATCGGAGATCACCTACCCGAAGGCGAAGCGATGTTTGGTGAAGATCAGATTACTGACCGCAGCACTCGGTTTGTCGTAGCGGAAATAGTTCGAGAAAAAATTCTGCGACAGCTGGGTGAGGAGGTCCCTTATGCATCCACGGTAGAAATAGAAAAATTCGAACAGAAAGGCTCCCTAGTAGAAGTTCATGCTCTAATTCTGGTGGAACGTGAAGGACAGAAACGCATCATCATCGGCGAATCTGGAGCTCGTCTAAAGTCCGTGGGAACTGAGGCGCGACTGGATATCGAAAATTTGCTCGGCAGCAAAGTTCTGTTGAAACTCTGGGTGAAGGTGAAATCGAACTGGTCTGATGATGAACGCGCACTGCAAAGTCTCGGCTACCAGGATATGAACTAGTTTCGAGCTCCGATACCGTGCGCGTAGATTCAATAGAAGGCTTCGTTCTCCACGCTCGCGACTATCGGGATACCAGTCAGCTGGTGGACATATTTACGCTGAAATTTGGTCGCGTCAGACTAGTTGCCAAAGGCACCAGATCCCAAAAAAAGAATAGCTCTCGTCTCAGCCCTTTTACCCTGGGGCACTTCAGCTGGACCGGCCGAAGCGAACTCAAAACACTGACTCAATTTGAAGCGCAAAAACATCTCGCGCTACAGGGTGAAAACCTGATCTGTGGTTTTTATTTAAATGAACTGCTCTGGCACCTGCTGCAACCCGAGGACAGTCACCCAGACCTCTATTTACAATATAAAGAAACACTGGAAATACTAGAGCATCAGCTCGAGTTGGAGCCGCTATTGAGAGGCTTCGAACTGAATCTCCTCGATGAGGTGGGCTACGGTATATCTTTCGAATATGACACGGAGGGTGATGAAATTCGAGACAATCTGTTCTACAGCCTTTCCGCTGAGCAGGGATGGTGTAAAACCCAATCGAGGGAAGCTCAGGCATACCCTGGAGAAACCATTCTAGGTATTCATACCAAAGGATTTGAAAACAAAGGCGTAAGAAGTGCCTGCAAGAGAATCAATCGCACGTTAATCGACTCGCTGCTTGAGGGGCGAAAGCTCAACAGTAGAGAATTGATTGGCCAAAAGCCTTCCCAAGAAAAGGCCTGAAAAAGACCTCATCTTTCACTATAAGGCTATGGAGAAAGTCTGATGAGCGTTAATATGCACCACTCAACATAAGATCTAAATCAGCAAATAAAGAACAATATTTTGGCCATTGACCCGCTTAGTATTCCAACCCTTGAAAGCCTTGTGGGCAATACTCCACTCGTTCGGCTTCAGCGATTGGTGGAGAACCCCAGTAGTATTCTTTGCGCCAAGCTTGAGGGCGACAATCCGGCCGGTTCCGTGAAAGACCGCCCTGCACTGAGCATGATAAAGCGTGCCGAAGAGAGGGGTGATATCAAGCCAGGGGACACCCTTATTGAGGCGACTAGCGGAAATACGGGAATTGCTCTGGCGATGGTAGCGGCCATGCGCGGGTACAAAATGATTTTAATCATGCCCGAAAACGCAACTGATGAGCGTAAAGCCAGCATGTCGGCCTACGGTGCTGAGCTTATCGAAGTCTCCAAGGAAGCTAGCATGGAGGGAGCTCGAGATTTAGCTCTACAGATGCAGTCGGAAGGAAAGGGCGTTGTCTTGGATCAATTTGGTAATTTCGACAACCCTCGTATGCACTATGAGACCACTGGGCCAGAAATTTGGCAGCAAACGCAGGGAAAAGTCACTCATTTTGTGAGCTCCATGGGAACCACCGGCACCATTATGGGGGTCTCTAGGTACCTAAAAGAACAAAACCCAGAAATTCAGATCATTGGTCTACAGCCCGACGACGAGTCTAGAATTCCAGGCATTCGAAAATGGCCAAAGGAATATTTACCCAGTATTTTTGAGAACCAACGCGTCGATCAGGTTGTTGAAATGACTCAGCTGCGCGCCGAAGAAATGACTCGAACTTTGGCGCAATCAGAAGGGATTTGCGCAGGCATTTCATCTGGCGGAGCTATTGCGGCAGCTCTAGACATCGCGAACGGTACCGACAACGCTCTGGTGGTTGCGATCATTTGCGACCGCGGTGATCGCTACCTCTCATCCGGAATCTTTAGTGATTGAAGAGAAATCAAAGACAAAGGAAGCTGCTAACAATCTCGAATATGACCTCGATGACCTAATCGAGCTTATGTCACGCTTGCGCGATCCAAAGGACGGTTGCCCCTGGGATATCGCGCAAAGCTATGCCGACATTGCCCCCTCGACTATCGAGGAAGCCTACGAGGTGGCTGATTGTATTGAACGTGGAAATTTCGACGACTTGCGGGAAGAGTTGGGTGATCTGCTTTTTCAGACAGTTTTTTATTCTCAGTTGGCCTCCGAGGAAGAAAGATTTGATCTCAAGGATGTGATTTCAACTCTGGTGAGTAAACTTGTTCGTCGCCATCCCCATGTTTTCCCCGATGGTAATCTGAGCTCACGCGCAGCCGACAGAAAGGCAGAACCTCAGGTAAAAAAGACCTGGGAGGCTCTCAAGAGTATAGAAAGGGAGGGCAAGGGACTGAGGTCAGCTATGGATGACATCCCTTTAAATTTGCCGGCCTTAACGCGATCTCAGAAAGTGCAAAAAAGAGCTGCCAGTCTCGGGTTTGACTGGAGTACCGCTGAACAAGTACTTCCCAAAATTGAAGAAGAGCTTGAAGAGTTGCGCCAAGCTATGGATGGCGATTCGGAAGAACAAGTGAAAGAAGAACTCGGAGATTTGATATTTAGCTGCGTAAATTTGAGCAGGAAGCTCAATCTGAACTCTGAACAGATACTTCGGCAGTCGCAAACTAAGTTTGAAAAACGCTTTAGGAAAGTAGAGCAACTTATTGATAATAAAGGGTTAAAAATTTCCGAACTATCAACAGACCAATTGGAAGAATATTGGGAGCAGGCGAAAAAAGACCTTTCCGTTTGAGTTCCCTGAAACAGATGTGTATGTTTCGCAATCCCTTGTATAGCGAGGGATAGATAAGTAATTGTATTAAGATTTAACCCAAGGCTTGGCAACTTAGTACCTGAGTTTTGTTATAAGGAAAAATCCAATGAGAGTAATACTTTTAGGGCCACCTGGAGCAGGAAAAGGCACTCAGGCAGCTGCTATTACAGAGGCCTACGGTATCCCACAGATATCCACTGGGGATATGCTGCGAGCAGCGGTAGCCTCTGGGTCTGAACTTGGTCTAAAAGCCAAGAGCATTATGGATGCCGGTGATCTGGTATTCGATGAACTGATAATCGATCTGGTCAAGCAGCGCATTCAAGAACAGGACTGCAGCAACGGCTTTCTATTTGATGGTTTTCCTAGAACTATTCCCCAAGCACAGGCTCTGGTTGATGCTGGAATTAGTATCGACTGTGTTTTGGAAATTCGTGTTCCCAATGAAGAAATTATTACTCGAATGAGTGGTCGACGAGTCCATCCTGGCTCAGGGCGCGTATATCACCTTGTATACAACCCACCTAAACAGGAAGGCCTGGATGATGTTACTGGCGAACCTTTAACTCAGCGTAAAGATGACGAGGAAGAAACTGTCCGCAAACGCCTAGAGGTCTACGCTGATCAGACCGAGCCTCTGGTAGCTTTCTATCAGGAACTCCAGGCATCCTCTGAATCTGCACCCAGATACCTTTCTGTTGAAGGGGTTGGAGCTGTCGATGAGATTAGTCAAAGCGTATTAACCGCTCTGAGCAACTGATCTAATCAGAAAACGGGATATTCAAACTTTCGTATGAAGGGTTCAAAAAAACCGGTTGCCCTGCTGCTTGTAAATCTTGGCACCCCCGAAGAACTTAGCACTGCTTCTGTTCGACGATTCTTGCGTGAGTTTCTAAGCGACCCGAGAGTTGTGGAAATACCTCGTCTGATCTGGTGGCTAATTCTTAATTGCTTTGTGCTGACTTTTCGCCCCAAAAAGGTAGTCGAAACCTACAGGCAAGTCTGGTGGCCGGAAGGCTCGCCGCTAAGGGTCATTACCGAACGACAAAGCGCAGCGCTCCAGCGTACATTGCAGAATCGCTTTGGCGAAGGGCGTGTCAGTGTTCGCTACGCCATGACCTATGGCGATCCCGGTATTTCCGAGAGCCTGGAAGAGCTCTATCAGAGCGGTCATAGGCGCATTGTCGTATTGCCACTCTATCCCCAATACTCAGGCTCTACTACTGGAGCGATATACGACCAAATAGCTCAATTTATGCAGGCACAGCGCGCTCTGCCTGGCCTCAGCATCATAAATAGCTACTTTCAGGAAGAGAGTTATATCTCGGCACTACAACAAAGCATTGAGAACTATTGGCAGAAAGAGGGGAAACCAGATCATCTGCTGTTTTCCTATCACGGTATTCCTGTTTCCTATGTAGAAAAGGGTGACCCCTATCAAGGACATTGTGAATGTACTACCGCAGCGGTACTCGACGGCTTAGAGATTGGAGGTGTGAGTACCCATATGTCCTACCAGTCGTTGTTTGGAAAGGCAGAGTGGCTGAAACCTTACACTTCGGAACTCCTTAAGCAGCTGGCAACTCAAGGGGCGGGCAGGGTTGACGTTATCTGTCCAGGTTTTGCAGCAGATTGTATTGAAACTTTAGAAGAAATCGCGATTGAAAACGCCGAAATATTTCAAGAAGCAGGCGGAAAGGAGCTGCGGCTAATACCCTGCCTAAACGATTCTGATTTTCACATTGAGGCACTCGCCGACATCGCTGAACGACACCTTCGAGCAATTTCGCCAGACAACTAATACCACCTTAACTATGTATCCCTCCCTCGCAATAGAATGTACAGACAAGATAAGCTCAATTGCTATATCCAAGGGTGAAGAGGTTTGGCAAGTTGAGCAGGGGAGCGAACAAAGGCAGGCTAAAAACATCCTCTCGCTAGTGGATCAATGCCTAGCCAAGGCAAAGCTGGATAAAACCCTCCTCAGAAGTATCTGCTGGGCATCCGGGCCTGGTTCATTCACTGGATTACGCATAGGCACGGCCGTTTCCCAAGGACTTGCATACGCTCTAAACCTGCCGCTAGTGGCCGTTTCCAGTCTCGAGGCGATGGCCACTTCGGTAATGGCAGATATGGAAGGGGAAGGTACCATTTTGACCATCTCAGATGCTCATATGGGTGAGTATTATTGGGCCACCTTCGGCTATTCAGGGAAAAACAGAAGTCTCGTCAGAACTTCCGATGATTCGCTAACCAAGCTGGAAGAGGTTTTATTGTCAAAAAATACAGTCCTGGCTGTGGGTAATGCAGCGAACAGACTCCAGACGGCCAATATAGTTAAGAAGATCAACCACTCCCCCATGCGAGCAAAACATCTCTTTGGCCTCGCTGAAATAAGTTTTGATGCAGGTGATCAAATCTCCGCGATGCAGGCAGAGCCGGCATATCTTCGATCTAAATCCGCTTGGAAGACTCTGGAACAACAAAGGGGACAGAGCTAGATGGATATCCTTCAGGCAATATTGCTGGCTCTGATTCAGGGGATTACCGAATTCCTGCCTATATCCAGTTCCGCGCATCTCATACTTCCAGAGGAAGTATTGGGTTGGCCAGTTCAGGGACTGGCTTTTACGGTGGCGGTTCATGTCGGTAGTCTGGTCGCGGTGATTCTCTATTTCCGCAAGGAAGTGGGGAACATTGCCACGGGAGGGCTTAGGAGCTTGGGAGGGCAGTGGTCTGAGGATGGGAAGTTGGCCTGGTTGCTTGTACTTGGAACTATTCCCGTTGGTCTCGCAGGACTTCTATTTGATGACTATATCGAGGCCCACCTTCAGACTTCTCAAGTAATCGCCTATGCCACCCTTGCTGGAGCGTTATTACTCTTTGTTGCTGTTCGTTATGGCAGGGGAAAACGAGAGATAGCTGATCTAACCTGGAAACTGGTGCTAATTATCGGAATCGCCCAAGCAACTGCTTTGTTTCCCGGTACTTCCCGTTCGGGAATAACCATAACAGCTGCTTTATTATTAGGTATGAACCCTATCTCAGCTGCAAAATTCTCATTTTTGCTTTCCATTCCGGTAATTGCTCTGACCGGCGGCTGGCTGGCAATTCAGCTAACAGGTGACGTTGATACAGACTGGCTCTCTATCGGCATCGCAACGCTAGTCTCAGGAATCTCTGCTTATTTCTGTATTCACTACTTTCTCGTGCTTATCCAGCGCATAGGCTTTATGCCCTTTATTCTCTACCGCTTAGCCCTTGGGATATTGTTACTCTCTTTCTTCTAAAAGCTAAATTCGAGGATTGCTCAGCATAGAGGAGGGCAATTGAGCAACCAGCTGCTGCTTCTCAGTTTGAGGCAGGGGTTTGCAGAGATAGTATCCCTGACCAATCTCGCATCCCTCACTTCTCAGCCAATCAAGCTGAAACTGACTCTCAATACCCTCAGCTACCACCTGCAAGCCCAGTTTGTGAGCTAGATTTATTACTCCGGATACCAGGTCAGCGCCTGTATCTCCATTAATACTAGCAATGAGAGTGCGATCCAGTTTGAGCTTTTCAAAGGGAAAGGACGCAAGATAACCAAAGTTGGAATAGCCGGAGCCAAAGTCATCCAGAGCAATACTCACACCCTGCGTTTGCAATCGTATCAAGGCCTGTTTCAAACATTGACCATCGGAAATCAGTGAATTCTCAGTGATCTCTACTTCCAGGTTGCACCAATTGGGGAGCGAACAAGAGAGCTCAAGTAAAGAATCTAGATAATTACTGTCCTGGATACTCGCTGGAGATGCATTGACGGAAAGACAGAGGCCCACTTCGGCAGGCAGTTTCCGAATACAGCCCACCGCTGATTCAAGTAGCTCTAAGTCGAGCGTCTTAAGCAAATGCATCTGCTCTGCTATGGAAATAAATACCTCTGGAGAGACGAAGCCAATTTCTGGTGGACTCCATCGGCAAAGCAGCTCAAAGCCGAGCACGGCACCAGTGCGAAGCGAGTATTGAGGCTGGAAAAAGGGCTTAAACTCTTTTGAAGCCAAGGCCTGTGGTAGGCGTTTACCGATATCCAGGCGTAGGCGATGCGATTGCATAACTGAGCCTGAATACTGAACTACATTAGTCTAAAAGGCTTGCCGAGCTGCCGATAGCGCAACTTCCGCCTCACCGAGAAGCTGAGCGAACCCACTCCTATAATTCGGCTCTGCATTCGAATACCCCACGCTCAGAACACAAGGCAGATTCTTTCCCTGATATTCGTGTCCTCTTGCCAGTATGACTGACCACTTAACCACCTGAGTCTGATTAACAGAGGCTTCGGTATCTTGCCTCTGCACCAGCAGCCCAAAAGTGTCTACAGAGAGGCGATAGCAACTGCCCGCTTGTAACCCCTGTAGCTCTTTAGCAAAGCTCCTGAGTAAATTGTTAGCGGCATCGACGCCGAATGAGTTATTGATATCGCTGAACCCCTCGATATCAAAGAGAATAAGGCTAACTCGAGTATTCTCAGCTGGAATCGAGTTCAAAAACTGAACTAAGGCATTCCTGTTTTTAAGCCCAGTTAGGTCGTCACAAAAAGCTTTCCGAACCAATTGCTTTTGAAGCGATTTTTGCTCGGTGACATCTTCGGCTGTAACAGACAGAAGATTTTCCGACAATGGCACGATTTCATGTCGGTACCAGCGAGTCTGCTCGAAAACCTCTAGGGGAAACTCTTCCATAATCGCTTTGTTTTGCTGCAACGCATCAAAGTACCTGCCGCATTGAACCCAATTTTTGGAAAATGGATAGATTGAACTTAGGGGGCTCCCAACAACAGATTTTCTGGGCAATCTCAATAAACCAATCAGCTTGGAATTGGCATAGCGAACCAGAAAATCCTGATTCATTGAGTCGTCATTTGTTAATTCCAGCAGGCAATAACAGTGCATATTGCCCTCGGCCATAGCCTCAAAAAGCCGCGAAGCTGTTGTTTCTTTTTGGGGGAAAGGGGGAGGGTATTCGGGAGAAAATTCTCCGACGGAGGTCTTTTTCATTATTCGTCATCCTTGACGTCTAGTTAGTGCCGGACCCAGCTAGGCCCAATTAGTTATTCCACAAGTTTCATCCAGGTGCCTGGCTGCGCTTCGCCACTGGGATAGTAGCCGTTAATTAGCCTCAGAACCGGCTCCGCCGACTGCCCCAATACTGAGGTCCTAGCCAGGTCTAAAAATGTTTCGCCCGGCTCGAGTCTTCTGTAAATAATGTTGTATTCCCGGTCTGGAGGTAAATCTGCGTTCGAAGCTCGACGGAAGCTCGACATGATCTCCAGATGCAGAGCATCAGTTTCTTCATCTGCCGGCACAGGGGAGAGAGCTTTGAGGAAATAGACGTTACTACCCAACTTCATAGCAGCGACACGCTGCCTACCGGGCTGCGTCTCAATAAAACCGGTGATCGCTTCATTCCGATCAATATTTTCATTTAATTGCCGGGAGTCGTGAAGTTCTTCAGAAGACAAATGTGATAGCAGAAGGTCTTCAGCAGTAAGCTCCTGATCACTAATAGATGCGACCTCAAGCGTTAGGACAATATCGCCTTCCCGAGACTCAACTCTGATGGTTGAACCCATGGTTGTTCTAACCCAGTCATCCGGATAGGCAAAGGTTATCGCTAAACCCTTGTGCACATAACGGGCTTTGCCGGGAGGCGCATTGCTATTAATGCTATCGCCAAAGACCACTCCATCAACCACAGCCCGATATTCATCTCTGCCCTGATAAGCTTCACCCGGTGGCAGCATTCCAGCTTGCGCAACAACTTCCTTTAAACGCGTATCTCCGCGGGGGTGACTGGCAAACACTCCGTGATAGGTCGACTGTCTACCTGAATTACGCGCAACACGATTCATGTAGGTTTCGTGATCCTTCAAAATGCCGAGCACTTCAATCATCGCCAGTGGGTCATAGCCACTTTTGTAGAGGTATTGAGCTCCCCACTCATCCGCTTCCAGCTCCATTTCTCGACCAAATCCACTCACACGAGCTGCATTCCAGAGGCTAACTGCTTCACCCACATTTGAATTTAGAGTAAGCAGGCTCGCCATAAAAGCCGCCACATTTCCCATGGTGTTGGTATTGTCGCGACGACTGTGATGTTTGCGAGTTACGTGGGCAACCTCATGCGCTAGCACAGCAGCGAGCTGGGCTTCCGATGTCAGGAAATTGAGAAGACCGCGGTTAACATAAATATATCCGCCGGGTAGGGCGAAGGCATTGATATCTCCGCTGTCGATAATAAAGAAATGGTATTCCAGTTCGGGCCAATCGCCATTGGCAGCTACCTTCTGACCTATGCGATCCACAAATTCATTGAGGGCTTCGTCGTGGTAAAAGCGCTCGGTTAGTAACAGCTCCTCATGTAGGGCTTTCCCAATTTCTGCGTCATCAGCATGTGCAACAAGACTAACCAGACAAACCAGTCCCGCTAGCGCTCTCAAAATTTGCGATGGAATAAAGCGGTTCACAAGCTAGCCTTCAACAATAAAAGACTGAATTTGATCTCCCAACCCCCGACAAGAGTTGGTCTGGACACGAGCCAGAAAAGGGATTGGGATGATAACCGCTGGCATATAGGAGGTTCCGCGGCTGTCTACACTGACTCGACCCGCCTCCTGTAATTCATGAAAATCCCAGATACTGGCTTCATAGGTACTTTCATCTTCCCACATTCCCATTCCCAAACAGCCGCCACCAGCCGCCGATATGGTGCAACTCATACCTCCACTGCTGTCTGTGGTTTCTGTCGCACCTTCAATCCAGATAATGTATCTCACTGCGAAACTGTCTATCGCATTTTGCAATATAGGTCGATCGAGAAGGTTTTCGAGCCTTTCAAGACTTAGCGGCGCCGTGCGAGGTTCAAACCAAGGGTAAAGCGCATCAACGAACTCTTCGTCAGGTACCACAGACAAACCCTGTGAACCTGAGCGCAGTTGCGACGCAACACAACTTACCAGATCGCCCTCAGCTTCATAGGCTGGTGAATGCTGGCGCCCGAGAACAACGACAGTGTCCGATTCCAAATCAATTTCCGTTTCAGTCAAACGCATCTCATCCACTGTCACAGAGCTGCAGCCAACTAGCAGGACTACCGCAAGAACCACATAAATCCGCAAATCTAAATTGAGTTCTGGTCTAACCATGCTCGAATATCCGCTTGTTGGGAGAAGCCCAAGGTGAGTTGGGTACCAATATCTCGTAGCGCTTCCACAGTGGCTTCATTTACTCCAGCTCCCTGAGTTTGCAGGCGCTCATCCGTAGCCCGGCCATATCCCGTGATTAGCCAGTCTGCTATCGGCTGCCCGTCCTTATCTAATGCCTGAAGCCGATATTTCAGCCAAACCTCGAAAAAGTCGGACCCGGTCTCTTTCGGCAAGGCGTATTGATAACTGTCGAGGTCGGGGAGCAATGTAATATCTGCACTTTTAGCAGAGGCGGCAGCTTCGGCAAAGAGCGCATCAGATATGCTGGAAAACATACTGGATTGAGCAGGGCCGAGAATAACGGTCATATCAGAGCGATCTTCTTCGTCCTGAATGAAATTGTACTGCTGAAACTCCGGAGTCAAGTTGAGATAACCGGAAGCGGGGATGCGTTCGATAAGTGGGATTGGGAAATCCGTATCAATGGTGTGAGTTGACGAGCATCCCGCCAAAATCAGCAAACCCGAAACTAAGATTGAACGTACTAACACCATAAATTACCTGTAATCATTTAGTCCGACAAATGAGCCCATATTCTGCTGAGCCAGCTCTCTCATTAGTGCGGCAAATCTGGCTGCAGCGTCTGCTTCACCAACCGCTATCATCAAAGGAAACCCTATGGCGTGAATACGTACCATTGGCTCTCCAGAGTTCGCCTGACGGTTCAAGTTGTACACTGTATCGAGAACGGCTTCCAGTGATCTTCCAGTATAGTCATCTCCCAGCACATAAATGCTCATCTTCTGGTCGGATTCGTAAAAAGTCCGAATCGCCGCCTGAATTCCCTCGACTGGGCTCGAATTACTAAATGGATGCCAGTTTCTTAGCTGACTAATAATAATATCTCTTCGGTCCGGCGAATCGGGGATCCACTGTCCGCGAAAACTGGTGAACATGTATTGCCCCATATCGTTCATGATTTGAAGCCCCTCAACCCTCGGATAAATATCGAGAATCGAAATTAATTCATCGATCATCCGAGGCCAGGAGTAGGTGAACATACTCCCCGATGTATCAATCACAAAAATGATGTACTCGGAATCCACCGGGATACCGCCAATATAGTTAGTATCGTTCTGGTAGTTGCTATACAGCCGACGCATCTCCTCAGTCAGGCTTTGCAAAGCCGCCTGAAGTTCGCCGCGAGGGCCGGCAGCAGCGGTATTTTCTTGGTCAAGCGCTTTAAGGCGCATTTCCGAAACTTCCAATTCGTCCTTAAGGATAGCGACCAATTCATCTTCGATGCCAAGCTGTTCGTGTTTGGCGTTCAAATCGCGGTTGAGGATATTTATTTCTCCGCGGAGTGCAAATAGCTGCTCTTGCAAAGCCCGAATAGACTCTCGCTCGTTTGTATCGGCTTCTTCAATAACTTCAGGCGAGTGTGTCTGTACAATAACCAGAAGCAGGACGATGGCGCCAAAACCACAGCAAATAACATCCAGAAAGGAAATATTCGTATCGTCTGCACTGCGCCGTCGAATCATGGCCAATCCCTCGATGGGGTGAGAAAGGAACCTCGAGTTCTGACAGCCATAGTCCAGAAAGCTGAGGCAGCGAAATAATCTCCTTCCATGGGCAAGAGAAGCACATTTACCGGAATATTTTGCCCAAGCTCATCCAGAGCTTCATTAAAATAAGCAACTCGCTCACGCCCGCTTACGGAGCCATTGGTCAATAGCAGCTTTCCTTGAGTAGGCAGTCCGTCGGTGATCAAAAAGATATTGTCCGGCTGAGGGTTCAAGTTGGAGATACGCGAAAACACATTAATCAAGCTCGTTCCTTTTTCCGGCAGCTGGCCTCTCAACCCCTGAATAGCGCCATTAAGAACCACTTCTTCGGATACCGGCAACCAGGAGTCTGTAGTACCAGGCACTGTGGATTCTGCCTCCACGTTAAAGCTGTATAACTGAAATCGAGTATCCGGCTCTAGATTGGTAATAATCCAGTCGGCAATATCAACCGCTTGTTGCCATTTGGGTGATTGACGCTTTATTTCATCACTTTGGTTTCTACGAATAACCACATTGACGATAGTCTCGTCCAACATACTTGCGGAGCGGTCAACTAGTATTAAGGTGCGCTGACCTCCCATTTTGATACCAGTGAGGTATTGCCGCTGCCCCTCACCAACATATTGGCGTACGCGGTCTCCGCCGGCCTGCTGTAACAAGGATCTCTGTGATTCCAATTCCGCTAACCTCTGCTCGAGTTCAGCGAGACTTTCGACAGCATTGGGGTCCAGCTGTTCAATTTGCCGTTGTAAATTTTCGATCTCATCCTGGATTTGACGGGCCAGGCCAGTAGCTTGGGCTAGCTGGTCGTCTATATCTGAAATGGTATTGCGAATTCGCACCAGATTTTCTTCACCGATGCGAATCTCTTCTTGCAGCATCTCAGTTTCAGCGTTTAAGTCTGTGGAAACCTGCACCACAGGATCAATATTGTGTCGGACGATAAGAAAGAGCAAAACCGTCGCCCCTAATCCGCAAGACATTATATCCAGGAAGGAAAGGCTGAAAGTGGTTCCAATGCGTTGTTTACGAGCCATGGACAGTCTTAGTCAACGACCTCAATTGCCACTAGGGTCCCAGCGTAGTCATGATGACTAACAATATCTCTGACGCTGAGATCAGTTGCAGAAGCGATAGGTGCACCATTTAGGTTTAAGCCCGTTTCCGGCATCAACTGAATTCGACCAGAATCAGTAGTTATTCGCCCAAGAATAAGCTGTGAATCTACAGAACCAGTGGTTACCGTCATACGATTACCATCAGCCACAATAGTCGCGCCAGCAAGTGGTATAGCTCTGCCATTCGCAAGTAGATGAGTGGTAGATGACTTCACCTCAGCCGACACTGGCGCCGAAGGCATAACGGGGTTTTCGCTTTTTAAGTCAGCTGAACTCGAAGCTTCCCCATTATTTTCAGAAGAACTACTTTCAAGAGGAGAGCTGTTCACCGCAGGGTTTGCAATAGCAGTGAGCTCGACAAATTCCTTAGCGGGGTTCGCTGAGGGCAATATTTCATCCAGCGCTGCTACCATCTGCTCAGCTGGTAGATATAGCCCAGTATTAACATCGATAGGTAAATTTCCGAATATGTGATCAGCAACAAATGGGGCAGAGGGCAGCACAGCCCTGATTTTCTCCAAATACTCAGAGGCGGCTTCTTCCAGTTGTTGCTCTGATAACTCGATGGAGTTTTTCTGGTCCTCTAATTCTATTTGTAAGTCAATTCGATGCCATTTCTGCGGCAATAACTGCTCCATAAGTTGATTAAACAGCTGTTGCTCTGTGATCGCATGATGCAGTGGGTCGAAGCGCGTCTTATCGATAAAACGGGCCTGTATCCCTTTGAGAAGGGCGTCACTGCAGCCAAGCAGACCTAAACCGGGGAACTCAACCATATCGCCGCATATGATCTCAGCACCCTGTTTCTCTAGCTTAGTTACCACTAGCTGGTGTAGTTGAAAATCTACCTGGTATTCGGCTTGGGGGTGTAGCGCCGCCATAAGCAAGGATCGCTTACAGATTAAGCTGTCCGACACCTCTAGGGATTTCAACACTCCCGAGAGCAGCGCAATCTGATCCTTAGTGTAGTGAGAGGGAACCGCCACCAGAGAAACATTCTGCAATTCGGACGCATCGAAAGATTTCAGATGGTTCCAGGCAAGATCTGCCTGATGTCGAATACTAGGAAAATTGGCCGAGCTTTTTTGCGTGCTTAGATCACGCCAATACTGGTTCGCAGACATACCTGGATTCAGGCGAGATATCGCACGTGCAGGCGATCCGAATATAAGATCACGATCATCTAGAGAAGCGTAGCCAGGTGATTTGACCGTGCCACTAGAGCTGAGTAGCGCCACTTCAAGGTCTTTAATATCCAGTAGACGGGACATGCGAGTCTTCCTTTTTAGGCCTTGATATGCCGGAGTAAATTTTTGTCGCAGTAGCGCTGCGCTGAAAGAACCAACCGCTCCTGTTGCAAAGTGAGCTGATGGGACAAAAACATAATCAGAATACTGATCAGTAGGGCGATAAATGTAGAATTAAAGGCAACCCCTAAACTAGCGGTTACCCCTGCAATATTTCCACTGATCGCTTCGTGTGCATCCGCCAAGGCTGAGCCAATACCCCTAACCGTACCGATAAAACCAATCGAGGGAATCGCCCAGGCGATATAACGAATCATGGAAAGCTCGGTATCCAACCTCTGTGATTCAATATCACATTCATCGCGAATAGATGCGGAGATCTCCTGAATATTCGATCCAGATCCCAGGCGCTGTAGCGCAACGGACAGTACTCTCGGCAGCAGGTAATCTCGAGAAAGTTCGGGTAGAGCCTCTATAGGTCTAGCAAGCTGACGAGCATCCTCTGAGAGGATTTTACTGCCCTCAGTAACAGGTATCAGCGCCTTGTCGAATAACTTTCTCTCAGCGACTATTCGGCTGCCCTTGAAGGTCATAATTGCCAAAGCCCAGAACATCAAGACAAAGCAGGTCTCCTGCTCATAATCTTTCAGAACTACCCAAGCGGAGCGATCATCAACAGGGGTTCCTTGTTCCAGCATTAAAGCCTCATAGGCAATCACCTCTTCGGCGTTAGGCCTAATAATGGCAATATAGACCGAGTGGACCACTACGAAAGAGAGAATGAGCGCAACGATTTGAAATAGAAATTCGCGTTCCAGAATATGTTTCATTTAACTGCCTATATATCTACGGGAAAGGGCACCGAATAATCCTCAGATATGTCCTCGCTCGGCACAAATGAGTCAAATTCACCACCCTCACTAATCTGTTCTTCTAATTGAGGTTGTTCTTCTTCCAGGTATTCTTCCAAAGCCTCATCGAGTTCCGCTTCATTTACTGGCTCTGCAGCCGCGGATTCCAAGCCACTCTCGATCTCGGCATCAGGATTATCAAAAGTCTGAGCGACAAGGCCGCTAGAAATCAGAACCACTAGAGCCATACTGGCCTTCCAAGGGTATCTAGCTGGGCTAATTCGCATATCTTGCCACCCTGAATCCCACATCGTCCCGAGCCGTCGCCCCAAAATCACGATAAGCCAGCCTTAGCTGAGGCAAATAGCCTCGTGCCCAGTTGGCACCGCGAATCACATGAAATTCCCCAATCTCCGGACCTAGGGGATCTGTCTGTACCTCTCCCTCAGGATAAGGTCTGGGTTCATACCAGTCGTGAATCCACTCAGAGGCGTTGCCATTGATATCACTTAAGCCTCTATGATTAGGTGGAAAGCTGCCCACAGGCGCTGAAACCGAGTATCTATCCTGTACCGATTCGATATAGAAATTAATTAGCCCGCTGGCCTCAACGCCGGCAATATTTTCCACAGTGCTGGGGTCATCGGAATCTCCCCAACTGTATTTCTGAGTCAATCCCGTGGTCGTCGTGCGCGCGAGCCACGACCATTCTGCTTCGGTCATCAATCTGAAACCTATGGAGTCTGGATTTACTCCAGAAACAAATCCCCTTGCTGTAGTGTAGTAGGGGGTTAGCCCCTCTCGTTCACTTAACCAGTTCGCATAAAGAGCTGCTTCTTGCCAGCTAACATTTACAACGGGCTGATTCGGCCCGTCCAGACTCTCGCCATCTCGGTTTCCAGAGCTGTGATCAGCGTTATAGGCCCGATACTGCGAATTTGTGACCTGCGTAGCGGCTACGTAAAAGGCGCGCTCTAAATTAGCGCTCCAGCGCGTCTCGTTTGCTCTTCGTTCCGTCTCTGGCCGATCAGATCCCAAGTGTACAGATCCCGCGTCACGAAAAAGTAGCATCTCCTGATTCTGGCTTGTTGCATATCGACTGGGAATGTCCGCCCACTCGGACTCTTCTTCAGTAAGTAGTCTGAAACTGAGGTGAAGGGCGAGATTGCGCGTCGGCAGAATCTCCTGAACCTGTGTTTCATAACCATCTCGGCGCACGCTAATGCTTTGTTTGCGCGTCATCAGCTCTAAGTTCTGACTGCCGCTGCCAACAACGACTCCATCGACTAGAACCTCTGCATCCTCTGGTGACACTGCAATGCTGATATCTGCTAAATCGGGCTTCAGTGAAATTTCGATGGCGCGATTCTCTAGGTGCTGCATGCGTATTTGATCGCTATGGCCCAAATAACCCGCCTTAAAAAGAGCCAATTGGTGTAATTGCTCAGGAGCCAGTTCTACACTTAAAGGCGTTTCTCCCAAATACTCGCCATTTAGAGTGACCGTTGCTGCGGTGGGATCTGAATTGATTGCCAAGCTGGATTCCAGGGGAATCATGGCAAATTCACGAACTACCAAATCATCGGTCTCCTCAACCCAGAGGGGGGCTTGATAGTCACGGTATCCCAGATAGGACAAGGACATTTCACGCTCGCCAATTTCAATTGGCAGTTCCATGGGCGTCACACCCACAGATTGTCCTTCGAGATATATATCAGCGCCTGAAGGATCAGACTCAACCCGGTAGTTAACCCAGTTCGGCTCGAGCCTCACTTCGAGTTCCAATGTTTCTCCCTTGCCCGGCACAACAATTTCTTGTGACCAGGCTTCATACAACCAGGCATCCAGGCTCAACTGATAGGTTCCCGCCTCAAGATTTGATAGAAGCGGGTTAGTTAGCAACCCTTGGTCTTCCTGGTTCAGGCTTACCTGAACTGGAACCTCAGGCTCGGTCAGGATGTGTAAATTGCCGGGAAGAGGGGCCAAAATCATTTCTATTGCTGCAGACCTGCCTGACTCTACGGTCACTTCAACACGCTCCTGCCTGTAGCCTGGAGTTTCTGCAAGAACAGTGAATTCTCCAGGCAATACAAGGTATCGCTGACCGATAGCGACATGCCAACCACCTTGAATGGAAATATTTGCCACCGGCACAGTGCTAACCTGAAGACTGGATGCGGCAATCACAAAATAAAGCAGGCAGATCACCAGCAACAGAACGGGAGCTGCTATGGCGATCAATCGAACAGGAATGTTCTGCGATTGAGTTTCGCTCGGCGGACTAAAATCCGTAGGCGCTAGTTGCTCTGTGCGATGTGAACTCAAAACGACCCTACCGAGCGATTAGGTATAACATCCACAACAACTCTGGCTTCATCACCGGTCAGAACAATTTCCTGACGAATATCCTGAAATCCGCGTTTTTTACCTATTACCACATATATTCCAGGATTTAGGTCCAAAGGATGGCTCCGAATTTGACCCAAGTCTGAAACGCCGAGAATACTGACCTGAGTCGCACCGTCGGAAACAACTTCTAGACGAACTGGGGTGCGGGCTTTGCGTAATATTTCTGCAAGCTGATCAACTTGTCCTCTCAATACCGGACCTGGATTAGCGATTGTTTGAGCTTGTCCGAGTGTATTCTCTGCGTCGCGCCATATAGATTCTTCTTTTAAACGAAGAGGATTCTCAAGGTGTTGGAGAATCTGGTTCTCAAGATTTAAACGAGCATCAACTTTGACTAGCGCAATACGAGCTTCAACCCGGTTAGGATCTTCTTCAAGAAGTTGGTTGTACCGGTCGCGAGCGGTAGACCAGCTTTCAGACTCCTCGGCAATGCGTGCCTGCTGGAGAATTTGAGCACTTCGATCAGATTCACGTGTTGCTTCGACCTGATCCAAGGCGTCAGATACTGCGTCATTATCGGGCTCCAGTGTTTGCGCAGAACGAAATGCGTTTTCTGCATCTTGAAAGTTTCCTTGAGCTAGCTGCTGAAAACCGTTCGACATGTAGGCTTGGAAGTCCCTGCGCAGAATTTCTGCATCTATGTACGCTAGCATCTGCTGTGACTCAGGATCATCGCTATCCAAAGTAATAGAGGCTTCAACCTTTTCTTTCGCCTGCTCTAGCAGCGATTGCTGAACTAGATTGTCGGCTTCCGCCAACAGCGCTCTGATCTGGGGCAGGGCCTGCGCACGTTTTAACCCTATTTGCCCTTCTTCATTGTCTTCCTCAATTGCCACAGCCAATTCAAAGGCATGACGAGCTTCATCGGCATTTCTTTCTTCTAGAGCGATATAGCCATCGCGTCTAAAGCTTTCTGCGCTTTGCGCCGTATCAGCCTCTATTTCACGAGCTAAACTCAGGGATTGCTGATATTGAATCAGAGCAGGTTCGAATTCTCTGGATTGATAAAGCTCATCTCCTTCGAGAGCAAGTTCAACCAACTCAGCAAAGCTCTCAGCAGCCCATTCCGCAGCGCGTCGCGCCTCTAGATCACGCCTGAGGGGCAGAAGCTCAGAGAGTATGTCCTGAGCCTTAGAACGCGCTTCAGCGAGCAGGGCATCTTCAAAGGGCGCATCTATAGGCTCCTCGCCGGCAATAGCCCCATTTTCTGAGGAAGCCGAATCTAGCCCATAAACCACCACTTCAGACTCAACATTTGATCCGAGCAGATCAACGACCTTGAAGATGGATGGAATTAAGACGATAAGGAGGGCAGCCGCAATGACGTAGGGCCATTGGGTCTTAAATTTCTGTGGTTGGGGTTGATTGTCTGGGCTAGGTGGCTCGAAGGGCGCGGCTTCAACCCGACGCGCAGAGCTCTTATCCGCCATCTTCGCCCGCAGGTGGTATTTCACCTGTCTCCCTGAAGTAGATTTCTCGCAGAATACCGCGCCACTCGTCATATTGATCCCTGGTGGTGCCTGCCAGGGTTATGGTGCGATCTTGAAGCTCGATTACGCTGGGTTCGAGTTCATACTCGAGCGACTCTCCAAGCTCAGAAAGCGTCTGTATGTGCAAAAGTGCTTCGTCCTGGGCCATATAACCTGCCCGAATGTTTTCTACACCACCATAAACAGCACTCGTGCCTGCTAAGCGGACTAGATAGTCGTCACTAAATTGAGCACCCAGGCCAGCTGCAATAGCCAGCCAGCCACCCAGCTTTCTGGCGTCGGCGGCACTATCCAACTCACGAATTATGGTGGTCTCCGTAAAACTCTGTTCGCGCCAAGCGTCATAGGGCGTTTCCATATTGGAGACAAAACCACGGTAATAGTCCTGCAAGACGTCGACAAACATCTGATCGCGAAGGCGTATGTCATCCACCCTTTGCAACATTGGATCGTTGTCTGCAGGCAAGCGTTCTAACTGATAATGGCCATCAGAATCAGCTACTAAAAACTCAGAAAATGCCTCTGGAGAAAAACCAGCTGCAAAACGCATGTCGGTAACTTTACGCAGCTGGCGTCGCGCGCCAGGCTCCATTTGATCCATTAACTGCAGGAGGTCGTTAGCAATTTGGTTATATAACCCCTGAAAAGGCTCATTACCTACTTGCTCGTACGAGTAGGCATAGTGACTGATAACCTGGGTGTAGCTCTTGTCGAGCCAGACACGATTACTGGAATCTGTCGCAGTCAGGTCTAGGCGCGTAGTTTCCCCGTCTGACTGCAGAATTTTACCCTCGACAATGAGATCGATAGTTACCAGATCGTCCGGTATGACCCGCACGTAGCCCCAGGCTCCGGTCGAATCCAACGTCTCTTTTAGGCGATCAGCGACCCAAATACTTTCTGCTTGACGAACACCGTCAAACTCAAGCGCCTCGTCCGGCAAATTCTCCAACTCAGGCTCAAATACGCGAATACCTACGTCGAGCAAAGTATCGAAGGCAACCTCGGTTTGTAATACCTCTACAGGAGTGTAATCCGTTGTACGTACCTGATAATCGGCGCAGGCCGATAACCCAGCGACACAGAAGAGCGCCAATACTTTAAGAATAGGGGGGGTTAAAATTTTCATTGGCTGCCAGTGTACCGGTAATACTCTTCCCAAAGGCGCTGTTTAAGCTCAGGATCGGCCTCGGCAATAGCGGCTTCACGCAACTGCCTAGCAACGATATCGTCATCTGGATTGGGAGGGGGTATTTGGGATTGCTCAACAGCTACCGAAACATCAGAGCTCGAACTTCCACCCGATGACTCGCCTTCGCCGCCACCGGAACCAGCTCCACCACCAGATGCGCCGCCTTGCTGCTCTTCCGGGTAGTCCTCAAAGACAATAACGGGTGCAGATCCTGGGTTAGAAGGCTCTCTCGACTGCGCTTCGGCATTTCGCTGCTCTCTTTGCACCGATGAGTCAAAGGTTCCTAATTCCTGCTCTAGAACGCGCTCTAGCTCTTCCAATGTAGCCTGAGACAGCCCACCCTGAGAAGAAGAGGCGTCCGTTTGTGATGATTCCTCAAAGGTTGGCTCTTCGAAGGTAGGCTCTGATTCCGCATCAGAGGTAACATCTTCAAGAGAAACATCCATAGAGTCTTGTTCTTCACTGTTACCAGATTCACCTTCTTCACTGGCATCCGCTGTCTCTTCTTCTCCGGACGTGCCAGATCCCTCCTCATTTTCATTTTCTGGACCACTAGCTCCACTACTTGAAGGGCTTGAGTCACCAGAGTCACCCTCTGAATCGCCCTCACTGCCACTCTCAGACCCAGGCATTGAAGGAGGGCTGGGCATACCAGTGCTCGGTGGGGAGCTCCCCTCACTGCCACTTTCGGGTGATGGCATTCCAGGCACAGAGGGAGGACTAGGCATACCAGTACTAGGTGTAGGAATCTGTACTGGAGAAGGTACTGAAGGAACACTAGGGCTTGGAATAGTTGCAGGTGCTGGAATACAGCCAGCTAAATACAAGGCTATGGGTAAAAGAATGATTGGGCGGAGACTGGTCACGGCTTGGGTCCAGAGTTAATAAGCTATTCGTCGATCAACCAAATATTTTGCCGAGGCCACCGGAACCCCTTCAAGCAAAACAGGCCGAAATCTGGCCATTGAATACTCAGCGATCAACTCAGCAACAACTTCAACATCTTCAATATCGGTTTCGATGATATCTACACTCTGAACTTCCCCAGTCGGAGCAACCGCAAGGGAAAACTTGGCGTATCCATCACGATTTCCTGGCTTCAGTCGAGGCAAATTATCCGCCAAAGCGGCAAGAGATATCGCAGCGGGTGGCTGCATGTTTACCATTTCTTCCAGTCCTTCCTGAGAAGCGAAATTCCATGCTGCAGTGTAGACCTCAATTGCGCTCTGGAGATATCCAAACAGAAGATACCAATCACCCAGAGCCAGAAGAGAATCTAGGGTAGCTGCGTGATCATCGCCAATTCTGAGAGCATCCAGCTGATCTAAGAGCAATTCCTTGCCACGACGATAACTCTGAGAATAGAAAGGGAGCATGGGATCAGTGTCAATCTCAATCGAGTTGTCTATTTCATTCACACTCCAGTTCTGGCTCGAATAAAATTCCTGCAGGGGTGACAACTGCTGCGTGTTGGCTAAAGTTTGGTTCTCGGCTATTCCACTGCTTGATTCAGGAGTATTCACCAGAATGTGGCGTCGCGCCCTATTGCTACAATTGCCCAAGGCTTCTTCTGCGTCGACAAATAAAGTCTCACAACTTCGAGTTGATACATCGAATTGTCTTCGAGTCTGGCTCTCTTTTAATGTCTCAAGATTGGGTCCTAAAACCCCATGCATCGCCAGCCTGTGGTTTACGGCGACGACGAGCTCAAGGGTTTCATTGTCTAGGGGTTGTTCGTTTATCTCGTAGATGTCGAAAATCTTTTCAAGATTATCGTGCGCCGCGATCAAATGGGTCGCTCTCTTGTTATCTGGATTCAGGGCGTCTTCAGCCAGAGACCAGTAGGTGAGCTCTTGCAGCACGTCGACATACTCGAGGGAGCTTGAATCGTAGTTTCTAGCTTTTATCCATGCGATTGTATTTAAGCTGCTAGAGGCATCATCCCAATTGTGTAGCTCTAAATACTGTTCATAAATTTTGCGTACGGGTATCTCTCTATTCTCAGAGTAAAGACCCTCTCGTATCTTCATGCTTTGATCTGAGCGTTGAAACGCCTCCAGAGCTTGTTCATTGAGGCCTAAGGAAGCTAACTGCATACCAAGCTCAAAACTAAGCTCTCCGATTCTGGGATCAAAACTGTCTTCAGATGCCTCGAGTTGCGTAATTTCACCGAGCAAGATATGAACAGACCTAGGGATATCAACATCAGAAGCTACAAGATTGATGTCGAGGCTGTCTCCAGTTTGAGAGAGAGTTAAAGAGGGATATAGAATCAAGCCAGCAACTAAAGTCACGCACTTAATTCCACCAAAGCCTCTTCCCATCGACATTGTTCGCCCTAGTATGAAACTTGCTTATTAACCGTGTAAGCAACAGCCGCTATAGGAACACCGTCACGCAGGATAGGGCGATAAATTGAACCCGCTAAATTTGCTGATAAATCTGCGATAACTGACTCGTCGTCTATATCTGTATCCAGATATTCAATTTTCTCTATCTCGCCTGTTCTCGCTATGGTGACCGCAACCTGTGCTTCCCCCTGACGATTGCCCACAACCAAGCGAGGTAGAGACTCAACCAGGCCGGCAGAAGATATCGCCATTGGCTCTTGCATATGTATCACTTCAGGTTGCCCGATCTGGTTCGCATAAGCCCAGGCAGCGGCATACATTTCTTCTGCGCTGCGCTGGTATCCAAAGAGCAAGTACCAGTCACCCAATTTCATAATGGTATCCAGTGACCGGCGCTGATCCCCTTGATCTTTAAGAACTTCTAGCTGATCGAGCAGTAAGTCTTTGCCGCGGAAATAGCTTCGAGAATAGAAAGAAATATTCTGATCGTATTGACCCGAAGAATAGTCGATGAGAATTGTCTCGGGCAGGTTCCTTCTTATCTCTCTTTCCGCCGACCGAGAACAGCGGTCCCGTATTTCTTCCGCTTCATTATAGAGACTATGACAGGCCATCACTGCGGCTCGAGATTGACGAAAATATTTGCGTTCTAGGGCAGCGGAAGTATCGCGTTGGCCGACGCTATCCACAATATAAACCTGCTGGGAGAGCATATGGTTCACCGTCATGGCCAGATTAATAGTTACGTCATCTGCAGGCATATCCCGCGCAGCATAAATATCAAAAATCTCCTCCAAATCGGAATAGGCTCTAATCAGGGCGACAGACTCTTCGTCTTCGATATCGTAGTGATCCACAGCCAAATTCCATCGCACCAGCTCTTGCAACACCTCAACATAATCAAGAGAGTCTGAATCAACATTTCTGGCTCGTAGCCAGGCGTTGTTGTCCAAAGCAATCTCGGCAGACTCCCAGTCATTTAGGGCGACGTGCTGGTCAAATATTTTTCGGATCAATATTTCGCGGTTATTTGAGTACAAACCCTCGCGAATCTTCATGTTTTGATCTGCGCGGAGGAATGCTTCGAGTGCGTCTTCATGCAGCCCCAAGGTTTCCAATTGAAGACCGAGTTCGAAACTCAGCTCTCCAAGCTCTGGGGCAAAGCTATTTTGTTCAGCTTCGACGGTTTCTATTTGCTCAAGAAGCAGCTCCACAGATTCCACAGCAGAAAATTGCAATGAATCCGAATCGGGCTCTAGTTGAATTTCATCCTCAAAGGATGGCGTGGTTTCGGAAATCTGAAGCTCTTGGGCATATACAGAAGCAGCAAAAACCCATTGGCATAGGAATACCCAAAAGACAGAAAGCTTGGTAATACTACTTTTCAATTAACTACCCCTCATAATCACATTAGATACAGCAACCTCAGGATCGTTCCGTGAGGATGCTGTTCCACACTATTGCGGTAGTGAGCACACAACTCTTTGAGTATAGGCCGAGTGGGAATGTTACGGAACCCGCGTAATAGATTGTTCATGTGGGACAATACAATGTGCAGTCATTGTGAACTTTGGATTTCGAAAAATGGGCAAAAATGTCTACATAACAGGCGGCACAGGCTTTATTGGCTCTGCACTCGTTGACCACTTTGTCCATTCTGGCTGCTTTGTATACGTACATACACGCCATCCACAGAAATACTCAAATAAGAATTTACTCAAATATGTTTCTAGCCCAAAGGAAATCGATCGCAAAATTGATCTTCTCGTCAATTTATCCGGAAAACCTTTAGCCACGCGCTGGTCTGTTAAAAGCAAAGCGGAAATCTACCAAAGCCGGGTCCAGTTCACCCGAACACTGGCCAGGGAGTTTGCCGCGATTCCCCAATTTGCGCCTACCAAAGTACTTTCCGCTTCGGCAATCGGGTACTACCAGGCAGGGGAGGAAACGCACACAGAGCATTCCGACAAGGGTGACAGCTTTTCAGCAAAGCTCTGTAAAGACTGGGAAGAGGCGGCCCGGGAGTTTAAAGAGCTAGGCTCGTCCCTAACAATCCTCCGGCTCGGAGTAGTTCTAAACCCTAATGGGGGGTCACTTAAAGCTATGCTGCCAAGTTTTAAACTAGGATTGGGAGCAAAGCTTGGCAAGGGTCAGCAATGGTTCAGTTGGATAAGTCTGCAAGATGTCATCGAAATCATCAGATACTGCTCTGATCAGGCCGAACTGCCGGACGCGCTAAATGTCGTATCCCCAAATGCGGTAAGGAATGCTGAGTTTACAACTTTATTGGCTCAGTCTCTGCGGAGGCCAGCGATACTGACAGCCCCTACAGCAGTATTAAAATTGGCACTTGGGGAGGGCGCAGAGGATTTTCTGCTCGCAAACCTTCGTGTGTCACCTGCATATTTGATGAGCGCTGGATTTGAGTTCAATCATCCAATTCTAAAAGACTACTTCGAGAAGACTTTCCGCTCTAGCCGCAAAAAGACAGCAGAAGATTAACTATGTATCCTTTTATTAACTCTCTTGCAGCTCACCAGCGCGTTAGACTAGCCTAGCATCCGCGAACTAAGCACCTGTTACAAATGAGATTAATTAGTTGAGATATCTATCTGTTTTTAAAAGATTAATAGCCTTTATTATTCTGGCCGCGGGTAGTTTTGTCTCAGCGCAACAATCTGATCTACAAGGCCGCAGCGAACTCGCATATGCCGCCAATATCCAACTCGAATTTCTGGCCTCTCACCAAAGCCTAGCTCCCGGTGAATCTCTTGATTTAGCCTTGCGCATCTTGCCTGATGAAAACTGGCATATTTACTGGAAAAACCCTGGTGACACCGGCTTACCCACGAAAGTCGAATGGCAGGAAAGTGAGCTGCTAAGCTATTCCGAGCTAGATTGGTCCGCGCCATACAGGGCCGACTATCAGGGCTTTATCAATTACGGCTACTATGGTGAAACCTATATATTCTCCAGTGTAAGGGTTTCAGAAAGCGCGCCGATAGGACAGCCGCTTCGCCTTGGAGGGCGGGTAGATTGGCTTATATGCGAAGAAATCTGCATTCCCGGCAATGCCACGCTAGAGCTGGAGGTAATGGTTTCTGAGCAGAGCGTCGAATCGCCCTGGTCAAGCGATGTCGCCGAAGCACGGGATCAACTACCTATCTCTCTTGGCACACTTCCCGGCAGTTACCGCACTGATGGCGAGTTTCAGCTCTCTGTGCAGCTGCCAGAAGAGTTACAGGGCTTAGAGCCAGTCGGCTTTTTCCCTATTAGCCAAAAACTGGTAAACAACCTTCCAACCCCAGTACTGAGCAAGCCTCAGGACAACACACTACTCATTAGCACAGAGAATGCACTCAACCCAAGTGACTATCCGCTCTTTTTTGAAGGATTGGTGCAATTTGAGAATCCCCAGGGCGTTCAATTTAACTATGAGTTCGAAGTTGAAGCTGACCCTTCCGTTACAATAAATAGTAGCTCCGAACCCGCTGATAACCTGCCATTCGCACTTATTCTTATCTTTGCTTTACTTGGCGGGCTTATTCTCAATCTTATGCCCTGCGTACTGCCAGTGCTCTCTCTAAAAGTGATGCATCTAGTAGAAGAGAACGACTCCGGAAATCGCAAAATACAAGGCTTAGCTTACACAGCAGGCGTGATTATCAGCTTTCTCGTAATTGCCTCCGTTATGTTGGCGCTGCGCTCAGCGGGGGAAAGCATCGGCTGGGGATTTCAGCTGCAATCGCCAATATTTATCGGCGTGCTTGTCTACGTCGTTTTTGTGCTGGGCCTCTCTTTGTCGGGCTTTCTTGAGCTAGGCGCCTCACTCACTCGCTTGGGCAACATCGGAGCCGGTATAAGTGGCCCTGTAAGCGGCTCCTTTATGACCGGAGCTTTAGCTACCTTAGTTGCTACGCCCTGTACCGCACCTTTTATGGGGGCCGCCATGGGTGCTGCTGTCACTATGAGCGCTCCACTCGCTCTATTGGTATTTGCCACCTTAGGATTGGGATTGGCGCTGCCATTCCTAGCGATTTCCTTTGTCCCAGCCTTTGCGCGGGCAATGCCCAGCCCAGGTCAATGGATGGTTACTCTAAAAGAGGCATTGGCTTTCCCTCTCTATTTGACCGCTATCTGGCTAGTGTGGGTATTTGCAAATCAAACCAATACCGACCAGTTGGCGGTGCTGCTTGGCGGCCTAGTACTCATCGTCTTTGGTATCTGGCTGAGCCGCATAAACACTAGGGGAAAACGCTGGATACAGGTAACTATGCTGGCTTCATGGCTTCTAGCATTATCTGTTTTGCCCAATATTCAGACAGGAGGCAGTCAGCAGGGGATCGCGAAGGTACCTTATAGTGATCAGGCCTTAGCTTCCGCATTGACCAACGATCAGGCCGTATTTGTAAATATGACAGCCGACTGGTGCATCACCTGCAAAGTAAACGAGCGTGTAGCTCTGCAGAACAGCGAGGTGGAAGAGCTCTTCGCTGAGCAAGATATTCTGTATCTGGAAGGGGACTGGACTAACGCTGACGCTGTTATTACGCAGGTACTTGAACGTTTTGACCGAAGTGGAGTTCCGCTGTACCTCGTTTATAAATCGGGGGAGTCAGAGCCAGAAATACTTCCCCAAATCCTGACTCCTGCTTTGGTGCTGGAGGCCTACAGCAGTTAATTAGACTTTATTCAGCTCCGGCGTACACACAACCGCTGGTACAGGTTTCTTTTATCTCGATGCGACTTAGCTCAGGCAGCGAGGGCCTTAATTGATTCCAGATCCAAATCGCAAGGTTTTCGCTGGTAGGGTTTTCTAACCCATCTATATCATTAAGGTAGTGATGGTCTAGCTGCTCAAAGACTGGCTTGAAGACCTTCTTGATGTCAGAGAAATCCATAACCCAACCAGATTGCTCTCCAGGTTCACCGGCAACGACCACTCGCACCTGAAAAGAATGCCCATGCAAACGCGCGCATTTATGCCCTTCGGGAACATTCGGCAAACGGTGAGCAGCTTCAATTGAAAAGTCTTTATAAATTTCCATTGGCAATGGCAGTCAGATTGGCTCAAAGAGGGCGTGCATACTAATGCCACAGACTTATTTCGCACAACCTTCACATTCACGATTGACAACAAAAAGGCTTTCGTTAGAATGCACGCCTTCTTATCACGGGTGGTTAGCTCAGCTGGTAGAGCATCGCCCTTACAAGGCGAGGGTCACAGGTTCGATCCCTGTACCACCCACCAAAGAAATATTCTATTCGGACCGGTAGTTCAGCTGGTTAGAATGCCGGCCTGTCACGCCGGAGGTCGCGGGTTCGAGTCCCGTCCGGTCCGCCAGATACGAAAAAGGCTCCCAATTTGGGGGCCTTTTTTGTGCCTCCGGAGTTAGCGACAAGAAACTGCATAGCGCAATTCAACAAAAGACGAGAGAGAGGCTGCTGTCGTGCTTTTCCTGTACTTTCATTTTGATTAAATATCTTTGATTAAATCGACGCGAATCTGGTGATAAGCTTTTGATAATAATTTCCAAAAATGCCGGCTATTCCATGTTCAAATTGCTTTGCTTTATTGTCTTTTTCCTCTGCGCTATCCATAGTCAGGCTCATCACTCCATGGCGGAATTCGATTTCAATACCATCGACGAGTATCGGGGAGAGGTTATTCGGCTTAACTGGCGCAACCCACACGTTGAGCTAACTTTGATGGTCCAGGACGATGACGGGACTGAATTTGAACTGGAAGTAGAAGCACAGGACGTCAACACCATGTCTCGCCGCGGACTCTATCCTGAGCTGATCAATATTGGAGATGTTGTCCGGATCGCCGGTCACCTGTCTCGCAGAAACTCACGCCTTATGTCCGTGACCAATGTGCTTTTAACTAATGGCACAGAAATACGCTTTCGGGGGAATCCTCAACCTCGCTGGGCGACCCAGGAAACGGAAACTGCAGGCTTTGGTACGGTATTCGGTTCTGAGAGTATTGAAGAAATACACGCCAATACGGATCTGGAAGCGGGAAAAGAGATGGGCGTTTTTCGTGTCTGGATGCGCGCCAGAGCAGGGGGCTTTCCATCCGAGCTGCCGCTCACAGCTTCCGCCATAGAACACAGACAAAATTGGACAGTTGCCGACGATCCCAATACCACCTGCACTGTGCCCGGAATGCCATCTTCGATGCGAATCAACCCACCACATCCCATAGAACTGCTGCAGCGTGAAGACGGCAATATAACGGTGCATGTGGAGTTTTTTGATGTTTTTCGTACTGTTTATATGGATTCCGGTATCGATCCACAGGCTCAGGAACCTTCTCCGCAAGGCTTTTCTCTTGGACACTGGGAGGGAGAGACTTTGGTGGTGAATACAACCGCTGTGAACTGGCCTTATTTCGACAATATGGCGCAAACACCACTAAGCTCCTCAGTCGAAATCTACGAACGATTTGAGCCCACAGCTGACGGACGCCAACTAAATTATTTGATGAGCGTCACCGACCCGGAAAACTTCTCGGAAACCATCACCGGCGCCTGGGTTTTGGATTGGTGGCCCAATCTTGAGATGCAGGAATACGATTGCATCCCTCCAGAACACCCATAAATCGTGCATTTTTGTTTGCCCTTATTTACAAATCTCTAGGCTCTAGCAACTAAACTCGATTGGCATAAACTGGTATGGTTCGCACCCTGTTTTATAACAAGATTTATTGATGTTTAAGCGTGTAGGCATTATTGGCTTTGTCGACAATCCTTTGGTTAAGGAGACGGTGGCGCGGCTGACAAAATACTTCGAGGAAAACAAGATTGAATATCTTGTTGAAGAAAGCACTCTCAGCCTCAGTGATTTGCCACCCAATGGGCATAGCTGCAACCGGTCTGAACTCGGTAGCTCCTGCAGCCTGATTATGGTGGTAGGGGGTGACGGAAGCATGTTGCACGCGGCCCGAGATCTAGTCGATTTCAACGTGCCATTGCTAGGCATTAACCGCGGCCGACTCGGCTTCCTAACTGATATTCTACCCTCCGATATGGAAGAACAGATCAGTGACGTTATGGCCGGAAATTACGTCACCAGCGAGCGATTCTTAATCGAATGTGATTTGGTACGCGATGGAGAAGTTGTCGATCAGGGAATTGCACTCAACGACATCGTGCTACAACCCCGAGATTCAATTCGTATGATCGAGTTAAATCTGCAGATAGACAATCAGTATGTCTACACCTTGCGCTCTGATGGGTTAATTGTTTCAACTCCAACAGGTTCCACGGCTTATGCTTTGTCCGGCGGCGGCCCGATCGTACATCCAGAGCTGAATGCGATAAATGTGGTGCCCATCAATCCCCATACTCTTAGCAATCGACCTATTGTAATTAATGGTGATAGCGAAATTGAGATCGAGATTGCCATGGAAAACCGGGTAAACGCCCAGGTGGTATGTGACGGCCAAAACCATATTTCCAGTCAATGGGGCGACAAAGTCAGAATTCGTAAGAAAAAAACGCTGATCAAGCTGATCCACCCAGCCGCTCACAGTTTCTACGAAACCTGTCGAAGCAAACTTCGCTGGGCGCAAGACTAATTGTCGGACTTGGATTGGCAACGGGTAATCACACTGCCCGGAAGAAGTGATTTCTCTAGCCTAAACCAATGGCTCGCAGAACATCAGGTAAAACACCGCTTTACTCTCGAGGGTGACAGCCAGATTCTTTGGGTTCTTGACCCAGAGCTAGTTGAACCAGCACGCGAGGCTGCTAGTCAGTGGATGAAGAGTGACGCCGGCGTTGACGGCACCATAGGTGTCGCCCGACACCTAAAACCCAGCATCAAGCTCAATCAGCCCTTTGCTCCCATCACACTTATATGCCTGTTATTTAGCTTTGTTGGCTTTGCATTAGTGGAATTGAACTGGAACTACTCGCTCTTTCTTTATTACTACAGAGTGCCGGCCTTCAGCGACATAAGCGATCAATGGTACAACCTCAGGCAGGGCGAATACTGGCGTGTGCTTAGCCCCATTTTTCTGCACTATGGCGCCGTCCACATCATATTTAACGCACTCTGGCTGTGGTTTTTAGGTACCCGGGTTGAGTCGGTGTTTGGCCCAATAGTTCTCGCTACATTGGTCTTGATTACCGGTGTTATCAGCAATACGGCCCAGGCAATAGTGAGCTTCCCCATTCCTTTTGGCGGCATGTCTGGCGTGGTTTACGCATTATTCGCCTACGTCTGGCTTGTCGGCGTAGTGAGCAAAATTCCAGCCTTTCAATTGCCACCCGCGTTATTTCCTCTCATGGTCGCTTTTATGTTGATTAGCTGGTTTGGCGCTTTCGATTGGCTGGCTGGCGGCGAGGTTGCCGATACGGCGCATACTGTTGGTTTTGTATCCGGGCTGCTCTGTGGCGCCACGACGCTTTTGCTTATTGGCTCCAAGAGGGAAAGTCATTGAGCATCGAAAACCTAATCGAAAAGGTGACCCCCGAGATTTACCAGAGCATGCAAAGCGCAATCGAGACTGGCAAATGGGCGAATGGCGTGCCTCTAACCGAAGAACAAAAAGAGAACTGCCTACAAATCATCATCGCCTACGATGCAGCGAATAAAAACGAAGAGGAGCGGGTGGGCTACCTACCAACAAAGCCCAAAAGTTCTCCAAGTAGAAATCAGAGTGTTAATGGCGATGCGGATACCCAAAATATCCGCATTATTGAAGATTAGAGCCAAAGGCTTAAACCAAGAGTATTTGAGAAGTATCCATGCTAAAAACGGTCGACCACAACCCAACTATTTACTTAAGCGACTACCGCAACCCGGATTTCACGATTGAATCTACTGAACTGACTTTCAATCTGGGCGAAGAGGGCACTCAGGTGAACTCCCGGCTCAGCATTAAGAGAGCCGCAGGCGCCGCAGATGCACCGCTGGTGCTAAATGCCGAATTAATGGAAGTAAGCGCAGTTGCGATCAACGGGGAAGAGCTTGCCGAAGCAGAATGGCAGCATGAGGACAATCAGCTCAGACTGAACTCCGTGCCAGACGAATTTGAATTCTCCTGTACGAACTTGATACACCCTGAAACCAATACCAGCCTGAACGGTTTATACAAATCCCGCACCATGTATTGCAGCCAGTGCGAGCCCCACGGCTTCCGCCGCATCACGCCCTACTTGGATCGGCCCGATGTCCTGAGTAAATTCGAAGTAAAAATCATTGCCGATAAAAGTAAATACCCGGTATTGCTTTCCAACGGCAACCCCATCGACAGGGGCGACCTCGAAGACAACCTGCACTTTGTGAAATGGCAGGATCCCTTCTTCAAGCCTGCTTATCTGTTTGCCCTCGTCGCCGGCGACCTGGAAGTTGTGAAAGACAGTTTCACCACCATGTCCGGAAGAGAGATCGATTTACAGATATTTGTCGAAAGCAAAGATCTGGACAAGGTTGACCACGCCATGCAATCTCTCAAGCAGTCCATGAAGTGGGACGAAGAGACCTACGGCCGAGAATACGATCTAGATATCTTTATGATCGTTGCCGTGGACGATTTCAATATGGGCGCAATGGAAAATAAAGGCCTAAATATCTTTAATACCTCCGCTGTATTGGCTAATCCCAGGATTACTACAGACGCTCGATTTCAGTGGATACAGGCCGTTGTAGGCCATGAATATTTCCACAACTGGTCTGGCAATCGCGTGACCTGCAGAGACTGGTTCCAGCTGAGCCTGAAAGAGGGCTTTACCGTCTATCGCGACAGTTGCTTCTCAGCGGATTTAAACTCCGCATCAGTTAACCGAATCGAAGAAGTTCGAGCGCTAAAAGCCTTTCAGTTTGCCGAGGACGCCAGCCCACTAGCCCACCCGGTACAACCTCAGTCATACCAGGAGATCAACAATTTCTACACCATGACGGTCTATGAGAAGGGCTCCGAAGTGGTGCGCATGCAAGCAAACTTGCTGGGGCCAGAAAAGTTCCGCGAGGCCACCGATCTCTATTTCAACCGCTTTGATGGCCAAGCTGTCACCATCGAAGATTTTGTCGGTTGCATTTCTGAAGTCTCCGGCCTGGATATGACCCAGTTTATGAACTGGTACAAACAGGCTGGAACCCCAGTTGTCGAAGTGACAGATCACTATGACGAAGGATCACAAGAATATCGATTGACCATGAAGCAAAGCTGCCCAGCGACGCCAGAAGCCTCCACCAAGGAGCCTTTTGTTATCCCAGTAAAAATGGGATTGCTTGGTGCAGAAGGGGAGCTTGCTCTGCATCTAGACGGTTCTAATAGCGGTTCTAAAAACGATTCTGAAAACGGTCCTGAAAACGAGGGCGAAGTTTCCACAGAAACTGTGCTGAGCTTTAATCAAGTTGAACAGGAGTTTCTGTTTAAGGGCGTTGCTGAAAAACCGACTCCCTCACTGCTGCGTGGTTTCTCTGCGCCGGTTAAGCTAAGGTTTGATTACAGCCAGGAGCAACTACTGCAACTTATGCGCGCAGACAGCGACGGCTTCAATCGCTGGAACGCCAGTCAACAATTGGCGGAGAATGTGATTCGTTGCGCTCAGGGCTCAGAGATTGAGGCAATCGAAAGAGTCACAGATGCTTTGATTGGAAGTTATCAGGAGCTCCTGAATCAATCAGATTTGGATCCCGCTGTGGCCGCCATGATGGTTTCACTGCCTTCAATGGAAGCACTCTGCGATAGTGCCCAAAATGAGAATGGGCTCAACCTGGATGCACTCTATTCTGCCCGCAACCGGGTCAAGGAAGAGGTGGCCACTCAGCTACAAGGCCTATTTGAGCGCACCTACAGAAACAACCAGACCGACGAAGACTACTCCCCTGACGCTGAACAAATAGGACAGCGCTCACTCAAGAACATAGCTCTAAATTACTGGGTCGCATCGGGCAACGAAGAAGCGCTGGAAGCCTGCTATCAACAATTTAGCAGCGCAAAAAATATGACAGACTGCTCAGCCGCGCTGTCGATTCTGGTGAACACACAAACAGAGGCGGCTTCTGCCTTGGCAGATCAGGCACTGCAAAGCTTCTACAGCGATTGGAAAGATGAAGCACTGGTGATCAATCAATGGTTGGCAATACAGGCAGGAGCTTCGAAAGAGAACAATCTTGCAAGAGTGCAATCTCTGCTTGACCACGATGCCTTTGACATTACCAACCCGAACAAGGTGCGATCGCTAATTGGAGCCTTCTGTACACTCAATCCAGATAACTTTCATAATGCTGACGGCAGCGGTTATGAGTTTTTGGCGGACCAAATAATCAAGCTGGATGCATTAAATCCGCAGACTGCTTCGCGCATGGTGAACCCCTTAACTCGCTGGAAACGTTATGACGGTGCTCGGCAAGCGCTGATGAAGCAGCAACTGGAACGAGTAGGGCAGCACGACCTATCTAATGACGTTCGAGAGATTGTGAACAAATCGTTAGCCTAGAAGCACAGTGGTAACAAGTGAGCGAACCTTGAGTCCAAGGCTCAGATACTGAAAACACAGATTAGGAGAATTGCATGTTGATCAAGACCAAGAAAAGCTGGGAACTCAGTGAAAACGAAGTTACCAGCGAAGCTTTGTTCAACAGAAGAAGAGATTTTATGAAGCTCAGCGGCGCAGCATTGGCTCTGGGTTACATGCCCGCGACCGCTTGGGCTGTGCTGGAACAATTCACCCAACAAATTGCAGATGCTCCCAATACTCGAACTCTCGACGAGAAGCTCAATAGCTTTGAAGACATTACCAGCTATAACAATTTCTACGAGTTAGGAACGGCCAAGGGCGATCCAATTAGAAACGCGGATGCGCTGCAAACAGACCCTTGGTCAATTGAAGTTGGCGGCGAGTGTGACAATCCTGGCACTTATGCAATTGAAGACCTGATTGATTTTAACGCTCTTGAAGAACGCATTTATCGCATGCGTTGCGTCGAAGCCTGGTCGATGGTTATTCCCTGGGTAGGCGTATCGCTTTCCACCATGCTGAACAAAATGGCGCCTAATTCAAACGCCAAATATGTCGCCTTTGAAACCATTTATGATCGGGACCGGCCTCTGCCAGGACAGCGCTCACGCGCACTGGACTGGCCCTATCGGGAAGGTCTGCGTATAGATGAAGCGATGCATCCTCTCACCATGATGGCCGTTGGTATTTACGGTAAGCCTCTGCCAAACCAAAGCGGCGCACCTTTGAGACTGGTTGTGCCCTGGAAATACGGCTTCAAAGGCATTAAATCCATCACCAAAATTAATTTCACCGAAACTCAACCTCAGACCAGCTGGAATATGTCCGCCCCCAGAGAGTACGGTTTCTATTCAAATGTGAACCCAGAGGTAAATCACCCACGCTGGAGCCAGGCTAATGAGCGCCGAATTGGCGAGTTTTTCCGTCGCGATACGCTTATGTTTAACGGCTATGCGGAAGAGGTGGCCTCGATGTACGACGGCATGGACCTCAGCACAAACTACTAGCTGAGCTCCTTCCGATGCAAATATCACAGCAGTGGGTGACACCCATTCGTATCCTTTTGCACCTGCTCTGCGCCGGACCAGCCATCTACCTGCTCTACAGCACCTTCTTTGGCAGCCTGGGTGTTAATCCAGTTGAAACCCTGACTCACCAAACCGGTATCTGGGCGATTCGCATACTTCTAATTAGCCTGGCAATAACGCCCTTAAGACAGCTGCTATCTTTACCCAAGCTAGTTCTTTATCGTCGATTGATTGGGTTATGGGCCTTTTTCTATGCTCTGGCTCATTTCATTATTTATCTAACCTTTGATCTGAGCTTTTCATTCTCACGGGTACTAGAGGACGTCATTCAGCGACCCTATATCACTGCTGGTTTTACCGCCTTGGTATTGCTGGTGCCCTTGGCCGTCACCTCAACCAATGGCTGGCAGCGCAGATTAAAGCGCAACTGGAGCAAACTGCACAAGATAGTCTACGTGGTTGGCATCGCTGCAGTTCTGCACTTTGTGTGGCTGCGCAAGGGCTTCCAGATTGAGCCTCTGGTATATGCCGCTATCCTTGCCATCCTATTTTCTGTTCGAGCCTGGAACTCTCTCAAAAAATAATCATGACGTTCCCCTTAAGCTGCTGCAAAAACCTTGGTTTAAACGTTGCGGCGCTAGGCATGCTTTTGTTGGTGTTATATACGTTTTTACCTAGCAATACAGACCAGAATCACCAACTCGGATATTGGATATGGCGCGAATCGGATTTAGGCTTGGCTGAAGAAGAGCTTCCCCTCCTTCTCTATTAAGGGGACTACCTGCTGCAAGGGCAGGAACATAGTTTTGTGAAAAGAGGTGTTGCACCAATTGATCTTGGGAGCTCTTCTGAGGTAGGAGCTTTAGTAAGGCTATATGAAATAGATGAACCAGCTGAACTAGCCACGCAGATAGTCTACTTGAGAGATCAGTGGGCTGAGTATCAGGTTGAATTTTCAGAGATCCAACTAGATTTTGATTGTCCATCTAGTCGACTCTTGGAATATGCTCAATTTATTGCTGAACTAAGACCGCAACTTGAAAATCTAAATATAGACTTACCGATAAGCACTACGGGGCTTTTAACCTGGCTTGAAGACAACCCGGAAGGAGCGGAAGCGCTCGGAGCGTCAGTGGAATATGTTGCATACCAGCTCTACACCAACTTTGATCCACTACCAAATTTAAAAAACTACTACCCACTGATTGAAAATATCGAATATTCGTACAAGATAGGGATATCCACGTCGCATGGTTTCGATAACATTACTTACCCCAAAAACGAGAATTACTATGGACAGCTTATATTTCTCAACGTCATTTAGCAGATATCTATCAGTATTGATCGCAATATTTCTGCTCACCTGTTCTAGCTTAACTCTCGCTGGCGGTGGCTATCAGCCCAAGTGGTACGAACTAGAATCAAATTTGCGCTTCGACCCTCTTGACCGCTCCTGGACGGAACGAGACTCGACTTATATTTTTAGCCAGTTTTTTCCTCGTGAATACACATTGTCAGAGCGACGCCAATTGGAAGCAGAAGCCTTTCAAAAAGATATAGCTGCAGCTGTTCAGGAAAATAGACCCAGTATAAATTTCGAAGACTTTAACGGGCCTGCAACCATTGGTGCGTATTCGCTGAACTCTGTGCAGGGTGTAAGTTGGGGTAGATGCGCATCTGCATCCATCGAGAGTCAATTGGGCTTCTCCCTAGCCCTGATTGAGAACTCATCTTATGGTGACAGAAACTTATGGAGGCTGTTGACGCAGCGAGCCAACTTAAATTCTGCTTGCAGAAACAGAGAGCAACTAACTAGGTTTATTGAAGGTATCTCGCAAAACCTACATACGGTCCACCATCGCTATTTGTACGCCGCAGCATTGTTTTACGCTCATGAATACGCGCTGGCATACCCTGTATTTGAAGATCTATCCGAACTCAATATAGCTTGGGTTTCTGAAGCCAGCTCATACATGCTTAGCCGCACAGCGTTGGCGCAAAGCCAGCTCCCAGCTTACTATTTGCTGCATCGGATTGACGAA
>Ga0209557_1000187_pt1 | contig 39455 bp, 51 predicted proteins | sample SaaInlV_120m_DNA_4_FD_184672 | JGI IMG/M metagenome (GOLD analysis project Ga0209557, IMG submission 184672) | Marine microbial communities from expanding oxygen minimum zones in the Saanich Inlet - Saanich Inlet SI074_LV_10m_DNA (SPAdes) (version 2) | ecosystem: Environmental > Aquatic > Marine... | reverse complement strand
TGGCAGGTCAAGCAACCCAAGGTGGATTTGGCATTGCACTTGGATATACATCAGGTCAAACTACTCAAGGTGCTGATGGAATAGCAATTGGTAGACAAGCAGGTTTTACAACTCAAGGCTCAGGTGGAATAGCAGTTGGTAGAAACGCAGGTCAGTCTGATCAAGGCTCAGGTGGAATAGCAATTGGATATGAATCAGGTCAGTCTGATCAAGGCGCAAGTGCAACAGCAATTGGTTATGGTGCAGGTGGTGACATGCAAGGCGAAAGTGCAATAGCACTTGGGTCAGGTGCAGGTAACACATATCAAGGCGCAAAAGCAATAGCAATTGGCTATAATGCAGGTAACTCAGGACAAGCCTCAAACTCAATTGTAATAAACGCATCTAGCACAACATTAGAAAATCCCACAGCAAGTAGTTTAAGAATTAAACCAATTAGAAGTGCTGTTGGTACAACTATGTTGATGTACGATGCTTCGTCAGGAGAAGTTACACATACAGCAAGTCCTGTAATTACAGGTGACATTACAGGTTCAGTATTTGGAGATGATTCAACATTACTAGTAGATGGTGTTAATAATAAAATTGTTGGTGATATTGAAACATCAAGTTTAAGAACAAGTGAAAGTAAAATCAAACTTGGTAGTAGTGCAGGTCAAACTACTCAAGGTAATAATGCAATTGCAATTGGTAGTAGTGCAGGGGCAACAACGTCAGGCGAAGGCGCAGTAGCAATTGGTTATACGGCTGGTAGAACAACTCAAGGATTGCACAGTGTTGCAATTGGCGATTCAGCAGGTAAAACTACTCAAGGTAATATGGCAGTAGCAGTTGGTGTTTTCGCAGGTGAAACAAATCAAACTGGTGGTGCAGTAGCAGTTGGTAGAAACGCAGGTGAAACAAACCAAGGTGCTGAAGCAACAGCAATTGGAGCCGGCGCGGCAAAAGACGATCAAGGTACAGGCGCAGTAGCACTTGGACAATTGGCAGGTGAAACAAATCAAGGCAACTACGCAATAGCAATTGGTGCCAATGCAGGTATATCAAACCAACATGCAAACTCAATTGTAATCAACGCAGGTGGTACACAATTAGACACAACTCAAACAGGTGAGTTTATAGTTAAACCAGTTAGAGAAGTGACAGGCGGTACATTACCAACAGGATTTAAAACAGTAGGATACAATCCAACAACAGGTGAATTTATATACCTAGCCGGAGTATAATGAGTAAAATAAATATTAATAGAGGAACAAAAAATGGCAAATAGAATACCACTAGTAGTAGACACTGCAGACGGTAACAAGATAAAAGAATTACCGATCAATGATAATCTTGATCTTACAAATTCTAATCTTGTCGGTGTTAATTCTGTTCAAACACAAACATTAAGTATTGCTGGAACACCATTCACATTGCAATACAGTGAACTGCAAGGCGCACCCACAATACCAGCAGATATTTCTGATTTAACAGATACACAAAGTTTATTAGGACAAGGCGGTGGCGGAGGAAATGTTACCATTCAAGGTGGCGGTGGATTAATTGTTACAGCAGATGACTCTGTGGCAAGAACCATATTGCCAGGCAACACATTAAAAATTCAAGGTTCAGGTGATGTTACCACAGCACTTACAGAAGAAAATGGCACAGATGTATTAACTATCACTCACAATGTTGTGGGTGGAGGGGCAGACGGAAATACCACTTACACATTAACAGGTACAGATGGTGATGATGTCGACAGTAAAAAAATAAGATTAAGAGACAGCTCAGATGCTATACAAGATATCACATTGGTTGCAGGCACAAATGTAGGCATCACAAGAAATTCAAATTCATTAACATTCACCAGTACGGATACCGATACAACCTATGGTATAGCAAGTGCTCAAGACGGAGATGGTGATCAAGTTTTAAGATTGCAGAGTTCATCAGGAGCAACAGATGATGTGAAAATTAAAGCAGGTACAAATGTATCTGTGACAAGAACAGACGAAAATTCAATCACTATCAACAACACACAAACACTGTCCAATGCGTTTGGCACAGTGAGAGTGGGTGTTACAGATGTTGTAGCAGATTCTGTCAACGACACATTGACTCTAGTACCTGGTACAGGCATTGTGATCACACCTAATGCTGGCAATGACACTATTCAAATTGATAGTTCTATCACAGAACAAAACATTTTTCAAACTGTAGGTTCAGATTCAGGCAGTAAAACAGCAGGAACCACATCTGACACTTTAAATGTTGTGGGCGGATCAGCAATTTCTACAAGCATTGTGGGAAGTACATTGACAATCAACTACACAGGTAATGTAGGTGGTGAAGCCAACAACTTTGAAATTGTTGCCATAGGTACTCCAGGAGACAATGTTGAATTGATAGCAGATGATCCCAACGATGTGTTGTACATAGGCGGTGGATCAGGAATCACTGTAAGTGCTACCGGAACAGGTGCAGGAGTCGGCGGTGCAGTTGATCAAGTGTTAATAACAAACTCAGCACCTAACGTAGATCAAAATATTTTTTACAAAGTGGCAGATGATACTGATACATTAATTACTGCTTCAAGCATCACAGACACATTGAGTATTGTGGGTGGAACAAACATTTCAACCACTGTGGTTGCTGGCAAATTACAAATTGCATACACAGGTAGCAACAACAATTACAATGTATCTGATAACTTTGCTTACAAAACTTTTGCAATAACACCATCAGGTGGATCAACAACTGCAAATTCAAACGTGGACACATTAAATTTCCAAACTGGTGCTGGAATCACAATGACTGCTGTGAATGATTTAATCACAATCACAAACAGTGCACCAAATGTGGATCAAAACATATTTCAAAATGTGTTGGCAGGTGGTGTCACAATCACAGCAGACACATCCACAGACACATTGGCATTTACAGCAGGCACAGGTATTACTGTCACAGGAGATGCTGTAGGTGATCAAGTAACCATCACAAACTCAGCACCCAATGTAGATCAAAACTTGTTTGGTTCTATTGCTTCACCAGATGATGATACAACGATCACAGCAAATTCTGCCAGCACAACATTAAACTTTGTAGGTGGCGGTGGTATAGGATTCATATTGAATGATGCCGCTAAATCCATCACAGTCACAAACAGTTCTCCAAATGTTGATCAAAGCATTTTCAACACTGTTAGAGTAGCAGGACAAACAGATGTTACCACTGCTTCAGTGAATGGTGTATTAACTTTTGTAGCAGGCACAAACACAACACTTACCACAGATAACACAGGAAAAAGTGTCACAATTAATTCTTCAGGAGCAACACAAAATTTATTTGAAACATTCAGTGCTGATTCAGGCACTATTACAGCCTCAGGTGCCACAGACACATTCACTATTGCAGGTGGAACTGGCATAACAACAGCAATTACCGGTGATACTATAACACTTACAAACTCATCACCAAATGCTGATCAAAATTTATTTGCCAATGTTGCAGTTTCAGGACAGTCAACAGTTACAGCAGAAACAACAACAGATACATTAACTCTTGTTGCAGGTACAAACGTAACAATCACTACTGACGCAGGTACAGATTCAATCACAATTAATGCATCAGGTGGTGGCGGTGGTGGAACTCCAGGCGGAGCAGACACTCAAGTACAATTCAATAACAGTGGTGCTTTTGCTGGAGATTCAACATTCACATACAACAGTGGTACAGACACTTTATCAGTCACAAACATCGAGGCAAGCAGTATTGCACCACCAAGTGGTTTGGTTGGAACATATAATATTTCATCACCTACCACAATCACTTTGGATGCGGCAAGTGGTGCAGGAGAAGTAAAATCAGATGTACCATTTAGATTAGTATCTAAAACAGTATCACAATTAAACACTTTCGTAGCGTCTGCTGGAAGCATGGTGTATTGTACTGACGAAACAGGCGGTGCTATACCGGCATTCTACGATGGATCAAATTGGAGAAGAGTCAGTGATAGATCCATTGTCTCGTAATGATTAATGATAGCAACAGATTTAAATCAGTTAAGAGAATACATAGTCACAGTTAAAAAAGATATAGACTGGCGCACAGTTCACAATGAATTAATTGTTGATACTTCTGCAAACGATTCTGTAGATTCAAATATAATACCAGATAGAAATTGTGAAGTTGCTCAAGAACGTGCAAACAATCCTAGAAATACACATTACACTCTATCAGAATCTGAAGCAATTAATTTGAGAAAAGATTCAAGAATATTGGCTGTTCAAGCACTTGATCTTATTCCTGAACCAAAACCTCGTGCATTTCAAAATGGAAATTTTAATAGAAGTTCATCTTCAGCAGGCAGTCAAGACAATTGGGGATTGTTAAGACACATCAATCAATTGAATACATTTAATAACAGCACAGCAGATCCAGGTGGCACATATGATTATGTGTTGGATGGTACAGGTGTTGACCAAGTGATTGTTGATACTGGCATACAGGTTGGTCATCCAGAATGGGAAGATGCAAATGGTGTGTCTAGATTGAAACAAGTAAACTGGCCCACAATAAGTGGTGAAGTTTTTACACAACCAGCAAACTTTTACACAGACACAAATGGACACGGTACTCACTGCATAGGAACTATGGCAGGCAAAACATTTGGTTGGTGCAAAAATTCAGACATATACAATATAACTTTGTATGCAAACAGTGGAAACAATATTTCTTGGTCAAATACAATTGATGCATTAATAGGTTGGCACAACAAAAAGAATGATGTCAATGATGCGGCTTATACAGGTAAACCTACTGTGGTTAATATGAGTTTTGGATATGTTTGGTACATCAATACTGGCGTAACACCAAACACAATTGCATTTTCAGATGGCGGAACAGAATACAATATCACTGGCGGTAGATACAGAGGAGTTGCACACACAGACACAACATATGCCAATCTACAAAATCGTGGATTGATAGGAGAAGCACAAGGAGGATCTTTTTACGGCTATCCATACAAAATTGCTTCACAAGATGCTGATGTAGAAACATTGGTTAACAACGGAATTCATGTGTGTTGTGCCGCAGGAAATGATTCAATGAAAATGGATATTCCGGGCGGTGTTGATTATGACAATTATCTTTCTATTGCAGTTGGTGCCTCAACATATTACGTATATTACCACAGAGGTGGTACACCATCATTGGTTGAAGGCGGAAGCACATTGAGTGGTCCTAATGTAACTGATGATAATCCTGCAGGAGATTTAAATGAAGGGTTCATGGTAGGTGCATTGGAAAACAGTGATGTATTTTATGAAGTTTCGTACAGAGATAAGAAAACAACATTCAGTCAATCAGGACCTGGTGTAAACATCTACACAGCAGGAAGATATATTATAAGTGCTCAACCTAACAATCAAGGTTCATCATACTTTGCAGACTCCAATTACAAACAAGCAAAATATTCAGGAACATCAATGGCGGCTCCACAAATGTGTGGCATGATTGGATGTTTGTTACAAGCACAACCTGGTTGGACACCAGGACAGGTTAAAACCTATTTTGAATCAAATGCTGTTGCTAATCTTAATGATACAGGCAACACAGATGACTACACAACAAATACCACTATACATGGTGGTCCAAACAGAGTGGCATACTTTCCGATGCATGGACAAAAGCCTTTTAATTTAGGATAAATATTAGTATGGCAATTAGCACAATCAACATAGGAACACTGGCAAACGACGGTACAGGTGATGATCTGAGAGAAGCCTTTGTTAAGGTTAACAACAACTTCACTGAACTAGACGCTCGTCAGGCAGAAAACACAACAGCATCTAATAAATTAGCAGATGATGGTACAACAAAAGGTGTGTTTGCCGCAAAAACTAATGATAATTTAAGTTTCAAAAATTTAAAAGCAGGACCTAATGTTTCATTAAGTGCTGATAACAATCAAATCACAATCACATCATCAGGTATTGTGAGCATATTATTCACTACAGACACAGGTTCATTAACACCAATTGGATCTCAAGGTCAGGTTACCGTTCAAGGTACAGGTGGAACAACCACTGCAGGTACTGGATCAAACATTACAATAAATTCAGCACTAGCAAATGAAACTTCACCCACACTATCAGCAAATTTAAATGCTGGTGGAAATAATTTTACAAACGTTGGCACAATCACAGGAAACAATTTTAACGGTTTAGTTAAAGGGGTGGACATTGATGACTTAGACAGTCTTGTTGGATTTGACTTTGGCGGTGTACAAAATCCTGTGAACAACTTGTTACAATGGCTTGAATCTTTCAATCCAGTAAATATGGGCACAATAACGTCACCATCTGCTACTGGCATTGACTTTGGATCTATCTAAGCATTTTACAACTCGATAAATACATATATCATGCACGATTTATGGACAGTTCAAACAGGTTATAATTTAGGTACATTTCAAGAAAGAGTGCCTACCACTATCACATTGCCTATTTCAGGTGCTGACACAATCACAACAATAGCAGGCACAATACCTCCTGGATTGAGATTAGAAGGTCAAACACTGATAGGAACTCCGTTTCAAGTCAGCAGATCCACAAAATTTGAATTTTGTTTAAGAGCCAAGCACGACACAAGAATACAGGATAGAACTTTCACAGTTAATGTTGAAGGTGCTGATGCACCAACATGGGTAACACCATCTGGTACACTTCCTATTGGAGCAGACAGTCAACTGTTTATATTGGACAGTTCGTATGTAGACTTTCAATTGGAGGCTCAAGATGCTGATTTAAGTGCCAACACAGTCTTAGAATATTATATTCCAGAAGGCGGTGGAGAATTACCACCAGGATTAACGTTAAGTCAGACAGGAAAAATTTCTGGGTTAGTGGATCCTATCAAAGCACTTGATATTTTGTCCAGCACAGGGTATTATGATTCCAACGATTATGCATCAGCACCTTTTGACTTTGGTTTGTCAGGATCAATTGCCAATAAAAGTTTTTATTTTGATGTGCAAGAGTTTTCAGACTTATACAACCAACAAGTCAGTAATAGAAATCAAAGAAAATTAAATCGTTTTTATAATTTTACAGTTAATGTAACTGACGGCGATTCAACTATAAGTAGAATATTCAAAATATTTGTAGTAGGTGACGACTATTTAAGAGCAGACAACACCATCATGCAGATTGGAACAGGTATATTCACATCAGACGGAACATATCTAAGAACTCCGCAGTGGTTAACACCAACAGATTTAGGTTTTAAAAGAGCCAACAACTATGTCACAATATTTTTAGAACTGTATGATCCAAACACAGTGCCTGGAACAATCAGTTATATTTTAGAAAACACCAACAATGATAATTCTGCTTCTATTATACCACCAGGTATGACACTGGATCCTATCACAGGAGAAATAGCAGGTAGGGTTCCTTATCAACCTGCTGTAAGCAAAGAGTATAAATTTACAGTGAGTGCAGTTAGAGCCGGAACAGGTAGTGATTTGGTCACAGTGATTATTACTCCATACGAAGATCAACAACAAGGTGGAGATGAATTAAAAATACAAAAATTACCAGTGGGTCTAACAGATGGATTGGATGATTTAGAAAGTTTAATTGGCGAAAAAATAACAATCAATAACGAAGAATACACAATCCTAGGAGTAGACGGTGCAAATCAAAATTACGAAGTGCTTACACTTAACAGAAATCTTACAGCAAATGATTTATTAGTGTACACTGGTACAATTTATGATCCTAACGATTACAAAAATGGAATTCAAACAACAATAGCAAGAGCAAACAATGAAATATTTGTTTACAATAGAATATCAAAAGACAAATACAAAGGTAGAACATTAAGAATTGGTTCTAATGAATATATTATTTCAGACATACAATCTTTATTAGCAGAAGGCGAACCTGCATTACAGGGAATTGCCAGTGCCACAGCAATGGAAAAATTAGTTTTAAATATTCCGTTAACAGACAGTTTCGTGAATGAACAAAATATTAGTATAGCGGCTTTCAAAGATGCATCATACAGCAAAAACTTTTTGTTAAACAGCACAGACACTCAACCCACAGCAACAAAAACATTTACTGTTAAAGTGTTGGGCGAAGTGGACAGTACGATCACATGGAACACTGCATCAGCATTAGGAACGTTAAAAGCCAACCTAACCAGTCATTTGAAATTAGAGGCTACAAGCACAGTCACAGATGCTAAAATGAAATATCTGTTGATGAGTGGATCTTTGCCTCCAGGATTAAGTCTATCGTTGGATGGAGAAATTGTAGGAAATGTTAGACTGTATAGTGAAAATTCTTTATCAGGTATAACATCATTTGATAACAATTTGTTAATACTCGATGGTGGAACAACCACCGTGGATGAAAGTTATTCATTTAAAGTAAGAGCTCAAGATAGATTTGGGTTTAGTTCTGTTGAACGTACCTTTAATTTAATAATTAACACAGATGTTACAAAAACATTTACAGATTTATATGCTCAACCATTATTAAAATCATCACAACGAAGTTATTTTAAAGATTTTATCAGTAACACGACTATATTTGAAATAGACAAAATTTATAGACCCACAGATCCAGATTTTGGATTACAAAAAAATATGCGTATGTTGGTTTATTCAGGAATAGAAAAGAAAGTTGTTGGCAATTATGTGACAGCAGTTTCAAAAAATCACAAACGATCTAGATTCAACTTTGGAGATATAAAAACAGCAGTGGCAAAATATCCTGGAACTAACAATATTGCCTACGAATTAGTGTATGCTGATGTAGTAGATATTAGAGATTCAAAAAGTTTAAGCACAAGAACATCATTCAAGATAACTCCACAAACTACAATTAAAGTTAATCAAACTCAACTGGAAGTTACTGACGATTCAACAAAATTAAATGTTGGAGGTTCTTCTTACACTATTTTTGCTCAAGCAAATTCAAGTCTATCTGTTTCGGGTGTAGGAACCAGTTTAGAAATATTTGCAAGAACAGGTAGATTACTAGTTGATGTACCTAATGGAGAATTATTAATAGATATGCAGTCAGGTCCTGATTTAGTAGTAGGAACTGTGGAGCAAATTACTGGAGATCCATTTAGATTCAGACCAAAAAATTCTGTAATCAAAGTAGACAGTGATTTATTGAAAGCAAGTATGAGTGATGACGAAATAAGATACATCAGTAATATTTCTAACATGAGAAACAATATCAAATCTTTGGGCACAACTGAAGGAGGGTTATTACCTCTTTGGATGCGTACAGCACAAAGTGGCAATCAAGCATTAGGTTACACCACAGCAGTACCATTGTGTTATTGTAAAGAAGGAACTAGCCAAAATATTGCTCTAGCAGTGAAAAACAGCGGATTTGATATAAAAAATATTAATTTTGAAATTGATAGATACATTGTGGCAGGAACAGAGGGCAATAGTGCTGATCAATACATACTCTTTCCTAACTATCAATATAATGTATAAGATAAATAACAGTAGGAAACAACTATTATGAGTAATATAGATTCAACAAGCATAGATGCAACATATCCTGTAGCAGGGCAAGATAACAACAGCCAAGGATTTAGAGATAATTTCAACACAATCAAAAGCAATTTTGCCACAGCAAAAACAGAAATCACTAGTTTAGAAACCAACACAGCAAAACTTAATAGCAACAACAACTTTGCAGGTAATGAAGTTAGTGGTGCTTTATTCAAAAGTAATTTTGTAAAAAGTCATAGTGCTGGTTCAGTTACCACTGATCAAAACATCAGTTTGTCTAATGGTAATTTTCAAACAATCACTGTAGGTGCAAATGTTACATTAACATTGGCTGACTGGAGTTCACAAGCAAATGCATTAGAAAGTGTTGTGGTACAGATTATAAAATCAGGTGGAGACAGAACTGTTACGTGGGCGGCAGACGGCGGCACAATTAAAACAGCATCTGGATTTCCTAGTCCATTTGTAGTTGACAGTACAACAAATCCTTTGGTAGTAGAATTTTATACTAACGATAACGGAGTTACTGTGTTTGCCAGATATATTGGTCAATTCAGTTAATATTTTATGTTCCATCCATTGGGCAAACCAACTCAAGACATCACAACACCAGAATTAGAAAAAAAACTTACAGAGTTGCGTACCAAATACCTACGAGCAAATAATCCAGACGTTCGTCACCAAATAAGTCTATTCATTTCAGAGTACACAGAAGAAATCAAAATGCGTTGGTATCATGAACAAAAAGAATTAGACAAAAGTTCTGGTAATGATGTGGACGATTTGATTAACATAGATTAATCATTGACTTTTTGAATTAAATCACATATAATACATTTATGAAAATTGACACTTTAGGTTTGCCGAAGTACGGTGTAGAAGATTGTATGGATCTTATATACAAAGGCAAACTGGATACACTGTTTAAAGTGTATGTGGAAAAAAATTCAGAAACTGAACAATTCAATTTGTCTATCAAAGAAACAGGTGATGGACAAATGCTAAAGTTTTATGAACCATTAGACATCAGTTTGGAAGATTTTGATAGTCTTTTACAATCAGAATGGTTTATGCCCAACAGTTACAAGCAGTTTGATATTGAAAAGTTTTTGGTAACACAGTGTCCAGATAACCCAGAAGCAAAAACAAGAGTTACAGAAGAATTAAACAAGTTCAAAGAACTAGGACATCTGAATCTATTGAAGTTTTTACATTTTTTGGTAACATTTATGAAAGAAAATAAAATTGTGTGGGGTGTAGGCAGAGGCAGTTCGGTAGCAAGTTATGTATTGTACCTTTTGGGCATACATAAAATTGATTCGATCCAGTATCGACTGGACTGGCAGGAATTCATTAGATAAATACACATATAATAGGAGAATAGAAAAATGGCAGTAAAACAGACAGGCAAAAAAGTTTACAAGACTATGCAGGGTAAAACCGTAGACATGGATCTTTTAAGAAAAAGAAATGAATTAACTCCAGCAGTTGGCAATGCCAAAGTAAATGCTAGAGGTGATGAATTAGGAGCAGGTGGCAAAATCATCAAAAAAAGAGAAGATGTTTTGGCAGACTATTACAGAGATAATCCTAATACTGTTTCTCATAAAGAACAAACTGTAGAGCCTGTGGCACAACCAGTCGTAGAAGAACCTGTTGCAGAAGCACCAGTAGAAGAAACTTCAAAAGACGGATGGGTTGAAGATGCAGACGGAAATTTTGTTAAAAAAGAACAAGACTAATGTCCGCAATAGATATTTACGAAGGTACACTTACTCCAATACATAACAGAGTAATAGTCACTGACATGTATTTTGGCGAACAAAAAACTGCTGGCGGAATAATCATTGCGTCAGATGATGGACAAGCCAGAGGCATTCATCCACGTTGGGGCAAAGTTTTTGCCAAAGGTCATGAGAACGATGACGATTACGAAGTAGGTGATTGGATTTTAGTTGAACATGGCAGATGGAGTAGAGGCGTTACTATGAAAGATAAAAATGGTATTAAAAATGTTTTTCGTAGTGTAGAAGCAGAATCTGTTTTAGGAACTTCCAAAGAAAAACCAGAAGATGTGTTGTCTAGAAGAGTAGACAATGATTCACCTTATTTGGCTGAATAATACTTGACAAATCACAGTATACCACATATACTGTATGAATGAAACTTCCAGTAATACAATCTAAAGGATTAAACACAACCGGAGTAACTGGCATTGTGTTGATGACTTTACATTTAACAGGCGCCATCACAGGTTGGGGTTGGGTTATTTTATACATAATTTTAATATTAAGCGGAATTGGACAAGAATATATAAGGAGAGACTAGTGAAAGATTTATGGGTAGAAAAATACAGACCGAAAACATTAGATGAATACGTTTTTAGAGATAATCATCAACGTAATCAAGTACAACAATGGGTAAAAGATAAAACTATTCCTCATTTATTATTCAGCGGTAATGCAGGTATAGGTAAAACTACACTGGCAAAAGTATTATTCAATGAACTTGAACTGAATGATTTAGATATATTAGAAATAAATGCAAGTAGAACAAACAGTGTGGACGATATAAGAAACACAATTATTAATTTTGTACAAATGATTCCATTTGGTGACTTTAAAATTGTACTGCTAGATGAAGCAGATTATTTAAGTCCAAACGCACAAGCGGCACTGCGTGGAGTGATGGAAGAGTATCACACAACAAGTAGATTTATTTTAACTTGTAACTATCCAAACAGAATTATTCCAGCACTACATTCAAGATGTCAAGGCTTTCACATTGAACGTATCGATCAAACAGAATTTACCACAAGAGTTGCTAAAATTTTGATGGACGAAGGAGTAACTCCAGACTTAGATATATTAGACACATATGTTAAAGCAACATATCCTGATTTAAGAAAATGTATTAATACTGTGCAAATGAATTCGCAAGAAGGCATATTGATTGCTCCTGCTAATGCAGACAAAGGCGAAGCAGATTATAAATTAGAAATGACTGAATTGTTCAAAGCAGGCAAGATCACTGAAGCAAGAAAACTAGTGTGTAGTCAAGCACGTCCAGATGAGATTGAAGACATTTACAAATGGTTGTATGATAATATTACATTGTTCGGTGACGAAGCACGTCAAGAAAAAGCAATATTGGTCATTAAACAAGGATTAGTAGATCACACATTGGTGGCTGATCCTGAGATAAATTTGGCGGCTACAATGATTAAACTACAAAATATTTAAAATGAAGATCCGGTACTACCACAATATCGATGGTTGGAGATGGTTAGGATTTATATTGGCAATGATGAGTGCCTTTTTGTTAAGCAGTGGTAACACTGAAATACAATGGATAGGTTGGGCAATTGCCTGTTTCAGTTGCACAATATGGGTAAGAATGGGAATTAAAGATAAAGACACACCAAGAGCATTAATGGAATTGATGTATTTGCTATTAGCAATCAGAGGTGTGTGGAACTGGATAGCATAATGACGTATATAGTTAATGATAAATGTATCTTGTGTAAACACACTACCTGTGTGTCAGTTTGCCCTGTAGATTGCTTCTATGAGGGCGAAAACATGCTGGTTATTAATCCTGATGAATGTATAGACTGTGGTGTGTGTGAGCCCGAATGTCCCGAAGATGCCATTAAAGCAGACACAGATCCTGAGGCAGAAGGTTGGGTAAAATTTAATAGACAATGGGCAGAAGCATGGCAAGTGTTAGACACACAGAAAGAGCCTATGCCAGGCTATGAAAAACATTCAGGCGAAGCAGACAAATTAAAGAAATATTTTAAAGACAAATGATCGTAGAACTAGTAGACAAAATGGGTACAGACTTATCTGTGGTGAATGCCGCAAGAGTAAGTTACAGTAAAAACAAAGAAACATTTGAAGCATCAGATGAAAAATTAATAAAGTATCTTGCTGAACACAATCACTGGTCTCCTTTTGCTCATGCATCATTACAATTTAGAATTAAAGCACCAATATTTGTAGCAAGACAACTTGTGAAACATCAAGTTGGTTTAGTATGGAATGAAGTATCAAGACGATATGTTGACTTTCCGCCTGAATTATACAGCACAAAAACATGGAGAGGTAGACCACAAAATTCTAAACAAGGCAGTGCTGGTGAAATTGAATTAGATCCCACAATGAAACATATGATGGAAACAACAATGGAAAGTTGTCTAATTTTATACAATGCATTGATACAAAAAGGTGTAGCACCAGAACAAGCACGTATGGTTTTACCACAAAATATGATGACCGAATGGTATTGGTCAGGCACACTATATGCGTTTGCTAGAGTTTGCAACCTACGTTGTGCTAAAGATACTCAGGAAGAAACACGTGATGTAGCAGATAGAATACATAATATTTGTAAAGAGGAGTTTCCAGCAAGTTGGAAGTATTTAAAAAATGAGTAGATGTAGTCACATATTAATAGCACACGAAGATGCAACAAGAAGTCAACGAAATGTATCAAGGGAAGAAGCATTATTTTTAATTGCTGATATTCAAAAAAAGATGTTAGACAGCGAATTAACATTCGAGCAAGCCGCAAAAATGTATAGCGATTGCCCAAGCGGAAAAGCCAATGGTGGTGATCTAGGAAAAATAAAACGTGAACAAATGGATAAAGATTTTATGATTTACCTAGACGGATTACAGCCTGGTGACACCAGTGGTATTTGTTGTACAGCATTTGGTTTCCACATTATTCGTAGAAATCAAGATGTTACTATAAATCAGTCTCCGTAAATACTTAAAACTTCTTTGACTGCCTCGTGCCTTTGAACGTCACTTTTAATAAAGTTCACTATATCAATTAAACTACTTGACTTTTGATTAAGTCTATCAATGAAGTCAGACAATCCATTGTCTTTGGGTCTATCTGTCTGAGCGAGATCTCCAGTTACTGCTAATTTGCTTCGACTGCCTATTCTCGTTAACAACATCTTCATTTGACTTGCAGTGGCGTTTTGCATTTCATCTGCTACTATGTAACAACTATGAAAAGTTCTACCACGCATAAAAGCCAATGGAGATATTTCAATTACACCCTCAAACAACATATTTTGTATGTCTGCTTTAGTAAAGTATAATTTAAACACATCAAATATAGGTATAGTCCATGGAGCCATCTTTTCCTCTAAACTACCTGGAAGGAAACCTATGTCTTCATCAACACTTACCACCGGACGTGTTACCACTATCTTATTGACTTGTTTTTCTTTGAACATTTGGATAGCCACCTGAACAGCAATCATTGTCTTTCCAGTACCTGCTGGACCTACACCAAACACAATGTCTTTGGATGGATCTAACAATTTAAGAAGGTAAGATTCCTGATTAACAGTTCTAGGAACAATCTTAACATCTTGTGGTTTTTCTGGAAGGTATTGTTTGATTGGTAGGACGTTTGCCCTGTTCTGGCGTCTTCTGGACGTTTTTTTACCCATTAGCACTCCTTTGTTTATTGAGCAAAACATATTGTTTGCATATTATTATTTACGGTATACTTCAGGAGACATAAATGCTCACATAAGTTTAACCTTATGATAAATACATAAAAAAGGTATCTATTAATGCAAGACATAAAAGACGTCATAAAAACCATAGAAAATGTGTACGATAACGACACAGCATTCACTATTCTTAAAGATTTTGAACGTGTATTAGACGAATTAAATCTATACGTTTATGATAACTGGATAGAAGGTGAATTAGCACAAGGTCCTGAAATTTTAAGACATTTTGTGACTTGTACGTTTATGTGGCCTAGAGCTGACATGCCAGATCCAGATGGTGGTAAAAGACTTACAGATTATGGTTGTAAAGTTTTCTATAAAAAAGATGTATATGTGTACCCAAGACAGGTATTACAATCAAGTGATTTTAGACCAGGTACTAAAAAAGGCAAGTTAGACCAATTGCCAATATGGTTAGTAACAATTAGAATGCCTAAAGATTTAATCAGAACGATATACAGTGGGTACGATTTAGAACAAGCATACAACAAAGAACCTGCTAATGCAGAAATAGTTGATGGCAGTCAGTCTGTTGAAGCCGCAGACGAAATCGCACCAGAAGGTTTATAATGGGTTTAAGACAGAACGATTTAGAATACACCATCGATAACGTTTTTGAAATTGATTCTTACAAATCAAAAATGGGAGATGATGCAGATATCGTTACATTAAGTTTTGCCATAAAAGGAGATCAACCTGCACGAGATTTAGTAAAATTTATTGAAACAGGATATGACTTTGTGTTAGATGCTGATCAAACATCAGGTGAACAATCAGACGGAAAATATAGAGTGTTTGTTGAACTTGAACGTTCAAAAAAATCACCAGATCAAATAATAGAAATTTTAGATGGCATAAAAAAGATTTCAAATCAAAAAGATTTACGTTTTAGATATTACAAAAACTTTAGAAGTCACTCAGCAGATGAATCTAGCATCAATGAACAATTGCCGTTAGACCCAGGTGCATATGATATCAAAACAACTGAAACTCAGATGGAGAACTACAAGAACTTCTTTGCTGACAGTTACATTGATGAAGTGTACATGGAAGGCAACACTGTGATTCTAACCAAAAAATATGCTGATTCTTTAATATTTGAATTTGTGGATATGGGATTCAAAACACAAATAATTGAAAGTATAGAAGAATCAATCCAAATCGAAGCCTTCCCAGAAGTCATATTCTTAAGTAAGTATGTAGGTGATTACAACATTACCAAATTTGGTAACAAATTAGTATTTGAAAACAAAGGTCACTGCGTGGTACTAGAAAAAAAATATGAGACTATCTAAAAATTTTACATTACAAGAATATACCAAAAGTCAAACAGCAACAAGACGAGGATTGGACAATACACCTGGAGAAGAACATCTAGCAAAGGCAAAATCACTATTTGAAAATGTGGTACAGCCCGTAAGAGAAAAATTTGGTGTAACCACTATTAACTCTGGATACAGAGGACCAGCATTGAATGAAGCAGTGGGTGGATCCAGCAAGTCACAGCATTGTAAAGGTGAAGCAGTGGACATAGAATGTCCAGGCACATCTAATTACACAGTGGCAAAGTTTATTGAAGACACACTGGATTACGATCAATTGATATTAGAATTTTACACTCCGGGCATACCTGATTCGGGTTGGGTTCATGTAAGTTATATAGGTGAAGGCAACAGAAAACAAAGTCTCACAGCCATGAAAGAAAACGGTAAAACAGTCTACAAGCCTGGATTGATTGAATAATCCATTTTTCCAATGATAAATAGTAGCATATAATATTATGACTACAAAAGAAATACAACATTGTTTAAACTGCGGGAACGAATCACATGACGGTCCTCTGTACAGAACAGAAAAAGATTACGATGGTCGAGAATACAAAATAGAAGTTTGTAGAACTTGTCGTAAAGGTGAATTGGAGACAGAATGATTTTTGGTAAAATAAAGATGATTATCACTGTGCTAATGATTCTTGGTATATCAGGAGCAGGTATCTACGTAATGAAATTAAGAGCCGACAATGCTATTCTTAAAGCCAACCAAGACAAATTAGAAACTGCTATCACTGAACAGAACAAAGTGTTGGAACAGCAGAAGAAAGACTTCACTGCCATCTTGGAAAGCAATAAAAAATTAAATGTTTTAATAGGCACATTCAAGAAAGACCTTGAAGACTTGGATAAAAGATTCACAAAGAAAAACAGAGACATTGGCAAACTGGCAATAGACAGACCAGAAGCCATTGAAAGAATTATAAACAAAGGTGGCAAGAACGCCGCAAGATGTATCGAGTTGGCATCAGGGGCCGAACACACAGAAGCAGAATTAAAAGCAACGTTAAAATCGGAAATCAACCCAGAGTGCCCAGCACTAGCGAACCCAAATTATGTACCATATCAATAAAATATTTGCACTAGCACTTATCGTATTACTCACAGGTTGTAGTATAGGTGGCGAAAAGAAGATTAAAATATTCTCTCTAGAGAAACCAAGAGAAAAACTTAACTATCCAATGCCGACAGCATTACAGTTGGAAGAACTAAAATGGATTATTATCACAAGTGAGAACGCACAAGAAGTTTTTAAGAAACTGGAAGAGTTAGGCATAGATCCTGTGCTGTTTGGAATAACTGATAAGGACTATCAAGTACTTGCTAGAAATTTTGCACAGATAAGACAGAAACTGCAAGAGACCAACAACCTACTGGAAGAATACAAGAAATACTACGAACCAAAGGAGAAGGAATAATGGCAACAGAAGCAAAAGCAAAGACAACAAAGAGCTCAGCCAAGGCTGGAGCAAACGCAGACACATCAAAGAACCTGGGTAAAGGCACAACAGCCAACGCAGGTGCATACGCAGAAACAGAAGCAGGTGCAGTGGCAAAAGCAAAAAAAGGCAACGCAAGTGCCAGTGTAGGTGCTCACGCAGAAGTGGGAGCATACTCAAACGTGGAGAATGAAACCAAGGTCGGTGGAGTTGGAGTCAAATCAGAAGCACACGCAGGAACAAAAGTTTATTCAGACGTGGGTGTTAGTGGTTCCATAGGAACCAACGGTGCCAAAGGTGAAGCAGGTGCAATAGCAGGTTCATGTGCTGAAGTGGGAGCAAGTACCACGGTCGGTGGCGAAAGAAACAATGCATCTGTTGGTGCAAAAGTTTCAGTTGGTCCACAGATAGGTGCCAAAGTGGGCGGCGGTGCAACAGTGGAAGATGGCAAACTGACAGTGGGTGCAGATGTTAAACTGGCACTTGGTGTTGGTATCACACTACAACCCAGCATTACAGTTGACACGAGACCAGCGGCAAATGCCTGCAAGGCGGCAGGTAAAGCAATTGCGGCTCCATTCAAAAAAATAAAAAAACCATCAAATCCCTTTAAGAAAAAGAAAAAGAGATAGATGGCTCTCAAGATTGACGAAAAAACAGAACTAAAGGTATCGCTGAAAACACTGGCAGTGGTGATTATTGCCATTGTTTCAGCGGCGGCTTTCGTATTTCATATAGAGGAAAGATTAGATATATTAGAAATGAAAACTACTACTAATCGAATACAGTTTGAATCCTACAGAGAACAACCCAGCCGTAGCCACACAGACGTGGAAGTGTTGAAAAAAGAACTAGAATATTTAAAAAAAGAAATTGACCAGTTAAAAAACTCAAAATAACAACAGGAGAACAGCGATGTGGACGTACAGATGTAAATTAAAGAGAGTGGTGGACGGAGACACAGTTGATGTTGACATTGATCTAGGCTTTGGAATATGGCAGATGAATGAACGTGTGAGAATCATGGGCATAGACACACCAGAATCAAGAACAAGAAATAAAGTAGAAAAGAAGTTTGGATTGGCGGCAAAAGCCAAACTTAAATCACTGCTTGGACCCAACCCTGTGTTGCAGACAACAATCAGTAAAAAAGGCGAGGACATGAAGGGCAAGTTCGGCAGGGTGCTGGGTGACTTCCTTGTGGACGGCAAACAAGTAACTGAGATCATGTGTAAAACAGGACACGCAGTACCATACTTTGGTGGTGCAAAAGCGGACACACAGAAACAACACATGAAGAACAGGAAGAGATTGGTCGCCGAGGGTGTTGTCAAGGGTGCCATCGAATAAATACGTGTATTAAACGAGGAATAAAAAATGGAAATATTTGGATTAGACATCATAGCATTGGCAATGAAATTTTGGCAATGGTCAATATTGATCGTTGTTGTATTAGTAGCGGCGGTAATCAATCACTTCGACGACAACTACGGCAAAGTAAAATTAAAATTTTCTTTCTCGGAACTACCACACTTACAACCTTTGAAACTAGACACAAAGGGACATGGATTCTGGAAAGGCATAATCACTTGGTTGTTAAGCACAAGGAACTGGGAGATCACAAAGGACTGGCACTACAAGATAGATGGCACTGACTATGTCATACCAGCAGGTTTCCAATTTGATGGTGCGAGTATTCCAAAGTTTTTGAGAGCATTCTTTTCACCAGTTGGAGTTTTATTAGTGGGCGGACTGGTACACGACTACGCATACAAGTACACGACACTGTTGAAGAAAAACAAAAAAGAAACAATGGGCGAACTTGATCAGAAAAGAGCAGATCAAATATTCAGAGACATCAACTGTAACGTGAATGGTTTCTACACCATGAACTACCTGGCATACTGGTCATTGAGAGCAGGTGGCTTTGTTGCTTGGAATGGTCACAGAAAGAGAAACGCCAAGATCAAAGGAGTCAAATAATGGCTGAATTGAAAGAAGATAAATTGGTAGTACCAGTAGATAAAAATACAGCAACGAAAAAAGTTTCTGTGGAATTAGAAGTAGATACTAGTATAAAAGATTTAGGACCAAATCCATTTGCTTGGATCATTCATTTGGCAAGAGCCGTTGATGCTTGGAGAATTTTTCCAAGAGTATTCATTACAACTTACATTTATTTGTTGTACAAAGTGGTAGTTTGGTACATGGAATTACCTACTCCCACAATGGAACAATCAGGACTGGTTTCTATAGTGGTTGGTGCAGGGGCGGCATGGTTTGGTTTATACACTGGATCAAGAGCAAAATCAAACAAATAATCAATTGACTTTTAAGCCAAAATCCGATACAATATAGGTGTGACTTTATAAACATTAAATACTATTGACATTTAAAAAAGAAACACTATATTAAACATATGGATTATTATACAACACTAGGCGTCAATAGAAACGCATCAGAATCAGAAATCAAACAGGCATATAAAAAACAAGCCATGAAACATCATCCTGACAAAGGTGGTGATGGTGCTCAATTTCAAAAAGTGAATGAAGCATACGATACACTTAAAAATCCACAAAAGAAAACACACTATGATAGATTTGGTACTAGTCCAGGTCAGAATCAAGGAGGAAGTCGTTCATACGAATTTAGAGCAGACGATTTCCCACAAGATGTAGGAGATGTGTTTAATCAATTTTTTGGAGGTGGTGCTAGTCCATTTAGAAGACAACAACACAGAAGAAATAGAGACATTGTGATAGAAGCACAAATAGAACTGGAAGATGTTTTAAAAGGTAAAGAATTAGTTGCTTCTTACAGATTAACAGATGGTCGTGAGCAAAGTGTAAATTTAACATTGCCTAAAGGTATTGAAAATAACAGCACAATAAAGTTTCCTTCATTGGGAGATGATTTACAAAAGAACTTACCTAGAGGAGATCTACTTGTAAGAATTAAAATTAGACCACATGCCAAATGGGCAAGAGACGGTATAAACTTACATTGTATTGAAAGAGTAAATGTGTTTGACTTGATGTTAGGCACAAAACAAACTGTTAAAACACTGGAAGGAAGAAATTTAGCAATAACGATTCCTAAAGGCACACAGCCAGGAACTGTATTAAGTATTGGTGAACAAGGTCTTCCAACAAGAGGTGGTGGTAGAGGAAACATTTATTTGACAATTCAAGCAGACATACCGTCAGTAAGCAAAAAAGAATGGGTAGAAACACTAACAAGGATACGCAATGAAATTAATTAAAGCACCAGACGATTTTTTAGAAAAAAAAGTTAACGACTTTGATTTTACAAAAATGGATGCTGAAAAGATATCTGCTGAAATGTTTGATATAATGAAAAAATACGAAGGTGTAGGACTAGCCGCAAACCAAGTAGGCATAGATGCACAAATTTTTATTATGGGTGAAGATAAACCTATGTCCATTATCAATCCTTTGATAACTGAAGTAAGTACAAATCAAGTGGAAATGATGGAAGGTTGTTTAAGTTTTCCTGGACTGTTTATGAAAGTTAAAAGACCAGACATAGTGGGAGTAAAATACCTTGACACACAACAAAAAGAATGTATAATTAAGTTAGAAGGTTTTCATGCAAGAGTTTTTTTACATGAATACGATCATCTTCAAGGCATTACTTTTGATCAAAGAGTTTCAAAAATGCGTTTGGATATGGCAAAAAAGAAACAAGAAAAAATATTAAAAGGATTTATTAATGGTTGAACCTAGTAGTGCTTTACAAAGTGTATTCGATAGAGCAGTAAAGTTATCTAAAACTCACAAACATGAATATGTTACTCTTGAACACATGTTGTTCTCTATGTGTGAAGATGAAAAATTTTACGATATCTTAAAAGGATATGGCACTGATGTAGATAGTTTAAAATCACATTTAATAACTTACTTAGATCATAAATTAGAGGGTATCAAAGTAACAGCAGTCAAGTACAAGCCTAAAAAAACTATCAGTGTGGAAAGAGTACTTAACAGAGCATTTACTCAGGTGTTGTTTAGTGGTAGGACTAACATAGATTTAACAGATGTATTCTTAAGTTTAATGAGTGAAACAAAGAGTTGGGCATACTATTATCTAATTGAAGCAAAAGTTGATAAGGATAAGTTTATGGATTATCTACACAGCGAAATAACAGAAATGTTTGAAGACGAAATAGATGAAAGTGAGACTAAAAAAGCACTTAACAAATATACATCAAATCTTAATGCTGAAGTTAAGAAGAAAAAAATTGATCCTGTAATAGGAAGAATTGACGAATTAAATCAAATAGCATTAACTATTGGACGTAGAATGAAAAACAATGTAATACTTGTTGGTGATCCTGGTGTTGGTAAAACTGCCATTGCTGAAGGACTTGCATTTAATATTGTTAACGAAACTTGTCCAGACTTTTTAAAAGGCTACGAAGTTTATAATTTAGATATAGGTGCAATGTTGGCTGGTTCTAAATATCGTGGTGATTTTGAAGAACGATTTAAAATGGTATTAAACGGTTTAAAGAAAAAAGGTAAAGCAATTTGTTTTATAGATGAAGCACACAATATGTCAGGTGCAGGTGCAGGTGGTGGCGGAAATACTGCTAACGATTTGGCTAATCTTTTAAAACCGGTATTAACTAAAGGTGAACTTAAAGTGGTTGCTTCTACAACTTGGGAAGAATACAGAAAGTATTTTGAAAAAGACAGAGCATTAATGAGACGTTTTGCTAGAATAACTGTAGACGAACCAGACAAAACAACCGCATTAGAAATATTACAAGGTCTTAAAAAATACTATGAAGAATATCACAACGCAACTATAACAGATGATGCAATTGCTTCTGCTGTAAAATTAAGTATAAAATATCAAACAGACAAAAAATTACCAGACAAAGCAATAGATTTAATTGATTTGGCTTGTTCACGATTTAATCTAAAAGAAAAACAAACTGACAGAGTTGTAAACGAAGAATCAATTCAGTATGAATTGTCCAAGTTGGTTAAAATGCCTATAGAAAATATTGCTGAAAAAGAATCAAGTAATCTTGCTAATTTATCAAAAAACATGAAAGCCAATGTGTATGGTCAAGATGAGGCAATAGACATGGTAATAGACAAAGTGTTAGTTGCTCAAGCAGGATTAAAACGTGACAATAAACCTATTGGATCATTTGTATTCATGGGTCCAACAGGTTGTGGTAAAACAGAAACTGCTAAACAGTTATCCGAACAACTGGGAGTAAAACTGATTAGGTTTGATATGTCAGAATATCAAGAAAAACATGCAGTAGCAAAACTGATTGGCTCACCTCCAGGATATGTAGGGTTTGAAGATAGTGCAGGATTATTAATTACTAAATTACAAGAGTATCCGAACTGTGTATTATTATTAGATGAAATAGAAAAAGCTCATCCAGATGTTTCACAAATACTATTACAAATTATGGACGAAGGTTCAATACAAGGTAATAATGGTAAAACAGCAAGTGCTAAAAATATTGTGCTGATTCTAACCACTAACCTTGGTGCTGAACAAAATGATAAAAATGTAATGGGTTTTAACACTGTAAAAGATTCAGCATATGATGATAAGGATATAAAACGTTACTTTGCTCCTGAATTTAGAAACAGATTAGATGGTACTGTTGTATTCAAAAAACTTGCTAAAGAAGTACTGATCAAAATTGTTGGTAAATTTATGCTTGAATTAAAAACTCAGTTAAAAGAAAAAGATGTAACATTAGAACTTACTGACGAAGCAATAGATTATCTAGTAGAAAACGGATACGATGCTAAGATGGGTGCAAGACCTATGCAAAGATTAATTGACAACAAGATTAAGAAAGACCTTTCAAAAGAACTACTGTTTGGATCGCTTAAAAACGGCGGTATAGTGAAGGTCACAGTGAAAGATAAAAAATTGGCATTGGACCTTGGTAACAGTGTTAAACTGCTTGAAAAACAAGCCTAATCATTCAAACCGCCCAATAGGCTAAATATACACATATGCCAGCAACAAGTGAAATAATATTATCAGCAACAACACACCCGGGAGATAGTACGGTTGCAACAGTTGTGAGTGAAAATTTTAAAGGTGATGGTTACTACGGCAGATCCGATGGTTTCCACACAGTTCAAATCAATGTTATTGGCGTTGCAGGAACAATACAAATGCAAGGTACTCTAGCAACAACACCAGCAACCACTGACTGGTTTGATATTGATGGTGCTTTATACGACAGTACAACTGCCGGTAAAGACGGTGCTTTTGTGTACAATTTTACAGGAAACTTTGTGTGGTTAAGAGCAAGTGTTTCTTACACTGACGGAACAATTAACAGTATATTATTAAATCATTAAACTATGCATCACTATATAAACATAATTAAAGATACACCTTTCACAGAAGATGAAATCAACACAGCAATCAATTTAAGCACAATTGGTTTATTAGAGGACGAAACAAAATACACCACATACGAAAATACCGACGGACAGAATGTATTAACTGTTGAGTTACACCGACAACTAGATGTTGAAGAATCAGATGACTTTGTTGAAGACTTAGAGTTAGTTTACAACAAACAAGGATTAAAAGACTATGTCGTTGAAGTGAGTAATAATGATCCTATGGAAGAAACATACAATGGTGACGATTTCTTTGAAGCATATGGTGACATGTGGTTCAGCGAAGATGAAACATTAGACGAAGCAGAATATCAAGGACGTAAAGTAAAACTTGGTAAACCTATGCAAGGTGATGTTAAGAAGTTTAAAGTGTATGTTCGTGATCCAAAAACTAAAAATGTTAAAAAAGTAAACTTTGGTGATCCTAACATGAGAATTAAAAAATCTAATCCAGCAAGACGTAGATCATTTAGAGCAAGGCACAACTGTGCTAGTCCAGGACCCAGAACAAAAGCAAGATATTGGAGTTGCAGAAAATGGTAAGACTAAACGAATTCAATCAGATAGAACAAGAACCTACTTTAGATTATGATCTATTAGATGATATGTACTTTTACATGATTAACGATGATGATTTTTATAGAAAAAATTATTATCCTACAATGAACAAGTGCAAACAAGCAGGCGATAACGAAGCAGTTATGCCTTTGATAGATTCGTGCATCAATGAATATTGCACAAAATACAAGATTCCAAAACAAATAGTAGATCAAATAACTACACAAGATAAAACTTTGTTGATGCAGAGAATAATAGATTCTGAAAAAGAAAATGAGAAGTAATCATGCTGATCACAGAGATATTAGAAGCACCAAATAAAACTGCTGTATTCGCCTTTGGAAGAATGAATCCTCCAACAGCAGGACACAAAAAGATAGGTGAAGTTATCAAAGCACAACCCGGTGATCCTTTTATTTTTGTAACACACACTCAAAACGCAAAAACAGATCCATTAACATTTTCACAAAAATTAACCTTTGCTCAAAAAATGTTTCCAATGATTAAAATTGGTGACAAAGCAGTACGAACATGGGTACAAGCCATGCAAAAATTAGAACAAATGGGTTACACAGATATCATATATGTAGCAGGTTCTGACAGAGTAAATCAATTCAACGAATTATTAAACAAGTACAATGGTAAAGAATATAACTTTAATTCAGTAAAAGTAGTGAGTGCAGGTGAAAGAGATCCAGATGCACAAGGTCTTGAAGGCATGAGTGCTTCAAAAATGCGTGATTTAGCCGCTCGTGGAGACAAAAGAACTTTTATAAATGCTGTACCCATAGACCCTAAAACAGCAGAAGAAATGTATAATCAGGTGAGAACAGGACTTAAATTAAATCCTGTAACAGTATAAATATGAACATAAGCGATTTAAAACGTTTGGCAGGCATTGGCACAGAGGGTAATGAACCGTCCATGGGCGAAAACATTAGTCAGACTGCTACTGCTTTAAAGCAAAAGGAAAGAAAACTAGGCTTAAAACCCGGAGATCCGGATTGGTTTAAATTATGGTTTTCCAAACCATACATGACTGGACCTGTACAGTTTAGAGGTAGAAAGAAATGAAATTAAGAGATTTATTTTTAGTAGAATTTAAAATAGCAAATCAACCTGATCCAACAGACAGAGATGATTACAAAGCCAAAATGGCTTCACTACAAGACATCCAAAAAGATCCTAGAATGAACGATGCTAGAACACAGTCTGTGATAGCCAAAAGAAAAGAAGAATTACGTAGATGGGCTGAGAAAAATCTAAAAACAGAAGACAACGTTCAAGAAAGAATGCCAGCATCAGTTATCAAAAGCAAACAAAGATATGCTGATATGACTGACCAAGAACTTGCAGATAGATTTAAAGATTCAGATGAAAAAACTTTAAGACAGATGGCGTGGAGACACGGCTACGGTAACATGAGTTCACACTATTTTGATAGAGTTCAAAAAGGCAAATCTCAAACAGAAGACGGTGTACAAGCAACTGACTTAAAAAGAATGGGTGCTGAAGTTAAATCGTTGTATGTTCATAAAAATGGAAAAACCATAATGATTCCAGCAGAACGTGAAAACGATTTTATTCAAAAAGGATACAAAAGATCAGCATTGAGAACAGAAGACAACATGGGCTTTAGTGATAAAGAAATTAAAATGGCGTATGGGGTTTTAAACAATCCTAAATACAAAGGTGGTAACATGACAGGTGCTGTTGAAGTGATTAACAAGATTGCTCCTGGACTAGCAGATCACCCTAGTGTTGCAAAAGCACTACAAAGAACAAACGAAGGTGAAATGCGTTTAGACAAATCAGCATTTGTTCAAATGTTAGCAGACAAAATTAAAGAACCTCAAAAAGGACATGGCAGACCAGAATATGACAATAGACTGTTGGCAAAGATGTACAAATTGATTACAGGTAAAGATGTAGATTTTGAAGGCAACAAGTTTACTATCACAATGAACAAACCAACAACTGAAGACTCAGGCGAACTGAGCAGGCTCAAAGAACTGTCAGGCATCGAGGAAGACAATGGTAAAAAAACTGTTTGGTATACCATAACACCTGGTAGCGAAAAAGAAAAAGGAATGATGCAGGCCGAAATTGACCAAGGCGGCAAAATCACAAACATATTAGCGGCTACTCCGCAAGACCTAGCCAATCAACTAATGAAACTCGGTGTAACCCATGATGATTATGATTTTGGGCACACATCTGATGTGGATTTTCCTGAAGAGGACGAAGGCTGGAACAATAAAGAATATGGGAACGACGCACATGGATTCATCCAGGATACTCACGAGATACTAAAAGCCAAAGGTGAATCATACCAACCATTCCCAGAGGGTGACGAGTTTGACATAGCAGAGGACGAGGGCACTTATTTAGATGAAGGTTGGTTAGACACATTAAAAGCGGCAGGTAGAAAAATTGTACCAGATCAAGTCAGAGCATTGTATGATCCAGCAACAGCGGCAAAAGTTCAAGCAGATGATCAAGCAAAAGTTCAAATGGATACTTTATTCAAAGATATCAACACCGTGGCAGGTTTAAATCAAACAGATGTGTCTCAAGGATATCCTGCAGATTTAGTTGTAGCATATTTGAGAAAGTATGTTGCGCCTAGACATCCTGATGCATTTAAAAGAATGGATGCTCAAGGAGATTTAAAGAAAATGTTTGCACCAGGATCGAAACTTTCAGCAGGCACATTAAAAGGAAATTTAAATAAAGTTGCTGTCGAACTTGGTAAAGTAAATTTAAGTCCAGATCAAGGACAACAACCTACACAACAACCTGCACAACAACCTCAAGCAGTAGCGGCTTCTATGGACAATGAAGAAACAGTGCAGGAAGACGCACCATTTGATGGTATGAGTTTAGTAAGAATGGCTTTGATGAAAAAGTTTATTACAGCAGAAGAATGGCATGGTTTAAAAGATAAGTGGAAAAACGCAGTTGCAGAATTAGAACAAAGATATAATGATTGGCCAGATGGTGAAGGATTTGGATCATCTGATCACAATTTTGCAATTAAAGAATTAATGGAACTTGTTGGATATGAATTTGATGACAAAGATACAAGTGGTAGATTTGTTGTATCGAAAATGCCTCCAGAATTAGAAAAGATGGGATTAAAAAATGCCAGAATGAAAGATGCAGTTGCAACTGAAGATTCAGTTAAAGAAGGTGCATCAATGATTCCTTATTTTAAAACTGAAAAAGATTTTGATGGAGAGAAAACTACTGTGTATGAATTTCCAATGGCTTGGGCAAAAGATAAAGAGTTAGATACTCCTTACTTGAGTAATGCCAGCATGAGAGAATTTTTAACTGGATTAGGTTACAGCGGAGATTTTGAAAATATGAGTGCTGTACCTGTAGATGAATTTATTGGTGTTTCAACACAATGGTTGAAAAAGAATATTGGTAAACGATCTCCAGAAGAACCTACAACAATAGATAAAAATCCTGATGGTCCTACAATGATATCAGGTGGTAAACCTGAAGGATATATGAACCAACAGGTTAAACTTCACAACGAACTTGCCAGAAAAATCAAATCAAAATACCCAGAAGTTACACATTTAGGTTTTAATTAATGCGTATTTTGGAATTAGATTCCAATATTGACAAATACAACAAAAAGTTGTATAATGAAGATATGGAAACGAAACCAATTGTATATTTAGACATGGATGGAGTTATGGCTGACTTCTTCGGTGGTATAGAAAAATTGTACGGTGTTAAACACTGGAAAGAACTTACATCGGATAGAACTAAAGATTTAAAAGCAGAAGTAATTGAAAAAATTACTGGCACAAACTTTTTTGAAACTTTGCCAAAATTTACAAGTGCTGATCAATTAATTGACTTGGTGAAAAAATTTACAGGTGGAACTTTTTCAATTTGTTCTTCACCGTTAAGAGGAGACAATGAGAATTCAGCAAAATGGAAAAAGGTTTGGATTAGTAAAAATATTGAACAACCTAAGGAAATAATTATTACTGGTAGAAAAGAATCGTATGCTGTAAACAAACAAACCAAACAGCCCAACATACTGATAGACGATAGACCTATCAACATACAAAAATGGCAAAGTGCTGGTGGCTTTGGAATACTGTATCAAGCAAACAGAGATTCGTTAAGTAAAGTTAAATCAGAATTGGAAGCATACACAAAACAACATCAAACAAAACAAGAAGGTGTCGGAATCATTACTAAACAGAACACAACTGCAGATGTTAAGCCAGGCGAAACACAACGTCAAGCGGCAAAGTTTGGATTCAAAATAGACAAAAAAGGGCATCCACCTAAACTGAGATGAAGATAAGAGACATCATTACTGATTGGATTATCATGCCTCAAACAATTAAGCCGCAAGGATTAATACATAAAAAAGGATATGGTCCTAATAATAGGTTTGGTTTTAAAAATGTGGGTAACAATAAAGCCAACGAAAATTTTGCTGATGGTCAAGTAAAAGGCAAAAGCCGTCCTGGCAGAGTAAAGAAATCAGGTGCCAGTTGTAATGGCACAGTAACTTCATTGCGTAAGAAGGCTAAAAACGCATCTGGAGAGAAGGCTAAAATGTATCATTGGTGCGCCAATATGAAGAGTGGTCGTAAAAAAGGTTAAATACATACAAATAAACAAAAAAGGAATAAAATGGCTGAATTTTTAAATAAATTAATCAATGCACGTGATACAAAAGAAGGTTGGTGTAAAGAAACTGCTTCTTCACTATTATCATTAAAAAGCAGATTTGAATCTGACAGTATTACACAAGAAAAATATGTAGAAGGTTTAGATGCATTAAAATCTGGCGACTCTGAAGTTGGAGCAGGTGGTAGTTATGAAGAAAGAGCAATCATCGATAATGCTATTGCACATCTAAAAAACTTATTATAGTATCATGCGTTACAAGGATTTCAAAATGGTAGAAGCCCGTGTGGACTATCATTATGGGTTGGATCCTGAAATGCTGGTATACACGCACAAGGTGGGCGACATATACGGTAAAAAGAACCTTAAAGTGCCACATGCCAAATATTCAACATCTAAACGTGTAAAGAATTTACACAAACACGGTAAATAACATTATGCGTATCAGAGACATTATATCAGAAGTAGCATCTGCAGGAGCCACATCGGCTGGCAGTGTTGCATCAGTGGCTAATCCACACATAGCGATAGGCAACAAAAAAGCACGTGATGCCTATGGCAAAAAAGGTGCTTCATCAATGCCACCTAAAGCAAAAATGCAGAAACCAACTGACAATGCTCTAGATATGACAGGTACCTCACTTTTTGGTGCTCCAATAAAAAGATAAATATTACTATGAAACATTCAGATTTAACAAAAAAAGACGTTGCTAAAGAAGGCAAAATGCCACAAGCGGCTATTGACGCACTAGCAAAGAAGAACGGTAAAAGTCCTAAAAAAGATTCTAAAAAAGATGTACAAACAGAAGACCTAGCACTGATGGCTCAAAAAGTAGAGCAAGATCATGAAGTGCAAATGGCAAGATCAGATTTGTACAAAGCGGCAAAATATTCAATCAAACTGCATGACATGTTGAAAAACGTATCTGAACAACAAGGCTTAGAAGGTTGGGTACAAGCAAAGATCACCAAAGCGGCAGATTATCTAAGTTCTGTAAAACATTACATGGAATTTGAAATGATGTCTGGAACAGATTCTGCAATGGCTGAACCAATTGACACAAATGAAGCAAAAGGTATGTGCGAACATTGTGGTTGTAATATTGAAAGTCCAAAGCCAGCATGTAAATGTTCACATGATGCACACAACTATAAAGAATCACTAGCAAATAAACTTGAATCTAAATTAAAAGAATCCGCAAAAACTTGTAAAGAGTGTAATAAACCAACATGGGAAACACTGGGCGAAGCAGAAAAGCAAAAAGGTGTAGATGGTAAAGTATGTTGGAAAGGTTACAAGCGAATGGGCACCAAGAAAAAAGGTGGCAAAACAGTAGACAACTGCGTTCCAATCAAAAAAAAATAAAAATCCAATAAATACACACAGTTATTTTTAACCATGAGAGGGCTGTGTCTTGAACTTTGTTGCAAATATACCATACATCAAATGTTGGGTCAAAAAAGAATACGTACACGATTTCCAACGTGGGCATGGTGATTTCATAGAAGCAGTTCTTATAGCAGTCAAATCAGTACAGGGTAGAGCATTAATGTTTGAAGCATACTTGCCAGAGTATGGAGCCTGCTACGACAAGTTTCCAATATCAGCATTTGTTTGGCGCACAGACATCAAACAAGAAGAACAACTTCCACTAGGTACACTTGAACTTTGGGATTCATTCAGTTCTAATATACAAGTATGGACCAAAGCCATGTTGAAAAATTGTGATGTTGAAATCATGTTGAATGGTGGCGGCAGAATGAAAGGCGAATATTTGTTCACAATTGATGCTTGTCACGGAGATCCCAACACAGTCAACACCGGAGTATCTGAAGTGCCCAGTGAGCACAAACAACATAACTTTGGTAGGCTGGAAAACGGACAATACTTTGCACAACCAAACAACAGAATGCTTTGGTACGAACAATCATTAACAGCATCTGAATTAAAAAAACCAGACTTCCAAGTCAGCACCAAAGAGTTTTTCTGCGAAAACGAAAGCACTGTAACTTTTGGTGATTCCAACGATTACTTCTACGAAGAAAAAGACAGCCCAGCCAAAAAATAGTCATTGACTTTCCTCTAACAATTAAGTATAATACAAAGATAAACAAGGAGAACAAAATGTCGGCAAGAACATACGGACCAGAAGAACAAGCAAAACTTAAAAGAATCATCGATGAAGGAGCCAATGTGCTACGTGAAGTTGAAGATTTAAGTGGAGGCTTAAAAGATACTGTGAAAGCAGTGGCAGAAGAATTAGAAGTTAAACCATCATTGATTAATAAAGCAATTAAAATTGCACACAAAGGTGAATGGCACAAATATTCTGATGATTTTGATTCATTAGAAAACCTAATTATTGCAGTTGGCAAAGACAAATAAAATAGTCGGATACTTTAAAGAGTCATACAAGCAAGACAAATTGTGCTTTTGGTTAGAAATGATCAGCACACTTGTGAATATTATTGCAAGTATGACGTTGGCACTCAATGCCACCAACCCCGATATGCGTATGGTCTATCCATTTTTCATAATAGGTTCAGCACTAGCCATATTCACTTTTTACAGAAGAAAATTAGTCTGGCCCACAATGTTGGTTAGTTATTTCCTTTGTATGAATATTCTTGGGTTTGGTATAGCAATGAGGTATTGGTAATGAAATATATGGTTGACATTGACGGAACAATTTGCTATAATGAAAACAGTAACTATGCAGACAGTAAACCAGATCTTGTTCGCATAGCAAAACTAAATGCACTGTATGATAAAGGACACGAAATTCATTATTGGACAGCAAGAGGTGGTAACTCAGGCAAAGACTGGACTGAACTTACACATCAACAACTAAAAGATTGGAATGTTAAACACAGTTCAATCACAATGAAAAAACCAGTTTATGATGTCTGGATAGACGATAGAGCCATAAATGCTACAGACTTTTTTGGCGGTTATGAATTAAGGAGCAAAGATGAAGGGATTTAAAATACCACACGTAACATTTAGAGTAAGAGAAGGCGATATTGCCCCAGATGGTGGATGCACATTTGAAGAAGGTTGTTGGTCTGACAAAACAACTCAAGACTATTTTGCAGGTAAAAGAGTTGTGCTATTCAGTTTACCAGGAGCATTCACTCCAACTTGTACATCAAAACAATTGCCAGGATTTGAATCAAATGCAGACAAAATTAAAAGCATGGGTATTGACGAGATTTATTGTTGTTCAGTGAATGATTCATTTGTGATGAACGCATGGGCAGATTCGTTAAAATTAAAAAATGTTAAAGTGATTCCAGATGGTTCAGGTAATTTTACAAGATTTATGGGAATGTTGATTGGAAAGAACCACGTGGGGTTTGGAAATAGAAGTTGGAGATATATGGCAGTGGTTAACAACGGTGTTGTAGAAGCATGGTGGCAAGAGCCAGGCATAAACAACGATGGTGAGGACAGCGATCCTTATATTGAATCTACTCCAGAAAACATGATGCATTATTTAGAATTTCAAACTAGCCCTGATGCAGGCATGAACACAATGGTAGGGATTGACATTGAATCTTTAGAAAATAAAATTTAATGAGAATTGATTATAACATACATTTAGATTATTCAGATGTATTGCTACAACCTAAAAGATCCACATTAAGTTCAAGACGTGATGTTGATATCTTAAGAAAGTTTAAATTTAAAAACAGTGGTAAAGAACTTACATATGTGCCAATCATGGCAAGTAATATGGATGGGGTAGGAACTTTTTCAATGGCAAGAGTGTTGCAAGAATTCAAAATGCTCACAGTTATTAGAAAACATTATACCATAGACGATTGGAAACAAGCGGCAGGCACAGGATTAAAATTTAAGTATGTTTCTGCTTGTGTTGGTACTGGAGCAATATGGGATAAAGATGCACAAGACTATCAAACTCTTAAACAAGTGATGTCAGCATTTCCAGATATTCCGTGTATCACTATCGATGTTGCAAACGCATATCATGAAAATTTTGTAGACTTCATTTCAAAAATTAGAGACGAGTATCCAGAAAAAGTTATCATTGCTGGTAATGTTGTCACACCCAACATGACTGAAGAATTAATTATTAAAGGTGCTGATATTGTGAAAGTTGGAATTGGTCCAGGCAGTGTGTGTACCACAAGAACACAAACAGGAGTAGGTGTTCCACAATTTTCAGCCATTATGGAATGTTCAGATGCGGCAAATGGAGTTGGAGGACATATCATTGCTGACGGCGGATGTACTCAGCCAGGTGATGTTTCAAAAGCATTGAGCGGTGGTGCTCACTTTGTCATGCTTGGTGGTATGTTGGCAGGACATGAAGAAGGTGAAACTGAATTACGAGATGGTAAAAGATATTTTTATGGAATGAGTTCTGAATCAGCATTCACAACACATGGTTCTAGAAAAGATGGATACAGAGGCACAGAAGGCAAAACAGTTGTATTAGATGACAAAGGCTCAGTCAAAGACACTATTGAACAGTTGTTAGGTGGAGTAAGAAGCACTTGCACTTATATTGGAGCAAGACGTATCAAAGATATGCCTAAAGCGGCACACTTTGTAAGAGTGAACAATGTAATCAACAGAGTATTTGATAGATATGAAACAAATTAATTTATGAAAAAGGTAACAACAGGCAAAAATCTAAAATGGCTAGCAACCGCAGTATTAATCATAGGCACTTTTATAAACGCAGGATTTCCTGAATTATATCCTGTAGGTCCATTGCTTTTGGCTTTGGGTGGAATAATTTGGTTAATAGTATCCTTTCTTTGGAAAGAACCGGCACTGATTGTAACAAATTTAGTATTGACAGCAATGGGTTTCGGAGGTATACTATTATATTATATAAAGTAAGGAAGAATCATCCACAATTGATTTTAGGTATTTTGTCAGCCACAAATGACAAAAAGGAGAATAAATGAGTTACATAGACGGATATTTTGACAGAAACTCTGACATCATCAGAGTTGTTGAACGACAAAACAAAGAAAGGGTATTCAAAGAATATCCAATCAAATACACATTCTATCATGAAGATCCAGGCGGAAAGTTTAAAAGTACCACCGGTAAACCTTTAAGTAGAATTGTTTCAAAGAACACAAAAGATTTTCACAAAGAACTTGCAATTAACAGAAACAAAACATTATTTGAATCTGATATAAATCCTATCTTTCAATGTTTAAGTGAAAACTATCTTAATCAAGATGCTCCTGATTTAAATATAGCATTTTTTGATATTGAAACAGATTATGATCCTGAAAGAGGATTTAGTCAACCCAGTGATCCTTTCATGCCAATCACAGCAATCACCGTTTCGTTACAATGGTTAGGCACTATGGTTACATTTGCCATACCACCTAAAACAATGGGTATAGAAGAAGCCAAAGAAACTACAAAAGGCATAGACAATGTGTATCTGTATAAAGATGAAGCAGATATGATCAAAGCATTTTTAGATATTATCGAAGACGCTGATGTAATATCAGGATGGAATTCAGAAGGTTACGACTTACCATATATCATAAACAGAATTAAAAAGGTAATGAGCAAAGATGACACAAGACGTTTATGTTTGTGGAAACAAATGCCTAAGAAAAGAACTTTTGAAAGATATGGTAGAGAACAAGAAACTTATGATTTAGTTGGCAGAGTACATTTAGACTCATTGGAACTTTATAGAAAATACACCTACGAAGAACGACATTCATATAGATTAGATGCTATTGGTGACCATGAAATAGGTGAGACTAAAACTGTGTATGAAGGAAGTTTAGATCAACTTTACAATCAAGACTTTAGAACATTCATAGAATACAACAGACAAGACGTGGCACTATTGGATAAGTTGGATCGTAAGTTGAGATTCATAGCATTATCAAATGAACTAGCACACAGTAACACAGTTTTACTACAAACCACTATGGGTGCAGTTGCAGTTACAGAACAAGCAATTATAAATGAAGCACACAGACGAGGAGTACAAGTACCAAATAGACCAAAAAGAGATGACACCTCAACATCAGCCGCAGGTGCTTATGTGGCATATCCTAAAAAAGGATTGCACAAATGGATTGGTTCGATGGATATTAATTCGCTGTATCCGTCTGTAATTAGAGCTTTAAACATGGCTCCTGAATGTGTAATGGGACAACTGAGACCAACATACACAGATGAATACATTGATGAACAAATGACATTGCAAAAAAAATCATTTGCAGGTGCATGGGAAAATCATTTTGGATCATTAGAATATGACGCTGTAATGGAAAAAAGAAAAGATATCAGTATTAATGTGGATTGGGAAGATGGAAAAGTAGACGTAATGAGTGGTGCTGAAATCTACAAGATGATATTTGAAAGTAACAATCCTATGATGATAAGTGCAAATGGAACAATATTCACAAACGAATTTGAAGGTGTTATTCCTGGACTACTTAAACGTTGGTATAGTGAACGTAAAGATATGCAGTCTATGTTAAAGAAAGCCAAAGAAGCAAAGAACGAAGCAGAAATGGAATTCTGGGATAAAAGACAACTGGTTAAAAAGATTAACTTGAACAGTTTGTATGGTGCTATTCTTAATCCAGGTTGCAGATTCTTTGACAAACGTATTGGACAATCAACAACATTATCAGGCAGACAGATATCTAAACACATGGCATCCAAGATCAATGAAGTGATAACTGGCGAGTATGATCATGTAGGCAAAGCATTAATTTATGGTGACACAGACTCGGCTTATTTTTCAGCATATGAAGTTCTTAAAAAGGAAATAGATGCGGGACAAATACCTTGGACAAAAGAAAGTGTTGTAAAACTATATGATCAAGTTGCTGGAGAAGTGAACAATTCATTTAAAAAATTTATGGGTCAGGCATTTCACTGTTTGAAATCAAGAGCAGAAGTAATTCAAGCAGGTAGAGAATCTGTAGCAACATCAGGCTTGTTTATCACAAAGAAAAGATATGCGATATTGATTTATGATTTAGAAGGATTTAGAGCTGATCAAGACGGCAAGGCAGGCAAAATTAAAGCAATGGGACTAGATTTAAAAAGATCAGACACACCTGTGTATATTCAGAACTTCTTATCTGAATTACTATTAATGGTGTTGTCCGATAACACAGAAGAACAAGTGTTAGATAAAATTACACAATTCAGAAATGAGTTTAAAACAAGACCAGGCTGGGAGAAAGGATCTCCACGTAGAGCAAACAACATAGGTGAATATTCTAAAAAAGAAGCAAGACTGGGCAAAGCAAACATGCCTGGACACGTAAGAGCAAGTATTAACTGGAACACACTTAAACGTATGAACAGTGACAAGTATTCGCAAGAAATTATGGATGGTATGAAAGTAATTGTTTGTAAATTAAAAAAGAATCCATTAGACTTTACCAGTGTTGCGTATCCTGTAGATGAATTGCGTATTCCAGAATGGTTTAAAGAATTGCCATTTGATGATGCTACAATGGAAAGCACAGTGATCGATAATAAACTTGGTAACTTGCTTGGAGTATTAGGTTGGGACATTAAGTCAACCGAAAGTAATAACACATTTAACAATCTTTTTGATTTTGGAGGATAGATGTCTACACACGGAATGATAGATTTGGAAACATTGAGCACCAGACCAGATGCTACTTTGTTAACATTGGGTGCTATAAAATTTGATCCATACTCAGATGCAGAACCAAATGCAGGATTGTACCTAAGAGTAGATGTTGATGAACAAAGTGCATTGGGTCGACATGTGGATGAAAACACTTTAGAATGGTGGGGTCGACAAGATGAAAAAATTAGAGATGAAGCACTAGGAGATGAAGATAGAGTTTCATTAAACAGTATGGTAAAACAATTAAACAAATGGTGTGTAGGCATAGACGAATTATGGTGCCAAGGTCCACTTTTTGATTACGCCATATTACAGAATTTGTATGCTCAATTGGGACAACCAGTCCCATGGAACTATTGGCAAATTAGAGATTCAAGAACTCTATTCAATATGTTACCAAAAGATCCAAGAAAAGACATACAAATGTCACTACACAACGCATTGGCTGATTGTTATTTTCAAGCCAAAAGTGTGCAGAAGGCTTATAAACATTTTGGAGTGAAATCAAGATGGAACAATTAGTCATTGACTTTTCGTCAAAACCTAAATATAATGTAATAAACAGGAGAATAATAATATGAAAGACATCTTACAAGACATCGTTGCACATACACATTCGCTAGGATTTCTTAGCCTTGTAAAAGTAAGCAATGAAGAACAAACAAAAATAGAAAGTATGGCTGAAGACAGATCAGTTATTCTTTCAGCAAACACAAATAATAAAGTAAATGAATTTGATGGTGTATTTGGTATGCCTAATTTAGACAAATTGGCTTTGCACTTGAAATGTCCAGAGTATCAAAAAGAAGCAAAGATCGAAGTTAAGTCAGCAGAGAGAAATGGCAAAACTATTCCAACGCATATTCACTTTGAAAATGCAGGTGGTGATTTTAAAAATGATTACAGATTTATGAGTACTGAAATTATTAATGAAAAATTAAAATCTGTTAAATTTAAAGGATCTAATTGGGATATTGATTTTGAACCTAAACTTGCGGCAATACAAAGATTAAAATTACAGGCGGCGGCACACGTTGAAGAAACTGTGTTTACTGTGAAGACAGAAAATAATACATTGATGTTTTATTTTGGTGATGCTAATTCACACGCAGGATCATTTGTATTTCAATCTGATATAACAGGTGAATTAAAAAACACTTGGAGTTGGCCGATACAACAAGTAATCAGTATTTTAAGTCTTGATGGGAAAGTTAAAATGAGTATTTCTGATCAAGGAGCAATGCAGATTACAGTAGATAGTGGAATTGGTGAATACAATTACATATTGCCTGCACAAACAAAGTAGTATATGGATAAGAAGATACCAACTGATAATCTAACTGAAAAGCAGAAAGACTATGCAACTTTTCTTCCTGCATTAAGCAGTTTTTATGCTAGGGATCTTGGTAAAGCAAGACATCAAGAAGACTACATAAAACCTGAAAGAGTACCTCAAAACTTTGAACATGGTGTTGAAGGAATGAATTATATGAGTTCCAAAGACACTTATTTCTATTACAAGTGGCATTTATATTCGGCGGGTCATGCTGATTTAAATATGGATCACTTTTCTGTAAGAGACGATATTATTAGAAATAGAGACAGAAAAGACAACTGGGTACTTGGCGATTCAGGTGGTTTCCAGATTGGTAAAGGTGTTTGGGAAGGTGATTGGAAAGATTCTAATTGTCCTAAGGCTAAAAAGAAACGTGAACAAGTGTTGGCGTTTATGGATGGTAATATGGACTATGGTATGATATTGGATATACCTGCTTGGGTATCTCGTTCTCCTGCGGGTGCGGCGGCAAGTAAAATCAGTTCATATCAAGAAGCAGTTGATGGTACAAAAATTAACAACGACTATTTTATGAAAAATAGAAATGGTAATTGTAAGTTTTTAAATGTACTGCAAGGTGAAAACTTCCAACAAGCAGACGATTGGTACACACAAATGAAAGACTATTGTGATCCAAAGATACATCCTAGCACACACTTTAATGGTTGGGCAATGGGTGGTCAGAATATGTGTGATATACACTTGGCATTGAAACGTCTAGTGGCTTTAAGATTTGACGGCTTACTAGAAAAAGGTGTACATGATGTGATGCACTTCTTAGGTACAAGTAAATTAGAGTGGGCAGTGCTACTAACAGATGTTCAAAGAGCAATTAGAAAGTATCACAATCCAAACTTTATGATTACATTTGATTGTGCTTCACCTTTCTTAGCCAGTGCTAATGGTCAAATTTACACTGACATAGAAATTAAAGACAAAAAGAAATGGACATACAGAATGCAACCAAGTGTTGATAATAAAGATTTTTCA
>Ga0209557_1000183_pt1 | contig 40187 bp, 33 predicted proteins | sample SaaInlV_120m_DNA_4_FD_184672 | JGI IMG/M metagenome (GOLD analysis project Ga0209557, IMG submission 184672) | Marine microbial communities from expanding oxygen minimum zones in the Saanich Inlet - Saanich Inlet SI074_LV_10m_DNA (SPAdes) (version 2) | ecosystem: Environmental > Aquatic > Marine... | reverse complement strand
TAAATCGTCGTTTCGATTGCGACGTCTCTAGTTGTGTCGTCAAGATCGCTGCCGTTATTGGCGAAAGTGCCGCGGTCAATGACAAAACCGAGAGCCAACTGAATCGTCGAGGCGTCACTATCTGAAGCATCCATCGGGACATAGACATTAAAACTCACTGAAGTAGTGGAGCTCACTTCGTCTTGGTAAACGCCAGCGGTCGTTCTGGCCGCCCCGAGGTCCAGGGTTCCTGTAGAGGCTGCGCTGTCATCTGCTTTGACAACAAAAAGAGTGCTCCCGTCGCAAAGCTTTGGCAAACCGGCGGTTGTTGTGATTCTTGCGTTTTCGATGTCTGGATCACCTGCGACATGGTTAAAGTGAGGAATCTCCTTGATGTCGCTGCCAGATCCAACATTGCCGTCGTAAAAGGCCCAGACGCGTTTTCCGCCATCTGTCGGTAGGTTCCCAAGGGTCACTTGGGACCTTTGGTAATACTCTTTGGAAGTTGCTACCCCAGCACCGTTTACGTATCCAACCGCACACGATATTTCCTTAACACCGCCCTGCGCCATGTTTCGCAGCAGGGCTCTGGAAATACTCTCATCCTCGTTGGTTTTAGTCGTATACATAGTCGTCAGCTCGTTATTGCCCGCGCCGTCGATGTCCCCGCCGCCGAAAGCAGCCTCTTTGGCTCCGATGGAATCGACCCAAGTAGGCGTTAGGTCCGAGGCGGTTCCATCAACGCTGATGGTCACCGAAGTCGACTTCGTATTAGCGAAAAGGGCCCTAGCCTGCAGGTCAACCTGAGGCAAGGCAGATAAAAGTAAGATACCGGAGGCCAAGATGGCAGGAATGCGTAGAGATTTCATGGGAAATTTATAACACAAAGTCGACACACTTGTAAGGCCAACATAACAAAACTAGCAAGTTTGTCGTAATGAGGAAGTTTACATGTGCCCACAAGGTTTGCCACAACCCTGAACTTCCAGGGCCGAAAACAAGCAAGCAGCCGCGATGACCACGGATGGTGGCTTGATTACATGGCTTCTTTCAGCAATAAACAAGAACTAATAGCTGCCCTAGGTCAATTTCAAAAGGGTTTTCCTCTTTTGGGTCGCTCTTGAAAGTCCTTACTACCTGGTAGTAACCAAATCAGTTCTCAAGAAAGCGCCGTTCAAATACAGGTGAACATAGATCCGGTATCCGGCGCCGGTCTTTCGAACAATCCTTGAATAGCCATAGGACTTGTAGTTGGCAATTGGGTCCTGAACCAACCACTTTCCTGCAACTTTGGCTGAGAGCTTTTGACCCATTAGGTCTTTGGTGTAGAGGGCAAGGTAACCCTTGAAGGAACCTACTGTGACTTTGCCCTTGACTGTGATTGGAATGTTCAGGGTGATTACTCGACCAAGCGAGTCAGTTGAAAGAACCTGCAGCGTGTGATCACCGGGCAAGATATTCGCAGGCAACACCAAGTTCGAATCAAAAGCACCAGCACTGTCTGTTTCAACTTCACCAACAAAGGTTGGGTCAGAGAACACCCAAACTGAAACTGTGGTTTTTGGTCTTAGCCCAGAACCAGAAACAGCTGCCCTGGAACCAAGCTGGAATTCAAGGTTTAGGTCGGTGCTAACTGGAGCTGCTGCTCCAGTTGCAGTCTTTGCTGCGACCTGCAGCTCCCAACCAAGACCTGTTGCAACCAGCTTTTCCTTTGGTGCATCGGCAACAATATATACGGACAGCATTGATATGTTCGGTTAACCGAAGGTAATTTTTACATTTCCAGGTTCAGTCGCCCAACAATACTCATAGCAGGATGATCCAGGTTCGTGACCTTCTTTGCAGCTAAGAGGGCCTGGGTTTAGATCCAGCGCGAAGCCTGGTATTCAGCATGCACGGTCCGATAGGTTCCCGACTTACCCCTGATCACTAATGACTCAGTGGTAATCAGGTCACCCTTTTTTCTAACACCCGACATCAAAGCACCGTCAGTGACACCGGTTGCAACAAAGAAGGTGTTGTCTGAGGCAACCATGTCGTTGATTTCATAGACATGATCAAATACCAGGCCGGCTGCCTGACCATTGGTTCTTTCGATCTCTGAAACCGGGTGCAGGATGCCCTGGATTGTTCCACCCAAAGCCCTAATGCCACAGGCAGTAACGATTCCCTCTGGGGACCCGCCAATCCCTGCGCAAATGTCCACTCTGGAATTAGGCCGCGCCGCAAGAATCCCCGCTGCAACATCGCCATCACGAAGCAATCTGGTGCCGGCCCCGGCTGAGCGGATGTCCTCTACCAGTTCGCCGTTATATTCGCGGTCCAAAACGGCAACCACTACCTCGCCAACCGGCTTATTGGCGGCCTTGGCGTAGTCCCTGATGTTCTGACCAATTGATTGCCTGATGTCAATGACACCAACTCCGGCAGGACCTGAAACCAACTTGTTCATTTTGAACACTGCTGAGGCATCAAGCATTGAGCCCCTATCGGCAACTGCGATAACAGAGATCGCGTTCTGCCTCCCGGCAGCGGTCAGCGAAGTTCCATCAATTGGGTCCACTGCAATGTCAACCTTTGGACCAAGCCCGGTTCCCACCTTCTCGCCATTGAACAACATCGGGGCATCGTCCTTCTCGCCCTCGCCAATAACCACCAAACCTTCAAAGTTCACGGTTCCAAGAAATGCCCGCATGGCATCAACCGCAGCACCGTCGGCTGCATTCTTGTCACCGTGACCAATAAATGGGTAGGCACGAATAGCGGCAGCTTCGGTGGCTCTAACTAGCTCCATGGCTAGGTTGCGATCTGGGTGAAGCACTGGGTTGGTTTCTGCAGTCATATCTATGAAGATACTGGGCGAAGTTTAGGCCGTTGCAGTTTTTCCAGAAATTGAAAGAAGGTTCAGAACCGCTTTGGTCGTGTCCAGTTGCTCAAAGGGAGAGTAGGTGGTGATTCTCGAGCGAAATTTCAACCGGTGAAACGCCATACGCCTTTTCGGGGTTTGACGTGGCCGCCTTCATCGCAGACAAGAGGTCGCCACTCCACGCTGAATAGTTCCGCACGGCATCATCCATCGACAGTGTCGAACCAGCTAGGTGTCCCTGGCTGGTTCGGGCAATGCCGTTCTCAACGCTGATGGCCAACCCGCCCAAGTTGTAGCTGCCATCTGGAAGTCCGGCCGCCTCGATGGCATCAGTGATCAAAATCAATGAACTCTCGGGAATCAACTTTGCCACTGCCGGCGCGACATGAACGCCATCGGCGATCAGTTCCATGAAGGTTGCCGTCTCGATTGCAGCTGGAACTGGTCCAGGTGATCGATGGTGGATCGGAAGCATGGCGTTGAAAGTGTGAGTCATGACAGAGCCCGGAAAGGACTCAAAGAGGGCTTTTGCTTGATCGTAATTACTGCCGGAATGTCCAAAGCAAAGCTTGATGTCGGAGTGTGCAAGGAGTTCAAGTTGATCTTGGGTAAATAATTCTGGTGCGATAGTCATTGATTTGACGGCCTTTGTGGCAACGATTGATTCGAGCTCTTGATTGGTGGGGACCTTCAGCACGCTTGGGTTTTGAGCACCACAGTGGGCCTCTGATAAAAACGGGCCCTCGAAATGTAATCCCACGAATCTTGAGTCAGCCGTGAGCTCGCTTACCGACTCAGCAACATTGACCATGTCTGGGACACTGGCCGAGACCAAGGAAATGATGTTTCTAGAAACCTGATGTTGTTGGTTGTAGTCGAGCAGAGACCGGATGTCCGCCAGTCCTCGGTTGGCCGAGTAGCCTCCGCCGCCATGGCAATGGGTGTCAAAAAACCCAGCGTGCAGAACCTGACCGGAGCCATCATGAATCGAATCAGCTTGCTGTGTCTGCCAACTGCTTCCAGCGCCCGTTACTGCTCCGGCTGAAGTAAGCAACGCCCAGGCATCGGAACGAAGCTCACCATCTTGGAACAAGGTGGTTGAGTGAATCAGTTTGCTAGTCACTTTTAGAACCTTTTGCCGTCTGTGCTGTTAGCAACACACTTCCAGTTTATAGAAATCAGACTCAAGGCGGACATCCTCGGCGCTTATAGGCCACAAGAATGTATTTTTATTTCCTGAAATGTAATAGGTTGGACGCAAGGAAAAGAGGTCAAGTGTTCGCTCAAGAGTTGCTTCAAAACAGAACTTGGCCAACTCCAGCAGCCCGTTTTTCTGGATACAGCTGCGCCGTGGGCACGGTCGGTGAAAAACCGTTCTTGGCCGCCGGCGGACAAGCTTCATTGGAAGACGATTCTGAGCCGGTCAATATCGACACGAGATTTGATCTGGCTTCTATTACCAAGCTATTCACAGGAGTTGTAGCCGCATTGCTTGCCGCTGACAAACAACTTGATTTGTCTGCGCCAATCGGTTCGTGGATGGATGTAAGCGCCGAGCTATCCAACTTGACCTCGGTTGAGCTCTTAACACACACCAGTGGGCTTGCCGATGTTTGGCAGGAGTTACCAACTAGAGAGCAAACTATAAAGTCCCTCAGGTCCCTAGTGCCGGATTCGGACCAGCGCGGCAGTCTGCTCTATTCATGCTCCGGCTACACGCTATTCTCCGTGGGGCTAGAGGCAAAGTTTGGCAAACGATTCGATCAAATAGTCAGTGAGCTATTGCTAGAGCCAATCGGGCTTACTCAAACAGGCTTCCTGCCTCGAGACAACACATCGAACATTGCAGTGAGCTGTGAACCCGGCGAGGGCCTCCCGGCGGGCGTGGTCCACGATCCAAGGGCTCGACACATGGATGGGGTCTCTGGCAATGCGGGCCTGTTTGGCACGGCCAACGACCTCTTTAGGTTCTTTGCTGAGGTTGCCACAGGAGACTTGGGTGTCGTTAGCAATCAAGCCAGACGGCACTTATTCACGCCGATAGTCAGTGGCGATTGGGATCAGGCGATTGGATTCAGATTCAACGATCATCAACGGCTCGGTGACAACAAAAACTTTTTTTCCCACACCGGTTTCACCGGTACTCTGGCAATGGTTCACCCCGGGAGTCAAAGGATTGCTGTGCTGCTAACCAACCGGTTAGTTTGTGGAACCACCAGAGAACAAATGTCAGATTCTTATCTTGAGTTCGCAAACTGCGAAGAATTGGCTGTCTAGTGCGCGATTTATTGACCGAAATATCTCAGGCAAAGCCCGGCATGAGGCCGGCGCAGTCAAAAGTTGCAGAGTACGTTCTTCGTAACCCGGGCAGCACTGCGAGCTCAACCATCGCAGAACTCGCAAAGACAATTGGAATTTCGACAGCATCAATTGTTAGATTCTGCGATGAAATTGGTTACTCCTCTTTTACCGACTTCAGGCTTGCGGTTTCTGTGGCATCCGAACAACGAAGAGCTGCCAGAAAAACCTTTTCAATTGATAAAGACGAGATTGACCCAAATGACTCAATGCAAGAAGTCGTCGTTAAGACCGTTTTTCATGAGGTGGAGGCAATCCAGCAAACAGGTAGCAGCCTTGATTTTGCCACCCTGGAGAAAATTGTCAATCTAATTACCAAGGCAAGAAGAATTGAGATCTTTGGTCTGGGCTCTAGCTACTTAGCCACGCAAGATCTCCGTCAAAAACTTCACAGAATCGGCATGTTTGCCTTCGAGGCACCTGATAATCACCAGGCAATTACATCTTCGGCCCTGATGGACAAGCGGGATGTTGGAATCGTGTTTTCTCACTCCGGCGAGACTCCTGAATCACTAGAAGTGCTTCGGGTGATGAAAAATAGTGGTGCCAAGACAGTTGCAATAACAAATTTTCCAAATTCCCCGATTGCTCAGATTGCCGACTTCAAACTAATCACCGTTGCCAAAGAAACCCGGTATCGCTCAGGCGCAATGTCCTCGCGCATAGCCCAATTGGCCCTGGTGGATTTTCTGTTTGTTCGGATAATGCAGCTTCGCCTGGAATCGGTGGGCTCACTGCTGGAACGAACCTACAAAGCCGTTCGTGGAGATCGACTCTAGCCCTGCCTTGGTTTCGGGATTGCACTCAGGAGTTGCTTTGTATAGTCGGTTTTTGGGTTTTGGAAAATCTGCTGGGGCGTTCCACTCTCCAAAATCTTGCCCGCCTGCATCACATGAACATAGTGGGAAATCATTCTGACAACTGCTAGGTCATGGCTAATGAATAGGTAACTGAGGTTCAGTTCGGCTTGCAGCTCAACCAAAAGGTCCAATATCTGCTTCTGGACAATGACGTCCAAAGCCGAAACTGCCTCATCTAGGACTATCAAACTAGGTGACAGTGACAAGGCTCTTGCAATTGCAATCCGTTGCCGCTGACCGCCAGATAGTTCATGGGGGTACCGAGATAGTAGCGAACTGGGCAGTGCGACAGCGTCCATAAGCTCACGTGACCGAGCTAACTGCTGTTCTCTTCCGCCAATGCCGTGAACTTTTAGGGGTTCAATTATCGACTCACCCACCGAATACCTGGGATCTAGCGAAGCAAAGGGGTTTTGAAATACCGGTTGGACTTGTCTTCTAAAGGTTTTGGCGCTCTTGCGAGATTTGAGATTGAGCCGGTCGGATTCGAAAATAATCTCACCTTGATCTGGGGTTTCTAAGCCAAGCAATATATTGGCCGCTGTTGATTTTCCCGATCCTGATTCGCCAACGAGGGACAATGTTGTTCCGCGTCGAATCTCAAAGCTCACATTGCCGAGCGCCTGAATGCTTCTTGACCCCGCCGCTGCGGATCTCAGGCTGAAAGTCTTTTGGAGATTGTGGACTGAGATTATCGGAGGCTCGTCAGAACCTTTAGAACTGGCAACTATCGATTCATCAACCAGAGAGGGAGCTGCGGCCAACAGCCGCTTGGTGTATTGGTGTTGAGGATCATTTAGCAACTGCACCGATGGACCAGCTTCGACTATTTCCCCCCCGTACATAACAGCCACCTGGTCAGCTCTTTCGGCCGCCAACGCAATGTCGTGAGTGATCAAGAGAACTGCTGTTCCCATCTTTTGAGCCATGTCTTCGAGCTGATCCAGAACCTTCCTTTGGACACTCACGTCAAGAGCGGAAGTTGGTTCATCGGCAACAAGCAATTTTGGCTGGCAGGCCATCCCCATGGCAATTAGAACTCGCTGCCGCATTCCCCCGGAGAACTCGTGCGGGAACTGGGAGTAGCGATCTGCTCCATTACTGATTCCCACCAACTCCAGAAGCTCCAGGACTCGAGTTCTGGCGTTACGTTTTGATTCACCGTGAGCAGTCAGGGCCTCAGCTATTTGGTCGCCGATGGTCATCATCGGGTTCAGATTTGACATCGGATCCTGAGGCACTAGACCCACATGCTTGCCTCGAATAGCTCTCATCTGTGCTTGAGGCAGAGCTTGTATTTCCCGACCTTCAAGCATTATCCGACCCGAATCAATTCTTCCATTGCTGGGTAGTAGCAGATTGACCGCCGCAGCCAAGGTCGATTTACCGCTGCCGCTTTCACCCACCAAAGCCAGTGTTGAACCAATCGGGATGCTGAGAGAAACATTCTTGACTGCTTCAAAAATGTCATCACCCGGAAGCAAGTATGAGATTGACAAGTCCCTTATCTCTAATGCTAATTCACTCATGAACCCTCCAAAACTATCGTTTGCTTACTCCCGAGTTTTGTCCCGAGGATGGTAAATACAGCGACTGCAAAAAACCCGACGCCGCCGAATAACGCCAGAAGTGAGATGCGGTCAAAAGCCTGTGCCACCAATGGGAAAATGAACCCGCCGGCTGCTCCGCAGAGAATTAGAAAGCTAGTGAAGGCCGTTGGGTTTTGCTGGCGCTGGGTATCCAAGGCGATGCCCACAATCAACGCATAGCAAGGGCCCGCCGCGATGGCGGCGACAGCAAAGGCGATGAACACAGTGGTTGGACTAACCTCGTTCCAGGCAAAGCTCACCACCAGCAAGCTCGTGGCAGCTAGAGCGGGCCAGAACAGCAAGGCCTGTTGCTCCTTAATAAATTTGGGGGTCAGCACGCTTGCTGCTATTCGACCGATGGCAAATAGCGCCCAAAATGCTGAGCCGCCAATTGCCGCAAATTGATAGGAAAGAGCCCCCAGTTCACTAACCAGCACCGACGACCAACCCGCAATCAGCGCCTCGGCTCCAACGTAACAAAGCACTGCTAGAGAAAACAGTGCCGCACCAGCATCTAGTTTCACCAAACTTGCATTCGAACGAGTCATTTTTGGCCTTTCGCGGTAGGCATAAGCCACTGCGATGACAAGCAATCCGATTAACCAAAAGCTTGCGTTTGTTTGGATCAGGTTTGACATTGCTATGTGAATAATTGGGGTGGTTAGTGCCGACATCGCGAAGGCTGCATTCAGCTTGAGCAGAACATTGCTAGTTGCGACACCAGGTTCCTTTGCGGCACTTGTTCCAATCACCTCCGCTGCCCCAAACCCCAGTCCGGTGACAAAGGAACCCAGCACAAAGACTTCAGCAGAGCTTGCCATTCCGGACGCCACAACGCCTGAAGCAATCAAAAAAAGAGATGCTCGCATTTGAATACCGCTGCGGACCTTGGGTTCCAGGTAGGGCACAAGCATCACTGCGGACAATAGGCCGCCAAACATGGCTGGAACCGCTGGAGTCAATGCGCCGACCTCGACTGCAAGGGCAGAGCTGATACTGGGAATCGACGCCGGGATCAGTGAAGCTGCTGCGCCCAATGCCAAAAAGACAAGCTTCAGCTGAGTCACGCGGGCAACTTTAGGCATGATCCACTAACAGGCGACGAGGAGTGTTGCTCAGCCGTTCAGGGACGGCGTAGCCATCTGGTCCTGGAGTCAGTCTGCCCAAGACCGGAGGGCTACTTGCACCAGTTGTTGTTGCAAAAGTGGCTGGCAAATTGTGTACGGCGAGATAACCAACCAGGGCCATCGCAAAAGCTTCCTTGATATCCGGCTCGATTCCGGTCTCAGCAAAAGATTGGGCCCGTAGCCTGGTGTGGCCTTCGATTGACTCCATGAGAGTCTGGTTCCGAAAGCCTCCGCCGGCTACAAACAGTGATGTCGGCTGAAAGCTATTTAGTGCATCAGCGACAGTTACCGCAGACAGCTCGGTGACGGTTGCTAGAAGATCTTCGGGACTAATCTCAATCCCCATTTCGTTCACAATCTCATCGAGATATCTGATGTGGAAAAGCTCTTTACCGGTGCTCTTTGGAGGAGCCTTCCTGTAATAAGGCTGATCTAGCAGTTTTTCTAGTAGGGGGTGGTTGATTGTTCCAAGAGCGGCAATCAAACCATTTTCGTCGTAACCCTTCGGGTTTAGCTCATACTTCAACACCACCGCATCTATCAGTGCGCTGGCTGGTCCAGTGTCAAAAGCCGCGACAACTTTTCCATCTTGGACGATCGTGACATTGGCAATACCTCCAAGATTCAGCGAGGCGGTGACTCCACGTAGGGACCCCAGGGCCAGTAGATCCAAAATAGGAACCAGTGGTGCTCCTTGGCCACCTGAAACTATATCCTGGATACGCAGATTGGAAATCACTGGCGCTTGTGCTAGCTGAGAGATCCATGCGGGGTCACCAAGTTGCAATGTTCCCTTAGTCAGATCTCCTTCTACCCAATGGAACATGGTTTGTCCGTGCGATGAAACTAAATCTGTGCCTCCGTGCTTATCCAAAACACCCTTGGCTGCGCCAGCAAACTCTTGCCCGATCTTCGTGTCAAGTTTGCACACAGCCTCAAAGTTGGTTTCAGACGGTGGGAGAGAGCCAAGAATCAGCTGCCTAAGTTCTCCGGAATATTCTTCAGTTCCAGAGCTCAGAACGGTAGCATGCAGGGTCTCTCCTTTCGTCACAAGCTCAACCAAGCACGTGTCAATACCGTCATGGCTGGTTCCAGAAATCATGCCGAGCACCCTCATGAAATCTCCCCCAGGGCCCTCGCAAGGATGCCGTCGGCCGCCAGCAGCTTCTCAGCTGCCTGCTGTTTCCCGACGCCCAGATAAATGCCCACAACCGCATTCTTTGTCATCCAACTGTGTTCTTCCAAAGCAGCCCGAGCAACTTCCTGGTCTGCTCCCGTGATTTCCTGAACCATCCAGATTGCTCTGGCCCTTAATTTCGTGTTGCTGGCAACCATATCGACCATCAAATTCCGATAGGTCTTGCCCGCTTGAATCATGGTTATGGTACTAATCATATTTAGGACCATTTTTTGAGCAGTGCCCGCCTTCAGTCTTGATGATCCGGCGATAAGCTCTGGCCCCACGGCTATCTCGATGGAGTGGTCTGCCAGCTGACTAATTTCAGAGCCTTCAACACAGCTAATTGACACGGTCAGGGCTCCTTGGGTCTTGGCGTAGCTTATTGCTCCCTGAACGAAAGGAGTTGAACCCGAGGAGGCGACCCCGATAACCACATCTGCGGCTTGTATTCCAACTTCCTGCAAGTCAGTCTGTGCAGCTTCAACATTGTCCTCAGCGCCCTCTCGCGGATGAACTAAAGCGGAGGGCCCTCCGGCCATGAGAGCAATCACTCGATTAGCAATCCCAAAAGTGGGAAGAATCTCAGACGCATCAAGCGTTGCTATTCGGCCCGAAGTGCCGGCACCAACATAAATAACCCGACCTCCAGCTTGAAAGCTGGCGGAAATCGCGGAAATTGCTTCTGAAATTTGCTTGGTTGACGCTTGAACTGCGATCGCCACCTGGGCATCGGCTTGATTCATCATTTCAACCAACTCTTGAACTGGCACCCGATCTATATTCTGGAATTTCGGATTCTGAATCTCAGTGAGTGTGCGTGCCCTCGAATCCTTAGATGCCTCGTTCAACTGTTTACCTCCTTAGAACGGGGGTCGAGGATGTCGCGCAGGGAATCGCCGAGAAGGTTGAGGCAAACAACAAAGACTACGATTACCGCCCCAGGAGCCCACAGGGTCCAAGGCGCAATCAAGACCAAAGTTCTTGCCTCATAGATCATCGACCCAAGAGATGGTGCCGGTGGTGGTGAGCCAAGACCTAAAAATGACAGGGCCGCTTCGGTTAAGACCGCCCAAGATAGCGACAGTGCAATTTGGATAATCGCGATTGAATAAATATTGGGCAGCACGTGCTTGAACATGATTCCGATGGAAGCCATGCCGGTGCTCTTGGCCGCTTTCACAAACTCAATCTCCCGCAGGCTCAGAACTGGCCCCCTGGTTACTCTGGCAAATATCGGGATATATACAATTCCAATAGCCACTGCCACTGTGAACCAATTTCTATCCAACACCGATGCCAGAGTCAGCGCAAGAAGCAGCGGCGGAAATGCAAACAGGACATTGGTCAGTCCAGACCCGAAAACATCTATTACCCCTCGATAGAAACCCCCGACAAGCCCGAGCAGAGTTCCAAACAAGGCAGCAATTGTGACGGCCACCCCCGAAATTAAGGCGGATGACCCAACGCCACTGATTACTCGGGAAAAAATATCTCTTCCAAATTGATCAGTACCAAACCAGTAGGTGCCATTTGGGGCCAGCAGCCTATCTGCGGGAGTCTGGGCAATCGGATCAAAACCCACGACTCCAAGATTCACAAGTATCGATAAAACTAGGAGGGCAGCCAAAACGATTAAACTCGTCCCGCCTGTCCAACTCCTCAAGATGCGAGCAAAAACTGAGGGGCTCTTGGCTTTCTCTGGTGCCACTGACTGCACTACTCTGCCCTCACTCTTGGGTCTATGGCGCGGTACAACAGGTCGGTCAACAAATTAACGATCACAAATGCCGCCGCGATTACCAGAACAGTTGATTGAACCAACGCATATTCTTTCTGTTGGATGCCCGTCAACACCTGTCGTCCAACGCCAGGCAGTGAAAATATTTGCTCGACTACCACGGCGCCCCCCAGCAGATAGCCGAACTGTAAGCCCGTCATTGTCACAATCGGAATTAGTGCATTCCGCAGAATGTGCTTGAACTGAAGCCTTCTAGTCGAAACCCCTTTGGCCTTTGCGGTCCTCACAAAATCCTGCCCACTGACATCCAACACAGCTGCCCGAGTGGTTCTGATAATTGGAGCCGAGATCCCAAATCCAAGAACTAAAGAGGGGAGTAACATTTGTTGCAAATTAACGACCGGGTCCTCGAAGAATGTCTTGTATCCGAGGCCGTTTGGATTAAACCCTAGATTCACTGCCAAAAATGTAAGAAGTGTTGTCGCAAGCAAGAAAGCGGGGACCGACAATCCAATCAAAGAAAGTGCTTGGCCAATAACGTCACGTGGCTTGCCTACTCTGGATGCTGCCAACATTCCCACTGGCACACCGATGGCAAGGGCAAGAATTATTGCGAAGACTGCCAATTGGAAAGTCACTGGTAATGCTGCGGCCGTCAGGTCCAGCACTGACTGTTGTGCACGGACTGAGAAGCCTAGGTTTCCCTGAAATAAGTTGCCTACCCAAGAGAAAAACTGCGAAGCTAGCGACTGGTCTAGACCGTAATACTCCTCCAGGGATTTTCTCTGGACCTCAGTTAAACCGGCGGCCTCGGTGCCCAAAGATGCCGATATCGCATCGCCTGGGATGGCTCTGAGCATGAAGAATACAAAGATGGCGACTCCAACCAAGGTTGCCAATGAACCGGCTGCCTTTTTGACAACTGCACTTTGTAGAACTCGCATCATGCTTTCCTTCCAGGAATCAAAAGGGGTGCTCGAATGAGCACCCCTTTTGAGTCTGGGGTCCGACTACTGCAGACCGGTAGTCCTTAGATACTGCCATGAGCCAGTAGTCATCGGGGTAAAGCCAGTAATAGTGTCACTGGTTGCTGTGTATGTGTAACCGCTGAACAGCCATACCCACACTGCATTGTCTTCCAACTCTTTGGAAACAGCGTCGTAAATTGCCTTGCGGGCGGCTGGGTCTCCCTCAACTTTTCCATCAGCAAACAACTTGTCCATCGAGTCAGAGGAGTAGCCGGATACCTGGTTTAGGTTTCCGGTACTAGGGAAGTATCGTCCATACATGCCATCTGGATCCGGACGACCACCATTCAAAGCGATCGCTGTCTCAAAGTCGCCAGCAATCCATCGATCAATGTATGTTCCGCTCTCTAGAACTTCGAGATTCAGTGTTATGTTCGCCTCGGCAAGCTGGGCTGCCACTGCCTGAGCGATGTCTACTGCTCCTGCGTAGAGATCCTGAGCAACGATGGCGTCAATTTCTAGACCCCCTGCGTTACCGGATGCCGCCAAGTACTCGGCTGACTTTGCAAGATCACGTTCTGGGCAAGGCCTTGCATTTGGGTCCGATTTGAATGCAGGTGAAGTAATTGGTCCGGTAACTTCTCCCTCTCCAAGCAGTGCGGTGTCAAGTACTGACTGACGGTCTATCGCACAGGAGATAGCGAGTCGAACATCCGTGCTGGTCATAGAGCCATTGCGAGCGTTCAACATCAGCGCGTGGTAACTAAGCTGCGGAGTGGTATTCACAGTCACTCCGCCGCTAACGGTCCGTGCAGTGATCGGATCACTGAACACTGCCATTTGGACGTTACCGGCGGACATTGCCGCTGCAATTGCTGCCTCGTCTGGCAGCACACGGAACTCAAGGGTGTCCAGAGGAGTTGGGTTGCCCCAGTAGCTTGAATTTCTCGCTAGAACCACGTTCTGTCCGGCAGTCCTTGACTCCAGGACAAATGGGCCAGTTCCGTTGGTCGCGGTGCTCAAGCTTTCCTCGGTGTCATCAGAGGAGACGATTGCGAGGTTTACCGATGTAAGGTTAGCCAATAAGCCAACATCTGCGGTGGCCAGATTCAAGACAACCGTGTCAGCGTCAGGAGTTTCGATAGAGGTGACTCCCCCGAGAGTTGACCTTGCTACAGCGGCATTTTCTTCATCTTGAATCGCCTCGTAGCTGTACTTGACATCTTCAGAACCAAAGCTACTGCCATCGGCAAATGTCACACCGTCTCGCAAGTCAAAAGTGATCGAGGTTCCATCTGCTGAAATCTCCCAGGACTCGGCGAGACCCGGAACAACGTTCAAATCCGCATCGAATGCTGTGAGTGTGTCATACACATTCTCCAGCATTCTGAATGCCTGAAATTGCGTTGCCTTCCATGGAAAAATCGTATCGGGATCAACGGTGATTCCAACTACCATGTTGCCGCCAACTGCAGCTGGCTCCTGAGTTTCGGAGGCTGTCGGTGCGACGGTTTCTTGTTCTTCATCTGCTGCAGCGCAGCCAACCAGGACCATGGCTGCTGCTGAAGCAAGCGCCAAGGCCTTGATGGGACTAGCTGACTGCCTATTTAACTGAGTCATGTTGCCCTCTCTTTTAGAATTCGCTGAATCCCAGCGAAACGTGTCATGTAAATAAAATACATGGAAAGGTAAAATTGTGACAAAGTTTTCCTTATTGTAATCAAAAGGTTGCAAAACCTTAGGGATGAAGAAGGTCAATGAAGCTAAGCGCGCATCAAGACACACTGCAACTCTCGCAACCTTTCGGCATCTCGCGCGGAGTGAAAACCTCGGCCGAGGTTGTGCGTGTCCAAATCTCAGACGGTAGCGCACTCGGACTTGGTGAAGCCGTGCCCTACGCCCGCTATGGAGACAGCTCTGACAAAGCTCTCTCCCAGATTGCCAAGTTGCCGAACGACTTCAGCCGGCATGACCTTACGGAGCTACTTCCCGCAGGTTCCGCGAGGAACGCAGTCGACGCAGCACTGCTGGATCTGGAATCAAAGGTAGCTGGGCAGCCGGCTTGGAAGGTGCTTGGCCTTGCCGAACCGCAGCCAGTAGAGATGTGCTACACGATCTCACTCCAGCAGACAGAGAAAATGATCGCCGAGGCACAGCAGTGTGCCGATTTGCCAGTTCTCAAAGTGAAGCTTGGTGGCCAAGACGATCAAGCGGCAATTCTTGGAATTGCCGAGGCTGCGCCCGATTCAAAGATCATTGTGGATGTGAATGAGGGCTGGAACATAGACACCCTCAAAGGCATGATTCCCTACTTGGTTCAGGCTGGAGTTGAGCTTCTCGAGCAACCGATTCCCGCAGCTCAAGATAACCAGCTGGCATTACTTGATTGCCCGATCCCGCTCTGTGCAGATGAGGGCATCTCACCGGGGATGGAGATCAGAGACGTCTGCCCTTCCTACAGCTTTGTGAACCTAAAACTGGATAAGTCCGGCGGCTTGACGCATGCACTTGAGCAACTAAACCAAGCTCGAGACTTGGGTCTTGGCGTCATGGTTGGTTGCATGGTGGGCAGCTCTCTGGCTATGGCACCGGGCTTTTTGCTGGCACAGCAGGCTGACTACGTTGACCTGGATGGCTTTTTACACATTGCGCAGGACACAGCGCCGGCACTTCGGTTTGAGTCTGGCTTGCTGTCCGCACCCGAGGGGCTTTGGGGATAGCTCAGAATTCTTGATCTGTGACCAGAACCAGCTTCGGATGCTCTAGCAGGGCAGCCAAAGGGGTGCTTTGATCTGGGTGTCGAATCGACTTTGTCAGCGCCGCCTGTTTGTGCTCACCAAGAACCACTAGCAGCAACATATCCGCCTGAGCAATCGTTGCTAGGCCTTGAGTGTTGGCGTGGGTGGGCATGGATTGCGGGTCATCAAAATAAATCGAGTTAGCACTCACTGTCTCCTGATGAAGCTCAACTCTTCTGGTGCGGGAAGCAAAATCTGAACCGGGTTCATTGAAGGCAATGTGGCCATTTGTGCCGATGCCTAGTAACTGAACACTCAGTGGCCCGAGGTCCGCCAGCGCTTCTTCGAATTCCTGATTTCCAGCTTCGTGCGCATATAAACCCTGGCCAGGAACATGCAGCTGCCCGCTCCAATCAAGTGCCTTGGAGAACTTCTCGGTCAGTTCATGCAGGTAGGAGTTTTTGCTCCCCGGCGAAATCCCGTCATATTCATCTAGGGCAAAGGCATGCTTGAAACCGGGTTTAAAAGAATTAGCCACAAGCTGCTGGTAGACCCCATCCATGGTTCCACCAGTGGCCAAGCCAACCGGCTTGTCCGGTTTGGCATTGCTAGCTTGCATGAACAATGTTGCGGCCAGCATCTGGCCTTCCACTGCATTTTTCACATGATGAGCAATCAACTAACGCTCCTAATCCAGGCCTCAAGAATCGAAACATAGGTCTTTGCCGTCCCGGAGGTCATTCCGATTTGGCAAGGCTGATTATTTGAAACCATCAGGGCATCTATCTGAGCCACCTCTCGGGCTTCGATGCTCGTTGCATTTGCTGTTAGCTCGGGGACCAGCAAACCGCGGTCTCCGGCAAACCCACAGCATCTCCAGTTAGCTGGAACCTCGACCTGGTCGGCAATGTGATGAGCAATGGCAGCCATAGCCGAGTTGGCACCGGTTGCCTCGCCACTACAGGTCGGGTGCAGCACGATGCTTTTGTGCCTAGTCTTGACTGGAACATCTAGGAGTTGCTCAGCTACAAACTCAGACAACTCGATCGTCCTGCGGTCGGTTTGTCCGCTGAGCGTTTGGTGGCAAGAGGAGCCATCAATGATCAAGGTTTTTTGCTTCAACAAGGAGAGAATTTCTCTGTTTTTCGACAGCTGATTTTGATACGCCGCGGTCAAACCCTTTGAACTAAACGGGGTGCCGCAGCAAAAACCTGCAAGCTGCTTCGGAATAAAGACCGGCTTTCCACAAGCGTTGGCAATTTCCAAGACTTTTGAAATTGAGCTGTCTCCAAAAACTTCGTTCATGCAAGAAGGAAGATAAGCAAACTCTTCACTTGACCCAGAAGGCAGGCTTGACCGACTGAAGCCTGAGGCCCGGATGCTTCTTGACCAAATCGGAATTTGACCCCTTGGGCCAATGGCTGCCAGGGCTTTGGAGCCAGCGGCCGCGAGCGCCGGCATAGCAGCTGCAACCTTGAGCGCCTTGCCCGCCAGTGATGCAGTGAAACCCCAGTTGCTCTGTGCGATCTTGCCAAGAGTCTGACTGAGGCCGGTTTGATTTCTCGCTCTGATCTCTTTCACGAAAGTTCCGGTATTGATGTTCACCGGGCAGTTCACCTGACACATGCCATCGGTGGCACAGGTTTGATCGGCTTGATAGTGAAGTTCCTTGGCTAACGCCTTCCGAATGCCTGCTGGCTGCTTGTTCAGCTCGCGGAAAGCAACGATCCGCTCCCTCGGTGTGAGGGTGAGACCAGCGGACGGGCAAGAAGATTCGCAGTAGCCACACTCAACGCACGAATCCACAATGTCATCAACCTGCTCAACGCTCTTCAAGTTCTCCAGGTATTCGGTTTCACTGGCGGCGATAATGACTCCCGGATTGAGAATCCCAAGTGGGTCGAAGGCTCTTTTCACCCGCGTGATGACGTCAAAGAGCTCTGCTCCGAACTGCGCTTCAACAAATGGCGCCATCGCTCGGCCGGTGCCATGTTCCGCCTTTAGATTGCCACCAAGATCTAGGATGAGCTGAACCATGTCGGCAGTGAAGTCCCGAAACGCTGCCACTCGCTGATCTGAGTCAAAATCGTCGGCAATCATGAAGTGGATATTTCCGTCTCTTACGTGTCCAAAGATCACCGGCGTGCCATAACCGTGCCGCTCACAGAGCTTCGCAAGTTCCTTGCACGCCTCAGTTAGCTTTTCAGGCGGGACAGCCACGTCCTCCAAAAGTGCAGTGGTGCCCTGCGGCCTGGCTTTAGCAACAATCGCATAGAGGTTTTTGCGCATCGCCCAGAGCCGATTTCGCAGTACGGGTTCTGTGACGCCTGCAAAAACTAGGTGGCTGGCAAACTTCTTTCGAAACTCCAACTGGGCGGAATCTAGGTCTTCGTCGCTGTCTGCCTCGAATTCGACGATCACAGCAGCCGAGTTCTCGCCCAGCACAGCGACAACTTCGTCCGGAAGTAACTCTTGCCCGGCTAGAGCTTTGAGTGAGGTCCGATCCATAAGCTCAATTGCGGCTGGATTCTGTTGGATTAGCTCAAGTAAAGAGTCATTTGCCTGGTCGAGGCTGGCAAACATTAAGAGATTGGTTGCCTTGACCTTTTTGACCGGCAACAACCCCATTGTTATTTCCCCAAGAAAGCCCAGGGTTCCCTCGCTGCCGACCATCAGGTGAAGCAGGATGTCTATTGGTCTCTGATAGTCAAGAAATGCATTCAGGCTGTAGCCCATTGTGTTCTTCAGGCTAAACAGCCTGGTGATTTCCCTAGTGAGGTTTTGGTCAGCCTGAACCTGATCTCGAATGTCCTCGAGGGTTTTCACTAGCTTCGGTTTCAATACCCTCAGTTGCTTTTCGGCATCTGGCAACATCGTGTCCAGGACCTGGCCGTCGGCAAACACAAGCTTGGCACCGACAATCGTCGCGTAACTGTTGAACTTGGTGCCACAGGTCATGCCGCTTGAGTTGTTACCCACTGCTCCACCGAGTGTGCTGGCGACCAAGGAAGCTGGGTCTGGACCGATTTTGTTTCCCCGTGGCAACAGCTGACCGTTGAGCCGCGACAACGTCACACCAGGTTCAGCGGTGACTTGCTGGTGATCAATCTTGATGACGTTTTGGAATCCAGACCGGGTGTCAACAACCAGGCCCCGCCCCAGGGTTTGGCCGCTCAGGGATGATCCCCCAGAACGGAACGTCACCGGGGTTAGCGTCCCGGTGGCCGCCTCAAGGATGCGAGAAATATCCTCAATACTCGAGGCCCTAAGCGTGCTCGAAGGCTGAATCTGAAAGTGAGAGGCGTCTCTTGACCAAACCAGGTTTCGTGTTTGGGACTGCTGCAGACTGTCTCGACTAAACCCCAGCTTGGCCAGCCGATCCAGAACAGCGTGCTGAGACATAGCCTAGAACTTCACCGTTGTCGCCAGATTTTCCCCTGCAAGGAAGTTCAGTCGCTCTGAGCCTGCACTAGCAGCGAGCGCAAGAGCCCCCAGCCCTGGTTCCTGCGTCATCTTGGTGGCTGTTAGTCCAGCTGCATGCAGCCGTTCCAGACACGCTGCTGTGGCAATCGATGCGTCGTTATTCAGGACGCCGCCACCATAAGCAACTTCGGTTATGCCGAGTTTGTTCGCGCACGCGATTGCCGACTGGGCAACATGGCTACCTGCCTCCTGCATGATTCCGTGCGAAATCGCTTCGCCATCTGAAGCCAGCTTTGCCACCAGCTTTGCTAGCGATGCGATTGCAAATATCGAGATCTCTTGACTGGCCAGCAGCCTCGGCCAGCTGCTGCTTGAACCAAGCTCTAGCTCAAGGGCGGTCAACAGTTTGCTGTTTGCCTCCAGTTCAGACGCCCTTTTTGCCAGGCGCATGGCCTCATGGCCGATCCAGGCTGCAGAGCCAAAGTCACCAAGGCCTAAACCCAAGCCATCAACGCGTTGGTAGGAGGTTTCCGAAACTCCGAATGCTAGGGCACCGGTTCCAACAACTAGCACCACGCCAGGCTGCTCCTGAAAGTGTGAATAGTGGCCGGTGACCATGTCGCTTGTGACGGTTACCTTGGTGGCCTGAAGTGTTTCATGGAGGCTCTGAGCTACCACCTTCGGGTCTACCTGCAGCGAAGCGTATCCGCTCATTCCAAGACAGACTGAATCAAACTTTGGGTTGCCGAGTTCTTTTGCGATCGTGCCAATTAGCATCACTGTGTCTTGCTCGCGGCTGGCTGCTGTGGGGCCAAGTGCCACTTCAGAGATCGGCTTGTTCGAGGCGCTCGAAAACGCTCGAATGCCAGAAGCGCCGAGATCTAAACCGAGGGCCGATATCACTTAGACATTCCCGCAGTTAATCCTGAAACCAATTGTTTAGATGCCACAAGGAACAGGATAACCAGCGGAATGGTGGTGATAGTAAGTCCTGCAAACAGAGTTGCCCAGTCTGTCTGGTACTCACCAAAGAAGCGAGTCAATCCAACCGGCAGTGTGTAGGCGGAGCGATCCCGCATCAGCATCAGTGGGTAGAAGAAATCGTTCCAAATTGGCACGAATCTGAACACAACAACCGTCGCAATCGCTGGGCGGACCAGCGGCAACAGAATTGAAAAGAAAGTTCTGAAGTAGCCAGCGCCATCAATCCTGGCTGCCTCCTCGAGATCAATCGGCAGTTGCCTGAAGAAGGCAGCCAAAATGAACGAGGAAAACGGGATGCTGAGCGCGGAGTAAACCATGATCAAGCCCCAAAGGTTGCTGATCAAGCCAAGAGCATCGAATAGGTAGAAGATCGGCAGGATGGCCAAGAAAACCGGCAGCAATAGCCCGGAAAGAAAGAGCCCCTCAAGAATTGCAAAGACCCGCCGCTTGGATCTGGCGAAGACGTAGGCAGCCATTAGCGACACCGCAGTTCCAATGAAAACTGAGGTGATTGTCACAAACATTGAGTTCAAGAAATAGGTCTCGAAAGACGCTGTGATCCAGGCCTTTTGGTAACTAACCAGATTGAAGCTCTCTGGCAGCCCAAGTGGATCGGTGGCCATCTGCTGAGTGGTTCTAAACGAGTTCATCACCATGATCACAAGTGGCGAGAGCGAAACGATTGCATAAATCCAAAGCAAAACGTGTTTTGGTGCGTTCAGGATGCTGAATTTTCTCATTCGTCGTACAGCTTCCTCTCGGCTCTAGCCAGCGAGGTTCTCAGAACTACCGCTACGCCAAAGATGAACAAAAACAGCAGCATTGCCAGAGCGCTGGAGGTTCCAATGGAACCGACGTCACCGGATTCAAATGCTGTTCGATAGAACAGCAACGCCATCACATCGGTTGCTCCGGCAGGGGCTCCGGTTGAGCCACCAACGGCGTATGGAATTGGGAAGGATTCCATAGCGCCAATAAAAGTCAAAATAGAAACTGTTCCAAGAGCTGGAAGCAGCAACGGGAAAGTGATCAGACGGAAGCGCTTAGACCCTGAAGCACCATCGATTTCGGCAGCTTCTGTCACTTCTTCCGGGATTCCGCCAAGTGCTGCCCCGTAGAGCAACATTGGGAAGCCGATCCACTGCCAAGCAGTGATGAACACAATGGCCCAAATTGCAGTGGTTGGATCTCCCAACCACGGCAGCGCAAATTCTCCCAAGCCAATTTTCTTGAGCGTTGCGTTCACTGGTCCAAATAGTGGTGAAAGCATCAAGGACCACAGGTAACCGACAACCAGCGGGCTCACCAGATAAGGCAGAGTGAACATGGTTTGGAATAGGCGCTTAACCCGCCCAATTTTGTGCAGCACTACTGCCAGCGCTAAGCCAATCGAGTTCTGGAACACCATGGCGCCAGCAAACAACAGCAGGTTGTGCGAGAAGGCGTTGGGAAGCGCCTCATCAAAAGGTGCCCTGGTAAAGACTGTTACGTAGTTCTCGAGGCCAATGAACTCACCTCGAAGAGTTCCCTTCCAGCTAAAGAACGAATAGCTGAGGGCGGTTGTTAGTGGGTAGAGGATGAAGACCGAGAACAGCGCCAGCGCTGGGATGACAAATGCGGTCCCGATTAGAATCGGCATCTTCCCGTGCTGCCGGGGCTTGTTCCCGGTCTTCATCTTCATACTCATTAGTTTCCTAGATTAGGCGCCCGGGGTGAACCAGGTCGAGATGCCCTCTTGCAGCTTGTCCGCCACGCCAGAGGCACTCATGTCGCCAAGGAACATGCTCTGGATTCCCTCGCCGATCAAAGTAGAACCGGTTGGGTCGCCGTAACGCATGTCAACTAGGTTGATGTATGCGGTTGGTCCGGAAGCGAACAGTTCGTTCATTTCCTTCATAACTGGGTCAGAGTAGGTCAATCCCTTGATTGCAGAGAACTGCTTGACCTCGTCCACGAATAGCTGACCAAACTCCTCAGATGCTAGCCAGTTCAGCAGGTTCAACGCTGCTTCCTGGTTTTCGCTCTTGGTGTTGATTGCGAAGCTACCGTCAGCCCAACCTGCAGCAAGAGGCTTGCTGGAAACTGCGTTTGGTGGGGTTGGTACTAGGTAAACGCCTAGCTCCATGTCTGGCGCCTGAGTGGTGAAGTTACCTAGCTCAAATGATCCACCAGGGAACTGCGCTGCGGTTCCAGCAGTGAACTGGATCTGTGAGTCTGCATAAGCAACACCGATAACGTCATCAACCATGTACTCCGTCATGTCGTCCACAATCTGGATTGACGCAACATAGTCAGCGTCGGTGAAGTCAGAGGTTCCAGCAAGCAACTCATCACGGAATTCTGGACCACCATAACGTGCAGCACCAACGATCTCGTGGAAGATAGGTAGCATCCATGAGTCCTTGGCACCCAGTGCCATAGGTGTGTAACCACCTGCAGCAATTGCCTCGTTCAGAGCAATGAACTCGTCCCAAGTGGTTGGCTCAGTTACGCCCAGCTCATCAAAGATGCCCTTGTTGTAGAACATCTGAAGAGTCTGAGTTGCAAATGGAACACCATACAGATTTCCGTCAGTGCGACCGGTAGCAGCTGCCAATAGGCTCTGCTCAACACTGCCGGTGTCCACTAGGCCATCGATTGGTAGCAGCTGGCCAGCTTCGATCAGAGCCTGAACTCCACCGTAGGCGCGAACCATGGCTAGATCAGGTCCGTCAGAACCTTCCAGGCCAGTTGCCAGCAGCTGGTTGTATTCGGTGTTTAGGAATGCTTCAAACTCCACTGTGACGCCTGGGTTTGCTGCCTCATAAACGTCGAAGATGGTGTTGTACTTCTCAACATCCTCGGTTCGCCATGACCACATTGTCAGGGTTACTGGGTCAACTGGCTCCGCTGTTGCACTCGCGCTAGTTGTGGCTTCCTCAGCTGGTTCATCAGCAGCAGGAGCGCAACCGGTGAGTACTAGAGCGGCTACTCCTATGAGCCCTAGAGCACTTAATGCTTTTCTCAATTGGTTCTCCTTCGATCTTTCGTTTCGGCTGGGGGTGTTAATCGTGAGTTAGCCAGGCCCACAAACCTATTTACTTGTCGTTGATAATCTCCAGAGCCTTTTGGACTACGCCACCGGCTTGTGTGTAAGCCGGTGCCACTGCCTCTGGAGATTGGCCGGAGATTGCAGAGGTGAGGGCCAATTTCAGGTCCCCGGAAGCTGCTTCCAGGATCCGAACTGCTTCTTCCTCGCTCACTCCGGAGCCCTCCATCAAGATGCGGATGCTCCTTGAATGAAGTTTTTCGTTGGTTGCGACCATCGAAACCATCAGGTTCGAATAGGTCTTTCCGAGCCCCACCATCATTGCGGTGGAGAAACTTGAGAGCACGGCCTTTTGGAAAGTGGCCGCCTTCAGACGGGTGGAGCCAGTCAGAACCTCTGGACCAGTGTCACCGGCAATAGTGATGTCTGAGTAGGTCGCCAATAGCGGGTTTGGGACGCATGCAATCAGGGCAGTTGTGGCGCCGAGCAATCTGGCCTGCTCAAGTGCTCCGCCAACATAAGGAGTCCTTCCAGAGGCCGCTAGGCCTACTGCGAGATCATTTGGTCCGAGCGTGGATGCATCCGAGCGGCCAGCTTCAACATCATCTTCTGCGTTCTCAACTGAAGTAAGGAGCGCAGATTGGCCACCTGCCATGTGAGCAACAACGACTCCTGCAGGCGAATGAAAGGTTGGGTACAACTCAGCAGCATCTTGTGTGGCCAGCCTGCCGGAGGTCCCTGCGCCGAAATAATGAACACTGCCACCATTGCTAATGGCCTTGATTCCTGCTGCCACAAGTTCGGAAACGGCGTGAGTTTGCTTGCCGGCCTGCTCTATCGCGAAGGCATCCTCGGCGTTGATCAGATCAATGACCTCTGACACTGCGAGCAGGTGTAGGTCCGTGCTCTTAGCGTTCCGCATCTCGGTTGGCAGTTCAAGATTTATCAAATCCTGATTCGGCCTGTTTATTTGAACCATGCGCATCAATGTATTGCATAAATTTCAGAAGATTGGGAATTATTGAAAAAATTTACCAAACTGAAATAATTTTTCTGTTGAGTGATTTCATGACACAATTTAGCCAGCAACAGCGGGGAGGCCAATGTTTGATCTGACGCAACGAGTGAACGCATACCGGAAAAACATGACCCCGGCCCAAATTAGTTTGGCTGACACGCTCCTGTCCGACCTCGGAGCAGCTGCCCACCTGACCATTGCCGAACTAGCGGAGCGGGCTGGTGTCTCTTCTGCCACAATCACCAGGTTTTGCGAAACTCTTGACTACTCCGGTTACTCCGACCTGAAGGCGGCCATCGTTGTGGCGCTGGATCGCAAGCGCAACGATTCAGAGAAATTCGCGATTGCCGAGGGTGACGTAACCGAGTCTGACTCAATCGACGAGACCCTACTCAAAATTTCACACCAAGAGGCCGCAGCGATTACTGACACCGCCAGGATTGTTGACCGGGTGGCGCTCGACAGTGCCGCGGCAGCTGTCATCAATTGTCGAAGACTCGACATCTATGGTCTGGGTTCGAGCTTCTTGGCTGCAACTGACCTTCAGCAGAAACTACATCGAATCGGACTGACAGCATTCTGCTGGTCAGATAACCACTTGGCACTCACCTCTGCAGCGGTGTTAACTGACCAGGATGTGGCAATTGCTATTAGCCACTCCGGTGTCACATCCGAAACTTTTCAGATGATGGAGGTAGCCAAAAAGGCCGGTGCGACGATCATTGCGATAACGAACCACCCAGCCTCCCCAATTGGCCGAATGGCTGATCACGTTCTTGTTACCTCAGCCAAGGAATCCCGATTCAGGTCCGGTGCGATGACCTCAAGAATCGTTCAGTTGGCAATGGTTGACTTCTTATTTGTTCGAATCATGCAGCAGCTGTTCAGTTCAGCCTCAGCCTCGCTCGAACGAACCTTTGCCGCAGTGAAAAACAATCGCCTCAACTACAACCAAAAGCTCAACGACTAGATTCACAAATTAGACAAATCTGAATTACTGGCAACCATGCCCTGGCTATAGAACACCACTCAGGCGTCTGTCAACGAAAAGCTCGATGGTGCGTTAATCAAAGCTTCGAATGGGAGCTCGGCAGCACCAAGGACTAGCAGGTTCGAACCGAGCGCGCCCTTACGAACAACAACCCGCTCGGATGCAGCAGCAAGTGAACCCTTCTTCAGCTGGGTAATCAGATTCTCCGGGGCAAAATCAAACAGCGAAGTCAAGAATCCACCCAACACCACAACCTCCGGGTTGAAGATGTTGACCAGGGTGCTGATGCCATCTGCCAGTGAGTCGATTTGGTCCTTAATTAGGCGCTTGGCTTTTGTGGACTCGGTGGACCTGATCTCGGCATCGAGTTCTTCATCGGTCGCTACATAAAGCTTGAACATGTCAAGCAGGTCGTTTCTTCGAACCAGGGCCTCTAGGGTTCCGGGGAACCCTGAATAGTCGACTTGCTTGGAGCTGGAGATGCGAATGTGACCAAGCTCTCCGGCATAGCCGGCAGCGCCGCTGACGGTTCTTCCGTCACTAATCACTCCACCACCAATACCGCCGGAACCTGCAAACAGGAACACGGCATCATTGATGCCCTTGGCCGCGCCAAAGCGCGCCTCCGCAATACAGCCGAGGCTGGCGTCATTTCCCAAATAAACCGGTAGGCCAGTTTCCTGGCTAAGCGCGGCAGCGAATGCTGATTCCACCCAGCCCAGTTGTGGAGCAAACCTGATCACACCATCGGAACTGCGAACCTGACCCGGAGCCGATACCCCAACCCCGACGATCCGGGTTCCAGGTTCTAGCTCCTTGCGCATCTTGGCGATCATTTCGGAGGCCACAGCAATTGCATTGTCTGCGGTCGGGTGGGAGCGCATCAACCTGCGCTCCTTGGTAACCACTCGCCCGGACAGTGCAACAGCAGAGACGGTGGTGGCATCAATTTCAGGGTTCACGGAAAAAGCAACGATGTTGTCGGTTGCGGTAACCGCCAATGAGGGGCGGCCCACTCCAGTGGACGCAGCCGTTTCCTTTTCCACCAGTAGTCCAAGTTCTGCAAGTTCAGACACCAGGTCAGAAACAGTGGAGCGGTTGAGGCCGGTAGTGGCAGTGATTTTGGATCTAAGAATCGTTCCCTGCAGATGGACGAGCCTGAGCACTGTGGAGAGGTTATGCTGCCGCACGCTCTCGCCACTTTGCCCCTTGTGGGCGGGCGCAGGCTTGTCAGCAGTCATGGTGAATTTCTCCTTCTACACCAGTAAAGATACTTGTTGTTTAAAACAACAAATACATAACGTTACCTATTCGTTAGCTAAAACAAGATGTTTCTGTTTGCAATAATTTGTTGTGTAATACAACATAATAAGCGAGTCCAATTCGGACCTATTCGGGGGGAGCCCTCTCGGGTAATGAATATCAAAATGGAAGGTACCGACTAATTATGAAGAAGTCTTCATTATTTTCAATCTCGGCACTTGCAGCAGTAGCAGCATTGACGCTAGCTGGCTGTGCAGCAGAAACCACCGAGACAGCTGAAACAACAAGTGCCGCAACCGAGACCGTTGAGGCGACCGCTGGTCGTGCTTGCGTGATCTTGCCAGACGCCGACAGCGGAACCCGCTGGGAGCCAGGCGACCGCCCAGCCCTAGAGAAGGCTCTGACCGCTGCTGGATACGAAGTTGACATCCAGAACGCTCAGTCAGACACCGCAAAGTTTGCAACCATCGCCGACCAGCAGCTAACCAAGGGCTGTGGAGTGATGCTATTGGTTGACTACCAGGGTGCTGGTGTTTCCGTAGCTGAGAAGGCAAAGGCACAGGGCATTCCTGTTATTGCTTACGACCGCCCAATTGCTGGCGCTGACTACTACCTATCATTCGACAACGAGGTTGTTGGCGCGATGCAGGGACAGATGATTGTTGACGGCCTAGTAGCTGCTGGCAAGGACGTTGCAACTGCAAGCATCATTTACTCTTCTGGTGACCCAGCTGACGGTAACGCTGCAATGTTCCTAAACGGAGCACTTTCAGTTCTTGACGCTGCAGGCGCAACCGCTGCATTCACCATGGAAGGTACTTGGGATGGAACCAAGGCCGGCACCCTATTCGAGCAGGCATTCACCGCTGTTTCGGGTAACGTAGACGCCGTTCTTGCTCCAAACGACAACAACGCTGCTTCAATCATCGCGATCCTAGACAAGAACGGCCTAACCGTTCCAGTTTCAGGTCAGGACGCTTCGATTGCTGGTCTACAGAACGTTCTTCTAGGCAAGCAGTTCGCTACCGTTTACAAGCCATTCACCATCGAGGCTGAGGCTGGCGCAGCAATGGCCATCTCAATCCTGAAGGGCGAGGTTCCTGCAACAAACAAGACCCTTGCAGACGGAACCCCATTCTTGGCTCTAGACCCAATCTCGGTTGGTGCTGACCAGGTCAAGGATGTAGTTGCAGCTGGCGACGCAAGCGTTGAGGACCTCTGCACCGCAGACGTTGCAGCAGCTTGTGCAGAGTACGGCATCAACTAGTCACAACCAAATAAGTAGTACGGATGTGCGCCGGTCTTTTTAGGCCGGCGCACATCACACAATTTTCTTTATAGTCTTGAAACAAATTGCGGACTCACAGCTGAGACCGCAGATCGGGAGAACCAATGTCTAATCCGGTCATCGAATTACGCGATGTCAAAAAGAGCTTCGGCCCGGTGGAGGTTTTGAAGGGCGTGAACCTAAAGGTTTACGCAGGTCAGGTAACCGCACTGGTAGGCGATAACGGAGCTGGAAAATCAACTCTGATTAAGGGTCTGTCTGGAGTGCAGCCCTATGACAGCGGAACAGTTTTGTTTGACGGCCAAGAGGTCGACATCCACGATCCAATCCAGGCGGCAGAGCTCGGCATTGAGGTCGTCTACCAGGACCTAGCACTGTGCGAAAACCTAGACATTGTCCAGAACATGTTCCTAGGTCGCGAGGAGCTACTGCAAAAGACTCTTGATGAGCCAAGCATGGAGCTGCAGGCAACCAAGGCGCTCCAGTCGCTATCTGTTAGAACCGTGAAGTCGGTTCGCCAAAAGGTTTCTTCTTTGTCTGGTGGACAGCGCCAGACTGTTGCTATCGCGAGGTCAGTGCTTCGCAATGCGAAGCTTGTGATTTTGGATGAGCCAACAGCCGCGCTTGGTGTTGCTCAGACCGAGCAGGTTCTGAACCTAGTGCAGCGACTTGCGGATTCTGGAGTTGCGGTCCTGATCATCAGCCACAACCTGGCCGATGTGTTCAAGGTTTGTGACGACATCTCAGTTTTGTATTTGGGTCGCATGGTCACCCAAATTGAGACCACCGAAACCACCCAAAACGATGTGGTTGGCTACATCACCGGAACCAAGAGCGTTGAGGATTAATCGATGACAAACCAGAATTCAACAGGCCTTAATTTGGCGGCTCAAGACATCGCATCCGGCCACGAAGGTGGCGTTGTTGACCAGGTGAAGGCCTACTTCGCACGAGTCAAGAACGGCGAGATGGGTGCACTACCGGCTACCGGCGCACTGCTAGTGCTGACCGCACTATTTGCATACCTCAGCCCCTACTTCCTTACCAAGCTGAACTTTGCCAACCTATTCGTTCAGGCAGCTCAGCTAACAACCCTTGCCATCGCACTGGTCTTCGTGCTGCTGCTTGCCGAGATTGACCTTTCGGCTGGTGTTGCCGCCGGTGTTGCAATGGACGTTTTCTACCTCACCACAACCTTTGGTGTTCCCTGGCCAATCGGCCTGGTTAGCGCCTTGCTGGTTGGAGTGTTGCTTGGATTCGTGCTTGGATTCTTCGTTGCCAAAATCGGAGTTCCGTCGTTCGTGATCACGCTTGCCTTCTTCCTGGGGCTTCAGGGTGTGGCGCTTATTCTGCTTGGCGACGGTGGTCTGTTCCGCGTTGAGGTTCCAGAGGTTCGCGCCATCATGAACGACAACCTGCCGGTTTGGGGTGGTTGGTTGCTACTGGCAATCGTGGTGTTGGTTTCTGCCGGCATGGGCTTCTACGACCGCTATCGCAGAACTGCCAGTGGACTGGTAAACCGACCACTATCACTGCTGCTTATCAAGCTTGCATTCATGACCGCTGTCGGCGGTGGCGTGGTTTACGTGCTGAACCTAAACCGAAGTGCCTCAGTCAAGGAGATCTCCGGTGTTCCGATTGTTATCCCAATCGTGCTGCTAATTATCTTCCTAGGAACATTCCTGTTGGATAGAACCAAGTTTGGTCGTCACCTCTACGCAGTTGGTGGTAACCCAGAAGCTGCCAGACGAGCTGGAATCAAGGTCGTGCGAATTCGCATCACCGCTTTCATAATCACCTCAAGCCTTGCGGTTGTTGCCGGCCTGTTCCACGTCAGTCGAATTGGTGTGGTTGAGGCTGCAGCTGGTCGAACCATCGTGCTGAGCGGTGTTGCCGCAGCGGTTGTTGGTGGCGTAAGCCTCTTTGGTGGTCGCGGCCGGCTGGTTCACGCAGCCCTTGGAGCAATGGTAATTTCAATCATTGACAACGGACTGGGCTTGTTGGGACTCTCCGCTGGGATCAGCTTCGTTGTAACAGGAACGGTGTTGGCACTTGCTGCAACCGTTGACGCTGTTTCTAGGAGGCGAAGCGGCGGCATCAGGCGAAGTTAGCCAGCTAAAAGAATTACCAGCGACTATTTCCTGCGGTCGCTGCGGCGCTTGGCCTGCTGGTCAGGATCAGGCACTGGAACCGCAGAAATCAGACGCTTGGTGTAGTCCTGGGTTGGGTTTCTAAGGATCTCGTCCTTCGGTCCCTGCTCCACAATCACACCGTGCTGCATCACTGCAATTCGGTCACTGAGTAGGTCAACCACAGCCAGGTCGTGCGAAATAAACAGGGTTGCAAACTGCTGTTCTTTTTGAATCTCTTGCAGTAGCTCTAGGACTCTTGCCTGAACCGAAACGTCCAGGGCACTGGTTGGCTCATCTGCAACCAACAACTTTGGGCTCAGCGCCAGCGCGCGAGCAATGCCGATTCGCTGCCGCTGTCCACCCGAGAGCTCGTGTGGGTAGCGGTTTCTGTAGGAACGGGGCAATTCCACCAGGTCCAGCAGTTCGCTAACCCGGTCGGTTAGCTCCTTGTGATTCCAACCTGCAAGCAACAGCGGCTCGGCAATTGATTGACCAACCGGCCAACGCGGGTTCAGCGAGCTGCCCGGATCCTGGAACACGATTCCAATTTCGCGCCGAATAGCCATCAGCTCTTTTTGCTTGCGTCCGGAAAGTGACTTTTCGTTGATTGTCAGCTCACCGCTCTTGATTGGTAGCAGCCCAACCACAGCGCGACCAATGGTGGTCTTCCCCGAACCTGATTCACCGACCAGACCCAAAACCTCACCCGGGTAGATTTCCAGATTTATGTCGCTGGCTGCCTTGAAGGCAGGAACCCTGCCTCGCTTTGGATACTCGATGTTTACGTTTCTTAAACTCAGGGTTGGCTTTTGACCGGTGCGGTCCACTGTCGGCTTTAGCTCTGCAGCTCCAAGGTGTGGAACGGCTGCAAGTAGGTCTTTGGTGTACTGGTGGCCAGGCTTAGTAAAGACCTGCTTGGTGCTGCCTGATTCAACAACAACACCGTCCTTCATGACAATCATGTGATCACTGAGGTCAGCAACCACACCCATGTCATGGGTGATCAAAATTACCGCTGAATTTAATCGCTTGTTCAGGTCCCTTATTAGGTCCAAAATCTCTGCCTGTACCGTGACATCAAGGGCCGTAGTTGGCTCATCGGCAATCAGCAACAGTGGATCGCAGGAAATCGACTGAGCAATCATGGCTCGCTGCCGCTGACCACCTGACAGTTCGTGCGGGTAGGAATCAAACGCTTTTTGTGGGTCTGGCAACTCAACCATGGTTAGCAGCTCAAGCGCGCGTGCCTTGGCCTTGGCCTTTGTCATGGAAGGGTAGTGAACCTGAAGTGCCTCAACGATCTGGAAGCCAACTGTGTAGACCGGGTTCAGTGCAGTCATTGGCTCTTGGAAAATAACCGCGATTTCTTTTCCTCGAACCTGGCGCAGTCGCTTTTTGTCTGCACCGATCAGCTCTTCGCCCTGCAGCTTCACCGAGCCCGAGGCTCTTCCATTGACAGGAAGCAGGCCAAGCAAACTCATGGCCGAGGTCGACTTACCGGATCCAGACTCACCCACGATTGCCAGTACTTCACCGGGCCTGACCCTAAAGTTCACCCCGGAGGCTGCCATAACCCACTGACCATCGACCCAGAAGTCGATGGAAAGCTCACTGGCCTCAATGATTGGCTTAGATTCCAACGCAAGCCTCCTCAATTGATGCCAGAGTATTCACATGGAAGTTTTTCACTCGCGGTTTTCCAGAGTTCTGGCCGCCGTTAGCATCGGCATTCTGGCGCTGTCCTGGTTTGTGGGAAGCGTTGGATTGGGTGTTCAAGCTGCCATCGGCACGCTTCCAATCGTGCTGCTTTTTAGTTACCTCGCGCTGATTGTGTTCTGGCTTCCAAAAGTTAGCGTCGAGGACGACCTGGTTCGCATCAGCAACATCTTCCGCGAGCACACCATAAACCTCAGTGCCATCAAGCGAATCGACACCCGCTTCGCGCTGACTATCTACACCGCTACCAAGAAATACAGCGCTTGGGGAGCTCCTGCGCCCGGTCGCCATGCCAGCATTTTCGCTTCCAGGGATGAGGGTTCGCACCTGCCTGAAAGCAGCTACCTGGCCGGCACTGTGAGGCCGGGAGATTTGATCAACACTGATTCCGGTGCTGCCGCCGCTCACATTCGAAGACTCTGGGAGCGCAGAACCGACACTGAGAACATCGAAACCAGCAAGGTCTACTGGCCACGAGTTGCAGCAATGGCAGCCCTGGTTCTGGTTAGCTTTTTGTTTTAGGGTCATTAGTTACCCCTGCGCTTTGCAATTAGCTGCTTCAGGTCGTGAAGTGCGCCTTCGTTTCTTGGCAGTCTGCGCTGACGGGGATCAAAGGCGTCCCGCAGACCATCGCCGATGAAGTTGATGGCAAGAGCAATAATCACAATGAATAAACCTGGATACCAGAACAGCCATGGACGAGTCTTGAAGGCCTCGTTGTATTCGCTGATGATTTGACCAAGAGATATATCTGGAGCCACGATTCCAAAGCCCAGGAAGCTCAGCGAGGTTTCAATCAGGATCGCGGCCGCCATCAGCAGCGTTGCGTTCACAACAATCACGCCGATGGTGTTGGGCAAGATGTGCTTGAAAATGATTCGGAAGTTAGATGCTCCAGCGACCCTGGCAGCATCCACAAACTCGCGCTCTCTAAGAGCCAAGAACTCGGCTCTCACTAGCCTTGCCAGGCCGGTCCAGGCCAGTGCACCAAGCAGTAGTGCCAGGCTTATGGCATCGCCACCAAAGCTTCTGCTGAGAACAGCACCAACCACCAACAGCGGAAGAATGATGACAACATCGGTGGCACGCATCAGGAAGGTGTCGATCTTGCCGCGGAAGAAGCCGGCAATAGCTCCGACAACTGTTCCGATGAGGGTGGAGATCAAACCAACAATCAACACCACGGTCAGCGACTGCTGAATTCCGCGCATTACCCGAGCAAAGATGTCTTTTCCAAGAGTGTCCTGACCAAATGGGTGCTGGCCGGGATCAAATGGCCAAAGCTGCATGGTTGGGGCGCCACCTAGGTTTTCAACGTCGTAGTTTTCATACCAGTTGTATTGCCACCAGCCTGGAACCCTGAGCCCGTCAACGGTGAGCCGGCCGGTTGTGGCATCGGCCACCAGGTTGCCAGTGCCACCAATCACGGTTCCAACCGAGGTAAAGGCAAGCAGGGTAATAGCAAGCAGAACAATCAGTGAGGTGACGGCGGCCTTGTGCCGCAGGAACCTGCGGCGAACGATTGTGCCGAGCGAAAGACCTTCGGTCTCGCGCTGCTCGATAGTAATTTCCCGGTTTAGCTGGGTCTCATCAACTGGTTTCTTCTTGGCCATTAGCTGATCCTGATCCTTGGGTCTAGCGCGCTGTAGAGCAGGTCAGCAATCAAGTTACCAATCACAGCCATCAGCCCAACAATCATCACGTAACCCATCACCAGGTTCACGTCAACTGCATGAAGGCCGCGAATAAACAGTGCTCCCATTCCGTTCCAGGCAAAGACCTTCTCGGTGATAACAGCCCCACCGATCAGGGCGGTTATGTCAACCGGGACGATGGTGGCAATAGGTAGTAGCGCGTTCCGCATCGCGTGACGAACCACAACCGTGCGCTCATTCAAACCCTTGGCCCTGGCGGTTCGGACATAGTCCTGATTCATGACCTCCAGCAGCGATGCTCTGGCATAGCGGGTGTAGCCGGCAACTGAGATGATCAGCAGTGCAGCGGTTGGAAGAATCAGGTGAGCATAGCTATCAAGCAGGTCCAGCCACATGTTGTCCTGGCGCTTCACCGATGGCGTCACGGCACCAATTGTCGAAATGTAACCGTTGTTTAGAGGAATCAGATCCAGATAGGTGGTCCAGTACTGCAGGGCCTCATCGATCACGAGCACCAACCCGGCAAGACCGCCCGTGATGCCGGCAGCCCTAGCAATTTCTCGCCTGCCGTCGCCTCCGAAAATTAGCCCCAGGCCAACACCAATTGCCGCCATCATCACAATTGCAATCGCAATCCCCCAGAACCCTCCAACATAGAAGAACAGGTACTGGCCCGGCAGCCACATCGCTGCTGCAACAAGCGCCATGCCTGCCACGATTATCACGCCGCGCTTTTGACCAAAGCCAATCGACAGCAGCAAAACCACACCGGCAAACATCAGGGTCACCAGCACGATGCCAACAACGCCGAGCGACGGGTACTTCAACCACTGTGTGGTGTTTAGGAAAATCATGACCAGAATCGAAAGACCAATTGCCCCGATAAAGCTTTGAACCTTGGCGCGTAAGCCGCCGCCAATAATCCCGGTCACCGCAACCGCGACCAGCAGCGCTATCGCCGTCATGGCCGCCGGGGGAATAACCGGCTCCTCCAAGAACCGGTTGAACTGGATGGCACCGAACTCCTTTAGAAGAACGGCAACCCAGAAGATTGGAAGTGAGTAGAAAATGAAAGCGAAGAAGGTCACGGTGTAGTCGTAACCGGAATACTGCCGAAGGGCCGTTGTCATTCCAATGGCGATACCAATGATGATCGAAAGAATCGTCGCCAGGGTGATCAGCTGGACGGTTGCCGCAATTGCACCGGCCAGTGCCTCAGTCACTGGTATTTCTGCCCTGGAGACCGCAATGCCGAGGTCGCACTGACCAATCAGACAGCCGGCAGCACCGCCAAGCCAGTAGAAGTAGCGAACAGCTGGCGGAGTGTCCAGCATCAGTAGGTCGCTGAGGTATTGAATCTTAAATTGAACATCGGGGTCGCGCGAGCCTCTTAGCTCAAGCAACGGGTCCCCGGAAATGGCTGTCAGCTGATAAACAATAAAGGACGCGACCAGCAACACCAATAGCGTTGCCGCAGCACGACGAACAATAAAACTCAGCATCTTTGCCCTATGTCTATTCAGCAGAGAACGGGGGCCACCACCAAAGGTGGTGACCCCCGGACTGCTATGTGACTAGATTAGCCCGCGGTTGGGGTCCAGTCCCAGAAGTTCCAGAAGTAGTAAGGAACCAATAGGTTTGGATCAACTCCGGAGACTGACTTGTCCCACCAGGTTAGTCCTGGGAACTGGAAGATGGTGATGTTATAAGCATCCTTGGCCAGCTCTGCCTCAATTGCAAGGCGGATGCGTAGCTGGTCTTCCTTCTTTACGGCAACGTTTAGCTCTTCGAGCAGACCGTCTACGGTCGCGTTGTCATAACCAGTCCAGTTTGATGGACCTTCCAGGGTTAGGTACTGGTCGTCACCGGACACTGCCAATGACGTAGCTGCCCACGCGAAGATAGTTGCATCGTGAGGGTTGATCTCTGGGTAGACGTTCTCGGTGAAGGCCCAGTTTGGCTCTGACTCAGAGATTACGTTGAACCCGGTCTGAGATGCAGAAAGTGCGATCAGCTCGAACTCTTGTCCACGACGAACGTTGCCTTCTGGGAACCAGAACTCAACATCGATTGGAGTAGAGACGCCAGCCTCTGCAAGCAGTGACTTAGCTAGTTCACGGTTCTCTTCGTCAGTGCCTAGGTACTGTGCGTAGTTAGCCTCAGCCTCGTCATAGCCCTCAGCACCAGGAACGAATAGCACCGAGGTGCGCAGCGTCGCAGATGGGTTTAGTGGCTTGATTAGCTTCTCGATGATCTCGTTACGAGGAACAGACAGTAGGAACGCCTGGCGAACCTTCAGAGCCTTCTCCTCATCGCCACCGTAACTAGCTGGGTCGAATGGACCACCGTTGTTTACAGATAGGTCAATGTGCTCGTAGGCAGCTTCCTCAGAAGATGCGTACTCAGCGTTGGTAAGAGCCTGGACCAGCTGCAACACGTCAGCGGTTGGCTGACCGGAAGCAATCTGAACCTCACCGTTGTCAACAGCCTGAATTGCGGCGGTTGAGTCGTCAATCTGACGGATGGTGATTCGCTCGTACTTTGGCTTTGGTCCCCAGTTGTATAGCGGGTTCACGACGTGAGTCGAGTACTGCTCTTCAACTAGCTCTTCTAGGACATATGGTCCAGAGGATAGGTAAGCAAGTGGGTTGTCCGGGGTGTTGGTGAAGGAGTATCCCTCGTTCCACACGGTTGCAACATCAGCCATGAACGCGTCGTCGCCGTTCATCACAGCATCAATCAGAGCCTGCTTGGCTGCTGCTGCGTCGGTGATGTCTTCGTGTGCCATCATCACGGTTCCGTGAGCTGAAACACCAACACCGAACTGTAGCTCCCAGTCAACATACTGAACGTCATACTCGAAGGTGATCGAGTTGCCGTCAACTGTTGGAAGCTTTGAAGCAAGGGTGTCCTTAGGTGCTGCGTGAGCGAAGACGTAGGAACCGTCCTCGTTCTTGTAGTAACCAAAGGTTGCAACCCATGCAAGAAGCATGTCTGCGCCGTCAATGGCTGTTCCGTCAGACCAGACAACGCCATCGTTGATGGTGTACTTGACGGTCAATGGGTCTTCAACAACGATCTCGTAGCTACCAAACTCGGTGTTCTTCACAAGAGCAGGTGCGCTGTCGTAGTAGTTGAATCCAGAGCTTGTTAGGTAAGCGGTCAGTGAGTTACCAACGTTGTTACCAGCTGCGCTAGATGTATTGAAAGTGTCGATGATGTCGTTCCAACCAACGGTGATCTGGGGAGCTAGGTCCTCATACCATTCGGTTGTAGCGGCAGATTCAGAGGGGCTCGTTGTTGGGCTTAGCTCGTCCGTCGCTGCACATCCTGAGATGGTCAACGCGAAGGCAGCAGCACTCGCAACAAGAGCTGATCCGCGGAATTTCTTCATGTTTCTCCTTTTTCATGCGGAGTCGAACGCAAGGCGGATGCAATGCGCAGAGCACAACTCTATTGGGCAGAATCGCAGAAAAAGAAACTGGATGTTGCGATTGCGTAACAAAAGAATTTGACCCGGCCTCGACCCCGGTTTCAGGCCTGGTTTTCCAGTCAGCATAGACTTGCCATCATGTCCGAAAAGCCCAGGCGCAAGAGCCCGTCCCCGCAAGGAAAACGTGGGTCTGAGCTCTATGAAGCCCTGGATGCTGAGTGGCGCAAGATTGGACTTCCAACCCCTGCCAGGCGAGCACTTGTGGATGCCAGGCTCTACAAGGTTTCAGACCTTCGAAACATCACTCTCGATCAGCTAATTGGCATGCAGGGCATGAGCAAGTCTGCCGTTGCCAGAATCAGAGCCATCATGGAGGCCAAGGGGATTCGGTTTAGCTAAATGGCGTCTAGAACTGAGCTAGCCGGGATTTGATCAGCTTCGAGAGCAGTTCTTTGCTCAGCACTTGATCCACCCCGAACTGGAACGAGCTCTTGGATGTCACAAACTCTGCCAGGTCCTCGGCATGCGCGGACTGTCTGCCGAGGCTAACTACCTAGTAAGCACCGTCTTTGCTAGCAGTCTCTTTCCGTCAATAAATAGGTCGACTTTGACTTCCAATCCAACTGCGATTGTCTTTCTTTGGAACACCTGGTAGTCCTTGGTGAGAATAGTCTTGAACCATTTACCGGCGATCTTCCAAACCAGTGTTTGCCCTTTGTAGCCCTTGGCATAAACAGCAACATAGGTATTGAAAGATCCTGCATTTACTTTTTGGTTTGTAGCAGCCTTGACCTCACCGGCAACCACTTGGGCCACGCCTCCGGCCAGCACAGCCGCATCATCCGTCGTTAGCGTAATCATGTAGTTTCCAACGGCTAGGCCCGCAGGCACGGTTACCGTGATGGAGGTTGTGGTCCTTGCGGTAATCGGAACGACTGTGCCTCCAATTTTTACTTCAGTAATTCGATCCATGTTCGTACCGTTAATCACGAGAGTTGCACCTGCATTGGTGTCTCCAGCTACAGGAGTAGCTGTTGGAGGAGTAGGGTCTGCAGCTTGAACAATTGTTAGGCCGTTCCATGTGGTCGCTGTGCCAAAGCCGGTGGCAGCAAAACCAATGTTCGCCACCGGATCATTGCCCACTGAACTGAAGGCGTCACGGCCAACAGTCTTTGGTGCATTTCCTGCGAAGGTTACCAATGTCAGTGAGGTGGCGCCGTCGAATGCACCTTGGCCGATTGAAATGACACTGTCCGGGATGGTTATCGAGGTTAGTGCGGTGGCTCCCTCGAACGCACCTTGACCGATTGAAGTGACACTGTCCGGGATGGTTATCGAGGTTAGTGCGGTGGCGTACCAGAACGCATAGTTGCTGATTGAAGTGACACTGTCCGGGATGGTTATTGAGGTTAGTGCGGTGGCACGGGAGAACGCAAAGTTGCTGATTGAAGTGACGCTGTCCGGGATGGTTATTGAGGTTAGTGAGGTATTTCTGAACGCATAGCTGCCGATTGAAGTGACACTGTCCGGGATGGTTAGTGAGGTTAGTGAGGTGGCACCGGCGAACGCATCGCCGCCGATTGAAGTGGCGCTGTTCGGGATCACTGCCGATCCAACGCAATCCGCGCCTTCGGTAACCACATTGTCCGTGACTGTGAACGTGCCGCTCGTGCTGCAGCTCACAGTCCGAGCACTAACAATTGTTAGGCCGTTCCATGTGGTCGCTGTACCAAAACCGGTGGCAGCAAAATTAACGTTCACCACCAGATCAGCGCCTACATTGTTGAAGGCTCTGCTGCCAACACTCGGTGCATCGCCTGCGAAGGTTATCGACTTTAATTCGCTGGCGTTGTTGAACGCATAGCTGCCGATTGAGGTGACGCTGCTCGGGATCGATATCGAGGTTAGCGAGTTTGTACCGCTGAACGCAGAGCTGCCGATTGAAGTGACGCTGTTCGGGATGTTTATTGAGGTGAGGGAACTAGCGCCGTTGAACGCACTGGTTCCGATTGAGGCTAGGGCGCTTCCAGGTGCAAAAGTAACTGTCTTAAGAGCAGTCGTTCGGTTGAACGCCATTTCGCCGATTGAAGTGATGCTGCTGGGGATGGTTATTGAAGTGAGGGCGCTGGCGTTGTTGAACGCATATTCTCCGATTGAGGTAACGCTATTCGGGATGGTTATTGAAGTGAGGGCCCTGGCGCCGTCGAACGCACTGTTCCCGATTGAGGCGAGGGCGCTTCCAGCTGCGAAAGATACTGTCTGGAGGTCACTGGCACTGTGGAACGCACGATTGCCGATTGAAGTCACAGTGTTCGGGATAGCTGCTGACCCGGCGCAGTTTGTGTTTCCGGTAACCACATTGTCCGTGACTGTGAACGTTCCGCTTGTGCTGCAGTCTATTGGGCCCTCTGCCGCGGCTCTGACAACTGTTAGGCCATTCCATGAGGTTAGGCCATTCCATGAGGTCGCTGTGTCGAAGCCAGACGCGGCGAAGCTAACGAGGGCCTTGGGGTTGCTTCCTACATTGTTAAAGGCGAAATCGCCAACACTTGGCGCATCGCCTTCAAAGGTTATTGAGCTTAGTGCGCTGGCAGACTGGAACGCACTTGCTCCTATTGAATTGACGCTCTCAGGGATAGATATTGAAGTTAATGCGGTACGGAAGAACGCCGCGTCCATGATTGAGTCGAGAGTGCTGGCGCCTGCGAAAGTTACTGTCTCAAGGACACTGGCCGTACCGAACGCATGTCTGCTTATTTTAGTGACGGTGTTAGGAATGGTTATTGAGGTTAGCCTCGTTCCCTGGAAGGCATGGGCGCCTATTACAGTGAGGGCACTGCCGGCCTCAAAGGTTAGCGAGGTTAGCGAGGTGCGCTCGATGAACGCATAGTTCCCTATTTTGGTGACGGTGTTGGGAATCACTGCCTCCCCGGAGCACCTTGAGTTTCCGGTAACCGCATTGTTCGTGATCGTGAAAGAGCCGCTCGTGCTGCAGCTCACAGTCGCAGCCCACGCTGGCGGTGCAACTAGGGTTGCGCCCAGTAAGGCCAGCACAGCGATTAGTGGCAATTTCTTCGATTTCAGCGACATTAGAGCTCCCTTTAAATAACCAATTGATGTGAACTTAGGGTTCAACTGACTGAATAAACAATTAGGTGGAGGTTTACCCCACGTTCAAGGTGCGATTTGTCAAAAAACGGCCGATACTAAAGCTATGTCCCTAGCAAACGTTCTGATAGTCGAAGACGACAGCTACCTGCGCTCTTTGTCTTTGGTCTCCTTTGAATCAGCCGGTTTGCACGTGGTTGTCGCCACATCACGGGCTGGGGAGGCAATTGAAGCGGTAAAGCGTGAACTGGTTGATGTGGCTGTGTTGGACCTATACCTAGGTCCTGGCCCCACGGGCATTGACATTGCCGACTCGCTGCGCGCACTCAACCCGCAGATTGGCCTAGTTTTTCTCACCAGCTTTTCAGATCCTCGTCTGTTGGACTCTCAATCCGAGCTTCCAGCCGGATCTATCTATCTAACAAAATCAAAGATCTCAGGAGTTCGCGAGATAGTGACGGCTATTTTGCGATCCAAGCACTCTCCGCTCTCGACCAAACGAGACCAGGTTGACGATCGCACCCTCACGGATAATCAAATGCAAGTCTGGCGCCTGGTTTCCCAGGGAATGAAGAACTCAAAGATTGCCGAAACCCTTGGTGTTTCTGAAAGCGCCGTTGAGCACGTAATAAAAAGAATCGCTTTGCAATTAGACATTGAACTGGACCCAACCATCAACCTTCGGGTTCAACTGGTTAGAGAGTTCTCGCATCGCACCGGACAGCAGCTTCCGGAGACACAGTGA
>Ga0209557_1000181_pt1 | contig 40589 bp, 56 predicted proteins | sample SaaInlV_120m_DNA_4_FD_184672 | JGI IMG/M metagenome (GOLD analysis project Ga0209557, IMG submission 184672) | Marine microbial communities from expanding oxygen minimum zones in the Saanich Inlet - Saanich Inlet SI074_LV_10m_DNA (SPAdes) (version 2) | ecosystem: Environmental > Aquatic > Marine... | reverse complement strand
CAACCAAACAGATATTGATGGTTGTTATACATTAGATGAAGCAAAAGTAAAACAATGGTACACATCAGACAATTATACAATTGTACAATGTGATGACTATTTATAAAACAAATAAGATATGGAAAATATAAAAAAAATTATTGATATAATAGGTTTAATAACAGCATCATTATTTCTACTATTTCTTTATTTTACAACAATAATGTTACCTTTATTTTTTTGAAAAATAATATTTAATAAACCTTTAAAACAAATAAGATATGAAGAATAAATCAACAACACTACAAGGAGTAATATCATTCTTTATTATAGCTTCTGTATTAGCACTAGGAATAATGTTAACAGTAATAGCATTAAGTAATAAAATATGAGTTTTGAAATACTAAAAGAAGAAGTAAGAAAAGGACTTGAAGGAAAAAATGGAGGTGTACCTATGGGATTCGATAGACTTAATAGATATATAGGTATTAGAAAATCTATGTATTATCTCATTGGTGGTCTAACAGGTTCAGGTAAGACTAGTTTTATTGATGATGCATTTGTACTTAACCCTGTAGATTGGGCTATGTCTCCTGAAGGAATACAATCAGGCATTAAAGTAAAAGTTTGGTATAGGTCTATGGAACGTAGTAGAACATATAAACTTGCAAAATGGACATCTCGTAGAATATTTATGGATCATGGTATAACTATAGGAGTCAATAAGCTTTTAGGTTGGACAGATAAGATGACAGAAGAAGAACATAAAATCTTTTTATCTTATGAAGAATACATGAATAAGTTATCAGAGATGATTACTATTATCGATGGTCCAGAAAATCCTGTAGGTATCGCTAAAGAACTAAAAACATATGCTCTAGAACGTGGTGATGTAATACAGCAAGATAAATACAATAAAATATATGTGCCAAATGATCCCACTGAAATAACTATTGTAGTTATTGATCATATTGGTTTATTAAAAACTACTAAAGATCAACCAAACAAAAAATCAGCAATTGATAAAATGTCTGATCAGTTAAGATATGCTCGTGATTTTTATGGGTATTCTCCAGTAGTAGTTAGTCAATTTAATAGATCTATATCTAATCCTGCAAGAATAAAAAATGGAGATGTAGAACCTCAACTAGAAGATTTTGCTGATAGCTCAGCGACTCAAAATGATGCTGACATTGTTTTAGCTTTATTTGATCCTATGAGATATAATGTAGAAGATCCTTCTGGGTATGACTTAAATAAGTTAAGAGATGAATACGGAGGTAAATATTTTAGAAGTTTACGTCTTATTAAGAATAGCTATGGTGAAGATGATATTAGAATTGGTCTTGCATTTCTAGGTCAATTAGGTATGTTTAAAGAATTACCTAAATTTAGACATATAAAAGAATCTGATTATGAATCAGTTGTAAATAAAACATTTTTCTTAGAATAAATAAAATAAATAATGGATTTAATTAAAATTATAAAAACAATAGAACCAGAGTACAATAATACAGACCAATGTATTAATCCTTTACCAAATGAAGTAGAGCTGCAATTAGATAATGAAGATTATTTAATAGAAGTAAGTTTAAAAGAAGGTGTGCTTGAAACTAACTTTTGGCAAGGAGAAGAAAAGTATAATGCATCAGATGATGATATAAACTACATTTATAACTATCTTGAACATCACCTTTTAAATAAGATAGAAGAAACAAAACAATACTATAACCAACACAATTACAATTATCAAATATTTAGATATGAAAGCAAATAAAAAGAAATTAGAAAAAATTAGTGGAGCCATAATTACTTCTTTTATGAACTTACATTATTTAGAAGAATGTGATAAAACTGGACTATTTAAACAGAAAGTAAAAAATAATTTAAGACGTACTATAAGCGATTTAAAAGAGATAGAGATAAACTACTATAACAAGATAGAAGAAGTTGATGAGAAAGAGCTAGGGGACAAGTTAATAACTAATAAAATGGCATTTGTTAATTATCTTTTGAATGAATTTGATTTTCATGAATTTTGTAAAATGCAAGAAATATGTATGGCTTATAAGTTTGATAGTATCAGTGTAAGTAAAATATCAGATAAAATACTAGAAAATAACGGAGCAAAAAAATTAGAATGAAAAATATGACACTAAGAGATAAAAGACAAGCAGAGTTTGCTAATGTATGGTGGAATCATGGTAGGTATGGAATATTAAATTTGTGTCCTAGATTTGGAAAAATTAGAACTACAATTAACATCTTAAAAAAGATGAATAAAGATTGTAGTGTTTTAATAGCTTACCCAGACAAGAAAATTAAAGAATCTTGGATAGAAGATTTTGAAAAGATGAATTATGTAAATGACAATGTTACATACACTACACACCTATCAATACATAAGTACTCAGGTACAGAATTTAATATTGTTATTATTGATGAAATACATTTATTATCAGAAGCCCAAATAGGTGTATGTGTAGATTTATTTTCTCAGAATGATAATATACTAGGATTGACAGGTACATTATCTAAATATACTAAGCATAATTTATTACAAAACTTAGGTTTAGAAGTTTTAGCTGAATACCCTATAGAAAAAGCTATTGAAGAAGGTGTTATTGTAGATTATCAAATAACTGTAATTAAGTGCCCTTTAGATGATAGAACATTAATAGATTTTAAGAAAGGGAAGAAAACTGAACTAAAGCAATTTAAAGCTTACAGTTATGTTATAAACAAAATGATGTATGCTGGAGGTAACACTATGTTTCTTAGACTTGCAAGAATGAGACTTATACAAAATTCAATAGCAAAGTTAAATGAAACCAAACGTTTACTAAGTAATTGGTCTGACGAACGTGTTCTTGTGTTCTGCGGTGTAACAAAAATAGCTGATGCACTTGGAATACCATCACATCACAGTAAATCAAAAGACAAAGGTGCTTTTAAAAAGTTTGCTGAAGGTGAAGGTAAACATATGGCAGTAGTTAAGATTGGTAACACAGGAATTACATATAAACCGTTGAACAAGGTAATTATAAATTACTTTGACAGCAATGCAGAAAACTTAGCTCAAAAGATTAATAGATGTATGGCTATGGAGTACAATACTCCTGACAAGAAAGCAGATATTTACATTATATGTTCTACTGAGAAAGTTGAAGAAAAATGGTTGAAGAAAGCATTAGAGTTCTTCGATGAAAACAAGATTAAATATTCTGGATTTCGAAGTTAAATTCGTATATTTATAAACTGAATTATTAATAAATACAAACAAAAAATGAGTTCAAAATTAATTGGAGTTGTTGGTGAAACTGGGACAGGGAAATCAACTGCTATTAAACATTTAAATCCTGAAGAGACGTATATAATAAACGTTGCTTCTAAAGAATTACCTTTTAGAGGATCTGAAAAACTGTATAATACAGAAAACAAAAATTACAAAGAAGTAGATGATCCAACTGACATTACAAAGTTGCTTAGAACTATCTCGGAGAAAGCAACACATATTAAAAATGTTGTAATAGAAGATAGTAATTATCTTATGGGATTTAGAATGGTAGACAAGGCTACAGAAACAGGTTATACTAAATTTAGTGTTATGGCTAAAGACATGGTAGATTTGTTTAGAACAGCTAGATCACTTAGAGATGATTTAGTGACATTCTATTTTTCTCATCCTGAAACTATAGAAGATCATGGTGAGATAGTAGGATATAAAATTAAGACAGCAGGTAAACTTATAGATAATCAAGTATTATTAGAAGGATTGTTAACAGTGTGTCTATATACATATGTAGAAGATACAAAAGATGGAGCAATTTATAATTTCTTAACTAATCGTTATAGAAAAAGGCCCGCAAAAAGTCCTGATGGTATGTTTGATGAGTTGAAAATACCAAACAACTTGCAAGTTGTAAAAGATGCAGTAACTAAGTATTACAAATAACAAATAAATATGTATAATTTAAATTTAAAAACAAAAAACAAATGAGTGCAATTGGAGGTAAAGTAAGAGAACAAAGTAGTGATGATAACAATTATGAAAAGAAAGTAGGGTTATTTGAAGCTAACGTAGTAGCAATTAACCCTACATCTGAGGAATATAGTAGTATTCTTGGTAGAGAAATTAATTCAGATAGTAAAATTACAGAGTATTTAGGACAAAACAAAGATGGTAATACATACTTACGTGTAGATATATGGCTTAGAGAAGTTAAATCTCAAGAAAACTTTAAAGTTAGCTTTTATTTAGAAGACAAAGAACGTGAAAATAAAGACGGTACTAAAAAACAGTATATTAATAATGTTGGTACTACTAGTTGGTCTGATGATGAATCTAATTTACCTGAATGGTTTTTAAAAGGTAGAGATTATCGTGTAGCTTATGTAGGTGAAGAAGATTTATATGGATTTATTCAAAAATGGTTATCTAAATTAGATTATCGTCATGCTGATACTGAATTACAACTTGATTGGAAAAAACTGATGAGAGGTGATTTAAGAGATTTAAGAAATCAAATTGATGGTGATTATTGTGGAACAGTTGTTTCATTAGCTACGGTAACTGTTAAAGAACGTGATGGTGAAAGTAAAGAATATCAAAGTGTATACAATAAATCATTCTTATCTGGATGGTCTATGAAGTTTTTTAGAGCTGTAGATTATACTGATAAAAGACTTATTGAAAACCTTAAAGATAAAGTTCAAAGTAGAGAGTCAGGTATAAAGCAACACGAAAGGTTTATAGTTCAAGTTAGTGGTGAATATGGTTGTAAAGATTATTATATTCTTAAACCAATGGAAAATTATAATCCTGATGACAATTTAGTAGCTTCAGATAAACACATCTCAGACGATGGAGATGATTACTAGTAAATAAATAAAACTTAATAAAAGCTCTCTTCAGAAATGTTGAGAGCTTTTTTAATTAATAAACAATGATTAAAGGAAATAAAAAACAAATACTAAATAAGTCATTTATTCTTTCTAAAATATCTTGTTATGATATATTTAAATACTATATGCCTAATTCTGATTGGCAAATAAATGTACTTACATATTCACCATTTAGGGATGAAAGAACTCCTTCATTTATTATAAGTACTAAAAGCTCATCAGATACTCTAAGTTTTATTGATTTTGGAGATACTAAGTTTAGAGGTGATTGTTTTAATTTTGTTCAGCAATTATATAACATATCTAACTTTTTTGAAGTGTTAAAGAAGATTGATGTAGATTTTGGTTTAGGTATAACTACAGATGTTAATGTAGGTAATTATAAAAAAATTATATCTAATTACAGTAAACCAAAAGTAAAACCAAAAGAGTATTCTTTTATTCAAGTAAAAACTAGAAAATTTACAAATGAAGAACTTTCTTATTGGAATGATTACTACCAAGATATAAATGATTTAAAAACTAATAATATATTTTCTATTAGTGAAGTGTATTTAAATAAAAAGCGAATTGTATTAAATAACAATGAACTTAGATTTGGTTACTTATACGATGGCAATTGGAAAATATATAGACCTTTTTCAGAAAGAAAATGGAAATGGATGCCTAATAATGTTCCTATTACAGAGATGGATGGTAAAAAAGATATTAAAGATTGCCATACAGCTTTTATAACTAAAAGTAAAAAGGACTACATGGTATTAAAAAAGATATTTCCAACTGTATGTGCTGTACAGAATGAAGGGGTGGCGTGTTTCTCTTACGATAATATTGAATATATTACTAATAATTCAGAGAAACAAATATTATCTTTTGATTCAGATAACACAGGAGTTAAAAATAGTATAAACATTACTGAGATGTATGGTTTTGATTACTGTAACGTTCCTAAAAAGTACTTACCAGAGGGAATTACTGACTGGGCAGATCTTGCTAGACATTATGGTCTTAAAGCAATAGAAGAATATTTAATAAATAAAAGAATTATAATATGATTTCACCAAAATTAGGAAAGTTAGAAAGAGAAATAAAAAATAATATAGAGTGGTTATATACTACTACAGAAGATGAAGTTCAATGTATTAGTATAGAAAACTTAGAAGGAATTTTGAGAAAACATTTAAAAGAAGAGAATTTTTCAATATCATTAGAATAATTAATAAATAAATAAAAAATGGAAAACACGATTAAAAATTTAGGAAGTGCTGAGGCTTTACAAACAATGTTAAGTGCACAAGTACCAAAACAAACAAGAACTTACAAACCAATAAGTCATGAAGAATTGATGGACCTTACACTTGAAAGTATTCATCAATCAGGATATGAACTTGCTAGTCAAAACTATTCAGTTGCTGAAGATGGACTTGTAGCTAATGGTAAATATACTATTGCCAATGTTGCTGATAAAGAAATGCAATTACAAGTAGCTTGGCAAAACAGCTATAATAAAAAAGTAAGTTTAAAATTTGCTCTTGGTACTAGAATAATGATTTGTTCTAACGGAATGGTTAGTGGTAATTATGGAAGCTTTAAAAGTAAACATGTTGGAGATATACAAACAGTAGCACCTTCCAGTATTACAGAATATATTAAGAAAGGTTCTTCTGCATTTACACAGTTACAAAAAGATAGAAATGTAATGAAGCAATATGAAACTACAGATCAGATTGTAGCAGAACTTGTAGGTAGAATGTACATTCAAGAAGATTTAATTACATCTACTCAATTAAATATTCTTAAAAGAGAATTAATTAAACCTACACATAATTATAGTGCAGAAGGTAGTTTGTGGGATTTATATAACCATGCAACATTTGCATTAAAAGGATCACATCCTTCTAAATGGATGTCTGCACATTCTGAATTGCATAGTTTCTTTAATAATGTTGTCAATGGTAAAACAATAATTAACAATAAAGAAGTAGTTGAATACGGTAATCAAATTAAAATGTTTTAGTCATGACAGTAGAAGATCATATAAATAACTTACTTCAGATTGTTAAGAATAATCCTGAAGTAGCTGATTATCCATGTATATATAGTACAGACGATGAAGGTAACTCTCATCATAAAGTTGTATATACACCTACAGTAATGAAAGTGGAGTCATTTGATAATCAATATCTAGAGATAGATGAATGTAAACCAACAGAGGGTAATGCTCTTTGTATAAATTAAGTAAATATGAAATGGGAAAGTTTTAAATCTAAATTTCATCCTTCGTGGTATGCTAAAATGAAACCATTTATAGAGAGTAATGAATGTAATGATATATATACATTCTTGAAAAAAGAGAGTAAGAGGGGCAAGCAAATTGCTCCTCTTTCATCTAACGTCTATAGATGTTTTAAAGAAACACCACTTAATGAAGTAAAAGCTGTAATTATAGGTATGTGTCCATATCACACGTTTAAATACAATCTACCAGTAGCAGATGGTTTACTGATGGGTTGTTCTATAACGGAATATGTACAACCATCCTTAGAAAACTTTTATAAAGCTCTTGAAGTTGAATTCCATAGAGGACTTAACTTGAGTTATGATCCAACACCTGATGTTAGTTATTTGGCAAAACAGGGTATACTAATGCTTAATGTATCTCTAACTACAGAGAAAAACAAAGCAGGCAGTCACATAGCGTTATGGGAACCCTTCACAAAGTATTTGTTTGAAGAAGTTCTTAATCCGCTAGGTGTGCCTTATGTCTTTCTAGGTAAAGATGCTGCTAGATATAAAAAGCATACAGGAATATTTTCTCATGTCTTTACAGTAAGCCATCCAGCAAGTGCTTCCTATAAAGGAATTGATTGGGACAGTGAAGGTGTGTTTACAAAAATAGATACATTAATTTATGAAAACAACGGTTATAGCATCAATTGGTTAAAAGATGCAGAACAACCATTTTAAAAACAAGAAAAATGAAAGCAATTTTAACAAATGATCCAGCAGATCTAAAAATAGGAGATGAAATAGTAACAGGTGCAGGTTCTGAAATGAGATATTACAGAGTAATGGAAGTGCCAAGAGAGAGTAAACTTTCTCCTTACACCTGGGGTGATAAGAGAAAAAGATACATAGCTGTAAAGGTTCAAGCTAGTGTAAAAGAAACTGTCAACAATTGGACTAATTGGAGAGGAGATCCTGAAACAACTACTTTTAAAAGATTTAAGTTTGAAGAACCTTCTAAAGATGATCCTGTAATAAAGCAAGATTTAAATTATAAAAACATGGTAATAATTAAAAGAAAAGAAGAATGGACACTATAAATAGACCAATTAAAATAAAAGACCTCCAATTAGGAGATGAAGTAATTGTACGAGGTGTAGACTTGAATTATATGATATTAAATAGATTACCAAAGCTAGTTAGCAAAACTCTTACCCGAGGAGATGGAACAATTCATAAATACAATGTGTGGTCAAATGCTAAGTGTACAAGAGATAATAGTATATGGTATGGATCTAATGAACCAAAGAAAGATGTGTACTTTGATTTTGCACATAAATGTATGTGGTTAGTAAAAAGAATAGGAATTAATAAATAAATTATGACTTATAAAAAAGGAGATTTTGTAAAATTAAATGACAGTGGAGTCATTAGAGAAGCAGTAATAACTTCAGATGGTTTAGATTCTAGAGGAAGGGTTAGGGTTAAACCAGATGGATTCCCATTAGAGTTGTCTGTAACAACAGAAATAAATGATAAATTATATGTAATAAATAAATAAAAACAGAGAAATGATTTTAGAAAAACAAAAACAAGCAAAAGTTCTAGAAGTAGGACAAAACAACAAAAGTATAGGTATGTCTCTAGACTTAGATTCTGCACAAGTATTAATGCAGATGTTAAGTAAGAATTTGTATTCAGATTCAATAGGGTCTGCAGTGAGAGAATGTACAAGCAATGCATTAGACAGTCATAGGAGAGCTGGAGTAACAAAGCCAATAGTAGTATCATTGGTTATAAACGAAAATCGTAATTACGAGTTTTCTGTAGAAGACTTTGGTACTGGTTTAGATCATAATGATGTAGAGAAAATAATAAGTAAATATGGTAAGTCTACTAAACGTAATAGTAATACAGAGCTCGGTATGATGGGATTAGGTTTTAAAGCACCCCTTGCTTATTGTTCTTCATTCTATTTCACTTGTAGAAAAGATGGTAGAGAGCGTAAGTATATGATGTATGAAGGTGAGGAAACTAACACTATTGATCTTCTTAATGAAACAGTTACAGATAAGAGCAATGGTGTTAAAGTTACTATTCCTGTAAAATGGGCTGATAGGCACGACTTTCAAAGAAAAATTAAGGAACAATTAGCTTACTTTGAAAATGTATATTTTAACGTAGATAATATTGATAATAATTTTGTTATTCACAGAAATAAGATATTTCAATTTTCTGAAATGTCATCGGACAATCAATTACACATTTGTTTAGATGATGTTTATTATCCATTAGATTTTAATAAAATGGGAATAGATATTATTAATATTCCTGTAGGTTTAAGATTTGGCTTATCAGATGGTCTTTTTCCAACACCCAATAGAGAATCTTTAATATACAGTCAAGAAGCAAAAAAAGTAATTCGAAATAAACTTAAAGATTTTGCTAATTATATGACTGAAAAATATAATGAAACTATAAGTGGAAGAGATCCAAATATAAAAAATGTATTAAATTACTATACACAATCACATAAGTATATTAATATGTTTGAAAAAAGGATTAGTTATAATCAGATTAAAGATTTTTCTACTGTAGATTTAAATGCTCCTAAAATAAAAAATATTCAAGTTTTAAATTTAGATACTTTACCAAAAACTAACTTTTCTTTTTTACTTCGTGACTATGTAGTAAAATATAAAGTTGAAAAGGGAAGAATGTATAAAGTTAATAATTATAGTTGGTTGCAAGAGGTAAAGTGGTCAAGTGTATTAAGTGATGAGTTATATTTCAGAATGGACAATCCTATGAAAGGGGTTAAAAAATCTTGGCTTAGAGATATAGCTATGGAAAAGATCTCAAGTTTTAATAAATATAAACTATATTATTTTAAACGTAAAAACTCTATTAAGTTAGGTAACAATCTATCTACAGGATATGATAATTATTATAAAATTTTACAACTTCAAAATTATCCAAAGAGTCAATGGAGACAAGTTATTAAAGACTGGTTAAAGCTAGAAGAGATGATTTTGGAGAATTGTAAAGATTTTACTGATGTTCCTGTTCCTAAAGAATGGATTGATGATAGAAAAGCTAAAATAGCTAATAAATCTAAAGTAACTAAAACAGCTAATGGTACATATAAAAAACTTCAAGGAGAAATTGCTTTTAAAGAAGCAACTGATCTTCTTAGATATAATAGTTCTAGAAAATGTAAATTTGTTAATGATAAAATGGATATCAAAAAGATGATTAATTCAGGAATCACCTATATTTATGATAGTCATTTTAACTGTTTGAATATAGATAGTTTATATAAAGTTGTTAAACATTTACCTGTAAAATTAATTACTTTTTCTAGTAGAGAAATGAAATTGATAGATTCTAAAAATATGCAAAACTTTATTCATTATAGTGAGTTTATGAAAGGTGACCATTCTTATTTTAAAAAGATTTCTACATCTTATTCAATTATGAAATTGATGAATACTTACAGTAGTATATTTAGAAATAGAAAGCACATGGATGATATTAATAGTACTATATATAAAGACATGGAAGAATTAAATTCTTATAGTAAAAAATATTTATATGCTGATATTGATTATACTGTATTAGATGCAATGTTAGAAATAACTAAAAAAAATAATAATGCGTTTGATTATAAAATTTATTATTTATTTGATAAATATAAAAGTTTTTTTGAAAAGAATTACTTTATTAAATATATGTTCAGTAGTATAAATTATGGTAATGTAAATATGTTTAATAGAACATGTTGTGATTTATTTAAATATTATAAATTAAGACTTAATCTAAAACATTATCAATCTAAAGAAGAGTAATAAAATTAAAGTTATATAGGAGATTGATTGTCAGTCTCCTATTTTTTTGTAAATTAATTAATAAATAAAAACAGTTAAAAAAATGAGTAAATTAAGCTTAGATTGGTTTAAAAAAAGAATTAACCATTCAATTGAAAGAGTTGTCGAGAAAAAGTTAGATAACTTAATTGCACAAGAATTACAGAGTACAAAAGAAGAGTGTATAACACCTTTGTATAAAGGAGTTAAATTAGTTAATGATTCTCTAACTGTCTTAATGCAAAATGGTAGTATTGTTAATAAACCTAATGCTACAGAAGAAGATTACAATGCTATAATTAATGCTAAGTCTCAGGTTGAGTTTGATGCAATCATAATGGATAGTGATGTAGCACAAGAAAAAGAGAATTTTGAAAAAGAGTTGGCTAAAACTAAAGCTTTACAAAAAGGAATTAAAATTCTTAAGGAAAGTGGTGAGTTTACTTTAGAAGGTAACACTGTATATTTTAAAGGTATTTCTAGATCTATTCCTCAACTATTAGTAGAAAAATTGATAGATGTAGTAGATAAATCAGAAGACTTATCTAAAGATGATGAGTACTTGTCACTTAAAAGATTTTTTATGTGGTGTTGCCTTAATCCTAGAGCTGAGGTGAGTAATGAGTTATACAGATTCTTAGATGAAAATAGTTTCCGTATTACTAAACAAGGGTTCTTTGTAGCATTACGTAATGTTGTTACTCTTCATGGATCTCCAGAACTTGTTCATTTTATATCTAATACTTACAATAAAGTAAAAGCTGTATGGAAAAAGAGTCCTGATAAGTATAACGTATTTTTAAAACATGGCGAATATAAACTTGTACATGAAGATAAACTTTTTACAATTGAAACTGAAACAGTTTATGAAGAGTGGTGTGATGATGAGCAGGATTATGTAAGTTGTAGCCCTTACGATAAGGAATATCATGTCGCTATAGACCATGGCCAAAAGATAGGTGTTTTAACAGACTTATACTTAGATTTACCAAATAGAAAAGAGAATCGTTTTACTGATGATTGGACTAAAACATTTGACATACGTGTAGGTAATGTGGTTAATATGCCAAAAGAGGATTGTAACTGGTCAACACAAGACTGCGCTGCAGCTGGTTTACATTTCACTTCTGATCAAATACATTATGTAGGATGTGGTGATCAATCTGTACTTGTTCTTATCAATCCTATGAAAGTAGTTGGTATCGGTACACATAAAGGTAGATGTTATGAATACTTACCTATTATGACTGTACCAAGAGAAGAAGCAACAAGCATACTACATGATAATCAGTTTGACACTTTACAATTAGATGAAGAATATGCAATTCGTGAACTTTCAGACATTGAATCTAAAGTTAAAGAAGGATATGCGGCTGAGTCATCTAAGTACGAATTTAATCTACCAAGTATATCTAATATAGATATAAAAGAGATTGTAAAGAATCTAGATGAGATGAAACTTGAAATAAAAGATAGAGTGGTAAATCTAGATTAATTAAATTAGTTAAGGGTTGTAATATTTTTAATTAAATTTGTTACAACCCTTAAATTTAAAATTATGGTAAAAAAGAAAATAATAAAACCAAGAGTACCTAGAACTAGAAATGCTGAAACAATGACTGAATCAGCATTTTGGTCAATGATAAGAAGTGCTCTTAGACAAAAAAGTAGATGGTGGAAACCTGTTGCGCAATGTAAACAACAATCTAAAAGACCTTATAAAGGTAAAAATAAAAGACAGAAATGGGAATATCAATGTAACAAATGTAAAGATTGGTTTAAAAGTGATGAAGTAAACGTTGATCATGTAGAACCTGCTGGTAGCCTTAATTGTTCAAGTGATCTTCCTGCTTTTGTAGACACATTGTTTTGCGAGGTGGATAATCTTCAAACTTTATGTAAAACATGCCATGATGAAAAAACACAATTAGAACGTAAATTAAAACAATTTAAAAAATGAAGAAAACAGTAAAAAAACTTTATAGAGGAAAAGTAGAGATTAGAGATTATGATGTAAGACGTTGTATAGATGATAATAAACACTTTGAAATTGTATACCTTAAAGAAAGTATGATATTATCTCCTGAAGAACTAATATCTAAAAGAAAATCTATTTCTAATACTTTTAAAAGTAAAGTGGGAGGGAAAGATTATAAACTTTATGCGTATGAGTGGGATCCTAATAATTAATTAAAAATGAATTTATTAACTCAAAACAGCAAATTAAGAAAAACAAGTGAAGCTCTTAATTTAAGAGTTTTTAATTTTGGTATACCTGCTTACAAATCAGCAAGTGGTAAGTTAACTTGTCCTATGGCAGACAAGTGTATTAAATTCTGTTATGCTAAGAAAGGAGCATATATATGGAGTAATGTACAACCTGCGTTTGAAAAGAGATACCAACTTAGTAAAACAGATAAGTTTATATCAAAAATAAATGCTGAGATAATACTTAAGGAACCAGACTACGTTAGGGTACATGACAGTGGTGATTACTATTCTAAAAAATATTTAAATAAATGGATAAAGATTGCAAAACATAATCCTGATGTAAGATTTTACAGTTATACAAATTGTATAAAGATGTTAAAAGATACTAAATTACCAAAAAACTACAATATAATATTCAGTAGTAGCGGTAAACAAACTAACTTAATTAATAAAACTAAAGATAGACATTCTATTATATTCAAAAATAAAATAGAATTACTAAAAAGTAATTATACAGATGCTAGTGATATAGACTTGCTAGCTACAAAATGGTTTACTAAAAATAATAATAAAATAGGATTAATCCTTCATTAAAAAAATAGAATAAAAAATGGGAGCAATAAATAAAGAAGATACAATAACAGGAAGAACACTAAAAGAAGCTTTTAAAGCTTTACAAGATTCAGATAGAGAAGAACTTGGTAATGATATTTATAGTGGAGGTTGGAATAATGCACAAGGTATAATAGAAGTATCAAAACGTAAGTTTGAGAGTGATGAACCATCTAAACATGAAGATGCATGGGCTTTATGTACTAGAAAACCAGTAAGGAATAACATGAAGACTAAGACTACAGTAACTAATTTTCCTGTTAAAGGAACTAGAAAGTGGGTTACTAAATATGTGGTTGATGATCCTCGTTGGTCTGGAACTATTATTGAAGAACTAAAACAAACTGATGCTATTAAGAAAGCAAGAGCTCTAGTTGAAAAGAACCCTACTTGGAAACTAAAAGTATACATTGCAAAGGTGTTAGATCAACACCAACCACTAGTAGCTGAAATCAATTACAAGAAATCATCTACAGAAAGAGATGGTGTTTGGGAAATTAAAGGATGTTTACCATATTAATAAATAAATTATGAAAAATAAATTAATAGGAATTTCGGGCCGTATAGGTTCAGGCAAAGATACTTTAGGAACTATATTTCAGTATTTAGAATACCGTAAAACTTTTAAAGTAACTATTCCTATATCAGAAAAAAACTTTAATATTTTTGTAAATTCTTTAGCGCATATAGATCAAATATGGAAGATAAAAAAGTTTGCAGATAAACTTAAAGATATGGTTTGTTTACTTATTGGTTGTACCAGAGATCAGTTAGAAGATAGAGAGTTTAAGGAGAAAGAACTTGGTGAAGAGTGGACAAAGTATAGGATAATAACAAAAGGACTTCCTAATTACTATGTCAGCACATTACAAGAAGCAGAAGATAATGTTAGACATTCTAACCAAAGATATGTAAAAGTAGTTATGACTCCTAGGTTAATGTTACAACTTCTAGGTACTGAATGTGGTAGAAATATTATACATCCTCAAATTTGGGTAAATGCTTTGTTTGCTGATTATAAAGTTAGCAAAAGAGATTTTAAAGATGGTAATTACATAGGAGGTTCTTGTGTTGATTGTGGTAAACTTATAGGAGTTAGTTGTGCTAAAAGACAACCTTGGTGTTTAACTTGTTCTAAAAAAGAAGATAAGCCTAACTGGATAATAACAGATGTTAGATTTCCAAATGAAGCTCAAGCTATTAAAGACAGATGTGGTGTTGTTATTAGGGTTGAAAGAAATAAAAATAAACATTTTATTTCAGAAGGAACTAAACCTAAAGGATTAGTTAAAGTAATAAGAAAGTTAGATAATGGTGAAGAAATAGAATGGACTTGTTTTTGGGATTATAATAGTTGGTATGATTCTTCAGGAGTTAATATACCAAATGTTTTAAAATGGGAAGATAAAATTGTAGAACACCCTTCAGAAACAGCTTTAGACAATCATAATTTCGATTATGTGATAGACAACAATGGTAGTGTATCAGATTTGATAGACAAAGTTAAACAATTAAAATTAGTCTAATGATAAACAAGAATTATGTAAAAGAGTTAGATAAAAATATCAACAATTTAACTAAATGTAGAAATTCTAATGAAATATCTAAACCTCAAAATTTAACTTTATATCAAAGAGAGTATTTGGTAGATATTGATGATAAATTAAAAGATTTACAACTTCAAATTCAAGAGTATAAAATGAATTATTTGAAAAGTTAAACAATTAAAATTAATGTAATATGAATTCATATAAATTAAATGGTAACGCTGGACATCATTATAGAAGTATGATATGTAAACATCTTAATATAAAACACACTGAAATATATAAAACAGTAAAAGATATAGAAAAAGATGGTACTATTATACTTCATGATAGAAGAAAATTTAAACCAATTTTAAAAGAAATAAAATATGAGTCAGATTAAAAAGTATGTGACCAATTTTAAAGCAATACTAGCTATTGATTTTGATAGGACAATATGCATGAGCAATTATCCTGACTTAGGTATGCAGAGAAAAAATGCAGGCTTAGTAATAAGAAGATTTGTTGAGAATGGTTATGGAATTATAATAAACACATGTAGAGAGGGAATATCATTATCAGATGCTATTGAATGGCTTCATAGAAATGACATTCCCTATCATTATATTAATTGTAATTTTCCTCATATGATTGAGAAATATGGTGCAGATTGTCGAAAGATATCAGCAGATATTTATATTGATGATAAGTGTTTAATGGGTCTTCCTAATTGGAAAGAAATTGAAGAAATAATAAATAATAAATTTAAAAAAAATGATTAAAGGAAATATAAAAATAAATTCTAATAAAGAACCTGAAATAATTACTAGGGTGGTAAAAAACTGCCCTAGTAAATATGATGAGACAGAAAGAGTGCTAATTATAGATGCTGATAGTATTATGTATTTTGCTACACATTTTCCTGAAGACTCATTAATGGAATTTCCAACAGAAGAAGAGAGAATAGAAGAAGCTAAATATAGAGCTAGTTCTAAAATACATGAAATACATAACAATATAGAACCCTACTATAATATACAGGAAACTTTTATATTTATTGGAGGTGGTAATAATTTTAGGTATGATATATATCCTCAGTATAAGTCTAATAGAAAAGAGAAAAATCCACTTATACCAGTAGTAGCAGATTACATGTTGAAAGAACTTAATGCTATACCATCTAAAGGAGCAGAAGCTGATGATTATGTATATAATGCTACTGTGATGAGTGGTGGTAAATGTGTTGTTGCTGCTATAGATAAAGATGTACTGTATAATTGCCCAGATATACCTTTTTATAACTATAGAAGCTATAAGGATGTATTAGGTGAATTTAAATTTATAACTAGATTAGAAAGCAGATTAGCTATAGCGTCTCAAGTGGTGATAGGCGATAGTGGAGATGGTATACCTGGAGCAAAAGGTGTAGGAAAAGCTTGGTGTAGAGATAATATGAATTTAAACATGACTAATTATCAGTTCATTAAGGCTATAATTAAAGCATATCTAAAAGCTAATAAAGAAAACTTTGAAGATGCAAAAAAACAAATACGAATGTACTATGGTGTTTTAAAACTTTACACTTTAGATGAAATAGAAAATAGAAATAAATGAAAAGAAAGAACACAAATACTACTATATTTATGGTTCCAACGCTAAAGACACCTAAAGATAGCTTAAGGGATAATGGTTTTATAAATGCTTATATTAAAGATGAAATTTTAGATAATGACTATAAAGATTGTATTTATTTATTGTTTAAACCTATTAACCTTGATTCTTTTAAGGATTTTATTGATGGTGAATACAATAGAACCAAAGATATAATTGAAGATTATGACTATGATAAAGGTTTTGTTATTGTTATATACAGTTTACAAAGTAAATTTAAAAAAGATTTTAATACAATTAAAGAAGGTAAATACTCTAAAACATCCATTGAATTTCAAAAGCTTTTTACGAAAGTACTTAAATTAAAAAAGAATGGGTTGCATAGAGATGAATTATCTCTACAATATAGAATATTTAATAAGACTAAAGATTTAATTGAATATTGGAAAAACTTAATAGGTGTCGATGATTGGAAAGATGAATGGGAAGTTTGGCCTTTGTTCAATACAGACAATGAAAAATTAACTAAAAAAATAATAAATGAATACAGTTAAATTATTACAAGAAAACCCTAAAGTTAAAGCAGCTTTACACGAATGGATGTTTAATAAACTTACAAAAAGTTTTAAAGACTTTGACAAAGACGAAGCATTTAAAGATTATATGATGGCAAAAGGTGTCTCAGAAAAACAAATTATGACTACTATGATAGACAACCCTAGGTCATGTTTTGACTTACTAGATAGCCATGATATTATTGTTACAGTTAAATATAATAGAGACAGCTGGACAAATAATTATTATCCTTCAGAAGATGATAAAACTTATGAAAGTAGACTTAATTGTGAAAGAGCAGGTCTTGAATTAGGTATTATCAAACTAGAAAAATTACTAAACTCTAAATAAACTAAATTAAATATTGTTACATTCATTTTTATTTTATAAATTTGAAAATCTTGTTTTAAGTTTATTAAAAAAATTATTTCTGTTTTTTTCTAAAAAGTCCTGAGTAAAATTTACTTGGGGCTTTTTTTTTGAACTAAATTAAAACAATAATTTTCTTAAAAATTCGTATATTTGAATGAGTAGTAACTAAATAATTATTAATATAATGGCAAAGAAAAAACAAGAAGAAAACTTGACATTTGATCAAGTGTTACAGAACTTAAACAAAGAATACGGTGAAGGAACTTTACTTGAATTGGGTAGCAAAACTAATGGAAACTATGATGCAATAAGTAGTGGATCAATAGGTATCGATTGGGTAACATTAGGTACAGGGGGATTTGTAAAGGGTAAGATTTATGAACTTATGGGTTGGGAAGGTACAGGTAAATCTACTATATGTGGACATACCGTAGCTAATTGTCAATCTAATGGAGGTAAAGTAGTTTATATTGATGGAGAACATGCTGTTGATAAAAATTATTTTCAAGCTCTTGGCGTTGATACAGATAGAATGTTAATAGCTCAACCATCTTCTGGTGAAGAGGGGTTTAAAATTGCTGTAGAGACCATGAAAACTAATGAAGTTGATTTGATAATTATAGATTCAGATTCATCTTTAATACCTAAAGCTGTACTAGATGGTGATGTAGGAGATCACGCTATTGGAAAGAAAGCAAGACTTAATAGTAGTGCATATCCAAAGATTAAAAGTATAGCACATGATACAAAAACGTGTGTTATTGTAATTTCTCAATATAGAGAAAAAATTGGTGTTATGTTTGGTAATCCAACTACTACTCAAGGAGGTCACGCTTTAAAATTCTATAGTGATGTTAGATTAGAGGTTGGAAAAAGCCTAGCTAAAGATGGACAAGATGTATATGGGAATATTACTAGAGTTAAATCTACTAAAAACAAAATGAATCCCCCATATGTAAAATGTGAGTTTGAAATAGTTTACGGTCTTGGTATAGATAGAGTTAGTGAAACTCTTGCTTTACTTCATGAGTATGAATTAGGCCGTAAGTATGGTAAAACTTATACGTATGATGATATTAAATATGATCTAGAAGAATTCAAGCAAGATATTTTAGAAGATAGTGATTTCTTTGAAGCTTTAAAAGCTAAAATAATTAGTGCAATTAAAGGAGAGTTATTTCCAAATGATGAAGTAGAGATAGAGAACGATATTAATTACGAAAAGGTTAAATCTATAAAAGTTGAAAAACCTGAAGTAGTTACACCTAAATTATTTGATAATGACATGTAGAATTTGTGGATGTAATTCAGAATCTGAATATTGTTTTAGACATAAACTTAAAAAGAAACTTAACTTAAGTAGAAGTTTAAATAAGTCAGCCCTAACTTTTGATTTAAATGTTAGGGCTACTAAATCTAATGCAAATAAAGATCATCTACTATTCAAACAAATATGGAAAGAAAGATCCCATAAATCTGAAGTAAGTGGTACATATTTAGGTAAAGAGGCATATAGTACTTATTTTCATCATATTCTCCCAAAGAATAAATATCCTGAAATTAAGATGGATAAAGAAAATATAATACTTTTAACAACAGACGAACATGCAAATGTGGAAAGTGATATGTACAGGTACGATTTAATTAATGAAAAAAGAAAACACTTAATTAAAAAGCATAATTTATAATATAGTCTGTATGAGAGAAAGAAGGAGTTTACTTTTTAAATTATTAATAATCAATAGATTAAAAAGAATCCTGTTAGTTTATATACTAGTCCTATTAGTAAATAAACTAATCACTTTAGTAGATATACTAATATAAATAATTATTATGTTTTTATATTAGTATATTTTACTTATGTTTGCAGTAATATTAAAACCAATGAAAAAAGATATAATAACAAAAGTTTCGAATGAGATTATTCAAACTGTTGATTCTAACACAGGAGAGTTAATAGATGTAAATACTAAATCTGTAAAAATATTAACTAAACCTGATACATTTTCTTTAGTTTATGCTAGTTTTTGGAATATATTAATAGGTGGAAAATTAAATAAGGCAGATGTTGAATTGACTGCTTATTTAATTAAGCACTATGGGGATAATACACCTTTTACTATTAGTTTATATATAAAAAAAGAATTAGCAAGAGTTTCAGGAAAATCAGAAACTACATATAATAATTGCACAAGAGTGCTTTTAAAGAATAAAATAATATTTAAACTTTCAGGAAATACATATAAGTTAAATCCAAAGTTTGTATTTAAAGGATCTTCTTCAGAAAGAAACAAGTTAGTTATAGAAATGAAAAATTATTAAAACCAAGAAAAATGAAAATAGATGAAAATTACAGAATTGTATTTGAAGAAAATAATACAATATTACAGTATTATCAAAAAAGAATCAGAAAGAAAAAGGACAAAACAGAGGAACTTTATGAGTTTACAGATAACTTTTACTACCCTAATCTAAAAACTTGCTTAAAAGCTTATTTAAATAAGTCAATTAGCGTACCTGGAAACATTTCTGAAGTACTTGATAAGGTAAATCAATTAGAACAAAAAATTATTAAATTAACATTAAAATCAAATTAAATGAAAGATTGTAAAGAAGAACCCACTATTGGAGTAAATGAATTATGTGAAGCTAGAGAAGCAGAAAGACCTATTAGAGAATCTTATACTGACTTAGAGTTGTTAAAAACTCACAACGTAACTTTTAGGTTTTTAGACCTTGGATGTACTATTAGCGTAGGATGTAAAACATACGCTTTTAGTAATATTGATGTGGCTTTAGAGGAGTTTAGTAGTTATGTAAAAAACCCTTCAGAAGCACATAAAAAGTGGAATAAATAAACTAAATTAAATAAAAATGAGAAACCAATTTTTTTATACAAGGAGAGAACCTGTACAAGATACAGATCCTGTAGAATTTAAAGAATTTACAGACAGTTTTAATATCAATAAGATAATTAGATCTGTTAGAATGAATGACGAGAACTTAGTTGTTCTGTTAGATGACATACACGAACGTGTAAAAGAAGTACCTAATATTAATACTAAAACAAATAGGGTGATTGGTACAAAAAAAGTAACTGAAGTTTTCCAGACAGAAATTTACTTACAAGGAGAAGATATAGAACGATTTGAATTAATTACCAACATAGTAAGATTATGAGCAAAAAACCATACAAACAATTATTAGGAAATAGAGTTTACTTAGAACTTCCTAGGAAAGAAGAAAGTAAAATTATAGTAGATGAAAATACTAAAGAAGCTTTACAAAAAGAATTGATTAAAAAAATGTCTAAGCTTAAAGTTTATGATAAAGGTGATTTTATAGATAATATTAAAGTGGGTGATATCGTTCTTGTGGACCCAAGTAAAATTACTAATGCTGTAGTGATACCTAACTTAGGTTTAGATGTAGATATTATACTTATATCTCCATTTGATATAATACATGTTTGGTAGTGAAAGAATTACCATTCATAAGCTGTAAAATGATTACATATGGAAGGGTCAACACATTAGTGGAGGCCCTACATAGTTTTCTTATACAAGATTATCCAGTAGATAAATGTGAACTTATTATAGTTAATGACTATCCTGAACAAAAACTTATCTTTGATCACCCTCAAGTCACTATATATAATCTTAATAAAACTTTTCAATTAATTGGAGAGAAAGAAAATTATGCTATTGAACGTTGTAAAGGAGAACTTATAGCTGTTTGGGATGATGATGATATTGCACTTAAAAACCACCTTCAAAATATAGCAGATCATTGGAAGGAAGACACTAACATTATTCATTGGGGAACAGGTGTATTTTATAATGAACCTAAGATTACAGCCATAACTGGAATAGGAAATTCAGGAATTGTTTATAGTAAAAAAGTTTGGGAGCAGATAGGAAAAAGTCCTTTAGAAAATGCAGGAGGAGACTTAACACTTACAAATAAAATACATGCTTTGGGAGGTAAAATAGATGTTATTATGCCTGATGAAGAAGCTTCATGGTTTTATATGTGGGGAGGTAGAGGATATCATCAATCTGGTCAAGGTACAGACGATGGTACTAGGCCCAATATCATAGAAAGACATTCATTGTATATAAAACAGTTAAAAAGAGAAGGTAAGATACCTACAGGTGATATATATTTAAAACCTAATTGGAACAAAGATTATTCTAAAATGCTAAAAGATTATGTCAAAAAATTTAATTAATGTTTTTCTAATAAATAGAAATCTTTTAACTACCACTAAAAATACATTAGAGTTTTTACGAAAAGAAAAAAGAGTAAAAGTTTATATACTTGATCAACAATCTAATTATTCTCCTTTGTTAGATTACTATAAAACTATAAAAGAACAAATATTTTATAATAAAAATGAAGGCCCTTACTCTGCGTGGGATGTTAAGTATAGAAATCTAAGAAGAAATAATTTTATAGTTGCTGATTCTGATTGTGTTTATGATAATGTTCCTTCTGATTGGTTAGATGTAATGTTAAACACATTAGAGCATTCAGATGTATCTAAAGTGGGTTTTTCATTAGAGATAGACAACCTTCCTAACAGTGTAATTGGTAAAGATGCGTATCAACATGAATCTAAATATTGGAAAACTAAAAATGAACATGGTTGGGATGCTCATGTAGATACTACATTTGCAATGTATAAATCATATTCTCCTTTTACATATGATGCAATTAGACTAGATAAACCTTATTGTATAGAACATTCACCTTGGTATATTACAGATGACAATATTTCAGAAGAATGGATATATTATTTAGAAAATGCTTCAAATATATCTACTTGGGGATCTAAATTAAAAACTCATATCAAATCTTTAAATTAAATATGAGTTTTTATTTTACTTTCTTTTTTTAGTACTGCATCCAGATTTTGCTTTCATAGTTTTTTTACCATAACCAGCTTTCTTTACAGTTTTACCTTTCTTAGCGTATCCCATTTTATTACGAACACTTGTAGGTAACTTTTTAAGACCTACTTGTTTAACTGAAGGTTTCTTTAATTTTTTTCCAGACTTTGCTTTTTTACGAATCATAATTTAAATTTTATTATCTATTTTTTGAATTATATGTCTAAGGTCTGACCGTTCAATTTCCCCTAAATATATTTTATTAATTGTTAAGTAATAATGATGTTTTTTATCACTATTTTTTATTTCTATATTCATAATTTTTGATTTTAACATTTCCATCTTCTTCTAGATTTTCTTATTCTAGATTTAGGGTTATTTCTTGTTTTTGCTTTAGATTTTTTAAGTTGACCTAATGATCTTGCACAATAGCTTTTTCTTCTTTTTGCAGCTTTAGATCCTTCCTTCACCTTACCTGTAACAGCAGTTTTTAATTTACTTCCAGGATTAGCTTTTCTATAGGCCTTAACACCTTTTTTTGTCATACCTGCACCTTTAGATGTCTTACGATAGTTTCCACCTTTTCCTATAGTTCTTTTAATTGCTTTTTTTACTTTTCTGGTGGCCATGTCTTTATTTTTTCTTTCTGGTATTTTTCTTTTTTCTTATAGCAGTTGTTCTCTTTCCCATACCTACTTTTTTCTTTTCTCTTACAACCTTTGCTTTTTGAGATTTAGACATAGATCCCCATGTTCTAGGGGTTTTCTTAGACACTTTTTTAGTAGGTCTACACTTCTTAGTCTTTTTATTCTTAGATGAGCCACAAGAGTTTCCTTTTTCATCTTTCCATTTCTCCTTAAACCAACGTTTAAGTGCAGCACCTTTAGCTGTTTTTCTTACCGCCATGATTACTTCTTTTTACTCTTGCCAGCTTTCTTCTTTCTACATTTAGCAATCATACCACTAGCATAAGCAGAAGGAAACACTTTATGTGCAGCTTTTGCCTTATAGTAACATGCATCCTTTTTAGATTTAGTTACTTTTTTACCTGCTTTAGCTTTTGAAGTTACAGTCTTTTTTCTAGCTTTTTTTACTGGCATTAAATTTCTATTTTAAACGCAATAGTTCCTGATGTTTTCATGCTCTTTGAGAATATTAATTTTATATCAAAAATATTGTGAAAATTAATTAATTGTTCAATAAGCATATTATTATACTTTGGTAAACTTGTTGCTATTCTAAAATGATAGGAGTCTGAATGTTTTGTAATCATCATACTTGAATGTTCATCAACAGAACATATAATTCCCTCTAGATGAGCAAAATATGTCTCATCATTGTCCTTCATTATTTTAGGAAAAAACTTTCTTTGTATTTCCAACTTTTATTATTTAGTCTAAGAAGGAGTGGTATTACAGCATTGGTAAGCTTCTTTAGTTCCCCAATTACCTTTCTTAGGTTTTTGTCCTGTTTTTAATATATTTGAACCAGGTACAATTCTACCTGCACCATCATATCTAAACATTGTTTTAAACTGTTTTCTATTATCTCTTCTGCTCATCTTTAAAAATTTTAAATTTGTGTTGTTGTTGTTGTTGTTGTGTTGCAACATTGATAACCTAGAATTTCTTTCCATTTACCATTGCCAGGCATTTTTCTTCTTAAGACTAAACTTCCTGCAACATCTCTTCCAGAACCATCTATTCTTATATAGGCCTTTAAATTTCTATTTGTACTCATGTTTGTTATTAATATTTTAATTTATACTTATTTGATAACTCTTTTAATTTATTTGTATAATACCAAGTGCAAGATTTTTTAGATTCATTATTATTTAAAATAACATCTAAATGTTTATCTTTAGTTGGATCTTTACCTAGATGATAATCTCCTTTATAGAAACAAGGATAACCCATATTATTTGAAACAATACCTGCATTATGCAATATATTAGTTTTTTTTAATTTAGATATAGGATCTGAGGCCCAAGCAAATGTTAGTTCAGGAACTACTTTTGTTTCTTGTTCTTTCATCCATAAATTCCAAAGCACTGCCCACATATCTGCACACCAACTTTGAAATCCTTTGTTTTCATTTTTAAAAAACTCTCTATTTACTTTCTGTAAATAAGTTCTAATTGTTATACAATCTTCCATTACTTTATCCCAAAAGAAACTATCTATATTCTTTAACAAATATTGAGCTCCACCAGAGTTATTAACGTTAGTTTCTGCTATATCTCTATTTATACCTATTAAGGTAGTTAATTCTGATAGTATGTCTCTTTTATTATATTCTGCTAGCTTTTCAGGAATAACATCTTTTACTTTACTATCAAAGTAATTAGAACTTATATAACTATTTGTGTCTGACAAATAACAAATATCATTTTTTATAAATTTGTCTAATTTAAAATCTTTTAAAAATAAAATATCTGAATCACAATAAAATAATGCTTTATTACACATTTCAGGATTATCTTTAAAATATCTACTCAAGATGTATGGCCTTAGTACAGGAATGTAAATTCTTAACATAGGATTTAATTTCCCATCTTCATCATCAAAGAAATTAAACTCTGATTCAGGATAAAGATTAATTATTTTTCTCCATTTATCATTACGTACTCTTCCTTTTGGCGTAAATATTAAAACAATTGCTTTATCGCTATGTCCTATATTTTTTAAGCTTTCTAACCAAAGATGCACTTGCCATGTATAATAGGTGTCATCTGGTTGGGCACAAATAAATTTTAAATCTTTTTCTTTGGTTTTATTAAACATTTAAAATAAAATATTAATTAAATAAAATAAACAAGGCATAATTGTATAAATAAAATCTTCAACCTCTGGCGTTCCTTTTTTTAAAAAATCATCGTAAACAATTTCTTTTATTGCCGCAATAAAAACAACAATACTAATTGAGATCAATGTACTAAAAAATAACAATGATAAAAATAAAATACAACTACCTATAAAGAAGTGTAATAATTTATCTTTTTTAATACTATTTAATAAATTTATAATTTTTATTAAAAGACTATTTACTTTTGAAATAGTTAACTTTTTTAATTTTAAAATATATTTTTTCATTTTCTTATGAGTGCAATATTTAACGTAATTGATAAAATTAGTGCAAGTATTAAAGAGAATGGTATTTTTTTCTTTTTAATTATAACTTCCTTAATCTTAATATTATCTTTAATTGTTTTTCTATATTCTTTTTCCCAAACCTGTTGTATACTATCTATATTAACCGTTGCTTGAATATTTCCTTTTATATTAGATATTACAACTTCTACTACTTCTGTTTTTATAGTTTTTTCAAAATCTTTTAATTGACCTAAAGTATCACATGGAGTTTTAATTAATAATGTATCTATAACAGGTTTTGAAATTATACGATCTTTAAATACTGTTAAAGTATCTACAATGACCTTTTCTTTATATTGTATAGTGGTTTTTTTTGTACCACAAGACAAAGTAAAAAATAAAATTATTAAATATATTAATTTTTTCACTTTTCTAACTTTTTAGATATAAAGTCAGTTAGCCATTTTCTACTGCTTGTACTCTTTATATAGACTAAGACTCCTCCAATAATTAGAAGACCTCCAATTATTTTTAAGTCTTTTCCATTAAAGTATTCATATAAACTTAGTCCCCAAAATATAAGTCCTAATATTGTTGTAATTATGTTAATTTTTGAATCTTTCATATTTATTGTATTATTACTATTATTTCTTTATCTTCATCTAACAACATTTCAAATGTTGCCATAGTTTTATGACTATTAGTTATGTCTAGTTTTTCATCTCCACCAATGTCTTTAGTAGTATAACCTAAAGATATGCACCCATTTAATTGATTCCAAAAGTTACTTGCATGAAATTTACACTCAGTTCTATTTGGAACATTTTTTAATTCCCATAAATCTTTTTTAAACTTAGGAGAATATTCTTTTACGCATTTATATTCTCCCACTGGTACGCTAGATTCATTTGGTTTATTATCTAACCAACCTCTTTCCAAACTTATAGCACAAAAGATAGGATTTAAATCTTCATTTAATAAAGTTGCAGAACCTAATATTTGAGATTCATCCTTCCAATCGTATCTTTGTATTATTAAAGTTTTTTTACTCATTAATCAAATATGTTTATTGCTTTTAAAACCACCCCTCCAATAAAGGTTAGTATTGTTACAGTTACTGCAATTTTACCAGCAGTAATTTTATTTTTCAATTCAATTTCATCTACTCTTTTTGAGACTTCTGCAACTTCATAAACTAAACCTTTTTTGTCTGTCTTTTCATCGTTCTCTAAGATGTCAGATATACGTTGATTAAATAGTTCTTGTTTGTTGAAGAAGTTAGATAAATCAGCAGATAAGTTTAATTGCTCTACTGCCATTCTTTTTTGCTCGTTCCTTATTTCTAATATAATGTCTTTTTGTGTCATTTTATTTTATATTTTCACTTGTTGGTGGTGGAACTTCTGCGTTTCTTGGGAATCCATAGAACTGATGTGCTGCTTTACCTTTTGGGTAAACTTCATTACTTCCAAAGTCTAAGTCATCTGTACTCATTATATCGTAAGCCCATCCTGGGTAGTATACAGGATTTTCAGGATCTGTTGTTTTAGCAGGGTCTATGACCTTTCCAATATTTACAACTGCTTTTGTTCCGTTGATATACTGCATTGTTGTAACACCTTCTTCTGTTACCTCAGCCCAAACGTCTTTTTGTATTAAAACGTCTTTACCTTGTTGTTCTGTATCAAATACTGTTTTATAAATATTCATAATTATATTGTCGTTAAACATTGTAATTGTGCATCTGTTAATGCTTCTTTGAAGACTGCTACTGCTTTTACTTTTCCAAAGAAATTTGCTCCATTAGATCCATTGTCAAAAGCTAATTCATTTAAACCTATCGATGGAAATCCACTTGTTTCTGTTGCAACTTCTACACCATTAATCCATAAAGCAAAATCACTTTGTTTAAATTTAAAAGCAACTTTTAAATCTTCTAAAACATTAGACACAGTAAAAGATATGTCGCATTGTGTTGAACCTTTATTACAAAGAGCCCTAACCTCATTGCTTGTAGATGTAAAAAAAATAATTGTTCTTTGTGATTGACTTCCGTCGCTTAATGCTATAATTCTATTTCCACCATCATTAGCCAAAGCTGCTATCTCCGCATATAAAACACCTTCTGTACTATTTATTAAAGTAGAGTTCCCACTATTGTTTGCAATATCTTGTAGCCTTGTGGATATTGCTCCGTTAGTTGGGATGTATGAGGTTGCGTAGGATAAATCTTCTCCTTGCGAACCATAAGCATAAAAACCTTGACCATTTGCTGCCCAGGTGTTTGAGTTATCACCATCTATAGCTTCTATATGAGTGTAACCATTAGTGTCTACGCTTTTATCAATATCAAATGTAATAGAGCATCTATACCAGCCATTACTATAATCTTCTATTTTCGCAGTATGATTTGCATCTACTGTTCCAACTACTCCATTTTGAATATCAAACCAAGTAGACGCATTATTAGCAGGACTTCCAATAAAGAAATTACTTCTTAATCTTACCCATTGATTATTATAGTATTTTATAAAATAACTTGTTGTAACTGTTTGCAATCCACTACCACTTGAAAAAGTAAATAGATTTCTCACATACCTACCCCCACTTGAAGCATCATTAACAACTAGACTTGAGTTTTGAATACCTTCTGGCGATGTTGTTGCATTAGCAGTTATTGTAACTCCAGTATTTGAATGCCAAGTTGATGGTTGTTCTGAATTTGAGCTATAATTCGTACTCTGTGGCTCTAATAACCAAACCCCACAACCATCTGTGTAGTCTATTCTTGGTGTGTTAGCACTTTCTGTAACTATATTGCCACTTGAATTTACTCTACTTGCATTACCTGCTCTACTAAATGTGAAATCTCCATCTCCGTTCTCAGGCTTAGTAGCATTCATACTACCATTGTCATAGGCGGTAGGAGTTAAAAGTATTGAAGCGTCTTTCAGTAAGTTACTCATTATGATTTACAGTTTTCTAGTTTTTGAAGTATAGCTGTGGTGCAGGTCTTATTTTCACAATATGTAGATCTTGCACATAAAGTTTCTATAAGTTTATCTATTTGATTAACTCCATTTTGACCTTGACCTACTCCTAATAACGTTAGCATATTTTATAAATATGTAAAATTTAAAACTACATCATTTGCTAAAATTGAACCTGTATCTGAATCAAGAACACCTGAAGTAATTGCAAGAGATATACCATTTAAAAAAGATAATCCACTTGGGACAGGTATTACAATACCAGCACCTTGTAAGTTCGTTGGTATAGGTATAGTCATAATAGGAATATCTGTACCTACAACAGGAAGAGTAGCTTTGTCGTATAACTTTAGGTAACTAACTGTTTCTTCAGAAAGACTTACAGCTGTAATAGTTGTAATAACTCCTGAAGAAGATTTTACTACTGTTGCATTTGTTGTTGCTAAAGATATTAATTTAAAAGGTAAACTTAATCTACCTGCACCTGAGTTAGATGTAACTCTTGTTAATTTATCTATTGCGTTCCAGATTCCCCATAAGAGATTTGAATCTGTTTTCCACCCAATTTGTTTTCTTGGTATTGCCATTATATTTGTGTGTGTTTATTATAAGGAGTCTTATACTACAAAAGTATAAATATTCCTAGAATTATTTTAACTTTTTTTGCCTTAAGAATAAAATTAAAATAATTAGATATATTAATTTTATATAATTTAATGTATTACGAATTAATTAAAAAAATTATTTTACCTAACTCTTTTTGAAATTGTTACATCAAATTCTTTAGCAAACTCCTCATCAAATGATGCTAATAAAGGTATAATTGAGTTAGAAACTGGGAAAAGCTTCATTACATTCTTTATTGGTTGAGCTTCTTTCCTAACTTCTTTCATAGACTTATTAGGATCAGATAAATCAATTCCTGTTGTTTCTTTAAAGAAGTGATTAGTGGCTCTTCCAAAGTCTTCAAACAATCCAATTGCTGGCATTCCTCCACTTAATGTACTTGCCATTTCTGCTGGATTATAGAAGAAACTCACCTCACTTATAAACTTATCTACTATTTTTTGGAAGTATCTAAACTTATTTTTTGTTGCTCTATCTTTATCATCATCTGGGGCCATCCAACCTAAAGCTAAAGACATACCCAAAAGAGAAGCAAGTAATGCAATTTCTCTAACTTGGTTTCTTAAGTTTAATCTAATCATGTCAGAAAAGTCTTCCTTACTCATATTAGGTGGTTCACCAAATCTATCTTCATATTCTCTAGTGTACTTATCAAATAACTCGTCTATTTTGCTAATACCATTCTCTGTTACCATGAGAACATCTGTAATCTCTTTGACACTTCTTAATATATTAAAGTGTAAGAAATCAGAAAACAATCTAATTCTACCAATGTCATACTTCTCACCAGTAGTCAAACCATCTTCACCTATTTCTACACTAAAGTCATCAGCCACTTTTCTAAACTCACCAAAACGTGTAAGAGCAAGTTTAGGAATCCATCCTTTAAATACCATCAAAGAACGAAGCCACACGTTCATATTTGCTCTAATGTTATCAAACTCTGTTGCACCACCAGTAGCAGTTCTAGAGAGTGTTCTAGCTACATTAGTTAGGCGTTGTAGTTCTTCTCTATTACTTAAATCTAAGCCTGGTACAACAAGTTTGCCATCTTCTAGTTTCTTTGTAGCGTTAATAGATCTTGTTTTCTTTAACTCATCAATTTCTTGTTTAATTTTTCCTTTTACTGAGTTGTATTCTTCTGCAGAAGTGTATCTATTTTTATATTTACTCTTTACAAAGTCTCTGATGTTTACAATCTTACCATCTTCTACCATCATGTTATCTAGAAGAGCCATGAATACAGACTTCTCTAGATGTTGTTCAGTTTGTCTAAACCATACAAATAATATATCACTATAATTTTTATCTGTAAGCTTAGACATACCAGCACTCACCATCTTGTCATAAGTAGGATCATCTTTCAGTGGCATAAATTTATCAATGAGTTGAACAAACATTTTTCGCTCATCATCGCTTTTGAATCTATTTCCAAAAAGCCTTGCTTGGTATCTAGCAATTTCACGAAAGTCAAAATATTTTCCTGCAAGTGCTGCCAACTGTAAGTTACCACCAAAGTAGTTTGCAAGACCTGATATACTTTTAAGACCCAATGCTTTAACTTGAACATATCTGTTTAAGAAATCCATTATTTTTATAAGTGAACCTGTAGTTTGTTTACTACCTTCTTTTACTGCATCTTGACCTGTAACACTTCTAGATACAGCATTAATTGCTTTTGTAACACCTCTTGTTATACTTCCAACAATTGGCACTTCAACATCAGAATCATCAAGTGCATATTTCTGACCATATAATACATTTCTATAAAATTGATCTATAATTTCTATATTATCGTTGTTTCCTTTTTGTTCAACGTTTCTTCCATCTTTAGTAACGGTTCTACTAAATGAGGAAGTCTTTAAATGTTTTTTAAATTGTTCAGCAGTTTTTACAAGAAGAAGTTGATCTTCTATAGAAGAAAGATACTTGTACTTCTCCATATGATTAATGTACATTATCATGTTCTTAAATAAGTCTAGACTTACATCAGAATAATCATTAGTACCATCTTCTTGTCTACTGAAGTCTGTAGTGTAGTATTTAGGTATAGAGTTTTCTAACTCACCAGTTACTTGATTAATATTTCCATACCCAACGGTATCAAGCTCTGAAGTAAAGTTGGATTGAAAGTTAGATATAGATCCTAAGCTACCATCCCAAGCTAAACTCTCTGCCATGCTTTTTCTTATAAATGGTAGAAAGGTAGACTGTGCTGCATTATTTATATAACCTACATCTCTTGCTTTTGCATTTATACCAGATATAAAATTATAAAGTTCAAATAACTCAGGGTCTTTTTTAAGATTAATATATTCTTGACTTTCCCATTTTTCTAATGGATGTCTTTTTAATACATAGTTATTATATCCTCTAAAGTCTGGTCGTGAGATGTCCCATTTTTGATATTCTTGTAGAATAAGTTTTTCTTTTATTTCTCCATCCTCATAGGTTTTATTAATTCTACGCACACGCTCGTTTAATATTGGTTTAGCCTCTTTAGCGTACGCTTCTAAATCTACATTATCCTTAAGCCACTTTCTACTTCTTTTACCTTCTTCAGCATTTGCATCAACTTCATCAAAAAACTTTCTTTGATATCTATATATAAGTTTATTTACAATATTTCCGTCTTTGTCTTTTTGGTAAATTCCTTGAACTATCTTTTTTAAGTCTCCACCTCTATTATTAAGTTTATCTCTAATTTCAAGAAGCTTATTCACTTCACCTAATGCATCTTCTTGAGCAAAACCCATTGCACGATTGGCAAGTTTATAAAGAATATCTAAAGCTTTCAATCCTATTTCAGAAGTTCCTCTAAATAGAGAAGACAAACCTTTTATAATTCTCTCAGGTTTCATTAGACCTGTTACAAGATTACGTTCACCAATAAACTTATCTGCAAACTCTCCTGAAATCTTAACTATGTCTCTTCTAGACTTACGAATGGATGTTGATTGATCTATAAGATTTTTAAGTATTTCTTTTGCTTTTTCTTCATCTTGTTTTTCTAATGTATCATTATATACATAGTCACCGATTCTATCAGCTATTCCACCAAATATATTAGATGAAGCTATATACTCTCTTAAGTCTGCAGAGAAATTAGAAAGTTCTTCATCTGTTAAATCTTTAGTATTCGCTGGCCTACCCTCATATGAAGTTTTATATTCTGCAATAAGGTTTTGTCCTGACCTCTCTATAACAGCAATAGCGTCAATTAATGGTCCAATTTGCTGCTGACTCTGAAGAGTTCTAATTGCTTTATTAATAATATTTGACCTTTCATTTTTAAACGCTCGCTCTTCGTCAGTATTTGCTTTAGTCTTTGATATTTGACTCTGGATAGAACGTAATTCTTCTATCAGTTCATCAAATGCTTCAACTCCTGTACTTTCAGATCTTTCTGATACAGGTGTAATTGTAAGAGATTCTATTTGTGTTGGGTTTACAGATCCAATTTTTATACCCTTTATATTTAACTTACTAGTATTATCTTGAGGGTTTTCTCTTTTAAGGTCCATGATGATAGGAACAGCTCTGTTCTTACCCATTCTTTTTATGCCGTAGTTATCAAGTAATATCTTTTTATATGTACCAAGTTGTATATCATACGCTCCTTGTTTAAACCAAGCAACATCTTCTGCACCCTTTGCTATACTCATAAACTTCCAGTCATAAATATGAGCTGTACCATCTTCTTCTACAATTAACAAGTCAATTGTACCTGCTTCTTTGTTTTTAGCATCATATACTTGTAGTTCAGAGAATACTAATGGGTTCTTACCATTTTCTGAGAAAGATGCAATAAGGTCAGTGTAATACGTTTCTAACTTATTGTAAACATCATTATTTAAACTACCTTGAATATTAGGACGTGGTCCTGGATTCTCTCTTCTTGTACCATCTTCATTAAAGAATCTAACATGTACCTCTTCAAAATATTCGTGATACTGCGTACCTAATACACGTTTCACTTCATTATCTCTATCTTGTTGAGCAGTAAATCCAGCAGTACCAAAACGTGATTTATACCAAGCCTTCACTCTATCTGTTACCCTCTTGGTAATTCTTTCGTATTTACCATCAACAAGAAGTTCATAGTAACTTGTAGCCTTTTCTTCATCTCCTAATAAAGGATCTGGTTTTTCATTAGTTTCTATTTTTCTAAGAGATGCCTTAGTCTCTTCTACTTTTCTTTGAAAGTCTTTCTGTTTATCTGTAAGCTGATAATATATTTCTTTACTGTCTAAGTCAACAATACTTCCTTCAAACTCACCACCTATTACTGTCTCAGCAGTTTTAGAAAACACATCAATGTTTGCTTTTTTATATTGTCCTCTAAACCAATCAGTTATCATATCCCACATTCTTCTAAAAATAGACTGGTCAGCTTCTTCTAATGATGTGTCACCTAATATAATAGATGTAATCATTTTATCTACTGCCTCTTTCTTTATCTTACGAATGTTTGGTTTACCATTAGCTAGTTGATATGCTTTAATATCTCTGTACTCAGCTAGTGTATCTTTATATATCTGGAACCTACTTATCTTAGATATCATCTCTGTAACAAGCTTAGGATCTTTTTGCTCAATGATTGCTGTAGCAATGTGAACCATTTCTTCTGTAAGTGTGTTCTGATCTACATTAGCTTCTGATATAGCAATTACACCAGCACTTAAATCAGCTACAGCATTAACAGAAGACTCATCAACAGCAGGGTTTTCTTTTGCATATTCAGTTAGGTCTTTTACATTAACGCCCATCTTATCAATTACCTGTTTCACCTTTGAAATAATCTCAGGAGATGTGTCACGCATTTCGTTTGAAGGAACCTCACCATTGTAAGTGTCCCATAAGAAATAAGCCATGTTTTCTCCTCTAGAAGCTACTAGCTCCTTCCATTGTGGTAAATTTATATTTGGACAAGTTGCCATTAGCCTTTACATTTTATATTAATTATTTGACCTGCTCTTCCTTCTGAATATCCCATAGCTATTAACATTTTTGAATTAATTTCATCTGCATCATATAAATTATTATCTGCAAGCCTGTATTTATTATTTTCTTTAGTAAATGCTACAGTACCTGTTGCACTTGGGGAAGGTCGTTTTGATTTTATCGCTGATTCAAACACTGAAACAACTTGAGCATCTATCACCTCATCCACTTTTATTGTACCATTATCAATAATAGACTTTTTAGCTTCTGAATAGAACTCATTAGCTCTGAAGCTATCTCCAAAAGCATTTATTGCTTTGTATATAGGATATTTTCTGCCTTTTTTATCTTCTGTAAAAATTGGATCTCCATCTGTATCTTTTACTATCTTAAATAAACCTTTATTTCTATAAGAGTAGTCACCTTGTTTACGCATTTTATTTCTCTCTTCTCTTGAAATTTCATAATTAGTCCATGTAAACACTTGATAATCCTTGTTAAAATCATCACCAGTAACAAGTTGAGGAATCTCATTTGCTTCCATAGCGTTCTTTAAGTTATTATAACCACTAAATCCTAAGGAAGGGTAGTATGGACCATACTTTCCAAATATAACAAATAATTCTTTGTTTGGAACTATGTCATCATTATTCCAATTATTTCTTTGAAATATACCAAGTTTATAGAAGTCATCTAAATTACTTAAATTTTCTATTTTAGGCAAAGTTCTATTATATATTCTTGCAAAGTCTTCGTAAGGGATAAGTGATGTAAATGATATAGGTGAATTACTAAGTCCTGACTGTAGAATAGATAAAGTGACTATTTTATCATACAAGTTTGTCTTATCTTTAAGATGATCTCTTAAATCACGGAAAGCATATATAATATTATTTTGATCATATGCTTTACTATCTGTATTTTTAAGAGATACATTACTTGGTGTATTTTCACCTCCAAGTCTAGAAGGTTGCACCTGAAGAAGATCAACTACATGATTATGATGTAAAGGATGGTTTACATCTTTCTTAACCTCATCAATAAATGTAACCACTTCAGAAGCTACACCTTTATCTGAAAGAAGTGTTTCTTGTATCTGTAAGTTAAGTCCTTGGTCTATTTGTACAGCCCAGTCAAATAAATCGTTTACAGCTTTTCTACCCAATGAAATAAATTTCCTATCTGATAAATTAGTGTAAGGTTTAAGAACTTTTCTTATTACAGTTCCAACATTTCCTCTGTCTGATAAAATAAAGTTTGAAAGAGCTTCTACAGAATCATTTAGTTTACTAGCTTGATTTTTAATAAAAGAATTTGACAATACTGTTTCTGCAGCAGGTACAGTTTCTCCATCTGTATTTATTGAAGAAAGTATAGTGTCTTGTGCTTTTATAAACTGTTCATTTTTTTTAAATACAAGTAACGAATCATTAAACCTTGATGTATCCCAATTAGTACCTTGTGTAACTTTGTATAGTTGATCAGCCATTTTAGCATATTTCAAGAATTCTTTTAGCATGAATATCTGTTCTAAATTTTCTCCATTGCTAAATTTTTCTTTACCTAATGCATTAAGTAAATAATTTTTGCTAGGTATTTGCTTAGGTAGATTTTTTTCTTGAGCTTTAGTTAGTCCTCCGTAGTTTTCTATAGTTTTATCTATAAAATTATCTATGAATAAAAACTTGTACCCTGCATTCTCAACTGATTGTAAATAATCACGAATGATTGGTTGGTTCATAAAGTAGGACACGGTATCAATAGGTACTCCTAAATGTGTAAGAAACATAAATGTTGCTGCTACATTTGGTGTAGCACCCATTTCCATAATCCACGGACCTTTAGAGATATCTACATATCCATCAATAAACTGTCCAAATATATCAGATATAAGTTGACCATCTGCATTAGTCACACCAGATAACGATGGGTATTCTGTTCCATCTATTGTAACCTTGTTATAGTTTTTAAAAGTAATCTTACTATCACCTAAGAATTTTGCATCTTGATAATCTACATTTTTTAATTTATTACTATCAATAAATACAGGAGATCTTTGAAGAAGAGAATGTAGAGTTTGTTGGACAGCAGCAATACCAATAGCTTGTTTACCTGATACAAAAGCTTGTCTTAATCTAGACATAAATCTTCTATCAAGCATATTGTCTACATTACCATAGTCAAACTCTTTACCTACCACTTTCTCAACAATAGTTTTAGATATAGCCTTCATTTGTTTGGCAGAGTTAGGTGTAATAAGTCTTTCAAAGTTTGCAGGATGACTTACTAGATTCTCAGAAGACTGTATAAACTCATTCTCTAAAGATTGCTTATATATTCTGTTAACTACTACATCTCTTACACCATCTTTTTTTAGTTCTTCAACTAATGTAGTTAGAGCATCTACATCTTCAGATACACCAAGTTGATCAAATAAACTTATAAATGCTTTTCCTTCAGTTGAATCAAGAATTCCTGATAAGCTTATATCTTGTAATTGACGTATATCTTTTAACTGACTTAGCTGTTTCTTTGTAAGTAGCTCACCACTATCAAACATAGAACCAAACACATCTTTAGCTTTTTTTCCAAACCCATAGAAAGGTACAAGTTTAAGTTTACCATTTGAATAAAAAACATTTTTAAGATAGATTGAAAGTTTATCAATATCGAAGTCACTTCCCACCTTCTTTACGATAGCAGCAGGTACAACAACATTATCTCCAAACTCTTTTGGTAAAAACTTTTTTATTCTAAATGCATCAATGGAGTTTTGTTTCTGTGTAGGAATACGGAAAGCTAGTCCAGATAATATCTTTTGTCCTTCTTCTGTATTGTTTAAATAGTCAAGAAGTTCTTCATCAGACATGTTACTGTCGAACCATCTACCTACCATAATCTCCATCACTCGCTCACCATCTTTGTCTTCATAGAACTTAAGAACATCAGATGTATATCCTTGTTTGCCATTAATCTCTGTTTTAGCTACACGATTAGATTCAAATAGTGATGAAGGTATCTGTACTTTTTGTCCACCACTTATCTTAGGACGAACAATTTGTTTGTCTACAATGGAGTATAGAATGTTCCTAATTTGCTGATATGCAGGAGTAGCTTCAAGAACTGCATAACCTTCTGAAAATGCTGATACAGCATCACTAATGTTATCATTAGTTTCTCTTCTAAATACCTCATCACGAATTGTTTTAGTAGCTTCTGAAAAATCTGTAACAACAAAGTTACCATCTTTCTCTGTGATACCTAAACGCTTTAACATCATTTGGTATCCTTCATTAGTCATCTCTTCAAGAAGGCTCTGGTTGTTAGCAATCTCTTTATATATTGGAGAGCTATTAATTCTTTCTTGTTGAGACAACTTCATCCATTTCTCTAAACCACCTGTGTAATCAAATGGAACTCCATTATCCATGTAGTCCATAGTGATAAGTTTAGTAGGTTGAGATGCTCGTGTTACTAATGCTTTTTCCTTAGAAGGTACATCAGACTGTAAACTCATTATAGCAAATGGTACATCCACTACAGCTGCATATTCTCCATCATTAAATGATCCATCTTCATTATATGTAGCATGTGATGATTCAGCTCCCACTTTTCTACCAGACTCAAACACAATATAATCTATATTCTCCTTCTGCATTTTGTTATAAAGCTTAACCCCATTACCTGCATCAAGCTCTTTCATCACTCTATAAGAAAGAGGATACAATGCGTACTTATCAAGTACAACATTGTTATATGTGTATCCAAGCTTAGCTCCTGATACAATAGGTTTTAGAGATTTATATGTACTCTGCACTGCAGGATTACCCTCGTTAAGAAGGCTCACCTCAGCTGTAGATAGTGTCAGTTCCTTATCACGCTTTTCATAAGCGATATCATATCTGTATTGCTTTTCTTCATTCTCATTCCAGTCTGAAGCTCTAATTCTAAAGTTACGATATGCTCTAAAGATTATACTACCACCACCGTCAGTCTCTTCGTAATTCTCATAGTTTAGAAGATCTATAACACCTATAACATCTTGATGAGATGATGTACGCATATAGTCCTGTGTGAAGTTGGTATATCCAATATCACCCTTCTCAAAACCTTCGTTCCACACTTTATTAAGTGCTGTATTTGCTTTGGGTGAATTATTAAGAAGAGCTTGTCTTGGAGATAGAAAACTCTTAGTACGTTTCAACTCATCTTTGTATTGATAAGGGTCTGAATAAAGAACCTTATGTACTTCAATATTAGCAATCATGTAATTAACACTCATTGCTTTCATTTCTCTTGTTAACTCTCTTGGATCAAACTCTTTACGTGATCCTACATTTTCTAATATAAGTTTGTTACCGTCTTCATTTTCAACAAGCACTCCATATCTAGTTAAATATCTCTGCATTCTAGATACATCACTCTGAATGTAACTAGAAATAGCTTGATTTATTTCATCTTTATATATTGCATATACTTCTTCAGATGTTTTATCAGTGGCAATTACTTTATTGTGTAAATCCTCACCAAGAATAACTTTAAAGAAACGTAAATCTTTACTATCTCTACCTTTAACAACTGGACGATCTTCTTTAGAAAGTTCTAGTTCTGATAGAAAGTATCCTTTAAAGATTTCATTTACATCAACCAATCCTCTTGAAAGATCATTAGCAGATATTATGTTACCCATATATAACATATGTTCCATACCTGCATCTCCTGGTACAAGGTTTAGGTAATAACCTTCTTTGTTTAGATTTAACTCTTGAACTAATCTTTGTTTTTGAGTGAGTCTAGCAGAAGGTGTAACTTTACCTTTATTTTCATTAATTATACCTCCAGCATACCCACCTTTCAGTAGGTTGTTTGCACCTGATTTTTTCTTACCAGTTTTAACATTAAACATTCTACTAATAATAGTAGAACCTTGAGTAAATACATCTTTAAGTAAGTACTCATATTGTGTTCCTACTAACTCATTTAGGTTATTTATGTTAACAAGTGTATTGTGTAACTCAGAAGCTGCATTTACTCCAAGAAAAGTTTGTACTCGTTCTCCTTGTAGATTAAAATATGTACTACTAAATTCTGGATTAGACACAGCTGTTTTTAATTCAGCTAATTGTAGAAGACGTTTATTAATATCTAAAGATACTGCAGAGAAAGTTTTCACCTCATCTGTTTTCTCAATACTTTCTTTAATTCCTTCTACAATAGTTTTAAAGTTTTGTGTATTCTTTCCTAGCTTATTATATTCTTTATTACTAAACTGTATACCTAGGGTTGATAAAAACTTAGTATAGTCTCTAGGAAGACGTAAACTAACTTTTCCTAACTTCTTTTTATTAGGTTTATATGAACCTTTCTTTTCATCATATGTAAAGTAACTTTTGCCTGATTTTGATAATACAGCTATAGATCGTACATATTCATTTCTAAGTTGGTTAGCTCCACTAGATAAAGTTGCATCACCCACTGCTACTTCACCATTTGAAAATATAAATATATTCTTTACATCTGAAGCTTGCTTCTTAAATGTCTTCCATATTCCTGTGATTAAATTCATTTTGTTTGTTGACTTTATATTTTTAAAATCAACATCACCATCAGAATAGTCGTTACCAGTTATTCTCTTATACAAAGTTCTATATGTAGGATCACTTTTAGCCATGTCTGCTAACCTATTTAACATGTCATCAGAACTTGTAGATGTGTGTAACTTGTTCATCAATGTGATGTACATCTTACTTACTGGGTTGAGTAGTCTACCATTAATACTAGACACAACAGCTTTACCATTATTATCTACAATAGGATTAGTAGCAATTAATAACTTTATAGCTGCATTTGCTTTTTTAAAACTATCTATCTTGGTAGCATCAAACTTATTACTCTCTTTAATTCTATCTTCATCACTAAGTTGTATCTCATCATTTTCATCAAATTCAATATTGTATGCTTTGATGTACTCTTTATGTTTTTCTGTAAGTCTTGACCAATCAACAACAACATCTATTTCTAGTTGACGATTCTGTGCAACTATAGCTAAGAGTCTTTCTTTTTGTTCTTTTGAAAGATTTTCTGTTTTATCAATAATACTATTAATAACTATCTCTTTACTTCTTATAGTACCTAATACTCTAGGAAGAAGTTTTTCATAGAAGTCTTTTTCATTAAGATT